>Ga0111538_10005288_pt1 | contig 17673 bp, 19 predicted proteins | sample SoiMethybrSBSTD1_FD_79669 | JGI IMG/M metagenome (GOLD analysis project Ga0111538, IMG submission 79669) | Bulk soil microbial communities from a Populus tree surrounding site in Tennessee, USA - Soil MetaG P. TD hybrid SBSTD1 (version 2)... | ecosystem: Environmental > Terrestrial > Soil >...
GCCGGCGCGCGGCTCGAAGGGCCGGTCAAGACCAACAACTGGGGCAAGATCGCCATGCTCGCCGATCCGTTCGGCCACGGCATCTGCCTGATCGAGTTCGTCGGCCGCGGCTACGACGAGATCGCGACCGAGAAAGCGAAGGGCGGTACGACCCGGCAGTAGCGCGCATGTTCAACATGCCCGGCCTCGTCTGCTGGAAGTGCGGTGCGTCGCTCGCCGACGTGACGCTGCCGCTGCGCCGGCTGGAAGAGTGCCGCACGTGCGGCGCCGAGCTGCATGTCTGCAAGCTGTGCGAGTGGTACAGCGTCGCCGTTGCGAAGCAGTGCCGCGAGCCGATCGCGGAAGAAGTCAAAGACAAGGAGCGCGCGAACTTCTGCGATTACTTCAAGCCGCGTCCGGGCGCGCATTCGAAGGTCGACGTGAGCGCTTCGACCCAAGCGCGCTCCGAGCTCGACGCGTTGTTCGGCGGCGCGAAGGACGGGGCGCCGGAGCCGTCCGCAGCCGATCGAGCCAAGGCCGAGCTCGACAAGCTCTTCAAGAAATAGCTCAGGGGGCCGGCGGATAGGCGTCCGGCGAGGTCTGCGCCTCGCGCACCAGCCAGTCCATCGTTCCCGAGATCAGCGGATCGTTGAGCCGCCGCGGCAAACACACCGCGTAGATGCCGAACGTCGCGCTGACCTCGGCCTCGAACACCTTCACCAGCCGTCCGGAGGCGAGATCGCCCGCGGCGAAGATCTCCGAAGTGATGCCGATGCCCTGGCCTTCCAGCGTCGCCGCCAGCATCGAGTTGCGATCGCCGCAGATGATGCCGCGGCGGGGATTCACACCCTTCGCGCCAACTGCATCGAGCCAGTGCGTCCAGGTGCGATGCGAGTCGTCGTGCAGCAGCGTGTGCGCCTTGAGATCCGCGAACGTCTTGAGCGGCGGCCCGCGCTTCAGCAGCGACGGTGCGGCCACGACGATCTCCTTCGGCTTGAACATCGGCAGCACGTGCAGCCCGGGGTACTGACCGCCGCCGAAGCGCAGCGCGATGTCGACGTCCTCGCGCGAAAAATCCACCAGCCGCGCCGAGGTGGTGACCTGCAGGTCCGTCTCCGGAAACAGCGCCGAGAAAGCCTGCACACGCGGCATGAGCCAGCGCGTCGAGAGCGACGAGAAGGTCGAGATCGTCAGCTTGCGGCGCACCGCCGGTACTGAAACGTCCTCCAGCGCGCTCGCCAGCCGGTCGAACGCTTCGCGCGTGCCCTCGGCGAGCAGCGCTCCGTGCACGGTCAATTTCAGGCCCCGCGGCAGGCGCTCGAACAGCTTTACGCCGAGCCGTTCCTCGAGCTGCTTCACCTGCCGGCTCACCGCGGCATGGGTGACGTTCATCTCCTCCGCGGCGGCGCTGAGGTTGAGGTTGCGGGCTGCGACGTCGAAGGCCCGCAGCGGGCCGACCGGTATGCGTTTCATGGGCTTACGAATCGCTCAAGGTATGACTTTTAGTCATAGTTAAGAGGCAGTAAGTATCGCTTTTCGCCCTCCAGGGCGGTCATTAGGATACGCCTCCATTACAGAAGTTCACATCTAGAGCGAGGAGGAGACGACCATGGACGAGTACCTGTTCATCGAGCTGGCGAAATTGCAGGCCGACCGGCGCCGCCTGGAACGCGAGCAGCGCGAGCTGCTGCAGCGGTCCGAGGCGGATGAGCCCCGGTCGAACAAAGGTCATCGCGAGCCGCTGCGTCGGCAGTGGTTCGCCAATGCGTGGAGCAAGCAGTCATGAAAACTTTCATCGCAGTGGTTGCATCGTTGGTGGTCAACGGTGGTGTTCTCGGTGGGCTGGCCTACAGCGTCGATCAGCTGCAGGCGCCGCCGTTCGGCGAGGTGTTGATCGTGCAGTTGCCGGATGGCGCGACGCTGCCGACGCTCGCCGATGCGCATCAGGTCGGCCCTTCGGCCGCCCGTGCGCTGTAAGGAGATGGTGAGGACGTGAGCGTGCGGTCAGACAGCTCGGGCCATGCCGGCGACCAGCCGGCCGAGCTTCTCGACCGCACGTTCCAGCACCGGGGTCCAGGGAAGGCCGCAGCTGAGACGAATGTAGTTGCGATAGTCGGCCTTGGCGGAGAACACGACGCCGGGCGCGACGCCGATGCTGCTCGCCGCAGCCGTGCGGAACAGCTCCGCGCCGTCGACGTTGCGCGGCAGCTCGACCCACAGAACAACCCCACCCGGTGGCTGCGCGACGCGCGTGCCGTCCGGGAAGTAGCGCGCAATGCCGTTGATGTATTGCTGCGCGTTGGCAGCGAGCGAAGCACGCACGCGCCGCAGATACCGGTCATAGCCGCCGCTCGCGTAGTAACGCGCCAGCACCAGCTGCTGCAGCGTCGGACACGCGACGGACGAGTAGAACTTCGCGCGCGCGATCTCGGTGTGGAATTGCGGGCTGACCGCCCAACCGATGCGGTAGCCGAAAGCGATCGTCTTCGAGACCGAGCCGCACGAAATCACCAGGCCGGACTCGTCGAACGCGCGCAGCGACGTCGGTCGCGCGCCGCCGTAATGCAGGTCGCCGTAGATGTCGTCCTCGACGATCGGCACGTCGTGACCGGTCAGGATCTGGACGATCTCGCGCTTCGCGTCGTCGGGCGTGAGGCTGCCGGAAGGATTGTTGAAGTTCGGCATCAGCACCGCGGCGCCGAGTCGCGTGCTGCGCGCCACCGCGCGCACGGCATCGACATCGATGCCCGCGACCGAGCAGTTCGGTACCTCCACCACTTTCAGGCTCAGATGCTCGATCGACTGCAGCAGGCCGAAGTAGGTGGGCGATTCGACCAGCACGGTATCGCCCGGCTTGCACGTGACGCGCAGCGCCAGCGTGATCGCATCCATCGTGCCGCTGGTGATCACGACGTGCGCGGGATCGCTCGGCGCGCCTGCCAGCGCCATGCGTTTCGCGATTTGCCGGCGCAGCTCCTCGTCGCCGGGAGGCAGGATGCATTGCCCCGCGTTCAGCGGATGATCGCGCAGCACTTCGCGCACGAGGTTGTTGAGCCGCTGCGTCGGATACGAGGCCGGCTCCGTGACCGCGCTGTTGAGCGGCACGAAGTCATCGCGCGAGAGCGCCTCGCGACACATGTCGAGCACTTCGTTGGCGATCGATGCCGGGCGTGGAGCGCGCGCCGGCTTGGGTCGCGGCTCGGGCAGGCGTCGCGGCTCGGGCGTGCGCACGTAGAAGCCGGACTGCGGCCGCGCCTCGATCAGTCCGATGTTCTCGAGGTGCACGTAGGCCTGCACCACCGTCGAGACGCTGACCTTGGCCGTGCGGCTCATCGCACGCACGGACGGAATGCGCTCATTCGCGCGCAAGGTTCCGCTCGAGATCTGCGACTCGACGATTCGTGCTACGCGCTCGTACAGCAGAGGGGCCTGTGATGACACTGCAAGCTGCCGGTAACTGTATTGGTCGGCACTCAGTCTACCTGAATCTGTACTGCTTGCCAGCCCGAGGGGCACAGTGACTTCCATGGACCAGGCTGTTCACCCGATTTCGACGCGCGCGCGCCTGTCGCTGGGCGTGCTGGCCGCGTTTGCGGGCATCTACCTCATCTGGGGCACGACGTACCTGGCGATCGCATTCGCCATCAAGTCGCTGCCGCCGTTCATCAGCGGCGTGGCGCGCTTCGGCCTGGCCGGCCTGCTCATGTATGGGTGGCTGCGCTGGCGCAATCCGCGGCCGTTCGCCGGCGTGAACATTCCGATGATGGCGCTCGCGGGCATTCTGTTGTCCGGCATCGGCAACGGCTTCGTGCTGTTTGCGCAGCAGGGAATTCCCAGCGGCATCGCGGCGCTGATCGTCGCGGCCGTCCCGGTGCTGGTGCTGATCTTCGATTGGGCGTTCTTCAGCAAGCGCGCGCCGACGAAGCAGGCGTTGCTTGGCACCGCGGTCGCAATCGCCGGCGTGGTGACGATCGTGATGCACACTCGATCGCTCTCCGGCAACGCGCATCCGCTGTATCTGCTGGCAATGGTCGTGGCGACGACCGGCTGGAGCCTCGGCACGCTGGTGCAGAAGCGCTCGGCGAATACCAGCACGGTGCTCAGCTTCACCTGCGGCCAGATGCTGTTCGGTGCGGCGTTCCAGCTGCTGATGTCGATCGTCACCGGCGAGTGGCCGCGCCTCGATCCTGCGGCGATTTCCGTGCAGGGCGTGGTGGCGATCGCGTACCTCGTCGTGTTCGGCAGCATCGTCGGCCTGAATTGCTATCTGTGGCTGCTCACGCGCGTCGCCGCTCCGAAGGTGGCGACGTACGCGCTCGTGAATCCGGTCGTCGCGATGTTCCTCGGCGCTGTCGTGCTGGGCGAGCGCGTGACCCTGCTCGCGGTAGTGGCGGCGCTGCTGGTGCTCGCCGGCGTGGCGTTGATCGTTTTCCAGGACCTGCCGTTGGTGCGGGCGTTGACGGCGCGCAGCCGGAGGTAGGAAGCCATGCGTATTCCACGTTTCGAGCTCGATCACTGGCTGGCGAAATATGAGTTCGCTACGCCGCCGATTCGCTACAACCTTGCATCCAGCACGGGACCGCACTGGACGCTCAGCGATCTGCTCGCGCTCGGCGACGGTGCGGGCGTAAAGGAACTGGGGAATCTGCGGCTCTCGTATGCGCCGCCGCAGGGGAGCGAGGCGCTGCGGCGGCAGGTAGCGGCGTTCCACGACGTCGATCCCGACTGGGTGGTCATCACGACCGGCGCGTCCGAAGCGTTGTCGGCGCTGTACTGCATCGCTTCTGAGCCCGGGGCTTCGATCACCCTCCCGTTCCCTTCGTTCCCGGCCATGCCCGCCATGGTGCGTGCGTGGGGACTGAGCGTCTCGACGTACAAACTCGATCGCGCCGATGGATTCAAGCAATCCGCCGAGCGTGTGCTGGCCGCAGTTCGCGAGAGCACGCGCCTGGTGTTGGTCAACACGCCACACAACCCGACCGGCTCGGTCATTTCGCAAACGGAGATCGCGCGCGTCGCCGCGAGCCTCGAGCAGCGACTGATCCCGCTCGTAGTCGACGAGGTGTATCACCCGCTGTATCACGGCGGCGTGGCGGTACCGTCCGCAGCGAAAATTCCGAATACGATCGTCGTCGGCGATCTCTCGAAGGCGCTGTCCCTGCCCGGTCTGCGGATCGGCTGGGTGATCGATCGCGATGCGCGCCGCCGCGAGCGGCTGATCGATCTGCGCAGCTACTTCACGATCTCGGGCTCGCCGCTGACGGAAGCGATCGCCGCGCACGCCCTCGCGAACCGCGAAACGATCCTCGCACGACTGCGCGCTGTCGCTGCGACGAATCTCGTCACGCTGCGCAATTTCATGAGCGCTCACCAGGACATCCTGGATTGGGTCGAGCCGGGCGGCGGTACGACTGCATTCCCATGGTTGCGTGACGGCAGCAATGCGCGCGAGTTGTGCACGACGCTGGCGAGTGCCGGCGTGTTGTTCGCGCCGGGCGATACCTTCGATGCGCCCGAGCACTTCCGTCTGGGCTTCGGTGCGCAAGCCGAAGGCTTCGCACAGGCGTTGGCAATCGTCTCCGAGACGCTGCGGGCGCCGCGCGCCGCTAGTGTTGCTGCTGGAGCGCAGCGCTAGCGAATCGTTCGCGGTGAATCACGTAGATGCCGCTGGCGACGATCACGAACGCGCCGGTGAGCATACGCAGTCCCGGCGCGGTGGCCCACAGCAGCCAGTCGAACAGCATGCCCCACGCGAGCGCCGTGTATTCGAGCGGCGCAACGACGGGCGGCGGCGCGAGCCGGAACGCTTCGGTGATGAAGTACTGGCCGAGCGCGCCGCTGATGCCGAGGCCCACGATCAGGTGCCAGTGGTCCCACTGCACCGGTACCCAGTGCACGCTCGCCGCGATGCCGCTGAGGATCGACATGAACAACAGCGACCAGAACACGGTTGATGCGCTGCTGTCGGTGCGCGTCAGGATGCGGATCGTGATCGCGTTGAGCGAATAGCCGACGGCCGAAGCGAGCGCCGCGAGTCCGCCGATCGTGACCAGCCCGGCGCCGCTCGGCTTCAGCACGATGATCACGCCGGTCAGGCCGACGAATACCGCGAGCCACTGCTGCCAGCCGACACGCTCGCGCAGCATCGGCACCGACAGCGCCGTGATGAGCAGCGGCGCCGACATGAAGATCGAATAAGCGTTGCCGAGCGACAGCTGGCTCACGGCATAAACGAAGAACCACAGCACGCCGACGCTGAGGAAACCGCGCAGCACGTGCAGGAGCCAGCGCTTCGGCAGCAGATCGCGCCAGCGGCCGAACACGGCATTGGCTCCGAGCAGCAGCGGCAGCGAGGCGACGCCACGAAGGAACGTCACCTGCATGGCAGGGTAGTCCTCCGACAGCGTTTTCAACAGGACATCCATCACCGAGAACGTGGTGACGGCCGCGAGCATCGAGAGGATGCCGCGGAGATTCGTCGTTGGCATGTCGCATGCTACGGACGCCGCGAGTTCGGTGTCCAGTGGAACCGTGCGCGCGCTCGCCGGGTTTCAGCTCATGACGAAATGCCCACGAGGGTTGCACCGATGACCAGCACCGAACCGCGCCAGACCGCCACGATGAAAGCTCGCCTGCGCGAGCGTGCTGCGCAGTTGCGGGGCGAGATCCAGCACACGCTGGAGCGCTCCACCGACGAGACGCACGTGCGGATTGCAGAGCAGGCGCGCGATACCGAGGACGATTCATTCTCGAACCTGATCGTCGATCTGAACCTGGCGGAGATCGACCGGGACGCCGACGAGTTGCGGCGGATCGACACGGCGCTCGCCCGGCTATCCGAAGGGAGTTACGGGCTTTGCGAGGACTGCGGGCAGCGCATCCCGGAAGCCCGACTCGAAGCCGAGCCGACGGCGCTTCGCTGCATCAGGTGTCAGGAGCTCTACGAGAAGACGCACGCGGTGGGTTCTACGCCGCGGCTTTGAGAGGCGCGCTCGTCCCGGAACCGGATGCCGGCGCTACAATGACGGTCCGTTCCGCTCTGGGCCTCCGTCATGCGCCAAGTCTTCATCTGCGATGCTGTTCGTACTCCCATCGGCCGCTACGGCGGCGCGCTCGCCGGCATTCGTCCGGACGACCTCGGCGCCATTCCGCTGCAGGCCCTCATGCAACGCAATCCGCGCGTCGACTGGGCCGCTGTCGACGACGTCTACTTCGGCTGCGCCAACCAGGCCGGCGAGGACAATCGCAACGTCGCGCGCATGTCGGCGCTGCTCGCCGGATTGCCGGATGTCGTGCCCGGCGCGACTGTGAATCGCTTGTGCGGGTCGGGGCTCGACGCGGTCAATCTCGCGGCGCGCGCGATTCGTGCGGGCGAGGCGGAGTTGGTGCTGGCCGGCGGCGTCGAGAGCATGACGCGCGCACCGTTCGTCATCGGCAAGGCCGACAGCGCGTTCTCGCGTACTGCGAAGATCGAAGACACCACGATCGGCTGGCGCTTCGTCAATCCGCTGCTGAAAGCGAAGTATGGCATCGACTCCATGCCGGAGACGGCCGAGAACGTGGCTCAGGAGTACGGCATCGCACGCGCGGATCAGGACCAGTTCGCGTTGCGCAGTCAGCAGCGCTACGCACGCGCGCACGCAGCGAAGTTCTTCGAAAGCGAGCTCGTGCCCGTGTCGATTCCGCAGAAGAAGGGCGATCCGCTCAGCTTCACTGCGGACGAGCATCCGCGTGCGGACACGACGATCGAAGCGCTCGCCAGGCTCAAGGGCGTGGTGCGGCCCGACGGCACGGTCACGGCGGGCAATGCTTCGGGGGTCAACGATGGCAGTTGCGCATTGTTGCTCGCGAGCGAAGACGCAGCGGCGAAGTATGGGTTGAAGTTACGCGCGCGCGTGATTGCAACCGCAACAGCGGGTGTGCCGCCGAGAATCATGGGTATCGGCCCGGTGCCGGCGACGCGCAAGGTGCTCGCGCTCGCGAAGCTGTCGATGGATCAGCTCGACGTCATTGAGCTGAATGAGGCATTCGCGGCGCAGGGGCTCGCTGTGACCCGTCAACTCGGCCTCGCTGACGACGCCGAGCACGTGAATCCGAACGGCGGCGCCATCGCGATCGGTCATCCGCTCGGTGCCAGCGGCGCGCGATTGGCCACGACCGCGCTCAATCAGCTGGAGAAGATCCGCGGGCGCTACGCGCTGTGCACGATGTGCATCGGCGTGGGACAGGGAATCGCGATGGTGATCGAGCGCGTCTGAGGGCTCACGTCTGAGAGCTCATTGGCAGGCGGTCTTGCAGTCGCTCAGCTCGGCCCTGCACTGGTTGTTCGCGTCGCGCTCGGTGCGGAAGCAGTCGTAGCGCAGCTGAGCGATGTTCTGCATCGCATCGAGACAGATTCCGTGACGGTGCGCGAGCCGCGCCTGACAGCCGCGGCTGTAGTAGTCCGAGCCGCAGTTCACGTCGGCGTTGGCGAAGTAGTTGCAGAACTGGCCGTAGTCGATGCCGTAGCCGCCATTGGCGTTGCGGCCAGTGAAAACATCGCGTCCGCCGTTCGCCGCGTCGCGCTCACATTCGCGACGCGCAGTGCGCACCTCGCGCGAGCAACGCCCCTCGCTGGCCTCGCAATGAGTCAGGCAAGCCGTGCGTGTCGGCATCTTGGCCGTCTCCTCCCGCGGCTTCTCCTTGCTGACCTCCACGCCGTTGACGCTGCCGCTGATCGAGCTGTTGTCGGCCGAAATCGCCGCCGTTGCGAACAGAATTGCAAGCACGTGGAGGGCGTTTCTGGCGTTCATCACAGCACTCTGGCCAAGCGCGTCAGCTGGCGTCAAGCAGCGCCGCGCCCGGCACTGCGCGGCTTGGAGAGGTTCTGAACCGCCAGCTCCGCAGGCGGACGCCTGTCCGCGCTCTCATTACAGGTGCGCGGCTTTGTTTTCAGCGACTTAAGCGATGCGCGCGCCGTCTGCCGGGAACCGCTCGCAGCATGATCGGTCCACTGGTCATACGGCCCGCACGTCGGGTTACACTGCGACCACTTGCCTCCCGATCGCGAAGCGAAGCGCCCCTCTAATGACCTAACACTCCGAAGAACGCCTGCCTCAAACGGAAGGCGCGCCATCGGTGCGCGCTGGTGCGAAGGTCCTGCCTTTCGAACGCCCGCAGTCGGAGCTGCAGCGTGCCATTCAGCAACGCGCCCAGGAAGCGCTGGATCGCGACGCGGAGCTCGACCGCGAGAAGCGGCGGCCGCAGCCGGTCAAGTGGCTCACGATCTTTGCGCTCGCATGCATTCCGGTGCTACTGACGATCGTCGCGGTGGACGGCTTCCTGCGCGTGTTCCACAAGGTCGCCGACATGTACAGCTCGCCGCCGCAGCAGCAGCAGGCGCAGCCGGCCGAAACCGAGTCGAGCTCCACGCCTGGCATCGTGATGCTGCAGTCCTACGAAACGCCGTCCGCTACGCAGCGCAGCGACTCCGCGTCCGCGCCCGCAGCGAGCCCGCCGCCGGCGCAAGACGCGCCGCCTTCGCGCTGAACTCGCCTACGCGACATAACTGACTCACGGCATCAATGCGTATTGCCGTGGATTTTGCCGTCAGTACAGAGTTGCGGTCCTGAGGCGGCCGGAGCCAGGGGGGCACAACCACATGTCGCGATTGATCTTTCGCGATTTCGATGAATTCGCCGACTCGATCGACGGGATCGCCGGCCGTTTCGTTCCAACCGCACGTTCTACCGCCGAATGGTGGGTCGACGCCGTCCCGGCGGGCGCGCTGTCGTTGCAACAGATCCAGATCGGCGGCTCCGCGACTTTTGCCGGCGACGGGGCAAGCGGCTCCTTCACGCTCGGCATCCCGATGACCAGGCCGCAATGCATCCGCATCGACGGCCAGCGGCTCGACGGCAATTCGTTCATCGTCCTGAAGCAGAACCAGCCGTTCACTTTCGCCGGTCACGAGGTGACGCGCTGGGCCGGAGTCACCTTGCCGGTGGATCACGCAGTGCTCGGTCCGGAGCTGCTGGAGAAGCTGCACGCGAGTGACGGCGCCTGCACGCGCACGGATCCATTGCGGCTTGAGCAACTGCGCTGGCTGATCGGGCGCATCTGCTGCGGCGCTGCGACGATCGATCTGTCGGATCCTGCTGCGGCCAAGATGGCGGAGCAGGAGATCAGCGCGGTCGCAGTGCGCGCGCTGGAGCGGAGCTTGAAGCTGCAGCTGCGCCCGATCGGTCGGCCGCACCTCTCGCGCGAGCGCGTGATCGCCCGTGCGCTGGACCTGATCCGCGCACATGAAGGTCAGCCGCTGTTCACGAGCGACCTGTGTCGCGCGGCCGGCGTCAGCGAGCGCACGTTGCGCAACACGTTCAACGAATATTTCGGCGTCGGTCCGATCCGCCTGCTGAAGATGCGTCAGCTGCGCGAGATCCGCGCAGCGCTGCTGGCGGCCGATCCGACGCATGAGACAGTGGCCAGCATCGCGGGCCGCTTCGGGGTCTGGGATTTCAGTCTGTTCGCGCGCAACTACAAGCGCTTGTTCGGCGAATCACCATCGCAGACGCTGCGCACACCGGCCGGCAGCAGCGATCAAGCCGAAGACACTTCGTGGCTGAACTACGCGGTGCGCAAGTTCGCGGACGATCTGCTGTACGCAGTGCCGCGCTCGCTGAACAGCGCGGCCGTGCCGTTACATACTGGCTCGAACGAACAGTAGCGGCCCGTTCACCGACAGGTCGACGAACCCCGGCGTGCCCTCGTCAGCGGAATCGACGTCGATCTGGAACGCGCGATAGCCGAGGCCCATCGCCAGGTACGGATTCACCCGCCAGGTGAGCGCCAGCCGCGCATCGAGAATCGAGCCGTTCACCTGGCTCACGTCCACCGTCAGGTATTGCGCGCGCGCTTCGACTGCCCAGCGCGGCGTGAAGTCGAACCGACCCTCGAGGCCGACGAGCGGCAACGGCGCGACGCCGCTCTCGCTTTCGCGCACGACGCGATTGCGCACCACTGCGTTGGCCTCGACGTCGGCGATCTGGATGCCGAAGGTGCCGCTCAGCTCGCCGCGCTGACGCACCAGGAAGCGATAGCCGTAGGTCAGGCCGAACATCGTGATGTTGAGCAGGCTGTCGACGCGCTCGCCGACGAGGTAGTCCTCGTTGTCGAACGCAATGTCCTTTTCGATCATCTTGGCTGCCGAGCGATGGATCGCGAACGCGGAGAGGCGCACCAGGTGGCGCTCGCCGGGCAGCAGCGTGAACTCGACCTGCGGCAACATCCGGAAGTCGGCGAGACCGAGGTCCTTCTCGGCGTCGATCTCGGTGCCGCGCTCCGTGGGCGACTCGTCGACGCGCAGTTTGGTCGCCGGACTGGCGCCGAACAGGTTGACCTCGACGCGCAGCCGGTCCTCGATGACATTCGGGCGCGGCTTCGGCGCCCAATCAGGGAGCTTGCTCGGAGCCGTGGGCGGCGGCGTGCTCGCATCCTGCGCGACGGAAATGACCGGCGCGCACACGAGGACTGAGATCACCAGAAGGAGTCTGCAGCTGTTTGGCATTCGGTGCTTCCTGTGGCGCGCCGATTATGCCAATGCCCGGCTGCGGCAAACGGGGCTCTATTTCACGGATCTCCACGCATCCTGCTAGTGTCGCAATTCGGTGACGCCTGGCGGAGCTGCTGCATGGCCGATGAATCGAGCGAGAACGTCCGGCGCGCGCGCGCCCGCTCGCGCTTGTGTCTGGCGCTCGCAGGCGTTTCGTGCGCGGTCTTTCTCCTCTTCCTGGTGCTGCTGGCGCGGGCCGTTCAGCAGGATCCGCTCGCGCCGCTGCGCAACGTGCGCTTCAGCGCAGTCGGGGTCGGAATCAACTTCGCGCTGGCATTGGGCAGCGTCGCCGCCTTCGGTTATTGGCGACGCATCGAACGGGCGCGGGCCGCTCGGCGCGCAGAGCGCTAGCGATGCAGAGCCCGATCGCGATCGCGCTGTTCGTCACCGTCATCGTCAGCACACTGCTCATCACGCGCTGGGCCGCGCGCCGGACGCACTCGCGCTCCGAGTTCTATGCCGCCGGCAGCTCGATCACCGGCACGCAGAACGGGCTGGCGATCGCCGGCGACTTCATGTCCGCCTCCACGATCCTCGGGGTCGCCGGGCTCGCGTTCAGCGGCAACTCCGACGCAGTGCTGTACATCGTCGCGCCGCTCCTCGGCTTCACCATCATGCTGCTGTTCATCGCCGAGCCGCTGCGCAATCTCGGCCGCTACACCGTGCCGGAGGTCGTGTCGCTGCGCTTCGCCGGTCGCGGCGTGCGTGGTTTTACGGCCGCAGCGGCGCTCGTCGTCACGATCTTCTATCTGATCGCGCAGATGGTCGGCGCCGGCGCGCTGATCGAGATTCTGCTCGGCGTGCCGTACTCGCTCGCGGTCGTCGTGGTCGCAACGCTCATGATGTTGTACGTCGCATTCGGCGGCATGCTCGCGACCACATGGGTGCAGATCACGAAGGCTGTCGTGCTGATCGTCGGCGTCGTGCTGATGACCGTTCTGACGTTCAGCCGCGTCGACTACGATATCGGCTCCCTGTATTCGATCGCACGCGAGCAGATGAGCGACGTGCTCACGGGCAATCGCACCGGAGCGCTCAATTCGCTGTACTCGACGCTGTCGCTCGGGCTCGCCCTGTCGCTCGGCGTGTGCGGTCTACCGCACGTGCTGATGCGTTTCTTTACTGTCCCCGATGCGCGGCAGGCGCGCCGCTCGATCGTCGTCGCGATGATGCTGATCGCGATCGTGTTCACGATCGTGCTGTTCGTGTTGAGTTACGCCGCAATCGCGTTCCTGTACGGCAAGCCGGAATTCTTCGACGAGGCCGGAGTCCTGCGGGGCGGCGCCAACATGGCGGTGGTGCACCTCTCGCGCCTGCTCGGCGGCGATGTACTGATGGGCATCGTCTCCGCGGTGACGTTCGCGACGATCCTCGCCGTCGTCGCGGGTCTGACGATGGCCAGCGCCGGCGCGCTCGCCCACGATCTCTATGCGCAAGTGTTTCGTCGCGGGACAGCCAGTGAGGCGCAGGAGCTGCGCGTGTTTCGCTTCGCGACATTCGCAGTCACTGTCGTCGCGGCGTTGCTCGGGATCGCGTTCAAGGGCACCAACATTTCGTTCCTGGTCAGCCTCGCGTTCAGTGTCGCCGCGAGCGCGAATTTCCCGGTGCTGATGTTGTCGTTGTACTGGCGCGGTCTGACGCGGCGTGGTGCGCTGCTCGGTGGTGCAGTCGGCCTGATCACCTCGACCGGCATGCTGATCGCCGGTCCGGCGATCTGGGTGGACGTGCTCGGCCACGCGCGGCCCCTGGTCGGTTCCAACTACCCGACGCTGATTGCGCTGCCGCTCGCGCTGCTGACTGCGTGGGCGGTGTCGATGCTCGATGTGCGGCGGCAGGATCTGGACGCGCAGCGCACGTTCGATGCGCTGGCCGCGAAGAGTCAGGCTGAGGCGTGAACCGTACCGTCGGAACCCGACGCAGGTCGCGTACGTCTACCTTGTATCCCCGTCGATGAAGTGGAGCGCTGCCATGGCTTTCGAACTCAAGCCTTTGCCTTTTCCCAAGGAATCCCTCGGTCCGACGATGTCCGCGAGCACGCTCGAGCATCATCATGAAAAGCACCACGCGAGCTATATCAAGAAGCTCAACGAGCTGATCGCCGGCACGAAGTACCAGGGCTCCGACCTGGCGTCGATCGTCAAGGCGACGGCGCGCGGGCAGGATAAAGAGAAGCAGATCTTCAACAACGCGGCCCAGGTCTGGAACCATGACTTTTTCTGGGAATCGCTCGCGCCGAACGGCGGCGGGCAGCCGCCCGAACCGGTGCTGAAGCGCATCGTCGCCAGCTTCGGCTCGCTCGAAGCGTTCCGCGACAAGTTTGTCGAGGCGTCGGTCAATCACTTCGGCAGCGGCTGGGCCTGGCTCGTTGCCCAGCAGGGGTCGAGCGGCAAGCTGGACATCGTCACTACTCACGATGCGGACAACCCGCTCACCTCCGACACGCACGCGTTGTGGACGTGCGACCTGTGGGAGCACGCGTACTACCTCGATTACCAGCAGGAACGCGCCAAGTTCGTGACGGCGGTGATCGAGAACATCGCGAACTGGCAGTTCGTCGGCAAGCGGCTGGTGGAGCTGGACCGCTAGGGGAACCGCAAGAAACTGTGATCGTGGTCACACGCCGTCGGCGGTGCGTTCAGCCGGCGGCCACGCTCGAGGCACTACCTTTTCGAGCCAGGGCAGCCGAATGTGCGCGCCGGGGCAAGAGGGTCTATATTTCGTGCGGCAGTGCTGGGCGGGGTGGGGAGGGTATCGATAGTGACCAGAGCGACGCAGATCGCGGCGTGCATCGCCTTGTGGGCAGTCTCGGGCGCGAGCGGTATCCGGGCGGCCGACGAGGCGGCGGCGGCGACGTTCGTGTCGCTGAAGCTGGAGGGCGCCTGCGACGCGCAGAACAATCGCTTGTGGCTGACCAACACTCACACGTTCAAGACGGTGGCCACCACCGTGCGGTGGCGCGCCGCGGGCGGCAAAGATCTGACCGATCAGTTCTTCCCCGGACCGAACTCGGTGCGCGAGATCGGCTGCGCCGCCGAGGCGGAGATCGTCGAAGCGAAATTTGCGGATTTCTAGCGATGAGCGGCAGTCGGGCTAAAGCCCGACCTACGAAATCCCTGTAGGTCGGACTTCAGTCCGACAGCGTCAGAACGTCATGCGCACGTTCAGGCCCAGCGAGGTGACGTCGTCGCCGATCGCCACGCTCAGTCCGCCGGCCACGTTATCGATGAAGAAGTACCGGCCTTCGAGCACAATCGTGGTCTCGTCGCCGACATCGATGTCGCGGTAGTCGAAGCCGCCTTCCAGCTCGAACTTCGGCGCCACCGCGCCGCGCACGCGCGCGCCGAGCAGGAAGCCGTCGTCATCGTCGTCGAACCGTCCGACGTCGATCTCTGCCTTGACGATGCCGACCTTGCCGACCAGGTCGATCTTGTCGCTGAGCGGCCAGTGGCCGCCGCCGCCGACTTCCAGGAGCGAAGCGTCGACGTCGAAGTCGAAGTCCAGGTCCTGGTAGCCCGCGAACACGAAGAAGTTCGGATTCACCGCCAGCGACCCGCGCAGCGCGAAGCCGTTGCCGTCGATGTCGTCGCCGTTGGTGTCGAGGCTCGTGTCGACATAGCCGAGCTCCGCGTAGGAGTACTCCATTACGTCGGCGTGGCTCGCGAGCGGCAGTGCGGCTGCGAGGGCAGCCAACCCGCTCAAGATGCGTCGTTGCATTGAATAGATCTCCCGAAGGGTAAGGGAAGCCGGCGTCGTTGCCGGCGGCCGACATGATACAGGCTGTATTTCCAGCTTGGCGAGCATGCTGTCTCCTATTAGCAACAGATGGTCGGCGGCGCTTGCGGTCGCAGGGCGAGGGAGTGCCCCGGGGTGCTTTCAAACTGGTGCAGCAGGACCGACGCCGCACATTCCGTCTGTTCGAATTCTAAAAATCGCGCGGCAGACAATGCGTCGTGTATTTGGACTGCGTGTCCAAAGTGCCATACTTCAGCTTCGAACGAGACTCTAGGGGAACCGTCCAGCACAACAGCAACAGACAAGAAGGAGTCAAAGATGAGCTCAGGGGGTCACATCCGTGTGCGACGCGCGGCTGCACTGGCGTTCGCAATAGCTTCGACTTTGGCTGGTGCGCGGGCTGGCCACGCGCAGACGCCTTCCAACACTCCCAAGGACACGCAGGTCATCGATATCGTGATCGTGACCGCGCAACGTCGTGAGGAGAACCTGATCGACGTGCCGATCGCGGTCGCCGCGTTCAGCGGCGAGGCCCTCGAGCGGCGGCAGATCGACCAGGCGACGGACCTGCAGCTGAACGTCCCGAACGTCTCCTACACGAAGACGAACTTCACCGGCTCGAACTTCCAGATCCGCGGCATCGGCGTGTCGTCGGTGGCGGCGAGCGGCGATTCGGGCGTCGAACAGCACTTCAACTCGATGCCGGTCAAGAACCCGCGGCTGTTCGAGACCGAGTACTTCGACGTGCAGCGCGTCGAGGTGCTGCGCGGCCCGCAGGGCACGCTGTACGGACGCAACGCGACCGGCGGCGCCGTCAACGTCATCGCCCGCAAGCCCGAAACCAAGGAGTTCGATGGCAGCGTCGAGCTCGAGGCGGGCAACTACAACGCGCTCAAGGCGAAGGGCGTGGTGAACATCCCGCTCGGCGAGACGGTCGCTATGCGCTTCGCCGGCATCACGTTCAACCGCGACGGTTTCACGGACAACCTCGCTACCGGCAACGACATCGACGACCGCGACCAGTGGTCGGCGCGCGGCGCGATTCGCTTCACGCCGAGCGACGCGACCGATCTGACGCTGATGGTCAATCACTACGACGAAGACTCGCACCGCTCGCGCGTCACGAAGCAAATGTGCCATCACGATCCGAACGGCGCCTACGGCTGTCTGCCGGACTCGCTCGGCTTCGAAGCGGGCAACATGCGCGGCACGCTCGGCGGCATTCTCGGGGAGTGGGGTCCACTGCTGCTCGACCTTGGCGACGGCACTCCGGACGGAACATTCGCAGGCTTCCCGCTGCCGCCCGCGCTGATCAATACCGGCACCGACGTCAACACGGGCTCACCGGTGCCGCGCGATCTCCACCAGACGTTCGCCGAGTACGACCCGATCTACCAGGCGGACGAAACCGTCGCAACACTGGAGTTCTCGCACGATTTCGGGCCGATGACTTTGACAGCGATCGGCGGCTACCAGGAGACCAGCTTCCTCTCGCAGACCGACTACAACTGGACCGTCGCGGGTCTGCCGTACGACGGCCCGGCGGTTGCCGCGTTCGGCGGCGGCATCCCGATCAGCGAGATCGACGCGTCGACCTTGCTCGGCTCGCTCAACGGCCATGTCCGCGACGTCGGCGTGTTCTCGCGCAACTACGACCAGTCCGACCAGGAGGCCGATCAGTGGTCGACCGAGGTTCGGTTGTCCTCGGAGCTCGACGGGCCGTGGAATTTCCAGGTCGGCCTGTTCTACATGGACTCGGACGACAACACGAACTACTACGTCGTCACCAGCGAGCTCGACTACTGGGCGCAGGTCACCGCGCCGTTCACACCGTTCCTCAATTCGGCGCCGCCGTATTACATCAACGCCACGCCGAGCGCTTCTTTGAAATCGAGCGCAGCGTTCGGCGAGGTGTACTGGGACGCGACCGAGAAGATGAAGTGGACGCTCGGCGTGCGCTACACGCACGACGAAAAAGGCGTGAAAGACCGGCAGATGCTGTTCTCGGTGCCGGTCGGCGTGCCGCCGACCACGACCGCGTTCAACGATTTCCGCGTCGACGAGACCACGTTCAACGAGTTCACCGGCCGCTTCGGCTTCGACCTGAAACCGGGCTGGTTCGATGACTCGACGCTGTACGCGTTCTATTCGCGCGGCTACAAGGCCGGCGGCTTCAATCCGCCGCTCGATCGCAGCTTGCCGCAGTTCGCCGGCACGCCCGAGGTCTACGATCCGGAGTTCGTCAATGCCTTCGAGGTCGGCTCGAAGAACGTGCTCGCGGGCGGCCGGGTGCAGGCGAACCTGACCGCGTTCTACTACAAGTACGACGCATTGCAGGTATCGAAGATCGTCGCGCGCACCTCGGTCAACGA
>Ga0111538_10005296_pt1 | contig 17653 bp, 11 predicted proteins | sample SoiMethybrSBSTD1_FD_79669 | JGI IMG/M metagenome (GOLD analysis project Ga0111538, IMG submission 79669) | Bulk soil microbial communities from a Populus tree surrounding site in Tennessee, USA - Soil MetaG P. TD hybrid SBSTD1 (version 2)... | ecosystem: Environmental > Terrestrial > Soil >...
CGCATCCACTGCGGCTCGGTCATCTCGAGATCGAAACGCTCGAGCACCCATCCGCGGCCGGCCGATCCGTACGGCTCGAGCGCGGCGCGTTCGAGCCCCCACTTCGTCATCTGATCGCGCGCCCACTCGCCGGCTTTCCGGAGCTCCGGCGAGCCGGTGAGGCGCGGCCCGGCGACGTCGCTCAGCCAGCTGAGCGTGTCCATCACTTGTGAGTGCTGAAAGCCTTCGGTCTTGATTTGCGCGATGACGGCGTCGTTGACGGTTTCCTGTGCGGCGAGCGTGACGACGGCGGCAGCGACAATGGCAGCCCCAAGGGCGGAGCGTTTCATGCCGCGATTCTAGAGGAAAAGCTCCCGCCAGGGACGTTGGCGGAAACGTCTGCTTACGATCGGCTTGCGGTGTCTGCTTCGACCGTCTGGCTGGCGGATCGCGTGACCATCGCAGGGGAGGACATGATGGGCAACGCGATCGCGCCAGCAGAGGGTCGAAGCCAGATGTCTAGTTCGTCTTCGTCAGCTGGCCGCGGGCCACCCCGCCGCCATTGGCTTGCGTGTGAACGTTGAAATAGAAACCCGTCCAGTTCGTGTACAGGCCGTTGGCGATGTCCACCGGCACCACGACGTTGTCCTTGGTCCAGGAGCCGGCGCCATTGACCAGCGTCACATCGCCCGAGGCAAAGCCGGTTTGGACGACGATGCCGCCGGCGACGCCGGAAACGCCTGTGTGAATGTGGGCCGCAGTGAAGTTGGTCCCCTGCGGGAATCCCGTGATGTTGGTCACGAACTTGGCAGTTGCACTGGTGATCGCCTTGTTCGCATCGCGAACAGGCGTGACGGTAATCGTCACGGTGCCGCTGCCGCTGCCTTCACCACCTTGGATGGCGTTGGTTTCGTTGGCCGGCAACAGCGTTGCCGTGAACACAGCCGGCGCCTCGGTCGGGCTGTTGTTGTTGCTGCTGCCGCAACTCGCGGATGCAACAGCGAGCGCGAAAACTAGAACCGTAGCTCGCATCTCTCCTCCTTCGTCGTACAACTGCTCCTCAAAAGAACTTTCGAGACAGGTTGAAGCCCAGGTAGAGCGTGGAGGGACTGCCACCGCGCGCGATCTGCCCGAACGTCGTCGCCTGGCCGTTGGTGAAATTCAGCTGAAAGACGTGACCTCCGACGCGTTTTTCAATCGCGAAGCCGTACAGCGGATCGCCGGGCTGATAGCCCGTCATGCGCGGTGTGACTTCGCCGACCAGATAGGTGCGATTGCGAATCTCGAGACGCATGCCGAGGCCCAGGTACGTCGTGTCCTGGTTCGTCCCGGTCGCGAGCGCCGTGTTGTGCACCCAAACCGGTGTGCCGTAGATCGCGACGCGATTGGCGATCTTGCGTGACACCACGACGCCCAGTGTGGGGGAGTAGTTCTCGCGGAAGTTGTTCTCGCCTTCGACCGCGACGATGGCGGAGATCGACACGGGGCCGTTCACTCCCTCGTGCATCGCGTCGTACTTGCCAGTGAACTGGATCACGCGCGAGATGTTGGTTCGGAAGACGACGGCCTGGACGTGGCTCACCGGAGCGAACCGGTACTCGAGGCCGATGCTGGCACCTTGATCCATGCCGAACATGTTTTCGAACGCCTCGCCGAGGCTATAGTCGGCGAGGTTGCCGTTGAACCGGTGCGTCAAGGTAAACGTGCCCTTGAGCCGCGGCAAGCGAAGGGTCGTTGGCAGGTTGATGAGCCGGAAGTCCGGCTCCGCCGGATCCGCTCTCTGCTCATCGTCGTCCACTGCGGTTTGCGTTGCGGCGGGAGGTGCCGCCGATGGTTGCTGCGCCCACGCAACCTTCGTGCTCAGACCTAAAACAAGTACACACACCCAGAGCGATCGTGCCGTCGATCGAATCATTGAGCCTCCACCGTGCAAGCGTCAGGCCATACTCCACCCCCGGTCAAGGCGTACAGGTCTCCATTCCGCTTACGTGGCCCGTAAGCGAGTTACGTGAAGCGTCAACCTTGCCTGCCCGCCGAAGCGCGAAGCGCGGACTTGTCCGCCGAAGCGCGAAGCGCAGACTTGTCCGCCGAAGCGCGAAGCGCGAAGGCGGAATAGAATCGCGCCCATGAAACGCCCGATGGTGCTCGGTGCGCTGCTGGTTCTGATGGTGATGGGCACCGGTGCGCGTCCGTGGGCGCGGACGCAGTCGCCCGCGCCCTCGCGCATCGAACGTCTCCGCGACGGCATCCGCGTCCGCGTCGGCGGCGCGTTCCTGACACTGCAGGTGAAAACCGACGCGATCGTCCGCGTGCTGTACGCGAAATCCGCCACACCGGCCATCAGCTCGCTCGTCGTCGTCGGTCCCGGCGATACCGGCGTGGCCGCACGGCTGAACCCGTTTCAATCCGCAGGCTCGCCTGCGCGGACCTCGTCATCGCCGGCGACGCCGTTCTCGGTGAGCAGCGACGGAACCTCGGTGACGTTGAAGACGGCCAAGCTGTTGGTCCGCGTGAATCGCGGCGATGGGGCCGTGACGTTTTCAGATGCGGGCGGCCGCACGATCCTGGCGGAATCGCCGGGTGGTCACGTGATGACACCGGCGACCGCGCAGGGCGAGCAGACCTTTCAGGTACAGCAGCGCTGGCTCGCGAACGCCGACGAGTCGCTCTACGGACTCGGTCAGCGTCAGGAAGGGAAGCTCAACCTCAAGGGCTACGACCTCGATCTGTGGCAGCGCAACATGGTCGTCGCGGTACCGTTCCTGCTCTCGAGCCGTGGCTACGGCATCCTGTGGGACAACAACGCGGTCGCAAAGTTCGGCGACACGCGGCCGTTCGAACCCATTCCGCCGACGCAGCTGATCGACATGAGCAACCGCGCCGGCGGCGTCACCGCGGGCATCTACGCGGGCGGCCGCGGCGACTTGATTTCTCCCGAAGCGTCACCGGCGATGGTGCTGGGTCGCGGCGTCGGTCCGGGCGGTACCGGGCGCGCTGGCGGGCGTGGCGGCGCGCCGCCCGTACGCGCGTGGCTCGGCGATCTCGTCGCACCCGCCACCGGCGACTACCAGTTTCAGGTCTACTCGAACGGCGACACCAAGGTGTGGCTCGACGAGAAGCTGATGGTCGATCACTACAAGCAGGTCTGGGCCACCGAGTACGACCAGTTCAAGGTGCGCCTTCAGGCCGGCCATCGCTATCCGATCAAAGTGACCAACGGCACCGGCGGCACGACGCTGGAATTGCGGTGGAAGACGCCGCCACCCAACGACGACACGTCGCTCTGGTCGGAGGCCGGCGACGCGATCGACTACTACTTCGTGTACGGTCCGGCGTCCGATGACGTCATCGCGGGATATCGCGCGCTGACAGGCCGGGCGACGATGCTGCCGCAGTGGGCGTTCGGGTTCTTCCAGTCGAAGAACAAATACAACACGCAGAAGGAAGTGCTCGACACGCTCGCGGAGTTCCGGCGGCGCGAGATTCCGATCGACACGATCGTGCAGGACTGGCAGTACTGGCCGATCGACTTCTGGGGCGATCACCAGTTCGAAGCATCGCGCTATCCCGATCCGGCGGCGATGATCAAGACCATTCACGATCAGCACGCCCGTTTCATGATTTCCGTCTGGGGCAAGTACTACCCGACGACGAACAACTACAAGGCGATGGATGCGATCGGCGCGCTGTACAAGACCACGATCGCCGATGGCACGAAGGACTGGCTGAACCGCAATTACACGTTCTACGACGCGTTCAGCGCGCCGGGACGCAAGCTGTTCTGGAACCAGGTCAACACGGCGCTGTTCAGCAAAGGTGTGGATGCGTGGTGGATGGACGCCACGGAGCCCGACATTGTCCAGCCGTCGCCGCCGACGCTCGAGGCACTGCGCCGCGACGTGGACAAGACGGCGCTCGGCACGGCGTCGCGCGTGATGAACGCCTATGGCCTCATGAACAGCGAGGCCGTGTACGACGGCCAGCGCAGCGTGGCGCCCGACCAGCGCGTGTTCATCCTCACGCGATCCGGGTATGCGGGCCAGGCGCGCTATGCGACGGTGACGTGGTCGGGCGACATCACGTCCACGTGGTCCACGATGCGCAAGCAGATCGCGGCCGGCTTGAGTTTTTCCGCGGCCGGAAATCCGTACTGGACCACCGACACCGGCGGCTACACGATGGAGAGCCGCTTCACGAGCGCGCGCAGCGGCCCCGACCTCGAGGAGTGGCGCGAACTGAACGCGCGCTGGTTCCAGTACAGCACCTTCACGCCCATCCTCCGCGTGCACGGGACCGATCGTCCCCGCGAGATGTGGAACATCGGCGACGAGACGACGCCCGTCTACCAGACGCAGCTCAAGTTCGATCGGCTGCGCTACGCGCTGTTTCCGTACATCTACTCGCTCGCGGGCCGCGTGACGCAGGAGGGCTACACGATGATGCGGCCGCTGGTGATGGACTTTCCGGCCGATCGCGACGTGCGCGACCTCGCGGACCAGTACATGTTCGGTCCGGCGTTTCTCGTCTGCCCGGTGACGACGTACGACATGGAGCATCGGGACGTCCAGTTGCCGGCCGGCACGACGTGGTTCGATTTCTGGACGGGGAAGTCCGTCTCCGGCGGCCTGCACCTCATCGCCGATGCGCCGTACGATCGGCTGCCGCTCTTCGTCCGGGCCGGATCGATCGTGCCCTTCGCTCCGCCACAGCAGTACATCGGCCACACACCGGCGACGACCATGACGCTGCACGTGTACGCCGGCGCTGACGGCCAGTTCACGCTGTACGAGGACGATGGCTTGACGTACGGGTACGAGCGCCAGCAGTTCGCGCGCATCCCGATCTCGTGGAACAACCAGACGAGGACGCTGACGATCGGCGCGCGCACGGGGACGTTTCCCGGCATGCTCCAAACGCGCACGTTCGACGTCGTGCTGCACACCGCCGACGCGCCCGCGGGCTATGACCCGGCTGCGACTGGGCGCCGCGTGACCTATAGCGGCGCCCGGGTCCGCGAGAGCTTTTAGAGCAAGAGCAACTTCGAACTTCGAACTCCGAACTCCGGAAAGAGCCTCCAGCACGTAGCAAGAGGTAGGAAGGTAGGCGGTTCCTCCGATCGCTACCTCTTTCTACTTCTGACTACGTGCTGAAGGCTCTTAGACAAGTATCAGTCGCAGCGCGGCCATCGCCGCGAACGTCAGCAGCAGCCAGTCGAAGAGCCTTTGCGGGATCCGTCGCGTCACCGCGCGGCCGATGACGAGTCCGATTAGGATCGCCGGAATCATCATCGCGTTGAAGGTCAGCGTGCGTCCGTGGATCAGGCCAAGCCACAGGCTGAACGGCACCTTGAACGCGTTGACGAGCAGAAAGAACCACGCCATCGTGCCGACGAACTCGAGCTTCGGCAGTCCCACCGCCACGCCGTAGATGCCGAAGATCGGGCCCGCCGCGTTCGCCAGCATCGTCGTCATGCCCGCGAAGAGGCCCATCGTCCAGGCGAAGGCCCGCGAGTGCGGGATGTGCTGGAACAGTGCGAGCCACTGCATGCGGATGCCCTGCATGATGGTGAGCCCGAGCATGATCCAGCCGATGAGCGGCTTGAACGTGTGCTCGTCGAGGCGCGCCATGACGAGCGTGGTGAGGACGACGCCCAGACACGTGGGTGGCAGCATGCGCCAGACGTAGTCCCAGCGCGCGTGCTGGCGGAACGTCGCGACCGCGGCGACGTCGCCGACGAGCAGCATCGGCAGCACGATACCCGTCGAATCGCGCGCGCCGAAGAGCAGCGCGAACACCAGCACGTGAAAGATCCCGATGCCGGCAAAGCCGGCCTTGCTCATGCCGATGCCCATTGCGGCGACGACGGCGAGGAGCCACTGCAGAGACGTCAGGTGCGGCATGCCCGCAACATCTTGCCATCTGATCGCGAGATGTCACACGACAAGATCATTCGTTGTGGTACGATGCGCCCGCGAAAGAAACGACGAATGAATTCCTTCCTGACGTTCGGAGGCCCCCAGCGTGTCAGAGATCGAATCCGGCGAGGTCCCGGCAACAAGCCGGCGTGCACGTGCTGAATCCTTTCATCCTGAGCTTGTAGATCTTCCGGCGTCCGGTGACCCTCCGCGCAAGACGGAACGGGAACGTGAAGGTTTGCCGCCCGGCTATCGCATGCGCGCCGATGCGCACTACGTCGATCAGCTGACATCCCGCCGCGTGGAGCGCGCCGATCGCGCCCATGGACGTGACGCCGACGGTGATCTCGAGCCGCAGGCGGACGGTCTCGATGCGCGACGCCGCCGTCTCGAACACGCGCTGGCGCAGGTGGCGTCGGACCTCGCGTCGATCGGTGCGGCCGCATCCGCGCTCTCGAGCGATGCGTCGGCGATGTCGCGTCGCGTGAATCTGGATTTGATCCGCGCCCAGTCCGCAAAATCCGCGTGGGTGCTGAAGGCGTCCGGCCTGATCGATCATGGCCAGCGGCCCAGCATCCGGCCGCGATCGCTTGGCGCGCTCCTCGGGCAGGTGCGCAACACCCTCGCGGCCGAACTGCGCCTGTCGCGCGTGACGCTCGAGATCACGACCGCGGACTGGAACGCGGCCGTCGCCGTGGACGAGCAGGTGTTCCTCACCGGCGTGACCGGCGCGATTCTGGCCACGCTCGGCTTCGCCGACGAAGGCGACGGCGCCACGATTCACCTCACGGCCACGGCGCGGACCGCCACCGTCGAGGTGACGCAGGACATCGTGATGATTCCGCCCGCCATGGCCGGCCGCTTCTTTGAGGCGGGATGGCTGGATCGGCCCGGCGGCTGGCTGGCGGATCTGGGCGCCGCGGCCGCCCGCGCGGCCACCGAGCACCACGGCGGCGCCGCGACGTTCCTGACGAGCGACGAGCAGGGCAGCACGACGCGCCTGACGTTCGCCCGCGCGGCCGGGGACTAGTCGGCGCGGAGGGCGCGCACGGGATCGACGCGCGCGGCGCGTCGCGCCGGCACGATCGCCGCGCCGATCGAGACGATCGCGAGCACGACGAGCGGTAATCCGTACGCGAGCGGATCGAGCGCGCCGACGCCGAACAGCAGGCTGCGCACGAGCAGCGCGGCGCCGGCGGCCGCGGCCAGGCCGAGCGCCGCACCGATGGCCGTCAGCCGCAGGCCCAGCGACAACACGAGCCGCACGATACGGCCCGGATCGGCGCCGAGCGCCACGCGCACGCCGATCTCGCGCGTGCGGCTCGCCACCGCGTACGCCGTCACGCCGTAGATGCCGATCGCCGCGAGCACGAGCGCCAGCGTCCCCAGCCAGCCGGCCACGGCGGCGGCGACGCGCTGCGGCAGCAGGCCCACGTCGGCGAAGTCCTGCAGCGTGCCGAAATGCACGAGCGGCAGGTTGCGATCGAAATCCCGCACCACGGCGCGCACCGCCGGCTCGATCGACGCCGTCGCCGCCAGTCCATCGTCGCGCCTCAAGAGGAAACGCAGGTCGTGCATCGGAAACTGCGCGTACGGCACGAAGAAGCACTCGCTCACCGTCTCGCCGACCCAGCGGTACTTCGCGTCGCGCACGACGCCCACGATGGTGCTCGTGTGCTCGACCGCGCCGGCGCCGTGACCGAACTCGCCGGTCTCCACCACCTTGCCGATCGGATCCTCGCCCGGCCACAGACGCGTCGCCAGGTGCTCGTTCACGACGGCGACGAACGGCCGGTCGGATCGATCGGTGGGATCGAAGTCGCGGCCCCGCAGGATCGGCATGCCGACGACCCCGAAGTAGCCCGGCGAGACCACGTTCCAGTCCGTTTCGATGTTCGACTGCGGACCGGTGTCGCCGCGCTTGCGCAGTTCGCCCAGTCCGAGCCCGCCGCCGGAGAGCGGGACCATCCGCACCTGGCCCACCGCAATGACGCCTGGCACGTGCGCGAGCCGTTCGCGCAGTGTCCGCTCGGCTTCGACGGCGGCCGGGCCTTCGTAGCCGCCAAGACTGAGGTCCACACCGGCGAGGTCGACGCCACTCACGCGCATGCCGGTGTCGATGGATGCCGCGGTGCTGAGCGCGCGGAAGAACAGGCCGGCAAGCACGATCAACACGACGCAGAAGGCGAGTTGGGCCGAGAGGAACGCATGCCGAAGCCGCTGGCGCCGCGGGCTGGCCGCGTCGCCCTTCAGATCCGGCGAGAGCGGCGCGCGGACGCTGTGCCAGGCCGGCGCGGCTCCCGTGGCCAGGCCCGTCACGAGCGCCACCGTCAGTGTGAACGCGAGCACGCGCCAGTCGATCGGCAGGTCGAAGGCAATCGGCACGGGAAGCGCCGGCAGCGACGACACGAGCATCGCGACGATCCAGCGCGCGACCATCACCGAGGCCGCCGCACCGGCCACGAACAGCAGCAGCGTCTCGACGACCAGCATCCACACCAGCGAGCCGCGTGACGCGCCGAGCGCCAGGCGCACCGCGATCTCGCGCGAGCGGGCGGCGGCGCGCGCCAGCAGCAGTCCGCCCAGGTTCGTGCACACGACCACGAGGACCAGCCCGACGAGCGCCATCAGGATGCCGATGAACGGGATCGCGTACTCGCCGACTGCCGGAAGCCGGCTGAGCGGCACCGCCGCGAGCCCGAATCGGGGCCGGTAAATATCCGGAAATTGCGTCCTGAGCTGCACGACCATCGCGTCGATCGCCTGTTGAGCCTGTGCCTGCGTGACTTCGGGCCTCAGCCGTCCGATCATCGTCAGCCACACGCTCTCACGGCTCCGCAGCAGACTGGCCGACGGCGTGGCGCGCGCGTGCGCCGTCAGCGGCACCCACAGGTCGGGCGAGAGAATCGTCGTGCCGTGGAACCCCTCCGGCGCGACGCCGGCGACGACGAAGGCGTCACCGTTGAGCGTGATCTCGCGGCCGACGATGGTGCGGTCGGCTCCGTACCGCGATCGCCAGAACGCGTGGCTCAGGACGACCTTTCGCAGCGGATCGCCGATCCGTTCTTCGCCCGCATGAAAGAACGCGCCGGCCGCGGGGCTCAGGCCGAGCACGTCGAAATAGCTCGCGCTCACCTGGCCGGTGAAGATCCGATCGGCGCCGTCGGCGCTGCCCAGGCTCATCGCCTCGGGCTCGAAGCGCACGGCGGCGACGCCGCTGAACACGTCCTTGCGCTCGGCGAGGTCCGTGAACGTCGCGAACGACACCGTGTCGAAACCGCGCCCGTCGGTGGTCCGGCCGATGTCGACGAGTCCTGTCGCGTCGGCGAGGCCGGGCGTGGGCGCGAACAGCATCGCGTTGGCGACCGTGAAAATGGCCGTGTTCGCGCCAAGCCCGACCGCCAGCGACAGCACGGCGGTCGCCGTGAACACGGGGGAGCGGCGCACGAGGCGGAGACCCTGCCGGAGATGTGCGATGGGATCGATCACGGGGCCCTCCACCACGCTTACGCGCCGAGAGGCTCGAAGTGAACGAACGAGGCTCGACGATCATATCCTTGACAGGTGCGGGATCGGACACCCGCGCAGTCCCGTGACAACGATTCAGGCCGATCCGACGACAACCGACCCCGTGTGCGGGATGAAGGTCGATCCCGCGACCGCCCGCGGCGGATCGTTCGAGTACCGCGGCACCACGTACAGCTTCTGCAGTCCGGGCTGCCGCGAGAAATTTGCCGCCGATCCGGAGGGCTGGCTCGCGCGTGGGCCCAAGGGGATGTCGCACGGCGCGGGCCAGGCCGCGCCGCTGGTGCTGACACGCACCCGCCAGACGGCGTCCCCGGCGCCCGTATCCACGTCGCCACCTGCGAAAACCGGCGCCACCTACACCTGCCCGATGCACCCGGAGATCGTGCAGCAGGGGCCCGGCGTCTGCCCGATCTGCGGCATGGCGCTCGAGCCTGTCGAGATTACGGCGCACGTCGAGGACGATCCCGAACTCACCGACATGACGCGGCGCCTGTGGATCTCTGCCGCGCTGACGATTCCGCTCGTTGCGCTCGCGATGTCGGGCATGTGGATCGGGATGATGGTGGCAGAGCCGTGGATGGAGCTCGCCCTCGCGACGCCCGTGTGCGTGTGGTGCGCGCGGCCGTTTCACGAGCGCGCGCTTGCGTCGATCCGTACCGGCCGGCTCAACATGTTCACGCTCATCGGCCTCGGCGTGAGCGTCGCGTACGTCTTCAGCGTAGTCGCGGTCGTTGCGCCCGGGATCTTTCCGCCGGCGTTTCGTGACGCGCATGGCCGCGTGGACGTGTACTTCGAGGCGGCGGCCGTCATCGTCACGCTCGTGCTGGTCGGGCAGGTGCTCGAGCTTCGCGCGCGGAGACAGACTGGAGACGCCATCCGTCAGTTGTTGCGCCTGGTCCCGCCCGTGGCGCATCGCGTCGTCATCGGCGGCGATGAGGAAGACGTCGCGTCGAGCGACGTGCGCATCGGCGATCGCGTACGCGTGCGGCCTGGCGAGCACGTGCCGGTGGACGGCGTGATCGAAGAGGGCGGCAGCACCGTGGACGAGTCGATGGTGACGGGCGAGTCCGTGCCCGTGCACAAGCAGCCGGGCGATCGCGTCGTCGGCTCGACATTGAACGGGACCGGCAGCTTCGTCATGCGCGCCGACAAAGTCGGCGCCGATACGCTGCTCGCGCGTATCGTCCGGCTCGTGTCCGAAGCGCAGCGAAGCCGCGCGCCCGTGCAGCGCCTCGCCGATACGGTCTCCGCGTACTTCGTGCCGGCCGTGATCGTCGCCGCCGTGCTGACCTTCGCCGTCTGGGCCCTCGCCGGCCCGGAACCGCGCCTGGCGCACGCCATCGTCAACGCCGTGGCCGTGCTGATCATCGCGTGTCCGTGCGCGCTCGGCCTGGCGACGCCGATGTCGATCATGGTGGCGAGCGGCCGCGGCGCGCGCGCCGGTGTGCTGTTCCGGAATGCCGAGGCCATTGAGCGCGTCGGACATGTGGACACGCTCGTCATCGACAAGACCGGCACTCTGACGCAGGGCAAGCCGGAGCTGACGTCGCTCACGTGGATGGAGGGGCTTGACGAGCACGAAGTGCTCGGCCTGGCCGCGGCCGCGGAGCTGGCCAGCGAGCATCCGCTGGCGGGCGCGATTGTGGCGGGCGCTCGGGCGCGCGGCGTGCAGGTGACGCCGGCCGATCAGTTCACGTCGGTGACGGGCGGCGGCGTGGTCGCGCGCGTACACGGGCGCGACGTGATGGTCGGGTCCGATCGCCTGCTGCGCGATCGCCACGTGAACACGGCGGCCCTCGACGCGCGCGCGGACGCCCTCCGGCAGGAAGGGCAGAGCGTGATGTTCGTCGCGATCGACGGACGCGCGGCGGGGCTGCTCGGCGTGTCCGATCCGATCAAAGTCAGTACGCCGGAGGCGATTCGCGCGCTCCGGACCGAAGGGGTGCGCGTCGTCATGCTGACGGGCGACAATCGCCTCACGGCCAGCGCCGTCGCGCGCAAGCTGGGCATCGACGACGTGCGCGCAGAGGTGTCGCCGGAACAGAAGGCGGCCGTCGTCGCCGAACTGCAGGCGAAGGGGCATCGCGTGGCGATGGCTGGCGACGGCATCAATGACGCGCCCGCGCTGGCGCGCGCGGACGTCGGCATTGCGATGGGCACCGGCACGGACGTCGCCATGGAAAGCGCCGCGGTGACGCTGGTCAAAGGCGACCTGCGCGGCATCGTCCGCGCACGGCGCCTGTCGCGTCAGACGCTGACGAACATCAAGCAGAACCTGGCGTTTGCGTTCGTGTATAACCTCGCGGGCGTGCCCATCGCGGCGGGGGTGCTGTATCCGGTATTCGGGTGGCTGTTGAGTCCGATGATCGCCGCAGCGGCGATGAGCCTGAGTTCCGTCTCGGTGATCGGCAACGCGCTGCGCCTGCGGCGGGCGGTGCTGTGACATGGCGCTGAAGCAGAGCGCGGGACTGCTGCTGTACCGCCGAGCGGGCAACAACGGCGACGTCGAGGTGCTGCTCGCGCATCCTGGCGGGCCGTTCTGGCAGACGCGCCACGAGGGCGCGTGGACGATCCCCAAGGGCGGCATCCATCCGGGCGAGGATCCGCTCGCCGCGGCGATTCGCGAGTTCACCGAAGAGACCGGCTTCGAGCCGTGCGGCCCGTATCTGGAGCTGGGGTCGATCGTGCAGCGCAGCGGGAAGATCGTGCACGCGTGGGCGTGGGAAGGAAACTGCAATCCCGCCTTGCTGACGAGTGTCGAGGCGCGCACCGAGTGGCCGCCGCACTCCGGTCACTTCATTCACGTGCCCGAGATCGATCGCGCCGAGTTTTTCAGTCTCGACGACGCCCGACGGCTCATCAATGTGGGACAGGTCGAGCTGCTGAATCGTCTGGAACAGAAACTCTCTGAATCAATTTGAGACAAACACGAAGGACATGAAGCTTCGTGTCCTTCGTGTTTGTCGTTTAGCCCACATGGATCCGAGGCCGCTGTTCCGGATCGGATTCGGCCTGCCGCAGCACTTCGCGCGTGACTGGTGCGGTGTCGCCCTCACCGAAGGCCAGGAACTTGAGCAGGTACGCGATCGGATTGCCCTCCGTCCAGCCGAAGTACGCGTGCGGAATCACGTGTGTGCGATCGCGCAGGTCGAGCAGGAGGCCGGCAATCGCGTTCGGGATGGCGGGACTCGAGCAGCGCAGCACGCGATAGCCGCCGACGGTCACGCCGCTCACCTCGAGCGCGCCAGAGAAATCCGACGCGTCGCTCGAGCGCACCTCGAGGAACAGGATCAGATCGCCGAGCGGCAGGTGGTGCGCACGGCGCGCGTCTTCGAGCTTGCGCTGGTACTCGTCGCGGTGGCCGCTGTTCGGCCGGTTGGCGATGATGCGAATGGTGCGGCCGTGTGAGGCTTCCTTGATGAACCGCAGCGCGCCCTCGTCGTACGTGACCCCTTCGATCCGGATCTCGGTGGATCGCATCACCCGCGACACGAGCGAGCTGCCGATGATCGTCGCGATGAACCACGCCGCGATCTTGATGCCTTCCGGCCGCTCGATGATGTTGACGATGGTCGTGTAGACGAACACGAGCGTGATGCCCAGGAACAGCGTGCGATGCCGCGGCTGGGCGATCGTCACCGCGACGGCCGCCGACGTCATCAGCATCAGGACGCCCGTGGCGTACGCGCCGCCCTGCTTGTCCACGTTCGCGTCGAACACGAACGTCACGATGAACCCGATGACCGTGATGAGCAGGACGAGCGGCCGCGTGGCGCGCGCCCAGTCCGGCGCCATGCCGTAGCGCGGCAGGTACCGCGGTACCAGGTTGAGCAGCCCGGCCATGGCCGACGCGCCGGCGAACCAGAGGATCGCGATCGTCGTCGCGTCGTACGCCGTGCCGAACACCTCGCCGAAATCGCGATGCGCGAGGTACGCCAGCGCGCGGCCGTTCGCGGATCCCCCAGCCAGGAGCGCCCCGGAGGGAATCCGAATCGTCGTGACCAGCGAGCTGCCGATCAGCAGCAGGCTCATCATGAGCGCCGCCGTGCGGAGCAGCTTCCGCGTGTTCGCAATGCGCGACTGGAGGATTTCGGCGTCCGTCGTGCCTTGACCCGCCACGAGCGGCATCACCGCGACGCCGGTTTCGAATCCCGACATGCCGAGCGCGAGTTTCGGAAAGTAGAGCAGCGCGAGCAGCACGAGCATCATCGGGTTCGCCTGGCTCGCCAGCAGGTTGTGCCACCACGACGTCACTTCAACCGGGTCCGTGAACAGGAGCGCCAGTTCTCGGCCGACGACGACGACGTTGAGCGCGAGGTACACGGCGACGAGGGCGACGGCCAGCCAGATCGCTTCGCGGAAACCTTTGAGAAAGATGCCGCCGAGCGCGGCAACCAACAGCATCGTCAGCAGCAGCGGGTGATCGATCCACGCCGGCATCAGCGGGTTCTCGACGATGTGCTGCGTGGCGTCAGCGGCCGAGAGCGTGATCGTGATCACGAAGTCGGTGGCGGCGAAACCCAGCAGGCACAGCACGAACGCCTTGCCGCGCCAGCGGGGCAGCCGCTCCTCGAGGACCGACAGGCTGCCTTGTCCGTGCGGGCTCAGCTGGGCGATGCGTCCATACACGGGCAGCGCGCCGAACAGCGTCAGCGACACGAGCACGAGCGTCGCGAACGGCGAGAGCAGGCCGGCCGCGACGAACGCGATGCTGGGTTGATAGCCGAGCGTCGAGAAGTAGTCGACGCCCGTGAGACACATGACCTGCCACCACGGCGCGACGTGGGCGTGCGTGACAGTTGGCCGATCGGAGTGGCCGGACAGGAGCCAGGCGCGCAACGGCGAAGCTGCGCGCGACGCGGTCAGGGACAATAAGCCTCCCGGTGCCGACGGGGTTAGCTGACGGGCTAGAGGTGGAAGTCCTCTTCCGCCTTCGCCCGTGACGTTCACGGACTCCGGCAAGATTCGCCCCGTGCGGCATCGTGCCGCGGTGGGTCCCCCGCGCGGCCGTCACTCGGCCGCTTTGGCTGCTTGACTACAGGGTAGCATGGCGCGCGCAGGCCGTCAGCCGACGTGAATCCGCGGCCGTCGATCGGGATCGGATTCGGCCTGACGCAACACTTCGCGCGTGACCGGCGCGGTGTCGCCCTCGCCGAAGGCGAGGAACTTGAGCAGATAGACGATGGGATTCCCTTCGGTCCACCCGAAGTAGGCGTGCGGGATCGAATACGTGCGATTGCGCAGGTCGAGCAGCAGTCCGGCGATCGCGTTGGGAATGGCCGGGCTCGTGCAACGCAGCACGCGATAGCCGCCGACGTTCACGCCCGACACGTGCAGGACGTCGGCGAAATTCGAGACATCGCCCGCCTTGACTTCCAGGAACAGCACAATGTCGTCGGTCGGCAGGTGATGCGATCGCTTCGCATCTTCCAGCTTGCGCTCGTATTCCTCGCGCGCGCCGGTGTCCGGGCGATTCGCAATGATCCGAAGCGCGTGACGGCCGGTCGCCTGCTTGATGAACTTCAACGCGCCGTCGTCATAGTCCACGCCGTGGATGCGAATCTCGGTGGATCGCGCCACGCGCGAGACCAGCGACGTGCCCACGATGCCGACGATGAACCACGCGGCAATGTGCAGGCCTTCGGGCTGGCGGACGATGTTGACGATCGCCGTGTAGATGAAGATGAGCGCGATTGGCACGAAGCGGACGCGCTGCGCCGGCTGCGCGATCGCCACCGCAACGGCCGCAGAGGTCATCAGCATCAGCACGCCGGTCGCGTACGCGCCGCCCTGCTGATTGACGTCCGCTTGAAAGATGAGCGTCACGACGCCCGCGATGATCGTGATGAGCAGCACCAGAGGCCGCGTCGCACGCGCCCAGTCCGGCGCCATGCCGTACCGCGGCAGGTACTGCGGCACCAGGTTCAGCAGACCGGCCATGGCCGACGCGCCGGCAAACCACAACGTGCCGATCGTCGCCAGGTCGTACACCGTCCCGAACACGTCGCCGAAGTCGCGATGCGCAAGAAAGGCGAGGGCGCGGCCATCCGCCTCGCCGCCTTCCCTCAGCGCCTCGATCGGAATCATGGTCGTCGTCACGATGGAACTGCCGATCAGCAGCACCGTCATGATGAGCGCCGCACACGTCAGCAGTTTCTTCGTGTTGGCGATGCGCGACCGCAGTTCCTCGTCTGCCGTGGCGCCGTCGCCGTGCACCAGCGGCATCACGGCCACGCCGGTCTCGAAGCCCGACAGGCCGAGCGCCAGCTTGGGGAACAGCACGACGGCGAGCACCACGATCATCATCGGGTTGCTCTGCTGCGCGAACAGATGGACGCGGTACTCGGCCAGCACCGTCGGGTGCCGTAGGACCTCGACCAACTCGTACCCGATGACGACGGCGTTGACGGCCAGGTACGCCAGGACGAGCGCCACCGCGAGCCAGATCGCTTCGCGGAAGCCTTTCAGGAACACCGCGCCCAGAGCCGCGACCAGCGCCAGCGTGACGACAATGGGATGCCCGAGGCTCTTCGGGACGAACGGGTTCTCGATGATGTGCGCGGTGGCGTCTGCCGCTGAGAGCGTGATCGTGATGATGAAGCTCGTGGCCGCGAACCCGAGCAGGCAGAGCACCAGCGCCTTGCCGCGCCAGCGCGGCAGCCGATCTTCGAGCACCGACAGGCTGCCTTGTCCGTTCGGGCTGAGTGCGGCGATGCGGCGGTAGACGGGCAGCGCGCCGAACAGCGTGAGCCCGACGAGCACCAGCGTCGCGAACGGCGACAGGTACCCGGCGGCCAGAAACGCGATGCTGGGCTGATAGCCGAGCGTCGAGAAGTAGTCGACGCCGGTGAGGCACATCACCTGCCACCACGGCGCGTGATGCGTCGGGTGTGTCGGCCGCCCGGAGGGCTCTGCGAGATCGGCGAGGAACCACGCGCCCAGTGGTGAGCGCGTGCGTCGGTCAGGGAAGACCACGGGAGGCGTCAGCGTACCACGACGTCGGTCAGATCGTCACCGAGGCGCGATCGTCCACAGGTACACGTAGAAGTTGCCGACGTGTTCGACTTTCTCGGGCGGCCAGGCATCGCCCATTTCGAAGCTGTTCGAGACGATGCGCGTCCCCGGCTTCAGCTCGGTCTTGAGTCTCGGCATGAGTCTCCGGTTGAGCTCGGGCAGGAGGTACAGCGTGACGATGCTCGCATCGGAGAACGTCACTTTCGGATCGAAGATGTCGCCGACGATGAACGTCGTCTTGTCGGCCACCCCCGCCTTCGCCGCGTTCTCGTTCGCCACCTTCACGAGATCCGGATTGATGTCGATGCCGACGCCGCGCGCTCCGAACTTCTTCGCCGCCGCAATCACGATCTTCCCGTCGCCGCATCCGAGGTCGTACACCACGTCGGTCTTCGAGATCTTCGCGAGCTTCAACATCGCGTCGGCCACCTTGTCCTCGGTCGCCAGCCAGATGACGTCGGGGGTTTTTGCCGGCGGCTGGGGCGTCTGCTGCGGAAGCGCGAACAGGAGCGAGATCAAGACCGAAAAGAGCATTCTGGCAATTGTACGAGATCGGCTTTAAGAGCCTTCAGCACGTAGGCAGAGGTAGGACACCTAGGGATTCCTTGGAAGACCTCTACCTTCGTGCTCTTGATCTTCCAAAATGATTCCTAGGTGTCCTACCTCTGCCTACGTGCTGAAGGCTCTTAGGTGTTAGACAGCCGCCACGATCAGCGTCGCGTCGTCCTGCGGGCCGGTCTCGGTCCAGGCGCTGACGGCGTCCGAGAGCGTGCGGACGAGCGCGTCGGCGGGTGCGGCGCGATGCTGCTGCAGGATCTCGATGGTGCGATCGTCGCCGAACTCTTCGCCGTCGGGCGCGAGCGCTTCGGTGATGCCGTCGGTGAACCAGACGAGGCGATCGCCCGGCTCGGTCTCGACGCTGCCCGTCGAGTACGTCCAGTCGTGCGCGACGCCGAGGACCAGGCCCGTCGGCGACAGTCGATCGATCCGTCCATTGGCGTGCATCAGCACCGGCGGGTTGTGGCCGGCGTTGGCGTAGGCGACGACGTGGGCCACGGTGTCCACGACGGCGTAGCAGAACGTCACGAACTTCCCCGATGCAATGTTGCGGCAGAGCAGACGGTTGACGCTGGTGCAGACGTCGTGCGGTTCCGCAGCGGCGGTGGCGAACGCGCGCACGGCAGCCTGGAGGTTCGACATGAGCAGCGCCGCGGGCA
>Ga0111538_10005299_pt1 | contig 17648 bp, 14 predicted proteins | sample SoiMethybrSBSTD1_FD_79669 | JGI IMG/M metagenome (GOLD analysis project Ga0111538, IMG submission 79669) | Bulk soil microbial communities from a Populus tree surrounding site in Tennessee, USA - Soil MetaG P. TD hybrid SBSTD1 (version 2)... | ecosystem: Environmental > Terrestrial > Soil >...
GCCGACCATCGGGGCGTCGGGAGTTCCGACCAGCCGCCGGTCGACCACCTCGGCCACGCAGCGCGCGGCTTCGGCGCTGATATTGACGCGCTTCGCGACCGAGACCCCCTCGGCACGGCCGCGGGCGCGCACCAAAAATCGCACGTGGACCTCGCCGTTCGGGCCGGTGATGCCCCCGGCTTTCGCGACGCACTCCGCGTAGCGATCTTTCGCTGCGGCGAGCTTCCTTTCCGCCTGGGGAAGCTTGCCCTCGTCCACGAGCACGGGGCCGACCTGGACCGCCAGCGCTTGCTCCACCGGTGGCGCGCCCGAGGCGCTGGGCGCCGCCGACGCGGTCGGGGGTGGGGCACCCGCCGATGCGGCGGGGTTGGGGGCCTTCGAGCGCAAATACAGCTCCTCGGCCTCCCCGCGCGAGATGCAGCGCACGATCATGCCCCGACCGTTGGCGATGCGGCCCCACGGGCACGCGGGGTCGTAGGGGTAGCGACTGGTCGAATCGCCCGGCTGGGCGAGCGCCCAAGCGCCGGTGCCGGCGACCGCGACCGCAAACAGCGCCGCGCTTGGCCGTTTTGCGAGTTTCATGATTCCTCGAGTGGGGTGCAAACGCCGCAAGAATGCACTCGATGCCCGGGGGCGCAATACAAACCGCGATACGAGCGTGCCGATCGCCGCGCAGCCGCTGGTAGAGTGCCGATAGCGGATGGTCTCGCCCTCGCGAATCCCCGAGCAGGGGTCAGACACGGCTGTGGCCTTTGGCAGCCCGACTCCGCTGATGGCACGGGGGCGCTTGCTGGCGATCACCGGGTTGTTGCTCCACATCCCGGCGCTCGGGCTCGGTGCAATCGGTCTTGCGGTGGTTCGCGGCGGGCCGATCGCGGACGCGTTCGCGCGCGGGGCCTCGTCGCTGTGGCTGACTTACGCGGCTGCCGGGCTCGCGCTTTTCGTGCTGCTCGGCCTGGGTTTGCTGCTTTTGCGGCGCCCGCAGCGCTCGCGCTGGCCGCTGATCCTTCCCGTGCTTCTCCCACCGCTCGCCGCGGCCTTCGGTGTGCGGCTGATCCTGGCGCGGGTGGTGGAGACGCGTGACGTCGCCCACGCCGAAGCCGAGGCGCGTGCGTTCGCGGCCAGCGCCGGCAGCGCGCTCGAGGTGCTGGCGGCCGGCGCGCTGGTGACGGCGCTGTCGTTCACGGCGTCGGCGACTCTGCTCAGTGCCAGCTCGGTGGCGCGCGCGCAGGCGGTGCGCGCGGGAAGCGCGACGCGGCTCACGCTCGGACTTTTGATCGTGGGAACGCTGATGATGGTCGCGATCACGCTGCGCCGGGTCGAGGCTTTGCCGGTGCTGCTCGTGGCGACGCTGGTGGTGTTCGCGACCAGCCTGGCTGCCACCGCGCTCGACGGTAGCTTCGCCCGCGCGGAGCGGGCAGAACCGGCGGCCACCGTCGACGCCTTGCTCGCGGTGTTGATGGCCTGGGGCGCGATGGCGCTGGCGGCGCTCGGGGTCGGTGCGGCGGCGTTCGCGCGCGGCCTCGGCAGCCTCGAAACAGTGGCAGCGGGCTCCCACGTGTACGCGGCGCAGAGGAGCTGGATGACGGGCCTCGAGGCACTGCGCGGCGCCGCGCCGTGCGGCTTGCCGCTGCTGGCCGCAGCAGCACTGGTGTTCTGGCCGCGCCGCGTTTTGGTGGGCGCCGGTGTGGTGCGCCGCTTGCCGGACGCGGCGGCGGTCGCAATCGTCGTGCTCGCCAGCATCGCTCTGTTGCGCCTCGAGCTCACGCGGACCGCCCGGTCACTCGCCGGGCACTGGGCTCCCACGAGCCAGGAGGACCTCGAGCTCGGCCAGGTGCTCGCCAAAAATTCGCAAGCCCTGCGGCTGGGCAAGCTCGAGCGCCCGGTGTTCATCGGTCGCAAGCACGTCCGGCAGGGGGAACGCGAGCTGGGCAGCGTCGAGCAGCTCGCCTCGCGGGCCGGCTGCGCTGCGCTGGCCGCAAAGGTCGAGGCTCCGGCGTCGCGCATGCTTTTGGTTGCGGTGGACGCGACGACCAGCTTTCGCAAGATGAGCTGCTTTCTGCGCGCCGTGAGCGCACGAGAGAGCGCCGCCGGAGCCGAAGCCGGGATCGAGCCTTGCCGCGTGCGCTGGATGGCGACGCCGCGCGCGGCGACCGCGGTGGCGACCGAGGCGCCGCTCGACCGCAGCAAGCCGTTTCCGGTCGAGGTCGCTACTTCGCTGGCCGGCGCGGGCTGCAACCTGCCAGCGAGCGGGGGAGCGCGCCTGCACCTGAGTCCGTCGGGGTGGACGGCGGTGCGTCCGGATCGGCCGTTTCCCGAGCAACACGCGGGCGCCCCGTCGGCGCTCGACGAATGGATCCGGAGCTCGCTTGCCAAGCAGGCCGTCACTTTGAGCGTCGAGCCGTCGGTGCCCGCGGCCGCAGTGCTGGCAGCGGCAGCGGCGATCGTCGACGAGCTCGGCAGCGTCACGCTGGTGGTGCCAGGACAAGCGCCGGTCGAAGCACGCGGCGGAAGCGCTGCGGCGATCCCCGCGATCGATCCGAAACCGGAGCGTTCGATCGAAGCCGATCCACCCACGGTCAAGGGCAATATCGACGTGGACGCGGCGGTGAACGCCGTGCGCGAGCACCATGGCCGCATCGCCGAATGTTACGAGCAAGGTTTGTCGCGGGACTCGACACTTGCGGGGCGCCTGGTCGTGCGCTTCTCGATCCAGGCGGACGGCAAGGTTTCGACTTCGAGCAGCGGGACGCCCGAGTTCCCCGATCCGGTTACGGCGAATTGCATCGCCGACGTTTTCCGGCAGATCACGTTCCCGCCACCACAGGGCGGCGGAGCGACGATCTTCTATCCGCTGCGCCTCGAACCCCAGCGCGGCGCGCCGCCCACGAGCGATCCACCGAGCGGCGACGGCAACCAATTCGGCGTCGAATTTTCCCCGGTCAAGGTAAGCGGCATGCTCGCCCCGGACGAGGTGCAGCGCACGCTCGAAACCTTGAGACAGCGCTTCGCCGCGTGCGGACCGCGCGCCGGCGACCAGCCCGTCGACGGCAGAATTCGCCTCGAGTTTTTGATCGACTCCGACGGCAGCGTGTCGAACGTTTTGCCCGACCCAACCACGACCTTGCCAGAGAAGGTCGCGAGCTGCGTGTTCGTCACTGCCTACCAAACGGGCTACCCGACGCCGACCAAAGGCACGGTGCGCGTTATCGCGCCGATCCGCATCACGCGGCGTTGAGTCCGTCCGTTCGGTACCAACCCGTCCCCCGGGACGGGCGGATTGCCCCCAATTTTTCCGAGGCTTTGTACAACAATCAATTGAGCGTTCAGTAGCCGTCTCGCACTTCGCGAGAGAGGTACTTGGAACGGACAGGGGCTGCACGTTAGAGTACGCAGTGGCTCGCGGATTTGGTCCGCTTGTCCCACCACACGAGTCGCCCGCCCAGACGCTCGGAGGTCCCCACCATGCCCCGTGTCCGATCCCTTGTGTTGTTCGCAGTGCTCCTGGCACCCGCCTGTTCGAGCAGCTCCGAAGATCCCGCGCCCCGTCGATACGGCACGTCCGGCGGCTCTGGCGGCAGCGGCGGTTTCGCGGCGCAGTCGGGTATCGGCGGGGGCGGACCGGGCGGAGCGGGCGGAACCGGATTCGGCGGGTCGGGGCCGGGTGGTGCGGGCGGTGGCGGCGGTCTGGGCGGTGGCGGCGGTCTGGGTGGCGGCGGCGGTATGGGGAGCTGACGCAACTGAGTTCGGTGATCGCGATCGCGCGGCGGCTCAGTTGGCGAGCGCCGCGTCGATCGCTTGCATGAGCGCGCTCGGGTCGGCCGTCTGTTCGACCCGCTTGCCGTTGAGGAAGAGCGTGGGCGTCCCGTCCACGTTCACGCTTTTGCCGAGCGTCAGATCCTGAGCGACCGCGGCCTTGTAAGTGCCGTCGTCGAGCGCTTTCTTGAATTTTGCCATGTCGAGGCCGAGCTCGGCCGCGTACTTCTCGAGGTGCTCGCGTTTGAGCTCGCGCTGGTTTTGGAACAGCTTGTCGTGGAACTCCCAGAACTTGCCCTGGGCCTGCGCGGCGAGCGAGGCCTCCGCCGCGAGCTGGGCGTCGGCGTGAAATTCCAGTGGAAACTGCCGGAACACGAACAGCACCTTGTTGCCGTACTTCTTTTTGACTTCGCTCACCGCGCTGGCGGCGCGGCCGCAGTACGGACACTCGAAGTCCGAAAATTCGACGAGCTTCACCTTGGCGTTGGTGGAACCGAAGCTCGCGCGGGCGCCGGCTACGAGCTTCGCCTGACCGGCCTGGTCCAAAGGCTTGGTTTTCTCTTCTTGCCCGCGCAGCTCGGCCAGCACCTGGTCGTACTGCTGGGTCATCATCGCGCAGCGATCGGCCGGAAGATCGGGCGTGCGCTGGCGCACCATCTGACAGCTCGCCGTCTGCTCTCCGAGATCCTTGCACAGCCGCGCGACGAGCTCGTTGCACGACTTGCGCCGCTCGCTCAGCCGAGACGCCGTGTACTCCAGATTGGCCAGGCCCGCCGCGCATGCCGCCGGCGGGAGCAACGGTGCGAGCTCCTCGATCGCCTTGCAATCGGCCGAATCGGGAGTGGCCTTCGCACAGAAGGCTTCCTTGTACGCGTTGCAATCGCCCGCGGCGCCGGCGGAGGCCGCGGCGGCCGGCGCGGGTTTCTCGGTTTTGGCGGGATCGGCGCTCGTTTTGTTGCAGGCCGCGGCCACGAGCGAAACCAGAGTGAACAGGATCAGCTTGGTTCGAAAAGTCACGGCCCCGGTCTAGCACGGACTCAGCGAAGGCCGCGAATCACGTAGGCGCTGACCGGGTGATCGATGCCCTTGAGCTGAATTCCGGGGAGCTCGTCGACCTCGACCGAGTCCTTGATCCGATCGTAGCTGTCCTGACTGAGCAGCACGCCGCCGGGCGGACACTTGGCCTCGTGACGCTGCGCGCGGTTCACGACGTCGCCGATGCACGTGTAGTCGCGCCGCACGTAGCGCGAGCCGATGTCTCCGCGCACGACGCGCCCGCTGTTGAGGCCGATCCGCATCACCAGCGGCTCCGGCCGCGACTCGTTGAAGCGGTCGAGCGCACGCTGCATTGCCCAGGCCGCGCGCGCCGCCCGCAGCGCATGCGGCTCGTCGAACTCCGGACGATCCTCGAAAACCGCCATGATCGCGTCGCCGATGAACTTGTCGATGTCGCCGCCGTGATCCTTGATCGCGATGCACAGCGCATCGAAGGACGCGTTGATCAAGGCGACCACGTCGGCGGGGTTCATCTTCGAGCTCATGCTGGTGAAGCCGGAGATGTCGCTGAACAGCAGCGTCGCGTCGACCTGTTTGGCGCGAATTTCCCCGAGCTCGCCGCTTTTCGACATTTCCTCGGCGGCGCGTACCGCGCCTTCGCTGATGTAGAGGCGCGACGCCTGCTTGTAACGAAGCAGCCGCGCCTCGGCCAGCACGCGCTCGACGATCGCGATGCACTTGTCCGTGCCAAACGGCTTGATCAGGTAGCTGGTGAGCCCGGCGGCCCGCATCTGCGCCTGGTCGCGCCGGCTGTCGCGAGCGCTCAGCATCACGATTGGCACGTCGCGGGTCGAAAGCTGCTTCCTCAGCGCGACCACCAGCTCGAAGCCCGTCATCTTCGGCATGTCGTAGTCGGTCAGCACCAGATCGGGCGGATTTCGGCTGGCCTTGGCGAGGCCGTCTTCGCCGTCGACTGCGGTTTCGAGCGCGAAACCCTGGCGCCGCAGACAATCGGCGATCAGATGGCGAATCGCCGCCGAGTCGTCGACGACCAGGATCCGCTCGCGGGCGCTCACCATGTGGGTCGCCAGGAGCGCGTGCAGGCGGCTCTGCAGCTCTTCCGGCACCACCGGCTTCACCAGATAGTCGTCGGCGCCGGCGTCGAAGCCGCGCTCCAGATCGCCGGCCTCGCCGAGCGAGGAGCAGATCACGACCGGGATCCCCGCCGTGGCCTCGTCCGATTTGACGGCACGGCACAGCTCGTAGCCGTCGAGCTCCGGCATTTCGACGTCGGTCAGCAGGAGATCGGGACGGCTGCGGCGCAGCGTGGCGAGCGCCTCCTTGCCGTCCCAGCATTCGATCACGTCGTAATCGGCTTCGATCAGGATCGGGACGGTGTGCTTGTGAATCAACTCGCTGTCGTCCGCCAGGAGGACGCGCAGCTTGCCGCGCGCGGAGCTCTCGATGGCTTCGAGCAGGTCGTGCGCTTGAAACGGGATGCACAGGGCTCGGAAGAACCCGGCGCGGCGCGCGGCTTCACAAGCGGCGGCATCGAGCCCGAGGTAGACGAGCCGCTCGAGGCCGGCGGCGCGCGCCTGTTCCAGCCAGAAATGCGCTTGCTGGCCCTCGACGACCGGCGCCAGCAGCACCACTTCGGGCGGCGCCTCCGCTTGCTCGGCTAGCGCGCTCAAGTCGGGTGCGATCGAGAGCCGGTGGCCCGCGGGTTCGACCGCCCGCGCGACGAAGTCACCCAGAATGCCAGGCGGTGTCACCAAACCGACTTGCACGTGCCGAGTCTACCGGACCGGCCTAGAACCTGGCCAGGGACGAGTGCGAAGATTCGCGCGCCGCGGAGCCAAGTTGTCCTTGCGATGCGCGCGGGTTTAAAGAAAGCTGAGGAGCGTGCCACCCTCCGAGCTCGCGGCGCCTTCACCGGCAGACGCCGTACTGATGTTCGTGGAGAGCGTGGGTCGCCGATCGGAGGCGGAGCTCTATCTGAAGCTCTTTCGCCAGCTTCCGAAGGAGAGCTTCGCGCTGATCGCGCCGGGCAGCCAGGTGCTGCTGCGCGCGCTGGGCTCGCTGGTCGAGCAGCTCCGATTTCTGCACGACCTCGGCCTGCGTGCGCCGGTCGTGCTCGGGCTGTTCGATCCGGCGGCCTCGGCCGGCGGAGCCGAGCGGCTCGCCAAGCGTTTGCCGAGCGTCGGGCTCGAGGCGTGCTTGCACGACGCCCGGGATCCGGATCTGGCCGAGCGTTTGCGCGAGGAGCTCTACGGCGAAAAGGTGCCGGTCGTGCATTTTCCCGAGGACGACGCGACCGGCATGGAGCAGCGATTTGCACGCGTCGGCGAGATCACGCGCGGGCTTTTGACCCGCAAGCTCGTGCTGCTGCGGCGCCAGGGCGGGCTCGGGCCCAAAGGCGAGCGGCGGATCGATCTCGGCCCCGGCCACATGCTCGCCGCTCACGCCGGCGGGATCTCGGTGATCAATCTGCGCACCGATCGCGAGGCGCTGCTGTCGGGCCGGCGCTTGCGCAAAGAAGACTCGGAGCTACTCGAGCAGATCGCTCGGCTGCTCGAGAACCCCGGGTCGAGCGGTCTCGTGGTGAGCGTCGCCTCGCCGCTCAACCTGCTGAAGGAGCTGTTCACGGTCAAAGGCGCCGGCACCCTGATCAAGGCCGGGACCCCCATCGATCGCCACGACTCTTACCAGAGCGTCGACATCGGGCGGCTGCGCGAGCTGCTCGAGTCGAGCTTCGGCAGGCGTATCGACCCTCAGTTTTTCGAACGGCCGCCGCTCGCGGTGTACGTCGACGCCGGCTATCGCGGGGTCGCGATCCTGCACACTTCGAGCGTCGCGCCCTTTCTCACCAAGTTCGCGGTTGAGCCGGTGGCTCAGGGCGAAGGCATCGGCCAGGATCTCTGGCAAGCCCTGCTCCGCGACCATCCTTCGGTTTTTTGGCGTGCCCGCTCCGACAATCCAATCACCGGCTGGTACATGACGTTGTGCGACGGCATGCAGCGAACCGCGCGCTGGCAGGTTTTTTGGCGCGGTGTCGACGCGGCGCGCGTGCCCGATCTGGTCGCCGAAGCGCTGGCGCGCCCCGCGGACTTCGGAACCGAGCCCGGCTGAGATACGCTCGGCCGCGTGTCCGACGGCGACCCGATCCGTGACAGCGACGTTCTGGTCGGCGACTACGACCTGGAGGCGACGGCGCGCTCGATCCCCGATGGTCGCGGGCTCGCGGTCAAGGGCATGTTCTTTCAGCGTCACGTCGAAATCCTCGCCCAGCAGTGGCCGAGCGTTTGCGAATCGCTGGTCGATCCTCCGCGCGGTGGGCGCTATCTCGCGTTCCGCGACTACCACTCCGCCGACTACGTTCGGGTCTCGGGCCACGCGTCGCGAAAGCGTTTCCCGGGTGTGGGCATGCGCGAAGCGTTACGCCGCCTGGCGCGCGACGACTTCGACGTTTTCGCGACTTCGACCCTGGGCCGGGTGATCCTGAGCGTGATCCACGACGCGCGCGGCGCTCTCCACAAGACGCCGTTCGTGTACGAGAAGCTCGCGCCCGGGGACTGGCGCGTGGTGGTGGCCGACCTGGACAACCGAACGCTGAGCATGGACTACATGCCGTACTTCGGACGCTGGGAGTACGCGCTCGGTCAGATCGAGGGCGTCGTGCTTCACTACCATTCGACCTCGCTCGTCAGCGTGCACGAGTACTCCGATCAGCACGTGCGCTTCGTCGTGGAGCACGGGGGCCGCGCCAGGCGCTAGCGTGTTTATCAACGTTGACGTTGACGTTGACGTTGACGTTGACGGCGACGGCGACGGCGACGGCGACGAAATGCTAGCTAACTGACCGATCATGGTGGGCTCAATGGGCGAGCCATCCACCGCGTTTTGCAAAACGCTGACTGTCGTTCCGCCGACGTTCGAGCCGCCAAGGGCTCACCAAGAAAATCGATCCGAGATGGGTTGGGTGAGCCCTGGGCGGCAGCGCTCGGCGGCGGGACGTCCATTGGGCGGGGGCCCGCCGGGCTTGACACCCGATCATTTGGCCCCACCCTTCGCGTGTCGCAGAAACTGGCCGCTCGACCAGGATGGTCCACGGCGCCAGTTTCCAATGCACACGGAGAAGATCCATGTACGCCACGGCCTTGTGGTTCTGGTCGGGAGTGTTTTTCGGCGCCGCCGCGCTCGGGTTGGTCGCGGCCGGCCTTCGCTCGACGGAGCAGTTCGCAGCCCGCTTGCTCGGCATCGGAGCGCGTGCGCGTCATTCACTGACGGAACATTTCGACTCGTTCTTGCCCAGCAGCCCCTCGCATCCCTCGACCCCGGGCGTGCACTGAGCAGGCGGCTTCAGCGGGCCTCGACCTCGGCGCTCCAGGCGGCCATTTCCGAGCTCGTCAAGAGACCGAGCGGTCGCAGCCGGGCGTCGAGGTAACCGTGCTCGCGCACGTCGCGCAGGAACTGCTCGCGCGACAGCAGCGTGCCCCGGCACACGCGCAGCGCCGTGAGCGCGCTGGGTTCCCCTTGCAGGCGCTCGCTGAGCTCTTCGATCACCCAGCCGGGAATGGTGTCACGAGCATGCGGGTAGATGAAGCCGAACAGCGAAAGGTGAGCGAACAGCACGCGCCAGTTGTCGCCGAAGCGCTCGAGTAGCCGCGCCCAGTCGATCAGACCCGCGCTGTTCAGCAGCAAGTGCGCGACGTCGGCGCCGTCGAAGCGCTCGCGCTCCATCACGAACGACTTGGTCCAGATCATCTCCTCGACCGGCACCAGCTTGGCGTCGAGGCCGAGCACGTCGGCGGGAATGCCGTTGTCGAACCATTCGTCGTCGACGACGCACAGCCCGTTGCCGCTGCAGAAAATGACGTCGATGAAACGGTCGGCCGCGAAGCCCTTGGCCAGCCAGTGCGGATAGGTGAGCTCGGTGCGAAAGCCGACTCGGTCCAGCGCCAGAAGCGTGCGCGACACGTCGCGCGGTCGCACGAACACGTCGAGATCCTTCGTGTCGCGCACCACGCCGGCGTAGTGCCGCAACGCATAGGCGCCGCCGACCAAGAGCTCGACGCCCTCCTTCTCGATCGAAGCGAGGCCGTCGCGGTAGAGCGTCGCGTGGTCGGCTTTTTCGGCCGTGCCGTCCGAAACCAAGGCCATTCGTTGAAGCCAATACAAGACTCGTTCCGAAGCGGTGCGCGACATCTCGCTGGTTGGAGCGCTGGTTGGAGCGGCGCGCGTAGCGTCCTGCCACGTATCGGCGCTTCGCGCCGCAACAAGTCCGTCACTCGAGTTTGACAGCGCGAAGCCCATGGCTACGCCGGATCACATGCCGCAGGTCGCCGGGCTTCGAACGACGGATTTGCGCCGGCGCTGGCAAGAGTTCGCGGAGCATCGGGATTTCTGGTTGATTCTTGCGATCCTGGGCGCGTCGGTGCTGCTTTTGGGCTTCGGGCTGCTCGCCGGCGCGGTGCACAGCCCCAGCATGACCGCGATCGATCGCCGGATTTTGCTCGCGCTGCGCGCTGGTCCGGACGATGCGATCGGTCCGGGCTGGGTCGAGGGGTTCTGGCTCGAGGTCACGAGCCTCGGCAGCGTGACCGTGCTCTGCGTGGTGTCGCTGATCGCCGCCGGCTGCTTGCTGATCCTGCGCCGCTATCGGGTCACGCTAACGCTCACGGCAGGGTTGATCGGGGGTCTGGTACTCACGAGCGCGCTCAAGGCCGTGGTCGCCCGCCCGCGGCCCGACTTCGTGACGCATCTGGCGGCGGTTTCGAGCCCGAGCTTCCCCAGCGGGCACTCGATGATGGCGGCGATCGTATACCCCACGCTGGGCGTGATCCTGGCGCGCGCCGCGACGCGGCCGCTGCTCAAGCGCTACGTGATCGGCGTAGCGCTCTGCCTGATGGTGCTGGTCGGCGCAAGTCGCGTCTACCTGGGCGTCCACTACGCGACGGACGTCTTGGCCGGGTGGTGCATCGGGCTGAGCTGGGCGCTCTTTTGCTGGATCGTGGCGCACCTGCTGCAACGCGACGCCGTGTGAGCGTCACACCGGGCCCACCGCCAACAGCGGCGGTTCTTCGGTCGTGGGCACGCCGCGCCCCGGATCGAGCGCGTGCTCCAGCCAATCCAGCTTGGGCCGCACCCGGTACCAGATCGCGCGTCTGGGGGTGCGCAGCCCTTCGTAGAGCCAGGTGCGGATGCTGGGCCGGCCCGGGTTCCCGACCAGGGCGATCGGCATGCCGCTGAGCGGGTCGCTCTCGTAGATGAAGAACGAGTGGTAGTGCATGACCTTCCGCTCCCAGGGCCGCTCGAAGGACGTGTAGCCGCGAATCAGCACGATGTCGCCGGGGCGGAAATCGTCGGCGCGTTCGGTCAGTCGAGTGAAGAACGCTTCGCGCTTCCACATCGGTACGCGTTCGGCGGGGGGAATCTCCAGCACGTCGAAGCGCTCGTTCTGGCTGCGAGCGAGCTCGATGAAGCGATCGGCGCGACGCAGCGTGGTGTTGGTGAACGTCCCGAAATCGACGCGGCCGAGCGTGCGCTTGGGATCGTGGTTTTTCGGTTGCCACCAGGTGCCGCTCGCGCGCTCGAAGGTGTCGTACAAAAAGTCGATGCAGACTTGCGGCGGTTTCGGGCGTCCTTGCGGGTCGTAGACGAAATAGCGGTCGCGGTTGAAGGTGTAGCTGGTGCGCCCGGTGAGATAAGCCTTCAGCCACTGAAAGCGCATGTGGCCGTCCTGCTGGCCGTACTCGGTGACCGGCTCGTCGAACGGCAGCTGCTCCTCGATTTGCTCGAGCATCGCGTGCCGCAGAGGCGCGAGCACCTGGCGCAAGCGGACCGCGCGCAGGCGCGTGGCGGTCACGCGCGAGACGGCGTCGGGCGGCACTGCCTCGCACTCGAGCTCGACGTGCGCGCCTTGCGAGCTGAGCACGCTCGGCACCCAATCCGATCCGTAGCGCAGATCGACGACCAGGCGATTTTCGGTGATGCGAAGCACGCGAGTGGCGTCGAAACCGAGCCGGTAGCGCAGCGCGCGCAGGTCACGGTGCAGCGGCGGCGGTGGCGTGCCGCTGCCGATCCGATCGAGCAGCATCAGGCGCACCGCCTTTCCGGCCTGGCTTCCCTCCTCGAAGCGATACTTGCCGTCCTTGCCGCGGCTCGCGAAAAGCGTGTGCTCGCCGCGCTGCACCCAGATGCGCGGGGCATCGAACAGGTGATGGGCGCCGACGTGATCGACCAGGGCGAAGGCCAGCTCCGGCGTCTCCGCGTACAGGTAGCCGTCGCGCAACAGCGTGCCCCGTCCGTGCTCCGGATGGTGGACGAAACGCGGTACCAGCCAGCGCAGCACGTCCCACGGGTAGCGAGCGATCTCGAACGTGCGCTGGTAACGGCGGATCGCGGGATCATCGCTCTTTACCAGCTCCGGCGTTCGCACCAGAAGCACCGGTTCGGTCTTGGCGTGCCCCAAAATCTCGATACGCGCCGCCTCGAAGCCCGGGGCCCCCGGTAGGCCCGGCAGGGCCAGCAAGCGCCGGCGTTCCTCCAGGCACTGCGCGCTGGTATCGGCGCTCGGCGCGGGCGTCTCGGGCCGGCTCGCCCGCTCGAAGCCAGCCACGGCCAGGCGCTTCAGCTCGGGCCGCGGCGCCCGTGCTGCCTGGCTGTGTGGCAGAGCGAGCGCGATCAGGATCGCGACGCCGATCGCGGCGCGACGTGTCAGCGAGGGAGACCCGCACACCGGGTGCACCCTGTCATCGTGACTCGCGAAACGCACCGGTGCAAACGACCTCGCGGACGCGTGCCTCGACCTGCCTCCGACGCGTCGAGTCGTCCTCACGCCGCTCTGCGTTGGGCTCGTTCGCATTACCTCGCACAGAGCTTTTCGCGCCGAGGCAAAAGTCGCGGCTCATGGCGATGCGCCGCGGGGTGACGTGCCGCGTTGCGAAACCGAGGTGCGTGAGCAGCCTAGAAAAATCGCTCGACCCATCAACGAGCTTCAGAAAGGAGCGAACGCATGGAGCACACGCAAACCGAACAAACGGTCGACAAGCTCAACTCGTTTTTGCGCGGGGAAATCTCCGCCGTCGAAACGTACCGCCAGGCGATCGAAAAGTTGGCGGGCGACCGCCGGCGTCCGATCCTCGAGCAGTGCCAGCGCTCGCACGAGTACCGCGCCGAGCTGCTGCGCCAGGAGATCCGCCGCCGCGGCGGCACTCCGGCGGAAGGCTCCGGCCCCTGGGGTGCTTTCGCCAAGCTGGTCGAAGGCGGTGCCAAGCTGTTCGGCGAACGCGCCGCGATTTCCGCGCTGGAGGAAGGCGAGGATCACGGCCGTGACGACTACAAGCGGGATTTGAAGCAGCTCGATGCGGCTGGTCGCAGCTTCGTCGAGCAAAACCTGCTTCCGGAGCAGATGCGCACTCACCAGGCGCTCAGCGCCATGAAGCACGCGGAGGGTAACTGACCACCGGTCCACTCTCGCTGCGGGCGTCCAGGATTCCCACCTGGACGCGTCGCGGCAGCGGGGGACCACGACAAGGAGTTTGAACGATGCGTCCGATGGAAATACTGGCATTCATCGCGGTGATCGCCGCGATCGCCATCGCGGTCGGGACCGGTTTCTGGTTGCGTGCGCGCCAGGAGCGCCGCAGCGTGCGGTTGCGCGAGGGATTTGGACCGGAGTACGAACGCGCGGTCGAGGAATACGGCGACAAGAGCCGCGCAGAGCGCGAGCTCGCCGCGCGCGAGCGCCGCGTGCAGAAGCTCTCGGTGAGGCTGCTGACGCCCCAGGAGCGTGACCGCTTCGGTAGTGCCTGGTCCGGCGTGCAGCAACGTTTCGTCGACGACCCGAACGGCGCCGTGGCCGAAGCCGATCGCCTGGTCAAGTCGGTGATGGCGACCCGCGGCTACCCGATCGACGATTTCGAGCAGCGGATCGCGGATCTTTCCGTCGATCACGCCCGCGTGGTGCAGCACTATCGCGCCGCTCGCATCCTCGCGCAGGCCAATGCCGCCGGCAGCTCGACGACCGAGGATCTGCGCCAGGCCATGGTGCACTACCGCGTCCTGTTTGCGGACTTGCTCGAAAGCTACACGCCGCCCTGGCACGAGCCTCACGAAGTGCGAGCCTGATCACCTGGCGCGGTGCGGTTCACCGCGGCCAGGGTTTCCACCAGCTCCGCCACGCTGATTGGCTTTCCAATCAGGCCGTCGGCGCCCAGGGTTTGCACCTCGGCGAGCCGCTCGCGCGTCAGATCGCCGGTCAAGACCAGCAGCGCTTTCAACGAGCGCGGCCGATTTTCCCGCATCGCCTTCAGGATTTCGCGTCCGTCGAAATCGGGCAGCATCATGTCGAGCAAGAGCGCGTCGGTTTCTTCCCGCGCCAGGGCGGCGAGCGCGCTCGTCGCGTCGGCGGCTTCCGTCACCTTGGCGCCTTCCGACGCCAGGATCCGCGCCGTCCCTTCGCGTGTTGCGGCGTGATCTTCGACCAGGAGCACGCGCAGGCCGGTGAGGCCGCCCACGCGCTGCGGTGCGCCGAGCGGCCGCGGCCGCGCTGCCTCGAGCCAGCGTGAGATCACCGTGCTGGCCGGCAGCTTCACCGAAAAGGTCGTGCCTTTCTGGGGCTCACTGCTGACGTCGATCGTCCCGCCCATCACGTTCACCAGGCGATGGCAGATCGCGAGTCCCATGCCCGTGCCCTTGTAGCGGTCACGCTCGGGATTACGCAGCTGCGAAAACTCGTCGAAGATGCGCGGCAGCTCGTGCGCGGCGATACCGATACCGGTGTCGCTCACGCCGATCCACACGCTGCGGTCTTCGGCCAGCTCGGCACGGACGCTGATCGTTCCGCGCTCCGTGAACTTGATGGCATTGCCGATCAGATTGCCCAGCACGCGCCCCAGCTTGACGGCGTCCGTGCGGAGCCACAGCGCCTGCGGCAGCGGTTCGACCGTCAGCGTGAGGTTCTTTTCCTGGGCCAGCGGCATCAGCTGCGCGACCTCGGCCGCGAGCAGCTCGGCCAGGGCGAATTCGCTCTCTTGAAGCTCTATTTTGCCGGTGTCGTAGCGGGCGAGGTCGAGCACGTCGCTGACCAGCTCGACCAGCGAGAGCGCGTTGGCCTGGAGCTTTCCCGCCAGATCGGGGATCTGTGCAGCGAATTCGGGTGCCGTCGCGCTGCGCTTGATCACTTCCGCCATCAGGTTGATCGCATTGGCGGGAGTGCGGATATCGTGCGACACCGCGGCCAGAAACCGCGTCTTGCGCAGCGCCGCTTCCTCGGCTTCGCGCCGGCGCAGCTCGAGCTCGCGCATCAGCGCCTTCTGTGCGGTGATGTCGGCGAATCCGCATACCGCCCCGGCGATCGCGCCCTTGCCGTCGTAGATCGGCGCCGCGCTCGTCAGAAGCGTGACGCGGCGGTTGTCGGGAAGCTTGAGCTCGAATTCCTGCCCATAGCTTTCCTCGCCGCGCAGCGCCTTGAGCAAGGGCAGCTCTTCGTAGGCAGCCTGTTCTTCCGAGCTCCGGACCACGCCCAGCACGCGCTGCTTCGCGAGCGAGCTCGGGCTCAGGTGCTCGCCCGGGCTTACGCCGAACATCGCCGCGCCGGCGGGGTTGAAGCGCACCAGCGTGCCCTCGGCGTCGTCCGCTACGCACAGACCGAACGGCACGGTGCGGAAGACCGATTCGAAGCGGCGTCGCTCCTGGCGAATCGTCTCGATCAGATCGCCGCTCTGCAGGCTGATCGAGGCTTGAGCCGCCAGCGATTCGATCATCGCGATCTGCGCTTCCGACCAGCTGTGGACGCCGGGCGCGTAGCTCTCGAGAGTGCCGACACATTTGCCGTGCACGCGCAGCGGCGTTGCCAGCACCGAGCGAAAATAGGGCGGCTGCTTGGGTTGGGGGATCACCAGATCTTTCCGCAGGTCCAGGTCTTCCAAATAGCCGGTCTGCCCGAGCGACATGATCAGCGCCGAAAACGACTGCGTGTGCGACAGCCGATCGAGCGCCGGCCCGGCCGGGCCAAATCCGTGATGGCACACCAGCACGATCTCGTTGCCGCGGCGCTCGGTGATCGCCGATGCCTGGCCGTCGAGCAAGAGTCCCAGTCCTTCGCAGATCTTGCGATGAACTTCGCCGGGATCGAGCTCCGCGGTCAGCGCGCGCGAAAGCTCGAGCAGCTGTTCGAGCATGCGTTCGCGATTCGACAGCTCGTCGTTGGTCAGTCTCAGCTCTTCACCCTGGCGCTCGAGCTCTTCCGTCTGCGACTGTAGCTCCTCGCTTTGCCGGACCGTCTCCTCCTCGCGGTGCCGGAGCTCGTCATTGACGCTCTCGAGCTCCGAATTCTGGCGTTCGAGCGAGGTGCGATTCGTGTCGAGCTCGCGCAGCGTTTGGACCCACATCAACACGACGCCGCAGATGATCGCGAGGCGTACGAACGAGAGCAGCGAATACAAGTCGAGGAAAGTCGAGCCGGCAGGGTGGCTCAGGTAGTCGAGCGCCACGTCGAAGCCGATCAGACCCAGGGTCAGCCCCAGCACCCAGCCGCGAGACAACGACCAGCCGCAGAGCACGATCGGAATCGCGTAAGCGACCGCGAGCTCCTGGTGGCGCCCGACGAAGACGTCGATGGTCACGAGCACGAGCGCAAGCGCCACCGAAACGATCAGCGCCGTACGCGGCTCCGGCGTGCGCAGATAGAGCGGTGAATCGGGATCGCTCGACATTGGCGCGTGCTTCAAGCTCGAAGCTTGCGATAAACGCAGGGCGCAATCAGGGTGAGCCGCTTGGCCCCGAGCGGCCGTTCGGCCTTGCCGAGCACCAGCAGGCCGCCCGCTCGCAGCGAAGTCTCGAAGCGCTCCCAGAGCGGGGTCGTCACCTCGGGCCGCATGTACATGGTCGTGTTGCGGCAAACGATCACGTCCCAGATCCCCGGCTGTTGCACCCGCAGCATGTCCTCGATGCGGAAGCGGGCGGTCACGCTGACCGATGGTTGCAGGCGCCAGCGCTGGTTTTCCCGGAAGAAGTAGCGGTCACGCAACGCGCTCGGGACGTTTTTCATCGACATTGCGTCGTAGCTCGCGGCGCGTGCGTTCGCGATCGCGTCCGCCCGGCAATCGGTGCCGAGCAGGTAGCTGTTTCGGAGCAAGCCGAGCTCGGCCAGGAGCAGCGCCATCGAATAAAGCTCTTCGCCGTTGGAGCAACCGACGCTCCACACGTTGACGCCGAGGCGATTCGCGGCGAGAGCCGGCAGCTGTTCGCGGAGCGCGTCGAAAACTGCAGGGTCGCGAAAAAATGTCGTGACGCCGACCAGGATCGTGCTGACCGCCGTGGTAGAAAGCGCGGGTTTCAGCTCGAGCTCGCGCCGCGCCTGAGCGATCGTGCGCACGCGCAGCTCGCGCAGACACGCGGTCACCCTGCGCTGCAACGTCTCGGCCCGGTAGTTCTTGGCGTCGAGTCCCACTTGATCGAAGAGCCACTGACAGAACAGCTGGTCTTCGCCGGGTACCGAAGAGGGAGCCTCCGGCGAGAGCTCGCTCGACGGCGCGGGAGCCGCGCAATCCACGATGCGGCGACCGCTACGCGTGCCGCGCGCAACCACGATGTGACGGAAGCGAGCCGAGAGCGGCAGCAGATTTTCCATCGACGCCAAGCCATCATTTAGCGCAGACCGAGCGCGCGCACCCCGAGACAAATTGTCTCGGCGCCTGCAAGCGAGTCTCAGTGATCGAGTCGCTCGATGTAATCCGCCGTGCGCGTGCCACTCGTGAGCGCGCCGTTGACGGTCGAGTAGTTGCCGCCGAACTCGCATGCCTCACCGCAGAAGAAGATCGTGTCGTCGCACGGACGCGCGAGCCTTCGCATGGCGCGCTCCTCGCCGGGTCGCACGTAAGAGTAAGCGCCGA
>Ga0111538_10005300_pt1 | contig 17648 bp, 17 predicted proteins | sample SoiMethybrSBSTD1_FD_79669 | JGI IMG/M metagenome (GOLD analysis project Ga0111538, IMG submission 79669) | Bulk soil microbial communities from a Populus tree surrounding site in Tennessee, USA - Soil MetaG P. TD hybrid SBSTD1 (version 2)... | ecosystem: Environmental > Terrestrial > Soil >...
CCGTTATGCTTCGCGACCGATGCGCTGTGCTCTCGCCGTCGCCGGGATCCTCGCCTGCCTCGCGTTCCTCGCTGCCGGATGCGGCGACGCCACGGTCGTAAGCCCGACCGCCGAGGGTGTCGAGGGGACGCTTCCGCAGGAGACCACACCGACAGAGACCGTGGCCAAGGGCGATGCGGCCGCGGGCAAGGACGTCTTCGACTCGTCGGGCTGCGGCGGCTGCCACACGTTCGCGGCGGCGAACTCGAACGCCACGATCGGCCCGGATCTCGACCAGGCCCTGCAGGGCAAGGACGCGCAGTTCGTGCTCGAGTCGATCGTCGATCCCAACAAGGAGATCACCTCGGGCTTCCAGCCGAACGTGATGCCGGCGACCTTCGGCGAATCCCTCTCCGACAAGCAGCTCGCCGACCTCGTCGCCTTCCTGACCGAGCCGTCGGGCTAGCGCTGAGCCTCCCAGAGGGTTTTCCGCGCGACATCGAGGTGCTCGCCTGCGACCTCGACCGCACGCTGATCGCAAAGGACGGAATGCTGCCTTCCCGCACCGAGGCCGCGATCCGCGCAGCGCGCGCGCAGGGGATCCGCGTCGTCATCGCAACGGGGCGCATGTTCGTCTCGGTGCGTCCGTACGTCCTCCAGGCCGGGATCGACGATCCTGTCGTCTGCTACCAGGGCGCCGTCGTCGCGGAGCCGGAGACCGGGCGCTGGCTGCGCCACGAGCCGATTCCCGTCGCGCTCGCCAGGGAGGCGATCGAGGCGATCGTCGCCGAGAACTTCCATGTCAACGTCTATGTGGACGACGAGCTCTTCGTCGGCAAGGTCACGCCCGAAGCGCGCGCCTATGCCGACTTCCAGGGACTCGTCATCCACGAGGTCGGCGATCTCGCCGCGTGGCTCGAGAAGCCGGCGACGAAGGTGGTCTCGGTCGGTGAGCCCGAGCTTCTCGACGGGCTCGAGGCGCGCCTGAAGGAGCGCTTCGCCGCGCGCCTGTACATCTCCAAGAGCCTGCCGTTCTTCCTCGAGATCGCGAGCCCGAAGGTGACGAAGGGCTCTGGCCTGCAATTCCTCGCCGAGCACCTCGGGTTCTCGGCCGAGAACGTCGTCGCCTTCGGGGACGGCGAAAACGACATCGAGCTTCTCGAGTGGGCGGGCTTCGGGATCGCGGTCGCGAACGCGCACGAGCGGCTGATCCAAATCGCCGACTGGGTCTGCCCTCCCGTCACAGAGGAGGGAGTCGCCCAGGTGATCGAGGCAGTGTTGAGAGGCCGCGGCTTGGCGACGAAGCTCCATCCCGGCACGACCTCTTAGACTCCCGCGCATGATCGACGTGCGCGCTGCCCGCGCCGACCCGGACACCTGGCGCGCGGCGCTGGCGCGCAAGGGCGCCGCCGAGGCCTTCGACGAGTTCCTCCGCGCCGACGAGTCCTGGCGCGGCGCGAACACGCGCGTGGACGAGCTTCGCGCGGCCCGCAAGCCGGCCGGGAAGGGCAAGCCCTCCGACGAGGAGATCGAGCGCCTCAACGTGCTCAAGGAGGACCTGAAAACGGCGGAGGCTGTACTCGAGGAGGCGGCCGCGAAGCGCGACGAGCTCCTCGCCGGCATCCCCAATCCCCCCGACGCGAGCGCGCCCGACGGATTCACCGAGGAGGACGCGGTCGAGATCCGCAGATCCGGCGATCCACCCCGGTTCGACTTCGAGCCGCGCGACCATCTCGAGCTCGGCGAGATCGACATGGAGCGCGGCGCCAAGGTCTCCGGCTCGCGCTTCGCCTACCGCATGGGCGACTTCGCGCTCGCCGAGCTGGCCCTCTACCGCTTCGCCGTCGACCGGCTGGCCAAGCAAGGCTTCAAGCCCGTCATTCCGCCCGTCCTCGTCCGCGAAGCGGCGATGTACGGCACCGGCTTCCTCCCCACCGACGAGGTCAACATCTACCGGATCGAGCGCGACGACCTCTACCTGACGGGGACCTCGGAGGTCGCGCTCGCGGCGCTGCACATGGACGAGGAGCTCGACGCCGGCTCGCTTCCGTATCGCTACGCGGGCTACTCCACCTGCTTTCGTCGCGAGGCGGGCGCCGCCGGCAAGGACACACGGGGGATGTTCCGCGTGCACCAGTTCGACAAGGTCGAGATGTTCGTTTTCTGCCTGCCGGAAGACTCGGCCGAGCAGCACGAGTTCCTCCTGTCGGTCGAGGAGGAGCTCGTCAAGGAGCTCGAGGTCCCCTACCGGATCGTCAACGTCGCCGCCGGCGACCTCGGCGCCTCCGCGACCAAGAAGTACGACATCGAGGCGTGGTTCCCGAGCCAGGAGCGCTACCGGGAGATCACATCGACCTCGAACACGACGGACTACCAGGCCCGCCGCCTCGGGGCTCGCCACCGGACCGAGAGCGGGCTCGAGCCCGTGCACACGCTGAACGGCACGGCCGTGACCGCGCGCGTCCTCCTCGCCGTGATGGAGAACACCCAGGACGCGGACGGGAATTGGAGCGCCCCGGCCGCGCTGAAGGAGTTCGGAGCACCGTAGGCGCCTCGCGCAAGCTCATTCTCGCGGCCGCGCAGAGCCCCCGTGTGCAGTCGTTCGTGGGCAAGCACGGCATGCGCCTCGGCGCGGCGCGGTTCGTCGCGGGCGAGACGCTCGACGAGTGCGTCTCCGTGCTTCGCCGGCTGAACGACCAGGGACTTCATGCCAACACGACGATTCTCGGGGAGGACGTGGCAGACGCCGGCGAGGCGCGCGCAGTCGCGAGCGAGTACGAGTCCGTTCTTCAGCGCCTGCACGACGAGGAGCTGCGCGCGAACGTCGCCCTCAAGCTGACGCACGTCGGGCTCGACCTCGGCGAGGAAATCGCCTACGAGAACGTGCGCCGGGTAGCGGAGAAGGCCGCCGAGCTCGGCAATTTCATCCGCATCGACATGGAGTACTCGGCCGTCGTCGACGCGACTCTCGGCATCTACCGCCGGCTGCGGGAAGCGGGGCTTTCGAACGTCGGCACGGTTCTCCAGTCGTATCTCAACCGGGCGGAGGACGACCTCGAGGCGCTCCTTCCCCTCCAGCCGAACCTCCGCTTCGTCAAGGGCGCCTACCTCGAGTCGCCGGAGGTCGCGTATCCCGAGAAGTCAGACGTGGACGCAGCGTACGTCCGCCTGATCGAGCGTTCGCTTCGGGACCAGGGCTATACGGCCGTCGCGACGCACGACGAGCGCCTCATCGAGCACGCGATCGCCTTCGCGCAGGGGGAGGGGATCGGCCGCGACCGCTTCGAGTTCCAGATGCTCTACGGCGTGCGGCCGAAGCTGCAGCTCGACCTGGCCGAGCGCGGCTTCAAGGTGCTCGTCGCGACGCCCTTCGGGCCGCAGTGGTTCCCGTACCTCATGCGCCGGCTCGCGGAGCGGCCGGCAAACCTCGGCTTCTTCCTGAAGAGCGCGGTCCGGCGCTAACGCCTCGCGTGGATGCCGGCGAGGTCGACGGCAATCGCAAAGAGGAGCAAGCCCGCCCACCAGTTGACCGGATCGAAATCCAACGGCGCGTTGTCGCCGATCAGATTTGCGAAGAACCAGACGATGAACCAGAGAAAGGTCACCGGATCCCTCCGTGTCGTGTTTCCGGGCAGTCTCACGAGGCCGTGGGACGGACTGGCCGGGCTACAGTTCGGTGCGGCGGGGTGCCTGAGCGGTCGAAAGGGGCGGTCTTGAAAACCGTTGGGCGCCGAAAGGTGTCCCGTGGGTTCGAATCCCACCCCCGCCGCCTGAACAAGGCGATGAGCAGGTACCTCTTCGGTGTCGGATCGAGAGCGCTCGCCCATCGCGAGCGAGACGTTTAGCGTTGCCGGATTTGGCCATACAACCCTCTCGCTGCAAACGGAAAGGGGTCAAGTATGGCAACAGCAACACGGAGAGAAGACGGACCTGGTGTTCAAATGGAAGAGGTCGGCGATCGCCTTTCGGGCGAACACGACGAGACGAAGTGGGCTCCCCTGACGACGGAGTTTTGGGCCATGGCCGCGCTCATCGCAGCCATCCTCATCGCCACAGCAATATCCGACAGCCTCGACGACATCCGCGCCTGGACGCTCGTGACAGTCATTGGAGCGGCGTACATCGTCAGCCGAGGGATTGCCAAGGCCGGCTCGGAGCGGATCTCCTTCCGCCGCGGGTCGAGACGGTAGGTAGCCGAGATTGAGCGACGCCCGCCCTCACGGCGGGCGTCGCTTCTCGGGCCGGAGCGCTAGGCGGCGAGCTTCATTTTTGCCTGCTCGACTTGTTCGTCAGGCGTTGCTTCAAGGTCTTGGAGGACCTTGCCGAGCAGGAAAAACGTCGGTGGCCACAGACCGATGAAGATCGCGAGCCGCTCGGCTCGCGCACGGCTTTCCTTGTCCGACTTCGCCGCTGACCGTCCCCAAAGCGAGACCGCGCCGCCGATGGACGCGACCCCGAGACCATGGAGCAGCGAGCTGCTGAGCCCAATCCTCTTCAGCATGAGCGCAACCTTCATGAGACCCCCTCCTCATTGAGTGAAGGGTTCGTATGCGCACAGAATGATGCTGCTAAACCCGGAGCACCACGCACGGTTACTTGGGATATTCGGGCCCTACGCCGTGATGAGGACGACGCCGGACTGAGGCGGCAGGCTCCATGACGCATCACTGCGAGGTTCTAGTTTTGTCTTGAAAACCGTTGGGCGCCGAAAGGTGCCCCGTGGGTTCGAATCCCCACCCCGCCGTTGGGTATGTCGATTAGCAGCGGGTTCTTTCGAAAGCTTCGGTGCGGCCCGCGAACGTTTGTCCGCAGTGAGCGCAAGAGAACGCGCGCCTTTACAGGATGATCGGCATCCAATCCAGGGAGACCGTGTAGATCGCCCTGTGATTTGGGTCTTCGATGCTTGGGCCGACAGCGCGCAGGTAAAGCCCCTCCTCGGCCGCGTCCAGTGTCACCGCGGTAGGCCCGACTTCGATTTCTATCTGCACTGTGGGGCCGCCGCGTAGCCAGCTGAAGAATGGGATACCTGGATCCCGCCGGACGGAGAAGTCCATCGCGACCCGCTGATTGTTCACAAAGGGTTGCTGATAGCCGGCATCAAACTTCTGGCTCGACAAGTAGTAATCCGCCTGCCCATAACCGTAAGGACTGTTCCGGCTCGTATAGCCGGGTGTGGGCTGTTTCGCGAACCAGTTTCGGATTCCGGTCGAACTGCTTCCTCCACCGATGGTCGCGGTCGTCCCGCGAGGGGGGAGGTCGGCAACGAAGATCGGTCGCGCCTTCCCGTAGAGAACGGGCCCTTCGGCGTCGTGCATGGACAGTGTGACGAAGACCTCGCTCCCGGAGTTGGGCGGAGGGAGGTTGATGGACTCCTCGATCGCATCTCGAAGACTCATGACCGGCACGGACCCCACCTGCCTTTCGTATCGTGGACCGACGCGGCGCCTCCAGGGTATTGCGAGGGACATGGGTATGCAACGGGCGCCCCGAAGTCGCACCTCCGTTGCCGGCGTCGCGCCGCTGAAGACGTGCGAGCACGTCCGAGTCCCACCTACGCCGCCATCTGTGTTTCCCCGCACCAGCGCCGGGAACGCGACGGGCACACAGACGAAAGGGGTTTTCATGATTCTTCGACTCGACCGTATCGGGGTGGAGCTACCGCCTCCGTCGGATCCGGATCCCACCGGCGCGCAGGCCGTTCAGGAGCTCCTCGGAGGGAGGTTCGGGGAGATGTCCACCTGGCTGAACTACACCTTCCAGTCGTTCAACTTCCGTGCCCGCCAGGGGGCGCGGCCCTTCTACGACCTCCTTTCCTCCATCGCGACCGAGGAATTCGGCCACGTGGAGCTCGTGTCGCTGACGATCAACACGATGCTGACCGGCGCATCGCCGACGGACGCCGGTGGCGCGCCCGAGGCCGGCCTCGCCGGGCTGAAGGGCGTCCGCAACCCTCACCACTTCCTCGCCGGCGGGCAGGGCGCGCTCCCGCAGAACTCGCAGGGGCGGCCCTGGAACGGCGACTACGTCTTCAGCTCCGGTGACCTGATCGATGACCTCACGCACAACTTCTTCCTCGAGACGGGCGCCCGGAACAACAAGCTGAAGGTGTACGAGATGGTCGAGCACCCGGCCGCGCGCGCCCTCACCGGCTACCTCCTCGTCCGCGGCGGCGTCCACCAGGTCGCCTACGCACGAGCGGTGGAGCATCTGACCGGCGCCGACCTGATGAAGCTCTTCCCGAGCCCGCGCATCCGCACGGACAAGATCCCGGAGTCTCAGCCGCACATCGAGCGCGGCGAGCACACGAAGCTCTATCGCTTCTCGCAGGAGGACTTCGGTGAGGTCAAGGCGGTCTGGAATGGCATCCACCCGGAGACGGGTGAGGAGCTCGCTGTTGCGGACGTGCCGCACCCGACCGGCGCGGCCGCACACGACCTCCCGCCGCAGCCCGCCGTCTTCGCGCCCGACAACGCGCCGGAGGAGATCGTCGAGATCGCCCAGAAGCTCCGGCAGAAGGCAGGGTTGCCCGATAGGCCGACGGGCGTCGTGTCCGAGGAGTCCCAGGAGCTCGTCGGCGCCCTCACGAGCAAAGTCCGCGGCTAGCGCAACCGCTTCGAGCTGCTCGCCGAGCGGTTCGGCGAGCAGCTTGGCGCGGTCCCCGGCTCAGTACTGCAGGTCGTCGACTCCGTACGTCGTGAGCGCGTAGACCACAAGCAGGTTCAGCGTGATCATGAGGACGCTCGCGAGCGGGTAGCTGAAGATCCAGAAGATGTTCAGCACCGCGCCGATGCAGCCGACGAAGATGCCCACGCCGAACGCCCAGGCCGCGCGCTGGAAGATGAAGTAGCCCGTCACGACCAGGCCGATGCCCACGATGAGGTAGAGCCAGCCCCACGCCTCGAGGTTGTTGTTCCAGAAGAGGGCGTCGACGGCGGTGTCCTGCGTCCGGATCGCCCAGAGCCCGTCGAGGAACTGCATCACCCCCGCGACGATCAGGAGGATGGCCGCGAACCGCACCCATCCTCGTCCCGCTCTTGCTGTAGTCGTGGTCGTCATGCACGCTCCTTTCGTCGCCTACCGACCTCCGCTGGAATTCTCGTGGCCGTTCCGGACGGCGGACCTGCGGCTGGAAATAGGGCGGCGCAGGCCTTATTTTCGTCGAGATGGATGACGACGGGACGAGAGCGCCGTGGACGAAGTAGCCGCTGTCCTGGCAATCCTCGCGTCTGCGTCGTTCGCGCTCGCGGCGACCCTGTGGCAGCGCGCGACAATGGGGTCTGAGTTTGCGGGCGGGAACCCGAAGGCATTCGCCAGTCTCCTGACGAACAAGGTCTGGCTCGCGGGCCTCGGCGCCCAGCTCGTCGGCGTCGTCTTGCAGGCGGCTGCTCTCGACCGGGGTCGGGTCGCCATCATCCAGCCCCTGCTCGTGACCACGGTGATCTGGGCGATGCCGCTCGGCTATTTCCTCACGAATCAAACGATCACCAGGCGCCAAATCCTCGGGGCGGGGGTGGTCGTCGTCGGGCTCGCTGTATTCGCGAGCTTCGGAGATCCAGCGGGGGGTCTGGACAACGCGCCCGGCTCGGCGTGGCTCTCGGCCTTCGTCATCCTCGGAGCGATCTGCGCCTGCCTCCTCCTCTTCGGGCGCCGAGGCGATCTCTCTGCGCAGGCGGCGGTCTACGGCACGATCGCGGGAATCCTCTACGGGGTGTCGGCGACGCTCATGAAGCCGGTCGTCGAGCAATTGCATTCGGACGGAGTCGCAAGCGTTCTCGGGGGCTGGGAGCTCTGGGTGATGGCGATCGGAGGGCTCGGCGGCTTCTACATCCAGCAGCTCTCACTGGCGACCGGAAAGCTCGTCACGTCCGTGGCCACCGTCTCGGTGACCAATCCGGTGGTCAGCGTGCTGCTCGGCGTGCTCGTGCTGCAGGAGCGGCTCGACCAGCCACCGGCCTGGCATGTCGTACTCGCGATAGTGGGCCTCGGGCTCGCGCTCTTCGGCGCGGTGCTGATCGCGTCGGTGTCCGAGGGCGCACGGGAGGGCGAGGAGACCGCGCCGGACAGCCCCATCGCTCCCCACCCACAGGCGGCCTAGGGGATCTCAGACCGAAATTTGCACCGGCGACGTGCTCAGCCAGATCGCCGTGCCGAAAAGGATGAGCCAGCCGAGCACGAGCAGCGCCTCGCGCTGGCGCTCGACGCGGAGCTTCGTCGAGATCCCCGCAAAGAAGAGCGCGGCCGCGAGCATGACCACGGCCAGCACGTAGTTGTCCGCCCGCTGATTGGCGGACCCCGCGTCGTCCGAGTACCGGCCCGCCTGCGCGTTCAACTCGGAGCTCCGAACGAGCTCGGAGACGCGGTATTCCGGCATCGCAAACGGAGTCAAGGGCGCATCGGGGCTCGTGAGGGGCCGCGTCGCGAGCCAGGCGTCGAATGCGGGCTCGAACTCGGGACGGAAGCGATGGCGGTAGAACTCGGCGAGGTCGGCGTCGCCGGCGACATGCGCGTTGGTCCACTGGACGAACGTGGCGATGTCGACCTGCGTCAGCTGACCGGCCCGCGTGGCCGCTTCGGACGACTCGATACGCGACGCCGTCGCCTTGCTCGTGCTCACCGCCTGCTCACCTCTCCACTGTGTGGACTGGTAGGTGCTCCAGGCAGTCGCGAGCGCAGCGACGGCGAGCAGGATCGTGGAGAACAACTCGACGAGATGCTGTCGCCTGCTCACGATTCCGTCAGGAGAAGACATTGACCGCGCGCGCGATCACGAGCCCGACCACGGCCAGCGAGATGAGCGACTGGAGCGCCATCGTGAGCTTGGCCCACCAGGTCAGGGGCATCACATCCGTCGGGCTGAAAGCCGTGGACGTGGTCAGACCGAGAATGAGGTAGTCGACGTACGTCGGCCGCCAGCCGGGCGGCGCGAGCTCCGGGCTCAGCTGCTGCGTGAAGGCGAAGTCGGGATACGGCCGCTCGCCCAGGTAGCGCGCAAGCGGCCCGCCGCTGTCCATCAGCCAATAGAAGAGGCTGAAGACGAGCACGTTGCCCAGCCAGATGAGGGCACCCGAGGCGAGCAGGTTGCTGGCCGACTCGGTCACCTTCGTGCCCTCGACGAGGTCGACGATCAGCTTGACCGTCGAGGTCAGCGCCGCGCAGGCAAGCAGGCTGACGAGCGCGATCGCGAGCCGCCTGAGCCAACGCCTGTGACCACCCACGCGCGCGGGATCCGCCACGAGCAGCAGAACGAGAAGTCCGACCTCGACCGCTGGGATCAGCCAGTACGGCCCAAGCGACGAGCGCTCCGGCACCGCGATCCGCAGGACGATCGACACCGCGATGAAGAATCCGAGCGCGACTGCGATCGGCCAGCGCGGCTCGATGACGAGGCGCTCCTCGGGTCGTTCGGTAGCGGCGCTCGTCATGCGGGGCTGATGTTCGGCGGGGCTGTTCCCACCTCCTGCTCCGCGGCTCGCACGTTCTCCGCCTGGTAGGAGGCGAGCAGCTCCTGCTCGCGCTCGAAGCGGGGGAAGAACCGGGCCACGATCAGAGCGCCGAGCAAAACCGCGACGATTCCAGCGAGATAGGCCCACTGGTCACCCTGCAGGAACGAGGTCTTCGCCGCCGCGGTGATCTGGCTCGCATCCTGCGGATACTGCTTCGCGATCGCCTCGGCGCCGTCGAAGGACTTCGTCAGCTGTCCCGCAACGTTGTCCGAGACGGACTGGTTCGACGCGGCGATCTGGCTCGAGGCTGCCGACGCGTAGCCGGCGGTCAGCAACGCGCCGAAGATGGACTGCATCACCGCGCCGCCCAGATCGCGCTGCAGGTCTGCCGTCCCGGACGCCATCCCTGCCCGCCACACGGGCACGGAGCCGGTGAGGGAATGGGAAGCGGGTGTCCCGGCCAGCCCGACTCCGATCCCGACGCAGGCGTACCCCAGACCCACTTTCCAATACGAGGCGTCTTCCTTCCAGAGTACGAGCATCGTGAGAAAGCCGAGAACGACGAAGACGTAACCGAGGAGCAGGGTGAAGCGGGCACCGTGCGTCTCGACGATCTTCGCCGACCGCGGCGCTACGAGCACCATGCAGAAGGCCGCGGGCAAGATCGCGAGGCCGGCCTCGAGCGTGGAGTAGTCGAGGACGTTCTGCAGGTATTGCTGGCCGACGAACATCGCGCCCATCAGCGAGCCGAAGACGATGATCCCGGCACAGGCGGCCACCCAGAACGGCGGGCGCGCCGCGACGTCGAGGTCGTAGAGGGGATTCGAGGCTCGCCGCTGGCGGACGTAGAAGAGCACGAGCGCGAGCAGCGCGACAAGCGCGAGGGCGACAGTCAACGTCCCCTTGTTCGGTACCGGTGCGAAGTTGATCGAGAGGATCAACGCTCCGACGAGAACGAGCGACAGGACTCCGCCGAGGTTGTCCACCGGCTCCGTGCCCTCGTTGACATGGGCGGGAACCAGCACGATCGCCATGACGATTGCGAGGACGGCGAGAGGGAGGGTCAAGAGAAACACCGATCCCCACCAGAAATGCTCGAGGAGAAGGCCCGAGAAAAGCGGCCCGAGGGCGGCGATGGCCCCGCCGATGCCCGACCAGAGCGCGATGGCTTTCGTCCTTCCCGGCCCGGTCCAGAGCGCGGTGATCAGCGCGAGCGTCGTCGGATAGGCCATGCCGGCGGCAAGGCCCCCGCCGATGCGGGCGAAGATGAGCACGACGTCCGAGGGCGCCCAGGCGGCGATCAGCGAGGCCGGGACCGCGAAGACGGTCCCAGCGACGAGCATCAGCTTGCGGCCGTAGCGGTCTCCGAGCGCCCCGAGCCAGAGCACCGAACAGGCGAGCCCGAGCGAGTATCCGACAGCGACCAGGTCGAGCGCCGTCTGGCTCGACTCGAAATGCTCGCCGATGGACGGCAGTGCGACGTTGGCGACTGCCAGGTTCAGGTTCGCGACCGCGGCGACGAGGATCAGCGACGTGAGAACGAGCCCGGCCGACTTGGGCCCATCCGGCGTCGGGTCGTGACGGAGGGCGGTCAAGGGATCACTGTGGTCCGGTCACCGCGGCGGTTCCAGATTTCCTCCGCGTGCCGCCGTCTCGATTGCACCGCCAGGCCGTGCAAGCGAAGCTTGGCATCGCCCGCGCCGGGAGCGCTCCGAAGACCCGGTGCTGCGGTAACTGGCAGACGATGCACGACGCAGCGCGGATCATCCTGTACGGCCTCCTGGCGACCGCCAGTCCGGTCACGCTGCTGGCAACGCTGGTCGTGCTCGGCAGCGGGCGCGGGCGGACGAACGGAGCTGCGTTCGGAGTCGCGTTCGTCAGCGCCCAGGCCGTCGCATTTCTCGTCGCATTGTTCATCGGCTCGGCATTGAGCGAAGGCGGACACGAGACGGCGACGGCGTATCTCGAGGTCGGGGCTGGGGCCCTCTTGCTCGTGATCGCCGCGCGCGCGCGGCCTCCCCATCACCCTCGCCGGGCGGAGAGCTCTCCGCGGACGGAGGCTTTGTTCGCGAGGCTGGCTCGTCTGAGCCCCCGCGCCGCTTTCGGCATCGGCCTCCCTCTGGGCTTTGGGGCGAAGCGCTTCGCGTTGACCATCCTCGCGGCCTCGACGGTCGCCCTCGACAGCCTGAGTCCGGCCGAGAACATCGGTCTGGCGGTCGTCTACGTCGTCGTGTCCACCCTCGTCGTCTCCGTCCCCGTCACGGTGTACCTCCTCTTTGGAGCGCGCGCCGACGACGTGATCGGGCGGGCGAAGACGTGGATCGCGGCAAACGAAGAGCTGCTGACCTTCATCACGGCGCTTGCGCTGGGCACGCTCATACTGCTCGACGGGATCGTTCGGCTGACGGTCTGACACCGGATCGGTCGTAACGGCGCTCATAGCTGATTCTTCACGGCCTCGGCGACAGCGACGACGGAGTTCTCGACACGGGTCGCCATGCCGGCCGAGTTTCGTGCATCGCTAGGTGAGCGGCGCGGCAGATCCTCTGGTTCACCTGGGTGAATGTGTGGTGAAGCGAAGGGCGGCGACCCTTGACCTCGACCACCACCTCGATAGCCTTTCCCTGATCTGGGGGTCGGGAGAGGAGAGGATGGCGAGCACGTCGATCCGGTCGGGCCGGGCCAGCTCACCACCCCTGGTGGCGACCAAGCTCGATGCCCCGGCTGCACGTGCCCATAGCGTGGTGCGCCATCGGCTCCTCGAGCGGTTGCAGCCCCGGCCGAGCGTCAAGCTCATCGTGGTCGCGGCGCCGGCAGGGTCCGGAAAGACGACGCTGCTCGGGATGTGGCGCGAAGCCCAGGCGACGATGGGACCCGTTGCGTGGCTGACGCTCGAGCAGGGGGACAACGACCCCGGAGTCCTCTGGGCCCATGCCCTCGACGCGCTACGGCAAGCCTGCCCGGGCCTGGACGAGAGCTTGTCGTTCCAGACCGTCGAGCCCGAGCGGATCACCGATTTCATCTTCCCGCAGCTCGTGAACGAGCTTTCCGGTCGGGGCGACGTCGTCTTCATCCTCGACGACTTCGACCGCATCTCGAGCGGACCCGCACGGGACACCCTTGCCTGGCTCATCGAACACGCCCCGGCCACCTTCCACATTGTTCTCGCCTCGCGGAGCGAGCCCGCACTTCCACTCGGCGCCCTGCGCGCGCACGGCGAGCTGCTCGAAGTGCGCGCCGACGACCTGAAGTTCACCGTGGACGAGGCGGAGGAGCTCCTGAACGAGCGGCTCGAGCTCGGCCTCGCACGCGCGGACATCGAGCTCCTCGTCGAGCGAACCGAAGGCTGGGCGACGGGGATTTATCTCGCGGCACTTTCGCTCGTCGGCGTGGAAGATCGCGGCGCCTTCGCCCGCGAGTTCGGAGGTTCGAACCGATACGTCATCGACTTCCTCGTGGATGAGGTGCTCGAAGCGCACAGCCCGGAGCTCCGGACCCTCATGCTTCGTTCCTCCATCCTCGACCGCCTGAGTGGCCCGCTCTGCGACGCCGTGCTCGAACGGGACGGATCGCGCGAGCAGCTCGTCGAGCTCTCACGCTCGAATCTCTTCCTCGTGCCGCTGGACGACAAGAACGAGTGGTTTCGCTTCCACCGCCTCTTCGCCCAGCTCCTGCGTGTCGAGCTCCAGCACCGCGAGCCGGAGATCGTCCCGACGCTCCACCACCGCGCCTTCGTCTGGCACCGCGACCGCGATCTCCCAGAGGCGGCGATCGACCATGCGCTCGAGGCAGGCGCATTCGTGGAGGCGACGGCGCTCATCTCGCCACTGTGGGAGCGAATCGCCTCTGCCGGCGCAAAGGCGACGGTCGCCGGCTGGCTCGACCGCTTCCCGCAGGAGCTCGTGCGCGACAGCCCGGCCCTGCTGCTCGTGCAGGCGGGCCTGGCCTCGGACTCGGCGGGTCTGTCCGGTGAGCCGGGCCGCTCTTTCGACACCGACGCGGACGCGGTGCGTGCCGCGTTCCAATGGGAAAATGTCGACGCTGGATACGAAGCCGCCCTGCGCGCGGCGGAGCGCCACGGACCGGGCTCGCCCTACCGCCCGGCCGTCTGCTGGTCGCTCGCGCAGGGTTGTTACCACCGGGGAGATCTTGCGACGGCCGATCGCTGGTTCGCAGAGGCCGCCGAGGTCGGCGAACGGGAAGGACGGTGGCTCATCACCACCTCGGCCCTTGCGTATCGGTCGCTGATCGCAGGGGAGCACGGGGCGACGGCCGAGCAGAGCCGACTTGCCGGGCGCGCCCGTGACCTCGCCGAGGAGCACGAGGTCGCCCGGGTCAAAGGAGAGGTGGATGTCGCCGTCGGCGCCGCGCTGGCGGCGGGCGGCCGGGTGGACGACGGACTGTCCGCAACTGCTCGCGGAATCTCCGTCCTCCGTCGGTTCGGCTCGCCGCTCGAGGTCGCGAACGCGCTGATCTTCGAGGCCCGCTTGCTTCGGCGCCTTGGTCGGGAGGCCGATGCCGCCTCCGCGATCGACGAGGCCGAGCAGGCGATCCAGTCCTGTCGCGACCCAGGCGTCCTGCGCGAGCGGCTACGGGGTCTGCAGCACTCTCCTCGGCCCCGTCGTCGGAACCGGACGCTCGCTCTGACAGACCGGGAGCGGGCCGTTCTGCGCATGCTCACCGGGCCCCTGACCGAGCGCGAGATCGGCCGCGAGCTCTACCTGTCGCACAACACGATTCACAGCCACACCAGATCGATCTTTCGCAAGCTTGGCGTCACGTCCCGCGCGGCCGCGCTCAAGGAGGCACGCGCGCTCGGCATCCTCTAGCAGCATCACCGCGCTGTCGCGCCTGCTGGCGCTAGCGCCAGTTCGGCCCTCCGGTCCACCTAGGTGAACCGGGATCGCAATCCGGCTCGCTCACCTATTCGTGCGCAAGGCTCCGGCGGTGATCCCTGTGGGCGCGGTACGCGACGGGAGATACAGGCTGGTCGTTCGAGGCGAGTTGGACGACCGGTTCGCCTACCTGTTCCACGGCATGGAGATGGAAAGGGCGCAAGGCACAACGGTCATCACGGGCCTCGTCATCGACCAGGCTCAGCTGCACGGCTTCATCGAGCGCATCCACGAGCTCGGGCTCGATCTTCTCTCAGTGGAGCCCCTGACGGAGGCCTCATGAGCTGCCTACGCGCGCTGCGACTCGCAGGAAGGAGGACGTGTGACCGCTGAAGCACCCACCGCCGACCCGGAAGTTCAGATCTTGCAGCTCGAAGGGCGGCCTGCCGACCGGCTCGTGATCTTCGGGATCACCGGCGACCTGGCCAGGGTCATGACCTTTCGCTCGCTCTATCGGCTCGAGAAGCGCGGACTGCTCGACTGTCCGATTCTCGGCGTCGCGGTCGACGACTGGTCGGTCGACCAGCTGATCGACCGCGCGCGCGATTCGATCGTCGCCACAGGGGAGCAGCTCGACGAGGAGATCTTCAAGCGCTTCGCCTCGCGCCTCTCGTACGTGGCCGGCGACTTCGGCGACGACGCGACCTACGGACGGGTCGCGGATGCGATCGAAGGCGCAACCCTGCCGGTCTTCTACCTCGAGATCCCCCCATTCCTGTTCGGCACGGTCGTGAAAGGGCTCGCCGGCGCCGGCTTGACGAAGAATGCGCGCGTCGTCGTCGAGAAGCCATTCGGTCACGACCTTCAATCCGCGCGCGCCCTCGCGGACGAGCTGCACCATTCGATCCGCGAGGACCAGCTCTTTCGGATCGACCACTACCTCGGGAAGATGGGCATCGACGAGATCGTCCACCTCCGGTTTGCGAACTCGCTGATCGAGCCGATCTGGAGCCGGAACTATGTCGAGTCCGTCCAGATCACGATGGCCGAGGACTTCGGCGTCGATGACCGCGGGCACTTCTACGACCCGGTCGGAGCCCTGCGCGACGTCGTCGTCAACCACCTCATGCAGGTGGTCTCCCTCTGCGCGATGGAGGCCCCGTCACGCGGGGACCCGCAGACGATCAAGGACGCCCAGGTCGGCCTGTTCCGCGCGATCAAGGAGGCCGATCCGGAGCACTACGTCCGCGGCCAGTACGAGGGCTATCGCTCGATCGACGGCGTCGCGCCCGATTCGACGACCGAGACATTCGCCGCCTTGCGCCTCGAGATCGAAAACTGGCGCTGGGCGGGCGTGCCCTTCTTCATCCGGGCGGGCAAGCGGCTCCCGATGACCCAGACCGAGCTCCGGCTGGTCTTCAAGCACCCGCCCCGCCTCGGGTTCAAGGCATTCGAAGGGCACGTCGAGCCCAACCAGCTGATCGTGAAGCTCGATCCCTCGACGGGAATCCGGCTCGAGCTTGCCGCCCATCGTGCGGACGGGCCCGGCCAGGTCGTCCTCGACGTGGAGTTCTCTGAGCAGGGAGGCGAAGGTGCGACCCCGTACGAGGTCCTCCTCCATGCCGCCCTCAGCGGGGACAGCATTCGCTTCACGCGGCAGGACGCCGTGGAGGAGACGTGGCGGATCTTCCAGCCGCTCCTCGACTCTCCGCCGCCGGTCCAGCCCTACGCACAGGGGTCGTGGGGCCCCGACGAGGCTCAGACCCTGCTCGCCGGGCACGGCCGCTGGCACGCCCCGTGGATCGACCATGAGCACTGACGCGCCCGCCAAGTCGGCGCCCCAGAGCGCGGCCGCCCCTTCGCCCTTCCCGCCCATCGCGGACTACGCGTTCCTGTCCAACTGCCATACGGGCGCACTCGTCGCGGCGGACGGGGCGATCGACTGGCTCTGCATTCCCTCCTTCGACTCGCCCAGCGTCTTCGGAAACCTGCTCGATCGCCAGGCCGGCTTTTTCCGCTTCGCGCCGTTCGGATTCAACCACCCCACAGCGCGCGTCTACGACGCGGGGACGAACGTCCTCCTGACGACGTGGAAGACGCCGTCGGGCTGGGTTCTCGTCCGCGACGCTCTGACCATCGGCCCGTGGAACCACGAAGACCAGATCACCCCGCACACACGCCCGCCCGCTGATGACGACGCCGACCACATGCTCGTGCGCACCATCGAGTGTCTCGAAGGACAGGTGGAGCTGGAAATCGTGTGCGAGCCGGTCTTCGACTACGGACGAGCCCCGGCGGAGTGGACGATGCACGACGACGATCGCCACACGGCGGATGCAACCGGCGCCGGCCAAACCTTTCGCCTCAAGTCTGATCTCGCGCTCGGGATCGAGGGCGACCGCGTTCGCGGCCGCCACGTCCTCCACGCGGGGGACAAGGCATTCTGCGCGCTCTCGTGGGCGGAGGCGCTCGCCGCACCCGGCGATGTCGAGGACGCCGAGGCACGGATCGCCGCGACCACGCGCTACTGGCGCAACTGGCTGAATTCCGCCCGCATCCCCGACCACCGCCTGCGCGAGCCGATCCAACGGTCCGCTCTCGCGATCAAGGGGCTGACCTACATGCCGACCGGCGCAACTGTCGCGGCGCTCACGACGTCGCTCCCGGAAACCCCGGGCGGCGAGCGGAACTGGGACTACCGCTATACGTGGATCCGCGACACGACCTTCACGCTCCAGGCACTCCACTTCCTGAACCTCAATTGGGAGGCGGACGAGTTCATGGAGTTCGTCGCCGACCTCGAGCCGACCGAGGACGGCTCGCTGCAGATCATGTACGGGATCGATGGTCGGCGGGACCTGACCGAGTCGACGCTCGACGACCTCACCGGCTACGCGGGCGCACGGCCCGTCCGCATCGGGAACGGAGCGTACGACCAGCGCCAGAACGACGTCTTCGGCGCGGTGCTCGACTCGATTCTGCTGCACACGGTGCACAGCGACCGCCTGGCGCGCCGGCTTTGGCCGATCGTCCAGACGCAGGCCGAGTGCGCCACCTCGGTCTGGAAGAACCCGGACCAGGGAATCTGGGAGGCGCGCGGGAAACCGCAGCACTATGTCTCTTCGAAGCTCATGTGCTGGGTCGCGCTCGACCGCGCCGCGAAGCTCGCCGAGATCCGCGGCGACCCCGAGCTGCAGGGGAAGTGGCGCGGCGTTGCGGACGAGATCCATGCCGACATCCTCGAGAACGGCGCGAAGGGCGGCGTGCTCCGCCAGCACTACGAGACGGAAGCCCTCGATGCCTCCACCCTCCTTGCCGCGATCTTCGGCTTTCTGCCCGGTGACGACGAGCTCCTGCGCAAGTCCGTCGAGGCGATCGCCGACGACCTCAC
>Ga0111538_10005302_pt1 | contig 17646 bp, 14 predicted proteins | sample SoiMethybrSBSTD1_FD_79669 | JGI IMG/M metagenome (GOLD analysis project Ga0111538, IMG submission 79669) | Bulk soil microbial communities from a Populus tree surrounding site in Tennessee, USA - Soil MetaG P. TD hybrid SBSTD1 (version 2)... | ecosystem: Environmental > Terrestrial > Soil >...
GTGATCTCGAGGTCACCGTGCCGCTCGGAATCGGACCCGTACCCCACGTTGTTCTCGAAGACGACGATGCTTTCGAAGAGCGGCAGCCGTCGTGGCACGTCGCTCCAGCGCTGAATGAGGGAGAGCGGGGCGAAATCGTATTCGCGCGCGCGCAACTGGTGGAGCTGCGCGTCTCGCAGCCACTCGACGAGCGGCATCGTCCGCGAGATGGTGACGCGGACTGGCAACGTGTTGATGAAGAGCCCGAGCATGGCCTCGACGCCGTCAAGATCGGACGGTCGCGCATTCACCGTGGCACCGAACACGACGTCGTCGCGTGTGTTGGCATGGGCCAGGAGCAGCGCCCAGGCTCCGCAGACAACGGTGTTGAGCGTCAGCCGATGGGTCCGCGCAAACTGTCGCAACTGTCCCGTTGTCTGCTCGTCGAGCGGCAACTGCTGTTCCGCGTAGTCGCGGGCTGCCGCCGCTTCGCCCCCCGACCCGGCCCACAACGGCGTCGGCTCCCTGAAATCAGCGAGCTCCGCGCGCCAGAACCGCTCGGCGTCCGCGAGATTCTGCGCCCGAAGCCATTCGATGAACCGGCGGTACGGTTCGGCGCGGCCAAACTCCGGCAGTGTCCGCCGGCGGTTGCCTTCATACGCGGCGAAGACTTCGGCGAAGAGCAGCGGCTTGCACGAGCCGTCGAGCAGGAGATGGTGATGAGCGACCACGAGCTCGTAGATGTCGTCGGCGCAGCGAACCAGCGACAGCCAGCAACGGCGGCGTCGTCACGTCGAAGCCGCGACGGTTTTCCGATTCGAGCAGGGCGGTCAGACGCCGCTGTTGCTCCGGCGCGCCGAGATCGCGCCAGTCTTCCTCGACAACCGGCAGCTCGACGTGCCGATGCACTTCCTGTACGGGTTCCGGCCGATCGTGCCAATGGAAGGTCGTCCGCAACGCCGGATGGCGGGCGACGACCATGCGCCACGCATCGAACATCGCTTCCGCGTCCAGGCGTCCTGACAGGCGGTAGCAGACGACGATGCAGTACATCCCCGGTTCGGATGACTCGATCGTGTGGTACAGCATTCCCAGCTGCATCGGCGACAGCTCGTAGGCGTCGTCGATCGCTCGCGGGAGCTGACGTGAGCGTGTGTGCAAGAGTGTGTTCACCCGGCGGTGCGTTCGGGCTCTCCGGGTTCAGAGGTAAGATCCGTCGGCAGATTCCCTGTCATGCTGACCGTTCCCGATTCTGTCGCCAGCGAAGAAGCGATCGTGTTCGGCACGAACGTTCGGCTTGTCGGCATCGCGACCGCGCCGTCGCCGGGGACCATGAATCGAGAGCGGACCGGCGTGATTCTTCTGAACGCCGGTGTCGTGCACCGCGTCGGACCGAGCCGCCTCTACGTCACGCTGGCCCGCCGGCTCGCGCAGCGCGGCTTCACCGTCCTCCGCTTCGACCATTCCGGGATCGGCGACAGTCAGCCGCGCGACGATCAACTGACGTTCGATCAGAGCTCGGTAAACGAGACCGTCGACGCGATGAACTGGCTGGCCGCCGAGCGACAGTGCGCCAGGTTCGTGCTGATTGGCCTCTGTTCCGGCACGCTGACCGCGTTCCGCGCGGCGCAAATCGACTCGAGGATCACGAGCCTGGTCCTCTTGACGGCCTTGCTGCTGGACCCGTCCACCGTCCCTGAAGAAGTCGTGGCCGAAGCCGCCGATCGACGGATCGCGAGGAGTTACCTGGTCGAGAAGGCGGTCAGCGCGCGGGCGTGGCGTAAAGTCCTCGCCGGGGCGATCGACTACCGCAAGGCGTGGCGCGTCATTCGCCGGCTGGTGCTCGGACGGATCCGGCCGGCGCCGGTGGCGCCCGGCAACGTCGAGTTGATCGCGCAGATGCACGGCCTGCTGCAGCGGGGCGTTTCGATGCAGTTCATCTATGCGGAGCCGACCACCGTTCTCGAATGGTTCCGGATGACGATCGAGCCGCAGCTGCCCCAACTGCGCAGGCAGGGGCGCATCGACGTCGCGCTCGTCAAGCAGGCGGACCACACGTTTACCAGGATTCGACATCAGACGCAGGTGATCGACCGCGTTTCCGAGTGGCTGACGCCGTGTACCTGACCGCCCCCCAGTCGTCCCACTACGATCCGTCGAGGTTCGATGGCAGCTCGCCGCTGGAAAACCATTTCGACTGGGACCTGTACTATCGGTTCAAGGACGAACGGGAGCGGTTCTGGCGCAATCGCATCGACACCGATCCCGGGTTTCGCGCCCAGGTGGCGGACCATTTCGCAGCGTTTCAGCGATCGATCGAAACGACCATCGGCCTGCTGCGGGCGGTCGAGAGCCCGCGAGTGCTCGACATCGGTCTGAGCTCCGAGCAGCTCGATCGCGCCGTACTGACACGAACGACCGGTGAAATTGCGGTGATGGACGTGCAGCCCGAGGCCGGCCGGTCGTACGAGCGCGCGTTCGCTGGCCGCGGCTCGTTCATCCTCAGCGACGTGGTTTCCTACGCCAGAGACGACGCGCACCTCAATCAATTCGATCTCGTCTACAGCGTCGGATTGATCGAGCATTTTCCCGACAAGGCCGACATCCTCGGTGCGCATGTGCGCCTGGCGCGGCCGGGTGGCCTGGTGCTGATTTACGTGCCGATTCACACAGACGCCAATCGCGCGCTCACGATGCTCGCGACCGAGTGGGAGAATTTCGGCCATCGCGAGCTGATGACCCCCGACGAGCTCCAGCAGGTCTGTGCGCGTTCCGATCTCGAGATCGTGGCCGCACAGGCGGTCGGCTTGTTCGCGGCGGTCTGGGGTCGCAAGCGGGGCTAGCGGCCGAGTGCCGCGCACGCTGACGACTCGCCAGCGTGCTCCAGCCGCTCGGCAATCGTCCGGCCCATCGTTTCGTACCCGATCCGGTTGAAATGGCCCCAGTCGCCGGGTCCGTGAACCGCATGCTCCCGGGCTTCGCGGCGCATCCGCGGGCGGAGATCCAGGAACTCCGATCCCACGCTCCCCGCGACCGCCAGCACACGATTGCAGAGGTCATCGCTCCGACCCAGGAGCTCCGACATCGCATACCGGCGCCCCGCGCCATCCGGACGCCCGATTTTCACCGACGGACCATCGAGCTCGTATGACACGAGCGGCGACGGGATATAGACCGTGAGAAATTTTGCCGCGCCGAGGCGCCGCATCACATAGCGCAACGACTCCTGAAACACCAGCAACGTCCGATCGAGGAGCTCGTCGTTGTACATCATCGGCGGCGCCATGAGGCGCGTCGGAGGGCGGATGTGCCGTCCACCGACGCGAAGGTCGACGCGCTCATCGGCGTCGCCGATCGTGGTGGACGCCTCTTCTGCCGCCCCGATCGACCGGTACGCGACCCAGGGAATCTTGGCGATGTACAAGCGCGTCGTCAGATCCGCCTGTTTGATGCTGGCGAGGAGACCCTCGTCCTGAGGTGTCTCTCCGGAAATGAGGCGTTCGAACAGCGCGACCATGTTCGCAGCAGTAAAGGCATCGGCCTCCCGCCAATACCGACCGAGGAACCGCATGTTGTCGCGGAAGTCATTGCCCTCGTACACATAGACGATGACCGTCGCCGGGTCTTCGATCGCATACCCGCGAGACCGCAGCATGTTCAGCCGCGTCAGCGGCCGGTAGACGTAGCCGTCGAAGCTGGCGCCGCCCGGCGTCCCCAACGACACGACGTCGCGCCCTGTGACGTCGTGGATGACGTGTGTGCTCTGAAACGGCGGGTTGCCGAACGGGTTCTGCCGCACCGCCTCGTGATACCAGTCCCCGACGCCCGCCGCATACGAGTCGCCGAGGATGGCGATGTAGTCGTGCGGAATGGTCTCGCGCTTCGACGACTGCGACAGAATCTTCACGTCCTCCTGGAGGAACGGCGCCAGGCTCAACGGCAGACTGAGGGCGAATACTCGAAACAGTAATTCGATCGCGACGAGAGCAACGATGACGCTCGACAGCGCCAGCAGGGCTTTCGCGCCCTTCATTCGGCCCGTAGCGGGCGTGGAAGCCACGCGCCCGGTCACCGGCGCGGTCAACACGTCCGAGCCAGTGGACTGGGTTTCCGGCCCGCGGATGTCCATCACGAATTTGTATTCAATCGGCCGCCGCAATCGGGAGCGGTCGCGACGACGCGTGCCGATCGGAGTGCTAAAATCTGTGGACCGTGTTGAACAGGCATCCTTCGACGCTCGCAGCCGCGCTCGTGGCGGTGCTCGCCGTGTGCACGGCGTGCAAGCGATCGCCGAGTGGTCCGACGGATGCTGTGGTGCTGCCGCCGGTGACCGATACTTCCACGCTTCCGCAGCTCGCCTGCGCGGCGCCCACCGTCGGCCAGACGGGACCGACGTATTACATCGCCATCAACGAGCCGGGCGCCGACAACGATCGCTGTGACGGGCTGGCGCCGGTGAACCAGGGCAACGGACGCTGTCCGTTCAAGGATTTTTCGTCCGGCCGCACGTTCGGTCTGCTTCGCAACGTGTCGGGTGTACGGCTCGAAGTCCGAACCGGTGTGTATACGTTCGTCAACGAAGGCCTCTCCGTCATCGGCACCGGCACCAGCGAATCGAGCCGCGTCGTGCTGACCGCCTACCAGAACGATGCGGTCGTCTTCGACGGACGCAACGAGCTGCGCGAGCTGATTCGCGTCGGTGGACGCTTCACCGCCGTCGAGCGCGTGACGCTCCGCAACGCCGGCGGCTACAACATGCAGGTCGGCGCGGGCAGCGATCACCTCGTGCAGTGCAATCGATTTCTCGCGAACTTTGCCAGCGATTCGCTGAAAGGCACCGACGGCGCCGCGCGGACGATCGTGCGCGGCAACGACTTCAGCGCGTGGGATTCGCAGGCGATCGACCTGACCAGCGTCCGCGACTGGACCATCATCGGCAACGAGATCCACGATCCCAAGTCGTCGAGCGCCAACGCGATCGGCGCCAAACTCGGCTCGCGCGGCGTCCTGATTACGGGGAACCGGTTCCGCAACACCCGAGGGCTGTCGTTCGGCGGCACCGCCATCGCGCATGCCGACGACTTCGAAGCTTACGACATGGTGGCGGAACGGAACACGTTCGAGAACATCACCGGGCAGCTGGTCAAGTTCTACTCCTGCTCGAACTGCATCTTCCGCGACAACGACGGAAAAGCGATCGGCGGCGGGTTCGTCCTCGGCGGCGATCAGCTGGACGGACCGAGCGGCTGCACCGGCGGCTGTAAGCCGACGGTGGGCGCGACGATTCAGCGGAACCGCCTGACCGATTTGCGCGGCAACCCTTCCTACACATTCTGGGGATTGTTCCGGAAAGAGGCGGAGGGCCTGACGGCTGCCGGCAACCTGTACTGCCTGCCCGCCGATCAGAATCCCCGGTTCCGCATCGACAACCAGGATTTCTTCTCTCTCGCCGACTGGACGCGTTTGATCGGCACCGACACGACGTCCACCGTGGCGCGAAGCGACCAGGGTCTCTGCAACACCTGGTAGGAACGGTTGGGTCGACCTCACGGCTCTACGGAACGATGATGATGTCGCCGGCGCTGACGTTGACGTTGGTGTTGCCTTTGCCGGGGCTGACGCTCGACGTATAGCGGGCGGCAATCCGTTCGAAGAGCCCGTCGGGTGTTCCGCCGCGTCGCAGGATGTAGATCCCATCCGGATCCGCGTACTCCGTCAGCCCCCCGGCGAGCGCGAGCACGTCGAGGACCGTCGTCGGCCCCTCGAGGTTGTAGCGACCTGGCTGACGCACCTTGCCGAGAATCGAAACTCGAAGGTTGGCGACCTTCGTGACGACGACCGTGACCACGGGCGCTGTGACGAACTTCGCCAGCGCGTCCTGGAGCCGTTTCTGGACGTCCATCACCGTCGACTCCGCGACGTGGAGATCGCTGACGAGCGGATAGGAAATCCACCCGTCGGGGCGGACCGTGACCTGCAGCGACAGATCTTTGTTCCGCCAGACGAAGACGTCGAGGACGTCGCCGGCGACGATTCGATACGTCCCTTGACCTGACGCCGGCGGAGTCTGCGCGCGCGCGTGAGCCGGCGCCGCCAGCAGGATGCATCCCAACACGATTGCGATTCTTGACATACTCGAACCTACTCCATCCGAATCGGTCGCTTGACGGTTACGCCGAACGCCAGGCGTGTACGCGTCCTCGACCTGTCGATCGACGTCACGGCGAAATCCGCGAGCGCCAGCGCGCGATCCTGGTAGCGATGGGTGAACGCCCCGTCCAGGCTCATCCAGCTGGAAATCATGAAGCGACCTGTCGTGTCCAGCCGGTACGTGTTCGCGCGCTGCGTTGCCAGGGAGTTCCGATAGACCCCCGGCCGCACCGAGAGCTCCAGGCGGCGTTTGACCGTCCATATGGCGCGCCCCTCCACGCTTTCCGTGTCGATGAACCCCGACGCGCCGAAGCCGATGGTCTGCGTGCGGCCGTAGGCGATGGTGAATCGTTCGCTGTTGCGTCGATAGGTCAGTGATGCGAGGAGTTCCGGCTGCCGCTGCCATTCGACCGGCGTCGAGGTCGTCGCGTTGATGATGGGGGGCACCGTTTGCGCCAGCCGCGGCCCGGCGATGACGTCGGCCGTCAGGAACGGGGTGAATGCCTGGGTCCAGCGGATGCCGACGGCATGCGACCAGAACAGCCCGCGGGTCACCGTCTTGAGCGTGCGATCCTCGCCGTCGAGCAGCCTTCCGGTGTATTCGACGGCCAGCGTGCGTTTTTCGGTGTTGTGAATGCTGAACCGCGTGCCGATCGCGTGGAGAACGCTGCGGGCGCCCGGCCGGACCTCGGTTGCCTCACCGAAATCGTCGAGCGTGATCGTATAGCCGGCGCCCACGCGCGACCGCTCCGAGGTCTTGTGCTCCGCGGCGAGGTTCGACACGAACCGCGTCGTGCGGCGATCGCTGATGATGAGTCCGGATGCGTCCAGCAGTTCTTCCGGCCGCCGCGTGGTGATGTATTGCGCCCCGCCGGAAATCAACGACCGCTCGCTCGGTTTCGACTCGAAGCCGAGGACCGCAAGTTGCCGCGCCAGGACGTTGTCCAGCGTCGCGAGGCGCCGCTCGTGCAGCAGTTCGCTGTCGAGGGAATACTGCACGTTGAAAAACCCGAGCGGCCCCCGATAGCGTGTTTCGAGCGACGGCGTGAATCGTCCGTAGCCGCTTCTCGACGTCGAGGTGCCGGCGACGAGCAGGTTGTCTTCATAGACGCCCACCGTCTGAAGACTGGGAACGATTGACCACCCGGCCTGATCTTCGGGCCTGGGAACCGGCTGGGCCGCGGCCGGGGCCGCCGCCATGGACACGGCGGCAAGCACGCCAATCGCGAGGGTCACGTACCGCATCACGATCGGACCTCCTGAGCGTAAGTGAGCCTGGCATAGGCCCTGGCATCGGTCGGTGTCGGATCGACCACCGTCTGGCGCAGTCCCGCGACGGCAAGGAACGCCGCCGCGTAGATGGCGTTGGCGACGAGCATCGTCGCCTGGAACCCGATGGTCATCCCGAGCAGCACGCTGGCCAGGCTGCCGATGACCGTGAACAACCCATTGAGTCCCCAGGCCCACGCGACCGCGCCGTGCGGGTGACGCTCCACGATGAGAATGCCGAGCGGGAACGGCATGCCCAGAAAAAACCCGAGCGGGAAAATCAGCGCCGCGCCTACGCCCAACCGAACCGCGTCCGGTGAGGCCAGGAAGTAGTCGAACACCATGGGGTACAGAAACGAGAACGCGCTCCCGTAGCCGAGAATCGCCCAGAAGGGCCACGACCACCGCGCCGCAGGAGAGATCCCGAGGAAGCGCGAGGCCGCGCTGCCGATGCCGGCGCCGAGCAGGAGCGTAAACAGCACCAGCGCATAGGTGTAAACGGGATACCCGATCAGCTTCATGAAGATCTGAATGAACACCAGCTCGATCAGGATGAACCCGCAGCCGAGACATGCGAAGTACACCATCGATAGATACTTCGCGGCTGGCGGCGTCTGACGTCTCTCGGACTTGTAGAGCGGGACGACGATGAACACCACCGCGAAGAACAACGAGACGACCGCCGTGACGATCAGATGGATCAGATCCATCGGCACGCGCTCTTTCCGCAGCTGCGAGTTCAGCATCCCGGCGGTCGCGGCGTCGACGTAGGTCCCGGGATCGGCGGCGAGCGGGCGGGCCTTCTTTCTCAGGAAATTGAAGAACGGCTGGTCATCGACCGCGGGTCGCACACGAACGCCCGATTTCGCCAGCACTTCCCGCGGGACGTCTCCAGAAAAGAATTCGGGCGGCAGAAAGCTCTTCGACGGATTCGTCGGGTCCTGCAGCATCGAGAACCGGTATTCGTCGCTGCCGACCTTTGCGTAGAACGCCCACAGGTCGTCGACTTCAGCTCGGGTCCACGGCCGCATCCGGACGAGCAGCGTCGGCAGCGTGTCGCGCTCCGTTTCCATCCCGAGGACTACGACGTGCTTCTGAAAATCACTGCGTCCCAGCTCTTTCCACGCGAGCGCCGCCGTCGTGATCATCCGGGAAAAACCGAAGTGGTTGATGTGGAGGACGCCGTCGGTGCCGAGATGAGTGAAGTACTCCCGGTACGCTTCGGCGGTCTGCAGGTAGTTGGGAGACATCGCACCCGTTCCCGCCGCCACGCTCGAGCTCGTGTGATTGCTGTGAATCTGGATGATGTCGTAGGTCGAGGCCGTCCCCCGCAGGAAACTTCGCCCTTCGGTGGCGTAGGCCGTGACGCGCGGGTCCTTGAAGATGCCGCCGGAATACGCGGCATACGGGCCGGTCATCAGCCGCACGACCGATCCGACCAGTTCGACGGCGTCCACGTGCGAGGCCCCGTACATGAGCGCCGCCTTGGTCTCCTGGCCGCCCGCGCTGCCGAGCACGAGCACGCGCTGACCCGAGTCGCGCTTCGCGCGATGCGAGGCGAGGACGCCGCGGTGCCAGAAGTGGAGGTGCATGGGCGCCGTGCCCCGCTCGATCGCCGCCCGCAGGTCCGCGTAGTGTCCGTCGAAGGAAAAAATGTGGCTGCTCTGCGTTCCGCCGTCATACGCGATGTGCTTGCGGCGCGCGGCTGGATCCGCCTGCTGGGTGACCGGGTCGCTGCCGATCTGATCGATGACATCGATTTTCGAGATCGGATCCCACCGTGTGTACTCGACCGTGCCGGCGAGCCTTGCCTCCTTGACCCCGCGCTTGGCCAGGTGCTCGACGAAGTCGAAGTAAGCCGGCGCGTGGACGACCGGAATCGCCGTCACCAGCGCGGCAGCGGCGATCGCGGCCGTCCGCGCGCGCCAATCGGGCGCGAGGAGCGCCGCCGCCACGAGACCGAAGGCCGCGGTCACGAAGAGAATTCCGCCGGGGCCGATCGGCGCGAGCAGCGGAATGATCAACACGCAGCCGACCGCGGCGCCAGTCAGATCCCAGAAGTACAACGCCTGGATCGACCGTGCGCCCGCCGAGAAGAGCAGCGTGAACATCAGCCCCGAGAGGAAGAACGGGACGACGAGCGTCACGTACATCGCCGAAAAGGCGAAGAGCTGCAGGACGGGCCGATCGGAGACCGCTTCGTAATCGAACGGCAGGCCGTTGAGTGCCGGGCGCACGGCGAGCGTGCTCGCCGCGAACAGCACCGCCAGCACTGACAGCCACCGATGGTCCACGTGCGCGAACCGCCCCGCCCTCAGCGTGATGTAGACGCCTGCGAGACCGAACGAAAACAGCGCGCAGGCAATGACCATGTAGGCCATGTTCGGGTTGAGGATCACGTCGAACACGCGCGTGAGCGCGAGCTCGAGCATCAGCGTGGCGGCGGCGATGAAGAAGAGCGCCAGGCGTACGTTCACGGGTTCCTCATCACGCGTGCACGGCAGCGTGAAGCTTCCGCCTGACCCGCTCGCACACCGCTTCGATGTCGATGTTCTGAAGGCACAGGTTGTCGTTGCAGGGAGTCAGACGCTGGTTGTAGGGGCTCACGCAGGGACTGCAGGAGTACCCCGAGTAAATGACGTCGACGCTGTCGGCCAGGGGCCGGTACCGATCGGGGACTTCCGGGCCGAAGAACACGACGATGTGCACGCCGGTGAGACAGGCGAAATGGGCCGGCCCCGAATCGTTCGTGATCAGCACCTGGGCGAGGTTGAACAGATGGAGCAGCTCCATCATCGAGGTCTTGCCGGTCAGGTCGAGGATGCGGGGAGAGCCGACGCGCGCACAGATGAACGCCGCGTCCTCCTTTTCCTCCGCGACGCCGGTCACCAGCACATAAACATCGGGGTCCTCCAGCAGGCGTCCGGCCAGCCGGGCATAGTCGTCCAGCGGGAGCCGGCGCATCGGGAAGCGCTTGCTGGCGTTCGGGTTCAGGACCACGAGTTTGTGTCCGGCGTTGATGGCCGGATGGAGCGCCCGCAGCGTCTTCCACACGCGCTGCTCGGTGGCCGGGTCGAACGACATCTTCGGGACCGAGAGCCGGTCCGAGCCCAGCGGACGCTTCACCCGCGGCACCTGGGCCGCTGGCGCGTCGAGCGCGTAGACGAGGTCGAGGAAGCCCTGTCCGGCATGAACGTGAGGGTTGTACATGACGGTGTGCGTGAGCAGGTTGCCGGTGTAGAGCCCTTCCTGATTGAAGCGGTGGAATCCGACGCGGCTGGTCGCTCCGGTCAGATAACTCAACATGCTGCTGTAGCGCACGAACGTCTCGAGGTTCACCACGGTGTCGATCTCGCGCCGGCGCGCCGTCCACGGAAACCGCAGCGTGTCGCGCACGAGTCCCGTCAGCGAGCGGTTGTCGATGGTGATGATGTTCGCGGTGTCGATGATCCCGAGCATCTCGACGCTCGACCGCGTCTGCTCGAAACACAGGAAATGCAGGACGGCTCCCGGGAACAACTCCTGAAACTTCCGCAGCGCCGGATAGGCGACGACCATGGTGCCCATCTCGGCGAGCTGGATGAACAGGACGTGCCTGGGTTTCCGCCCGGCGGCCGGCCGTTTCAGACCGAGCAGCTGCTGGAGGCGGTAGACGATCGTGAGCGCGTAACACAGTGGAATGCCGACCCAGAAGTCGATCCACCGCATCGTGTTTGGTTCCATGTGCCGGTGCTCGTAGAGAGTGTCAGTCCGGAGGTCGTTCGGCCGGGACCGAAGCCGGTGGATCGAATACCACCGTCTTCACGAAGGTGCTGCCGCCCTGGCCGTCCCGGAAGATGCTGATGCCATCGGCCAGCGAACCGGGCAGCAGCTCACCGATGTCTTCGCGGGTGGGAGGCTCGTCCGGGTTGTAGGGCGCCGCGCTTCGAAAATGCGGGGTGAACCACTGCAGCTCCGGGTCGTGATCGGGCCAGAGGAACGTCAGGCCGATGGCCGGGGCGGGCACGCTGTAGGTCTCGACCAGCGCCCGGCCGACGTTGGTGTGTGTGAAGTGCGCATCTCTGGTTTGCGTGCCGCCTTTGACGACGACGTCCCAATAGATGGCCTGGAAGCGCCCGGTCCGAACCCGGCCTTCGGTGTCGCGGCTGCCGTAGATCAAGTAGCCGCTGAAGGAACCGCCGTCCGCGAGCGTGCCGTGAAGCGACAGCAACGTCGGGTGTCCGCTCTTTACGGTTTCGGTCGCGGTGCTCGGTCCCGCCGGCGTGACCGTGACGCCGCCGCAGCCGATGGCGGCGATCGCGGACGCCGACGCGAGCATCGCGGTCAGGACGACTGTTCTGAAGGTCATGTCAGTAGGCGTTGCGGTCGCGCCAGCCGTGGCGCAGCGTCATCAGGACGATTTTCAGGTCGAGCAGGAGGGACCAGTTGCGGATGTACCACAGGTCGTACTCGACCCTCGCTTCCATCTTCTCGATCGTGTCGGTCTCGCCGCGCCAGCCGCTCGCCTGCGCCCAGCCACTGATGCCCGGGCGGACCTTGTGCCGCACCATGTAGTGGCGGACCAGCCGGCGGTAGTGCTCGTTGTGCGCCGTGGCATGCGGCCGCGGGCCGATCACCGACATCGAGCCGGCGAGCACGTTGATGAACTGCGGCAGTTCGTCGAGGGAGGTCCGGCGCAGAAATGCGCCCACGCGGGTGACGCGCGGATCGTCACGCGTCGCCTGTGGAATGTCGCCGTCATCCTGACAGAGCTTCATCGTCCGGAATTTCCACATCGCGAATTCGCGCCCGTCGAGACCGTAGCGGCGCTGCCTGAAGAGCGCGGGTCCTGTCGAGGTCAGCCGGATGGCGGCCGCGATCGCGAGCATCGGAATCGCCATCGCCACCAGGACGAGCGACGCGAGCACGATGTCTTCGGCGCGCTTGATCCAGCCGCCGACGCCGTAGAACGGCGTCTCGAAGACGCTGACCGCCGGCAACTCGCCGATCCGTACCCACCGGCCGTTGAACATCGAGAACAAGAACATGTCGGGGACGAAATAGACCGACGCGGTCGTGTCCGACAGCGCGTTCAGCAGACGGCCGATCCGCTCGGTGTTGTTGATCGGCAGCGTCACGTAGACCATGTCGACGCGTCCGCGCACCGCCTCGTGAAGGAGATCGTCGGTCTTGCCGAGAAGCGGCGTCGGCAGATCCAAAGGGATCCGGCCGGGAACCGGTGAGCGATCGTCGAAGATCCCGATCAGCTTCAGGCCCATCCACGGCGCACCGGTGACCGCGCGGGCGACCTGCAGGCCCTGTTCGCTGGCGCCGACGATCGCCACGCGGCGGATGTTGTAGCCGAGGGTGCGCGCCTGCGTGAGCCCGGTGCGGACGACCACCCGCCAGGCGGCGAGCACTGTCGGCGCCAGCGCGAACCACATCATGACCGCCGCTCGCGAATAGAGATCGCTGACCTTGAGCGCGTAGCCCAGAAAGAGCACGGCGACCGCCGTCGTGCCCCACGCCGTCGCGAGGTTCCGCACGTCGTAGCGCAGGACCTGGCTGCGGCGATCGTCGTACATGTGGACCGCCTCGGCGGACAGGTAGAAGATGATCGCCGCGACCGCCGCCAGCAGCGTGTGCCGCAGGTCCCAATCCCAGCCGGCGATGACCATGCTCACGCGGAGCGTCGCGATGACCCAGAACAGGTCGATGGCCCGTCCGAGCACGGACAGCTGCCGCTGGTACGGACGGATGAATCCACCGGCCGGGTGCTCGGCCGTCAGGCGCCGCACCGGCACCGGCTCGGTCTGACTCAGGTTGGGAATCACGGTGTCTGTCGGGACGGAATCAGTTGACCGCGCTGAGGAGCAGCTGGCGCATCCAGGCCGCCACGAGGTGATTGAGGACGAGGTGAAGGTCCTCGACGTGTCCGTAGTCGTCCGAGCCGACGACGAGCGCGACGTCCACCATCCGCCGGGCATGGCCGCCGTCGAATCCCAGCAGCGCCGCGGTGTGGGCGCCGCGCTCGCGGGCCAGCGCGATGCCGTCGAGGATGTTGGGCGAGTTGCCGGACGCCGAGATGGCGATCAGCAAGTCGTCTTTCTGAATCAGGTTGTTCAGCTGCTCCGAGAACACGCGGTCGTAGCCGCAGTCGTTGGCCAGGGCCGTGATGAGCGCCACGTTGTCGGTCAGCGACGTGACGCGAAAGCGCCGCACGCTCATCGCCGACGCCGGCGGATAGACGTTCTTGGCCAGGTCGCAGGCCATGTGCGACGCCGTGGCGGCGCTGCCGCCGTTGCCGATGACGTAGACCTGCCGGTCTTCGTTGTAGGCGCGCTCGAGACACTCGAGGAAGCGGGCGACGTCACTCGCCACCAGCGAGTCGAGGCAGCGGCGGATCTCGTCGAGATATCCGAGCACGAAGTCGCGCCGGCCGGTCGTCAACGGATCAATCACAATCGCTCTCCTCGACGTAGATGATCTTGGTGCCCTGCGGTTCGAACCTGAGCGGCACCGGCCTGAGATCGGGAAGCGCCCGGCAGATGCGCGGATGCACGTCGGGCGGCGCGTAGAGCAGCAGGAACCCGCCGCCGCCGGCGCCGGTGATCTTGCCGCCGACAGCGCCGTTGGCGCGCGCGCACTCGTACCAGCAGTCGATCTGCGTGTTCGTCGTTCCTTCCGCCATCGACCGTTTGACGATCCAGCCCTCGTGCAGAATCTCGCCGAACGCCGTCAGATCGTTCGCGGTCAAGGCATCCCTGAGATCGCCGGCGAGCCGCACCACGTGCCGCAGCGTGTCGCGATGTCTCGGACTGCACAGATTGCGTTTCTGAGCGGCAAGAATCGGATTGGCGGACCGGGTGATCCCCGTGTAGAGCAGCAGCAGCTGCGATTCGAGACGCTGCCGCGTACCGGAGGAACAGACGATCGGATCGACGAAGACCGAGCCATCCGGATTGAACTGGATGTACTGCAGCCCGCCGTACGCCGCGATGTATTGATCCTGCTTGCCGATCGGCTTGCCGCAGCGATCGATTTCGATCTCGCACGCCTCGCGCGACAGGCGTTCGGCGCCGACGTGGTGCTGCCGGTGGGCGTAGAGCGCCTTCAAGAGGCCGACGGTGTAGCTGCTCGACGAGCCGAGGCCGGTGCCCTGCGATGGGATGTCCGAGATCGACGTGATTTCGATGGCGCCGTCGATACTCAGCTTGCGGAGGCACTCTCGAATGAGCTCGTGCCGCACCTCGGCCACCGAATCGACCATTTCCGTGACCGAATAACTGGCGCGGATGCACGAATCGAACTTGCGATTGACGGTGATGTAGATGTACTGGCGAATCGCCGTCGACACGACGGCCCCGGGTTCGTAGCGGTAGAAGTCCTCGAGATCGCTGCCACCACCGACGAAACTGACCCGCAGCGGCGTTCTGGAGATGATCATGCGCGTTCGGGCTGCGGTGAAACGGTCTGGCGCGTGTGCCAACGCCAGGCGGACGCGATCATCGCGTCGAGATCGGTGACGGCCGGACGCCAGCCGAGACGTTCGCCGATCCGATCGGCGCTCGCCACGAGCCGGGCCGGATCGCCCGGGCGGCGCGGCGCCGGGACGACCGTGATCTGACGGCCCGTCACGCGCTGGACGGCGTCAATCACCTGCCGGTTCGAGTAGCCCGATCCGTTCCCGAGATTGAACGTCTCCGCGCCGAGCTCCTCCATGGCGGCCAGGCACCTGACGTGCGCCTCGGCGACATCGCTCACGTGGACGTAGTCGCGCACGCAGGTGCCGTCCGGAGTGTCGTAATCCGTGCCGAACAGATGGATGGCTGGCCGTGTGCCGAGGGCCGCCTCCATCACGATCGGAATGAGGTGCGTTTCCGGTTCGTGCCGCTCGCCGCAGCGTTCGGTGGCGCCACAGGCGTTGAAGTAGCGCAGCGACACATGACACAGACCATGGGCGCGGCGGTACCAGCCAAGGGCACGTTCGAATGCGAGCTTCGACTCGCCGTAGGCATTGACCGGGCGGCGGGGAGCATCCTCGCGGATCGGCAACTCGTCCGGCTCGCCGTACACCGCCGCGGTCGAAGAGAACACCAGCCGCCGCACGCCGGCCGCCGCCATCGCGTCGAGCAGGTTCAAGCCGCCGGTGACGTTCACGCGAAAGAAACGCCCGGGATCGCGGACCGACTCGTCAATCAACGCTTCGGCCGCCAGGTGCACGACCGCTTCGTGGCAGCCGTCCCGCACGATGGCCGCCAGCCATTCACGATCCAGCAGGTCGCCTTCGACGAACGTGGCGGCCGGGTCGACGGCTTCCCTGTGGCCGTGCCGGAGATTGTCGAGCGCGGTGACGGCGTGTCCGTCCGCGACAAGACGCTCAGTGACAACACTGCCGATGTAGCCGGCCGCGCCGGTAACGAGGATTCTCATGGGTGAGTGAAAGCGATGTGCAGCGTCAGACGGGACGGGCGACCGATGAAAAGAGCCGGCGCGGCAGCAGTATCACCAGCAGCGACGCCGCCAGCGACGCCCACAGCAGCTGCGCCTGCAGCGGTGGTATCACGCCGCGCACCGTCACGACGTGCTCGCCGGCCGGTACTCGCAGCAGGATGTGATTCATCGCCGACCGGTAGAACGGTGCCGGACGGCCGTCCACTTCCACCTGTAGATACGGGAAGTAGTTGTACGGCAGCTGGCCGAACGCATCGAGGTTCGATCGGTAGCGCACGGTCACGTGCTTGAGATCGGTCGAGGCATCGAGGATCTCCGGCCGCAACGCCTCGCTGGCCTGGATGTCCTCACGCAGGTCGTTGTCACGCGTGATCAGCGTGTCCGCCACGCCGCGCGGCAGGTCGATCTTCATCGAGGCCATCAACGGCACGACCAGCTCTCTGTAATACCGACCGCTGTGGTCGAACGTCTCGGGCTCGAGGTATCGCCGCTCGCGGATGAGATCGCTGGCGGGGTACCCGGCCACGTCGGCGATGCCGATCACTTTCGGCGCGAACAGCAGGGGGCTGGCGTACGACAGCCGCAGGGTATCGTCGGCAACGGAGTACAGGGGCGATGGCTCGAGGCGCGGCGTGAACCACTGATAGCGATCGCGAAAAATGATGTCCTTGACGCCGAGCAGGTAGAGACCGGTCGCCGAGAGCTCCGAGAGGCGCCCCTGGTTCAGATCGCGGTGCATCTGCTTGACGATCTCCGCGTGGTAGCCGAACGATCGCCCGGCGCCTTCGTGGAAGAACCCGAGCGGCGTCTGCGTGGCGGCGTAGGCGGAGGGGATGCCCAGCTTGTTCGAATCGAAGAAGGCGTCAGGCGGCTTGTCGGGGTCGTAGACGAGCACCTGCCGCTCGATCACCTTGTAGCCGGCATCGCGGGCGAGCAGCTGCTGGTACATCGGCTGCTTGAACTCGTAGTTCTCGCGGAAAACGCTCTGGAAGGTCGTCGGCCCCAGATCGACGACTATGAGGGCGATGCACACCGTCGTGACGCGCGCAGGAAACGCGCGGCCCCAACGCATCCGGCTGCGCTCGATCGCCGCGAACCGCGTGACCTGCTCAGAAATCGCGATCACCGCCCACGCCGCCAGCGCGCAGACGAACATCATGAAGAAATCGATGTTCTTGATGTTGTAGGGGACGTTGTTCCGGACCATCGCCAGCGCGGTGACGGCGGTTACCGCCAGCCCCACCACGACAGGCAATCGCCGTTTCACGCCGTAGACGGCGCCGATCACGGCCAGGATCCCGATCGACAGGCCGACGTAGCCGACGCTCGTGCCGTCGCTTACTGCCGACCAGCGAAACAGCTTGAGCAGCAGGATCGGGCTCGCGGGGTTCGGGAGCAGAATCGCAAACGCGGAGTTCCCCTGCCCGGCGCTCCCCTGGCCCCGAAATTCTTCCATCGCGAACAGAAACGGCGCCCACAGGAACGCGGTCACCATCAGCGACGCCACCTCGGCGCACCCGAACAGCGCCAGGATCTTGAACCGTTCCCAGAGCGGCGCCGGCGTCACGGCGAGGCGAGCGGCGAGATAGATCGCAAACAACACCAGGCCGAAGAACGCGTAGCCGTGGTGATTCAGGATCAGCGCCGCGTGCACGGCGGTGACCAGCACAAAGGTCAGCCGGGCGTTCGTCCTGATGCGGATGTATCGCTCGGCCAGAAGCAGCAGCAGGGGATACAGCGCGAAGATGATCGAGAGCTGCAGATCGCCCTGGTAGAGGAGGATGTGCAGCCGGTGGAACGACAAGGCGTAGGCGA
>Ga0111538_10005303_pt1 | contig 17646 bp, 15 predicted proteins | sample SoiMethybrSBSTD1_FD_79669 | JGI IMG/M metagenome (GOLD analysis project Ga0111538, IMG submission 79669) | Bulk soil microbial communities from a Populus tree surrounding site in Tennessee, USA - Soil MetaG P. TD hybrid SBSTD1 (version 2)... | ecosystem: Environmental > Terrestrial > Soil >...
GCTGGAAACATTATCTGGGCTGTCCTAGGGACTCCTGCTTCGCGACATCGGCCACGTGGCATGTCGGTGTGGATGGGGTGGACTATTTTCCGACAGAGTTCCGAGGTTAGAGCGCCTGAACGTCTGCCCCTAAACAGAACTCCTCGCGCGGCACTGACCGGTAACTCTCTTATTCATTAGCTTTATGGCGATGGCCATATTGTTGCTCGACGAACATTCCGAGCAAGCGGCCTCTGAAAGTCTGAGCGCTGTGGTTGTCCGGAATTTCGTCCCGAACGGACACAAAGATCCGCCCGACGGCGGATTTTTGACTGAGTTGTCGCTGCAAGTCGTTGACTGATAAGGAGAACTCGACGGTGGATCCTCAGTTGCTGAGGGTCTGAGGCTGAGGGCTAGACCAACTTTCCCAAGAAAGGGGCTTCGAGGAGAACTTGACGATTAGAAAATGTCTTTCCGTGGTGGGCCTTGCCGCAGCGATCATGATGCTGCCCGGGGCTCGCGCTGCAGAAGCGCTGAACATCGACTGGGGTGTCACGGACGATATCGCCCGTGGGGATGACACGTCGCAAGCCGTCATCAACGGGCTCATCGCACCGTTCATCGGCAGTGCAGATCTCCTCTACAAGGAGAATGTCGGCGACGGGTTCGACACAGGATCCCTTGCCGATTCGTATCACACGATTTACACGAACAGTCCGAGTGATCCGTCCGACGCCGACATCATTTACGACGGCGCTCCTGATCCGTACGTCACGGGACAGAGCTACCTGCTCGTAAAAGACGGAAACCACAGTCCGGCGTGGTTGCTCTTCGACCTCACCGCCCTGGGGTGGAATGGAACCGACACGATCAACGTCAACGGCTTCTGGCCCGAAGGGGGAGCTATTTCGCACGTTGCCATTTATGGCACGTCGACGTCTGTTCCCGAGCCGGCTACCCTGTCGCTGATCGGTATCGGTCTCCTTGGCGTAGGCGCGGCTCGTCGCCGCATCCGGCCAGTCACGACCGCATAGTTTTCTTAGGTTTCTTAGGCCCCTCGCCACGCTGGTCACCGACCGGCGTGGCTCTTTTTTTACGCTTCGACCGCGTCGCTTCGCGGCCGAAGCATGCGCGCCGGAACACCAGCCACCGTCGCGCCCGCCGGAACATCTCGAGTGACGACGGCGCCCGCCCCAACGAGCGCGCCTTCGCCGATCGTGATTCCGCACATGATCGCCGCGCCGCTTCCAATCGACGCACCCCGACAGACGCGTGTCGGCACGACTTTCCAGTCCGCCTCGGTCTGAAGGCGACCTCCGGCAGTGGCCCGTGGACGGGGATCATTGATAAACATCACCCCGTGCCCGACGAAGACGTCGTCCTCAATCGTCACGCCCTCACAGACGAATGTGTGGGAAGAGATCTTGCAGCGTTCCCCGATGAACGCGTTCTTCTGGATCTCGACGAACGCACCGATCTTCGTGTCCTTCCCGACTCGACAGCCGTAGAGGTTCACCAGGTCCTTGTGAAAGATCATCACTCCGTCTTCGAGCACCACACTGGGGGCGATTGGCATTCCGGGATTGTAAACCGTGTCGTTCGGACCTCTGTCCTTGAGCGGCTCTCGACCGACAAGATGATCACTGGGGTTGGCTGGCTTACCTCATCCGCAGTTGAGGTTAGCCTCTTTCCGGTGGGAAGGAGACGCGCTCTGAGTTGCTCCGGAGTTCCTGCGTCGCCTTGATAATTGCGTCGCGCCGATAGAATCAGGACAATGCGTGGTGGATTTTGCGGTGTCTTCCTGTTTGCCTAGTTTGAAGTGGTTCGCTCGAGGCTGCGCCATCGTGCTTTCCGCATGCACGCTGGCTTGCGGTGGCGACGACAAAGGCGACAACGGGGGCGGGGGCGGCGCGCCCGTTTCGATTCGTGGTGGAGAGCGGCTGGCCTGGGATCAAGCCGCTGACTCCGTACAGCAACTCAAGTCGCTGACGTTCAAAATCTACGTTGACGGCAACGCCGCTTCGTTGAGCGAGATCACGTGCGCCGAGACCGGAAACTCCGGAGTCTATCCGTGCTCAGGCCGATTGCCGGCGATGACGCCTGGACAACACGAACTTCAGCTCACGTCGACTCTCAACGGCACCGAGAGCGGTCGCTCGTCGGTGCTTCGCGTCAACCTCTCCGTCGGCGTCGCGGCTTTCTCGAGTGGGGTCCTCTCGATCTCAGGACGTGTGCTCTCGACCCTAGGAAGTGCGCTCGCTCCACCGATTGCCTGTCTCCATCGAGGGCCGCGAGAAGAGTGCTATGACGTCGAGACGATCGCATTCCTCGACGAGGCGTCCCTTCTGGCGTCGATTCCCGACGGCCGGGTTCTCGTCGTCGAGGGTCGGCGGACTGTGCGTGTCGTATCTCACGACGAACTCCTGCCCGATCCCGCGTTGGTCCTGCCGGAGACGGCGCGCATCGTCGGACTTGCGATTGATTCGCGCTTCTCGGATTCGCGTTTCGTGTATGTGGCGTGGACCGAGCCAGCGCGCACAGGCGAGTCTTTGCTAAATGTCGGGCGCTACCGCGAGCTCGCAAACAGCCTGGCAGAAGCAGCCGTGATCGTGAACGGCCTCGCGTTTTCGGACGCCGGGAAACGCGCGCCGATCGCAGTCGATGCCGCGGGGCTTCTCTACGTCGCGGTGCCGGGGACGCGGGAAGGTGTGTTCAGTGGCGCCCTGATGCGTTTCGATCGAGATGGATTGACGCCTCAGATCAATCCCCGATCCTCACCGATTATCGCGCGCGGCTATGGCGACCCGACGGCAGTGTCGGTGGCCGCTGACGGTCAAGTCTGGATCGCCGGTTCGGTTGCTGGTGTTGCGTCAGTCGCGACGTTCACCTTGACCGCGCAGCAGGAATGGCCAATCGTGCCTTCGCGGGTACCTATCTCTGCCGCGCACCCGTTCAAGACGCTCCCTTTGAGCGATGGTTCTCCGGCGAAGGTCGCGAGCGCCGGCATGAATCGCTGGTATGTTGGTAACCTCATGCCGGAAGGCATTAGCAGGATTCTCATACTACAATCCCGATTCTGAACCGCAAGAGGTCTGTGCGGGTGAGCGCCGTCTATCTGCGCGCTCTTTAAAAAGGGCCAGAGTTTTGACCACCCGATGACGACATTCCACGAAGCAGTGTCAAGTCTGTCACTTCACGAAGGTGGGCAATTGTTGGCGTGTCCGGAGGCAAGTACAACCGTTTCTGATCGTTAACGCTCTAACAGGTCGTTCACAGACACGGGTACATCGTTTGCAGGGCCCGCAGCGAGTCAACGATGAAACGACTACTTCTGACGCTCGCGTTGGTTTCGGCGGTTTTCGGCAGTGTGCAAGCCGTCGGAGTAGCAACGACCTTCCCACAGGCCGAGAACCCGATTTCTGAGGGCGGGCGGTGGATCAACGGTAAGGCCGTTGGTCTCGACTGGAAGGACGTCCGAACCAGTCAGGGCTTCGCATACGGCGCCGATGCGTCAGGTGCTCCAAACTACAACGACCCGACGGCGCTCCTGACGGGCAACTGGGGACCCGATCAGACTGCTGAAGGCAAGGTGCGCACCGTCAATCAGCGGGGCGGGAGCGTCTATCAGGAGGTCGAGATCCGGCTGCGGAGCACGCTATCGGCACATTGGAACTCAGGGTACGAAATCAATTTCCGCTGCACGCACGACGGCTCGCAGTATGTCGAGATCGTGCGATGGAACGGCAGGCTTGGCGACTTCGCTTACGTCAACCGCGGCTCGGGGCCGGGACTCTACGACGGTGACACGGTCAAGGCGACCATCGTCGGCAATGTGATTACCGCATACATCAATGGCCAGGAAGTGGTTCGTGGGACTGACAACACGTTCACGAGCGGCAGCCCGGGCATGGGGTTCTACAACAATGGAGCTCCCAACGGCAACGTCGATTTCGGCTTTGTGACGTTCACCGCAACGGACGGCGGAGCGCTTCCATCGGCACCGACGAATCTACGAATCGTTCCGTCGCTATAACTGACGCTGTCACCGCGATCCGGCGTGCTGCGTTCGATGCGCGCCATCGGCGCTACCGTGTGATCTCACGGCCGCACCGCACCGATCCACAACCTCCCGGCACCACAGCTCAATCATCATCAGCAGCCACGGCCGCGTCCAGTTGATGGAACCGCGCTCGAAATCGCTCAGCACCGTCGAAACTTCACGAGGCTTCAGGAGCCCTCGCGCCCGGACCTGACTCTCGGAGAGCGTGTCCATCAGCACTTCACGGAGCGTCCCTTTGAGCCAGGATTCGAAGGGCATCGCAAACCCTCGCTTTTGCTGCGAGTCGAAGTCAGGAGGCAGAATGCCTCTTCCCACGTCGAAGAGAATCCGTTTGGCGCCAGACTCTTTGTAACTACGCGCCGCTGTCCCCGGCCATGGGACGTGACCGAGCTTGGCGGAATCCGGGAGCGACAGCGCCGCGTCGGCGACGACGGGATCGAGGAACGGCACCCTGACTTCCAGTGAATGCGCCATCGACACCGCGTCGGTGTCACGAAGCAGCTGGTTGTTGTTATAGCCTCGAACCGACAGCGCGGACACGCGCTGGATCGTCGTGCCGCAGGACATCTCATCGAGCGCGACCAAGTCGCGATCGAGTGAAGAACCGACGCGCGCGCCGTCTTTCACAGCGCGTGACATGACCCTGGCGGCTCCGAGTGCACCAAACACCTCGGACGTCGAGCCGTACCTGCTGACGAACCCCGCCAGGCCTCGGGCTCTCGTCACGACGCCGCCGACGCGCTGCGCGACATACCGATCGAACGTGCGAAGGCTCGCGACCGACGCAATCATCGATCGCGCCGCCGCTTCGAACGGGTTCGCCGCCCAACGACGCTCGTCGGCTGCCATGTAGATGAAGCATGGATACCCGGCGAAGAGTTCGTCGCCGCCGTTTCCCGAGACCGAGACCGTCACGCCCTGCCGAGCCGCTCGGGACACGAAATAGCTGTTCACGCCGTCGACGGAAGGCTGGTCCAGGCTCCAGGCAACGTGGCTGATTCGATCACGCAACTCGTCCCCGGTCACGAGAACGTTGGAATGCTCGGTCCCGAGGAACTCCGCCGTTCGCTCAGCCTCGCTCGTTTCATCTAGGTGTGCGCCTTCGGATTCGAAGCCGACCGAGAAGGTCTTGACCCGGTGCGACACCTTGCGCGCCATCATCGCCACCAGCAGCGACGAATCGATTCCCCCGCTGAGAAACGCGCCGAGCGGGACGTCGCTCACCAACTGCAGTGCAACGGATTCTTCAATCTCCTTCGCAACGGCAGCGACCAGGTCCTCGTAGGAGCCGTTCGCGAATTCGGCATGCCGCCTGGCAGACAGCGACCAATAGCGCTCGATCTTCTCGTGACCGTTTTCGACGATCATCCGGTGCGCCGGCGGAAGCATTTGGACGCCACGAATGATCGTTTGCGGCTGGTACAGCGAGCCGAACGTCAGCAGAAGGCGCAGGCCTTCCGCATCGATCTCGGGTTCGACCAGGCCACTCTCGAGCAGAGCTTTGAGTTCCGACGCAAAGACCAGTTTTCCACTCACCCGTGCATACAGCAACGGCTTGATGCCGAGGTGATCGCGGGCGAGCAGGAGCCGTTCGCGTCCGGGGCCGCGACGCCGGTCGTAGATGGCCAGCGCAAACATGCCACGAATGCGCAGCAGGAAATCGTCGCCGTAGTGTTCGTACATCTTCAGCACGACTTCTGTGTCGGACGATGACGAAAACGAATAACCCTTCACTTCGAGCAGCCGTCGTTCGCTCTGGAAGTTGTACGCTTCGCCGTTGTAGACCATCCAGATCGACTGGTCGTGATTGCTGAACGGCTGGTGGCCGGCAGCGCTGACATCGATGATGGCGAGCCGCGTCATCCCGATCGCCACGCGTGCGTCGTGAAAGATTCCTTCATCGTCGGGACCGCGATGATGCATCGCCGTCACCATGGCCGCGACGGCTTGTGAACCGCCGCTCCCCCACACTCCACAGATTCCACACATGACTACACTTGTCTCGCGAAGCCGGGCTCGTCAGCGCTCGGCGTGGGCCTTCGCCACTGCCGAATGATGTCGACATAGAAAGCCCAGTGACCCATCGGGAACAGCAGTGTTGCCGCAAACACCGCGAACAGCACCGTGCTCTCGAGCACCAGCCGAACCAAGGCCGACGACAGATCGCCGTAAATCGGCTCGAGGACGATCGCGCAGGCGGCGCCCAGGACACTCGCGCCGAGCGGACGAATCATCGTCGACAGCACGTCGCGACCAGTGAGCGGTGTGTCGTGAACGGCCCAGAAGATCGCCGGCAGCATCCACAACAGCATGACCGCGGAATACGCCGCCGCGACGCCCGTCGGTCCGTACGGGAGTCCCGCCAGGTACGCGCCGATCATGAACGGGGCGAGGACGAGCGCCATCTTCAACCCTCGACCGACGCGGCCGATGGCGGTCATCATCCATCCCAACGGGTTGACGATGGCGAAGACCAGCATCGCGGGCGCGAGCAGCCGAAAGATTGGCGCGGCGGCGGACCACTTCGGCCCGAGAAACACCCGGACGACATCCTCAGCAAAGACGCCGGCGGCGATCGTCACCGGAACCGTCACTGCCAGCAACAGCGAGTAGCCCTTCAAGAAGTACTGCTTGAGCCGCTCAGCGTCGCTGCGCACGCGCGAGAGCGCGGAGAACGCCACCTCGCCAGCCGCCGTGTTCACATTGTCCGAGGGAATGCTGATGAGCTGATACGCGCGCCCGTATAACCCGAGCGCTTCCACACCCAGATAACGCCCGACGAGGACCTTATCGAGGTTACTGGCGCCGTAGTAGACGATGCTGTTCATCGTGATCGTGGCGCCGAAGCGAGCCATGGACCCGAGCCCGACGTGCCGTCGAGGCGGTCCCGGCACCCAAGCGGTCGTCACCCAGCTTCCGATCGTGTACACCACCGGGCTGGCGACGGTCATGAGAACGAGGGCCCAGTAGCCAAAACCCGCCGCGGCACCGCCGATACCAACCGCGGTGGCGGCGACCAGGCTGACCGTCGTGATGACCGACAACGCGGTGAACCGCAGCTGCCGCTGCAGCATCACGCTGTGCTGCACGCCCAGAGCATTCACAATGAAGCCGACGGCCAGCGCCATCGTCACGGCAAGCAGCTTCGGCTCTGAGTAGAAGGCGACGAGTAACGGCGCCGCGGCGGCCGTGATCAGCGCGAGCGCGGCACCGACGAGCACGTTGATCCAGAACAGCGTCGACGCCTGCGCGTCCGTCACCTCGGCGCGCTGAACGGCGGCCGACGAGAGGCCGAAGTCGCGGAACAGCGCGAGGACGCCAGTGAACGCCGTGACCATGCCGACGATGCCGAAGTCCTTCGGATCGAGCAGGCGGGCGAGCACGACAAGCGAGCCGATCCGAATGGCGAAGTTCAGAGCCTGGGCGACCAGTCTCGAAACCCCACCGCGAATGGTCTTCTCTTTGAGATCGTTCATGTTCGCCGGTGCGCGTGCATGCAGGCGCGGCTTACAGCGCGAGCTTCCGGGAAGAGAAGGCTTCGGCGTAGCCGCTCGGCGCGTTGCACTCCATGCCGCGCAGTCGCGACAAGGAGAGGAACGTCTGGTCTTCGAACCAACGCCGAGACCGCTGCGACTGGAAGACCTCCATGAGGTAACCGACTTTTTTCCGGATCACGTCGGCCTCGAGCGGCATGAAGACGTTCGGCCGTCCAAGATCGCCGTCGTACTTGGGGATCTCGTACTCCAGGATGAAGTGATCGCGGAACGTGTTCCAGGTGAGCTCGGCGATCAGCCGGTGGTCCTGGTGGGCATCGTCGCGCAGGTGCGTGAAGATCACGTCGGGGGAGACTGCTTTCAGCTCTTCGAAGACGGCTTTGACCTTCGCGCCTTCAAACGGCATGAACCCGTCGCGAAACGACTCCAGACGCAAACCGGACAGACGGTCCGCGCCGGCAAACCGCTCCGCACCATGTCGCGCCTCGCCCTCTCGTTCACCGGTGGCACTGAAGACGACCCAATGAAATTGACAGCCGGGGTACTCGTCGATCAGCCTCAGGATGGTGCCGCCGCAACCGATCTCGATGTCGTCGGAATGGCAGCCCAGGCAGAGGACCTTCAGCGCGCCGTCGCGCGGCGGGCGCAGACTCAATCGAAGCATGACTACGGGCGTGGACTGACGGGCATCATGCGACCGTGCATCATCGCGAGGCCAGTTGGGCGGTGAGCGCTCGCTCGGCCGCGAGCTCCCCGCTCTTGAAGCTTTCGTCGGTCCACATGTAGCCCCAGTCGCCGTAACGCCCGCAGTAGGCGATGCCGACGTCGTCGAGATACGCGTGGACCGTCTTCAACGCCGCCGCGCGCTCGAGATCGAAGATCACGTTGGCATAGCGCAGGAACATCGCCTTTCGCGACAGGATCTGGTCGTCCTCGCGAACGATCCCGCAGCGGCGCAGATCGGTGATGACCGGTTCGATCCAGTCTTCGACCGAGCCGGTAAACGGTCGGTATTTCTCCGAGAAGTACACTTCCGCCTGAATGTTGCCGGCCCCGGGCGGCGCGTTGTCGGCCGACAGCATGTGCGGAAAGCCGAGCCGCGTGAAGCAGATGTCTTCGTCGTAGAAGTACGTCATGTGTGCATTCGACAGGTCCGCACGATTGACGCCGATGTTGACCAGCACACACGTCGAGCACGCGAGCCGCCGCGACGCGTCGACGACATCCTGCGGCGCACCCGTGATCATTCGCATCACATCCGGCAGTGGAACCGACGAGACGAGGGCGTCGTACGACGTCCGGTGTCCGTTGTCGAACACGAGCTCGCGACGACGTACATCGATCGACGTCAGCTGGTGATTCAGCCTGATGTTGCCGAGCGGCACGAACTTCTTCAAGTACGAGAAGAACCCCCCAGCGCTCGGATAGCGGAAGTGCGTGATGTAGTGCTTGTGCGGCGACGATGCCGACAGCGCGCCCTGAAGGACCTCCTCGAGGCTTGGCCGGTAGATGCGTGGGCCGAGCCAGTCGGTGCTCATGTTCTCGGCCGGCGTGGTGTGGTACTTGCGCGTGTACTGCATCGGAAACGACTCGGCGAACGTCCTGCCGAAGCTCGCGAGCAGCCAATCCGCATAGTTGCGCACGGGCCGATCCGGCGCTGAACGCTCCTCGACGAAGTCGGTGATCACTTTCACGACCAGATCGTTCGGAAGGCCGTGAAGATGGAGCTGCACCGGATGAATCGGCCAGTGGCCGCGCCAGTAGTTGTTCAAATTGATCTGAACGGTCTCGTACTTCTGGTCGACGCTCTCAGCGAACAGCTCCTGAATGCGTGGGTCCTTCGTGAACGAGATGTGCGGGCCAACGTCGAACAGGAATCCGGTCTCGTACCGGAACGACGCCGTGTGGCCGCCACAGTACGAGTTCTTGTCGTACATGACCGGCGTGATCCCTTCGGCACTCAGCCGATAGGCGGCGCCAAACCCGGCCATGCCGGTCCCCAAGACAACGATGTTCGGACTCGCCATTGAACGCGTCTCCTAAACTGCCTGCTCGATCCGGAATCAGTTGCGGACTGCCGCGGCCACGCCGTCCTTCTGTGGCGGCGGTTCGTGTGACCGGAGCGCGAGCGACTCATACCGCTCAATCTGCTCCAGCGTCACCCGACGATAATCGCCACCGGCCTGATGCGTCTGGTACCATTCGACGATCCACTCGAGCGCGCGTGCGAGTGGCAGCACGGGCCGCCAATCCAGATCCGCTCTGGCCTGCGAGTGGTCCAGCTTGAGGAAATGGGCCTCGCGCGGGTGCACACCGCCGTCATGAGTCCAACCCGCGTATCCACCCCACGAGGCGACCAGCGTGTCGGCGATCCACGACACCGGTTTCGCGTCCTCATCGACGGGACCAAAGTTCCAGCCAGTCGACAACCGCGCGGCATCCTTTGACAGACCTTCTGCGAGCATCAGGTAGCCTCGCAGCGGTTCCAGCACGAACTGCCACGGGCGGATCGACGCTGGATTTCGAATCTGGCAGGGCCGTCCGGACAGAAACGCCCGCATCAGATCGGGAATCAGCTGATCACGTGTCCAGTCACCGCCGCCGATCGCGTTGCCCGCACGCGCACTGGCCAACGCGACCCCGTGTCGATCGATGGCCGAGGAGGGGAAGAACGACTCGCGGTACGCGCTCGTGACCAGCTCCGCGCAGCCTTTGGAGTTCGAGTACGGATCCCGTCCTCCCATGCGCTCTGTTTCACGATATCCCCACACCCATTCGCGATTCTCGTAGCACTTGTCGCTCGTGACATTCACGATGACGCATGGCCGCTGCAGTTGGCGAATCGCGTCGAGCAGGTGAACGGTTCCCATCACGTTCGACGAGTACGTCTCGATCGGGTCTTCGTACCCGCGTCGGACGACGGATTGCGCGGCCATGTGAATGACGACCTCGGGCCGGCATTCGTCGAGAGCGGCGTGCAGGCGTGGGAAGTCCCTCACGTCGGCGGTGATTGATCGCATGAGAGAACCGACGGCAGCCTGGACGAACAGGCTGGGCTCGGTCGGCGGATCGAGCGCATAGCCCGTGACGTTGGCGCCAAGCCGGTGGAGCCACAGCGACAACCAGGCCCCTTTGAAACCGGTGTGTCCCGTGAGGAACACACGTCGATTCTTCCAGAACGCGCGATCAACCATGCGTGATCCGGCTCATCGCCGTCCGCCAACGGCGGCCTGTGCATCCGAGGCGGCTCGAGACCGAATCGGCCACCGCTCCGATTGCTCGCGCCAGAGTGTCTCGATCAGTCCAGGAGCGGCCGCCTCCACGTCCTCGGAAGTGAGGACGCTGTCCTTTGCGATATCGCGCTGGAGCACGCGGCCATCCGAGAGTCCAATCGGGAGCGCCGACATCGCGCGGGCATCGGCCGCGTTGTCGACCAGTCCGTACGAGCAGAATCCGCCGATCCCGTCGAGCCGTTCGCCTGCCTTGAGATCGCGCTTCGCCACGGTGACCACTTCGCAGACCGGTCCGCCGAGCGGGGCGACGGTCGGATCCTCGTGCACGACGGCACGGCCAATGGTCGACGCAATCTGCAGGTGAGGCAGATGAAACGGCGTATAGAAGACGTAGAACGGGCCGTCGCCGAGCTTGTAGTACGCGAGCTGCGCCTTCTTAAGCGGCGCCTCCTCGTGAATGACGACGAACGCGCCGGTGTGCGGCGCCGCGCCAAGCGCGTAGTCGACGAGGCCGCCATTGAGCATCTGTTCGCGAGGAAGCAAGTTGGCGATGTCGCGCACGTAGGCGCACGCCGGACCGTGCATCCCCCGACGGCCGACTCGAAAACCGGTGGCATTGGCCAGGACGGTCGCCTCCATCGAGAGCTTCGTGGCATCGGCGAACGACGTCACCTTCTTCACGTCCTGATCGTTCTTGTCGGCGAACGCCTGTTGCGTCGCCGGCGTACGGTAGTAGTCGACCATGCCCTTGATGTTGCCGGCGGCGACCGTGCGAAGACCGAGCGTCTGCAGGTACCGCAACAGCGTCATCGCCACTCCAGGCTCATCGCCGTCGGTGTGCGTCAACACCACGCCTGCGCTGCGCGCCTTGAGTTGCAGGAGGGGGCCGAGCAGCGAGTCGAGCTCGGCGTTCACCAGGACGACATGCTTGCCATGATCGAACGCGTCGAGCACAGAGCGCGCGGCCGGCTCGATCGAGCCGGTGACTTCGACGACGAGGTCGACGACATCACAGCGTGTGACGACCTGCGGATTGTCGGTCAAGACCGGCATGCCTCGTGTGATGGCGTGCTCGGCCTCACGCGGGGACTCGACGCGGACCCACTCCGCGAATCCAGCTTCCTTGTAGGCCCGCTCACCGTGCGCTGGCGTGCGATTCGCGATTGCCACCAAACGCATCCCGGGCACCGGCGTGCCGAGCTGGAGGGCGATCGCTCGGCCGGTCGCTCCGGCGCCGATCATGCCGATGCGGATCGGCTGGCCCGCGGTTTCACGCGCTCGAAGCGCGGTATCGACGCTCATACGACACCCCTGGCGAGTTTGGGAACCGGGTGATGTGTGCTCCCGTTCTGTCGATCCTTCCACACCTCCCACGGCGCGTTGCCGCTCGCATAGAGGCTCTCGAGGTGCTGTTTGTCTTTGAACGTATCCATGCTCTCCCAAAAGCCGTCGTAGCGATAGCCGATCAGCTGCTTCTCCTGCACCAGCCGTTGAAATGGCTTGTCGACCAGTTCCTCCTGAGGGCCGATGTAGTCGAAGATCTCGCGCTTGAAGATGAAGAACCCGCCGTTGATCCTCACGGCGCCATTGTTGATGGCGTGAATCGCCGAGACCAGGCCGTTGTCGCGGTCGTGCAGCGAGACCATGTGATAACTGAGATTGGGCCGGACACACAGGAAGCTCGCGATCTTGTCTGCCTGCTCAAAGTGCGTGAGCTGTTCCGGCAACGGCAGATCGGTCAGACCGTCACTGTAGTTGGCGAGAAACACGTCCTCGCCTTCCAGGTGCTTCTCGACTGCTTTCAAGCGCTGACCGATGTTCGCGTTGATTCCGGTGTCGGCGAACGTGATGCGCCAATCATCGATATCGCTGCTGAACAGCTCCAGCTTCTTGCCGCCGCCGGTCAGCACGAAGTCGTTGGACGCACACTCGTTGTAATTCAAGAAATAGTTCTTGATGGTGTCCGCGCGGTAGCCGAGGCAGAGAATGAAGTCCTTGTGACCGAAGTGCGCGTAGTACTTCATCACATGCCACAGAATCGGTCGGTATCCGATCTGCACCATCGGCTTTGGAATGTCCTCGGCATCGCGGATCCGCAGCCCCAAGCCGCCACAGAACAGCACCACTTTCATCAGGACACTCCTGTCTCGCCTGCACACGCGCTCGTCGTCATACCAACGCTTTCTGTCGCATCGTCTTCTCGACGGTCTGCTTCGGGTTGAGCAGGAGATCGAGAAGCTTGGCCGCGAGCGCCTTGCCGAACCGAACCCGAGAAAACGGGTGGCCGCACTCCGTCAGCCGACGCTTGTGATAGTCCCAAAACTTCTTGTCACGCTGATGAACCGCGCTGACCGCAAGGTAGTGGTAGTAATCGTCCAGGACCTGCTCGGCGCGCTCGGCGAGCTCTGTACCGGTCAGAAAGCTCGGCCCGTACATCATCAGATCGCCCAATCGAGATGATTGGTACGCGTTGACCGACTTGCTCACAGCGCTCTGTGTCTCCTGATGAAGCCGCCCGTACGAAAGAACCTGGTGGACGAACCCGAAGTCGCTCGATTGCAGCTCCCGGTAACAGGCACTCGTATCGGCTTCCGCGGTGAAATTGGGATAGAACCGTTCCTGCGCCCGTACGAGGTCCGCACGATAGAGCAGAGATGTCGGCGAGCCGAAGATGTAGGGCCCGCCGAGCATCTGGGTGCGACACACGTCGCGCCCGCGAATGAACGTACTCGGGTATGGCACCTCGGCCCACATCACTCGCCACGCCCGCCAGTCTGTCCCGGCCCCGAAGAGCTGGTACGAACCCACCAGCCCGACCGACGGATGGGTCTCGGCGACCGCGACGAGCCGCGCCAGACACTCGGGAAAGAGCCAATCGTCCGCTGAGACAACCTTACAGTACTTGCTCAGGGGCGAGATGAGCGAGAACGCTCGATTGTGGTTCGAGATCACGTCCAGCAACACGTCGTTGCTGCAGACGCGAACGCGTGGATCCTTGCGAGCGTATTCCTGAGCGATGGCCAGCGTATCGTCGGTGCTGTTGTTGTTGATGATCGTGTAGTCCCAGTTCGAGTAGGTCTGCGACAGCACGCTCTCGATACACTCGCGCAGGTACGATGCCCCGTTGTAGACAGGGGTCACCACACTCACGCGCGGCTCAGTCGTCGGGTGCATCACGCTTTGCGGACGTTCAGTCGTGTGTGTTTCTTCCACAGCTCAATCTCATCGCGCATCGGCTCACGGCTTGCCCCACAGCAACGACAGCGTCTCGTTGAGGCGGCCGATCCGCACCATTGCGTCCACCGTTTGATAGCAATTCGATCGGGGATCCGGCTGCACGAACCCCCACATCAGGCGACCCGACGAATAGACGTAATCCGCGGCGATGGTCGTCGCCCATAACACCTTGCTCTTGCGATACGTCTCCTGCCAACTCCAGCCGTGCAGTCTGGCTTGCGCGCGCCCGAGTCGATATGCCCGCCGGCGCAGCGACGTGAGCTGACATTCCCGCGCGGTGACACGATGCTTGACGCTCGCCAGCGGCGTGTAGAGTGCGGTGAATCCGCGCGAACGCAGGTTGAGCAAGAACGCCGTCTCGCCCGCCATCATGCGATTGGTCGGACGCGGCCCCATCTCCTCGTCGAACCAGGGCACCGTCGCGAACACGTCTTTCCTGACCCAGAAGTTCGGACCCAACGGACACTCGAGGCCCTCGTACGCGACCTCGCGATCGCCGAGATCGTGACGCGAGTAGCCAAAGGCCAGAATCCAGTCCCCCTCGGCCCACTCGGGCCGATCGACCGGCCACTGCACCTCGATTCGCCCCCCAAAAACCGCGATCTCGGGCCAGCGCGCACACACCTGGGCGATCTGCTGCAGCCAATACGGGTCGGGCGTGACATCGTCGTCGGTAAACACCACGATGTCCTTGAGCGTGCACTCTCGAAGTGCCTTGTTCAAAGCCGGGTTCTTGCCCTGACGTGTCTCGTGCAGATACACCAGGGGCATTCGTCCCTGAAAGCTCTTGACCACGGCTGGCGTGGCATCGGTCGAGTTGTTGTCGATGACGACGATCTCGCAGTCGACGCCCGAGTAGTCGAGCGCCGTGAGCGCCGACAGCGTCTCACGCAGCGGTTCGGCCCGATTGAACGTCGGGATCAAGATGGTGATCCCCGCGGCCGGCTCGCGTCGATTGAGCTGTGAACTCATTGAGACTGCCTGAATGGAGGCCAGTTTCGATCCTGGTCGGAGACACTTGACGCCGGCAGCGGCCAACGAATGTTGAATGCCGGATCATCGAAGCGGATACCGCGCACGGCGGACGGCGCATAGAACGCCGAAGCCATGTAGAACATCTCGGTGTCGTCCTCCAACGTCTGATACCCGTGCGCGCACAGCGCCGGCACAAACAGCATGCGGCCGTTTTCGGCGCTCAGTTCCGCCCCACACCACTCGCCGAAGGACGGGGAATCGGATCGGACGTCGAGCACGACGTCGAAAATCGCACCCCTCGTGCAGCGTACGAGCTTGGCTTCAGGTGCGCTCGCGTCTTGAAAGTGCATGCCGCGCAGGGTGCCCCGTCGTCGACTGAACCCCATGTTCGCCTGCACCGGGGTGAAGTCGAGCCCGTGCTCACCGAACTCCTTGACGCACCACGCGCGCATGAAGCGACCGCGATCGTCCTGATGCGGATTTGGCTCGATGATCGCCGCGCCAACCACAGTGGTCTGTTCAAAGCGCATGGGTTATTGGATGCCTCGACTGCCGGCGTCGACGCGCTCCAACCAGATCTCTCTCCAGTACGGATACATCGCCTTCGGACAGAGCATGCGACACTGGCTGTACCGCGCCTGGCAGGTCACCGAGTCGAGGATGACGCACGGGGTTTTGATCGGCACCATCCGACCCGTCTTCTCGTCGATGAGGCGATCGACCCGTTTGAGAACCTGGTAGACCCCACCGCAGAACGGCACGAGCTCGGCATCCCAATACATGCCGCGATTGAGGTTCGCGGCCGTGACCGTCTGCAGGATCTCCTCGTGCGACCTCACCCGTACCCATTCGCCGGGTTGCAGATTCAACGCGGCGGCGGGCGTTGGACTGCCTTGTGGAAGTGCACCAGGCGTGCGCGGCCATCGGGGACCACCCCACATCCACCGAAACGTCTCGTAGAACCAGCGCATCGGGCGTCCGACACCGAGACCTGTTTCACTCAGGTGGTAGTACGCCGAATACGTCGCCGCAGAAATCAGGCGCGACAGACTGACGTTCCCCGACCAGTAGTCCTGGATGTACTGCCTCACGTCCCACCAGGGGAGCGGCGAGGTCGCATGATGAATTTCAGTGGCCTGGCACTGGTATCTCGGCGTCCCATCCTGATTGGGGACGCTCGTCCGATCCCAAACAGCCGCCTCGAGGCCATGATGCGTTTGTCGGATCTCGTCAGCGCCCGACGCGGCCGACGCCGCCTCTTGATGGTTACCGTCAACGGGCTTGAGCCAGGCCTCTTTCCAGTACAGCAGGCATCCCGCCTGGCAACCTCCGTGTGCCGAGCCGTCGCATCGCGTCTCGAGGTGAACGGTGCTCTCGAGCTTCCGTACGTGGTAGGGATACGCCGTGGTGTAGTCGCACGTCTTGTGCGCCAGTTTGTGGACTCGAAATCTCTGCCCACAGTACTGGAGCATCTCGGGCATGAACGGCATGCCTTCGTAGCGGCCGTCAGGGCCAAGCGTCTCCAGGATCTCGGCCCTGCTGCGCACTTCGACCCAATCACCGATGCGAAGCCTGCTCACACGATCGCGAACGCCGCGGGCAGGGCGCGATGAGTCGCCGACCGCGACCTTCAGCGGGATGACACGGTCGGAAGACGAAGCCACGTCCCTCATCATCGCAAAGAACACTCCGCCCACTCTGGACCGGCATCGGGGTCAGACACACACCGCTAATCGCTGCAGATACGCTACTTATGCGATTCGGCGTCGTCTGCGGCAGGACGCGAGCCAGTCCCGAAGGCTGCGTTTTCGACGACTTTCATCCGGAGATGCAAACCGGGTGAAGGTTCTCGGCGGGCCTATGCAGTTTTGGGAACTGCCCGCCGACGTCCCACGCGTTCGACCTCGAGCAACACGCGGTCCAGCCACCTGGTCGCGGTCGTGCGCAGGTTTCTGGAAAACACCAGTGCGCGCTTGGCGAGATCAGGACGCCCCATTGCGACCAGCCACGCGTATTTCCATGAGAACCGCGGCGGCTCGAGATGGCCTCCGAGTTGAGCGGCCAAGGCTTCTGCACGCCTCACGATATCCAGGCGTTCGGGATAGAAATGGAGCAGCCAGGTCTGCAGGAAGGCTATGCAGGCCGCCTGCACGCGCGGGCTATCTTCGAGCGAACGAAGATAGTTGATGTGCATCTCCATCGAGTGAAACTGCGCTTCGATTTTTCGACTCGAATGTCCGATGTAGCTCAAGCTGGTGCCCCGGGCGCGCCGATAGAACACTTTGGCTTCAGGAACGAACTTCACGCCGGCACTCGCCATCAGCACTCGGCAGAAATACTCTCCATCGTCGTCCCCGAGCAATTTCGTGTTCCACGGGCCGGCAACAGTCGCGACCCCACGTGGGACCAGCCACGTGGCAGTCTGCATGTGCAGGTTCTGACCCATCTTCCGCAGGAGCCATTCGACGGGCGACAGGTCGTTCCAGAGAGCAGTGGGATGGAACTTCGCCTGCTGATGTCTATAGAAGAAGTATCCCCATGGGCCGGATGCGAGCATGCGCGGATCCGAGACCTTTTGAAGCGTTGTAATCTGCGATGCGACTTTCTGTGGCGCCAGGATGTCATCCGCATCGAGCCATTGGACGTAATCGCCCTGGCTGAGCGCGAA
>Ga0111538_10005306_pt1 | contig 17643 bp, 11 predicted proteins | sample SoiMethybrSBSTD1_FD_79669 | JGI IMG/M metagenome (GOLD analysis project Ga0111538, IMG submission 79669) | Bulk soil microbial communities from a Populus tree surrounding site in Tennessee, USA - Soil MetaG P. TD hybrid SBSTD1 (version 2)... | ecosystem: Environmental > Terrestrial > Soil >...
GGCGTCAGCGATCGCGCGGCAAGCCGTCATCGAGGGCCTGGCTACAGAGAAGGAGCTACGCGAGATTGCGGAAGGATGGCGCCGATGGGCGACCCACCCCGACGCTTGGTACGCTGTCCTCCACGGGGAGATTCTCTGTCGCCCTAGCCATTCCAGCCGTTGCGCTTCTTCGACATAGACGACGGACATGCTCCAGGCAACCATCTACAACTTCGACGTCGAGCTCGCCGATAACGATCGCGGGGTGTACGAGTCGCTCGCGCTGCGCCTCGCCCGTCACCCGTCCGAATCCGACGAGCATCTGATCGCGCGCCTGTTGGCGTACTTGCTCGAGTTCGCGAGCGGGATCGCGTTCTCGCGCGGTGTGTCGGAGCCTGACGAACCGGCCATCTCGGTCCGCGATCCAACCGGCGCGATCACGACATGGATCGACATCGGGACTCCGGATGCTGGCCGGCTGCACAAGGCGTCGAAAGCCGCACGGCGGGTCGTTGTCTACACCCACAAGGATCCGCGGCAATTCCTGAATCAGCTCGAGGGCGAAAAGATCCACCGGGCAGAAGCGCTGGAGCTCTATGCGATCGATCGCGCATTGGTCGCCGCGCTGGTCGCGCGACTTGAACGCCGCGTCGCTTTCAGTATGTCGGTTGCGGAGGGCGACCTGTACGTCTCGATCGCGAAAGAGAACCTCACCGGCAGCGTCGTGCGGCTGAAGCGCTGACCACATCCGGTCGATCGATGAAATCATTGAGTTACTGAATTGAGAGGATGATTCTTATGCCGCAGAGTGCGCGTAGTGATCGTGGGTTCCAAGGCATTCCTGGCCCTCCCGGTCCGGCCGGACCGACGGGCGCAACGGGTGCTCAGGGAAAAGTCGGCCAGCGTGGACGGATGGGGAAAACGGGAAGGCGCGGAGCCAAAGGAACCGTAGGTGCGAAGGGTGCCAAGGGGAAGCACGGCACGAAGGGGGAAACCGGCCAAGAGCCGCCCCGGCGCCGGAAGCTCCTCGATGTCGTGCAGGGACAGATCAACCGCATCGACCAGGAGCTACGCATTCAGATGACCCGGATGGCGCAGATTCAAGCCGAGGTCGATCTCCTGCGGGCGAACCTCAAAAGACTCGCCGGTGATTGACGTCTAACGAGACAAGCTACGCGGTTCTGCCCACACTATTTTTGCCGGTGCCTTGGGCATCGATGGTCTCCTGCGCATCGTTTCGAAGGGTCGCTGAAAAAATTCGATCTAACCTGGCCTCCGCCAGAAGACAAGCAACTCGCGGGTCACGTGCTGCATGACCGATCGCTGCGCCGTGCCGATCATCACCACCGCGAGCATCGCCGCCAGACTCGCCACACACAGCCACGAGAACCAGTCACCACTCCGTGCATATAGGGTCGGGATGCGGCCCACGGGCAACTGCGCCGTCATCGTGCGATCGCCGGCGGCATAGAAGTCCGACATGCTCAGCACGCGGCCCCACGGATCGATCGCGACCGACAGGCCGGATGCCGCGGCGCGCACGATCGGCACGCCGTTTTCGATGGCGCGGAAGACGTGCATTTGAAAATGGATGTCCTTGATCGATTGCCACTCGTTGACGGGCAGGATCAACAGATCGGCGTCGTTTTGGCCGGCCTGACGGATGAAGTCCGGGAAGTCCGCTTCGAAGCAGATGGCGCCGGCCATTCGTCCAACCGCGGTCGCCACAACCGGGACGCCTTCATGACCGCGTCGCATGATAGCCGCCTCCCAGCCGCTCACCGGCCGGTTCTTCAGATGCGATGTAACAATCTGGCCCGAGGGATCGATCAGCACTAACTTGTTTTCCAAAGGGAGACGGTCGCCGAGATGGATCGTTCCCATCCCCATCGCGAGATAGACCCGTTCGTCGCCCGCGAGCGACTTGGCGCGCTCGAGAAACGCCGGCTCGTCGTCGTCGAACACCAGCAGACTCTGCTCCGGCCAGACGATCAGTCGCGCGCCTGCACGGGCCTCTCGGCGGCTGCCTTCCAGGAGCCAGTCGTGGAGGTGTGAAAGCTTGGCGCCGAATGGTTCGCGCTCCGTCGCGGAGACGCGACCCTCGCTAATCCTCGTGATCTCGCCAGGCGCGAACAGATCGATCGGACGGTTCAACGTGGCAGTCCGGATCGAGGGCCGATCGGTCGGCGCCGACATCAACCGGACGCTGCCGGCAAGCAGGATTGCCGCGAGCGCAATACCGTAAGTCAGCACGGGGCCGCGGATGTCAGTCCAGTTGAACCCGCGGCTCCACGCCAATTCGGCAGTCGACGCAAACCAGGCTACGACGAATGTAATACCCCAGATGCCCGCAACCGCCGCCACCTGCATTAGCGGCAGGAATCCGTATTGCGAGTACGCGATCGACCCCCAACTGGCCGCGGGCGTGAAACGCGATCGGAAGAACTCGGCGGTTACAAGCGCGATCGGAAAAACCAGCGTCGCGGCAACGCCACCGATCCTCGGCGACACGATCCGATCGACGACCAACGGGAGCATCACGATTATGGCTTCAACCGCCAGAATGGCCAAGTAGATCGGGCCAGGAACAGGCAACGTGTCGCGCTTGGCGATCCCAAGCGAGGCGTACAACGCCAACCAGAGAATCGCGACTCCAGGTACGATTCGCATCGACCGGGACGCATGAACAAGAGCGGCCAAACCGATCCATGCGGCCGGGGGAAAGGCCACGCGCGTGGCCACACCGAAAAGCGCAGCGCCAACGAGGAGCGACAGGAGCGAACTGGCTTGTACCATGTGTCACCTCCACTATCCCGTCCAGGGATGGCACAATCGTGCAGGAACAGTGGGCCGTAGGCGATGACCACACACGCCAATTCACTGACAGCGCGCGTCACAGGCGCCAAGGCGCCCGCCGCATCAACGATGACGCTGCCCGCGCACGATCTCCGTGTCTTCCTCGATGGCCTCGGTCGGCTGGGGCACAACGTGGACGCGCTGCGGGCGGCAGCCCGGCTACGGCACACGGATCTCGAGAATCCTGATGCGCGAGTCCCCTGTGACGCGTACGGCGCCGTTCTGACACGGGCGCAGCACGAGCGATTCACGCCCAATCTCGCGCTCGAACTCGCCAGGGTCACGCCGTTGGGCGCGTGGCCTCTGATCGATTACCTCGTGGTGACGGCGGATACCGTTGAGGCAGGAGTACGGCAGCTCGCGCGCTATGTTCGGATCACCGGCGCGCCCTTCTCGATCGAGGTCCGCGACGAGGTCGAGCCGATCCGCATTGAACTGACGACGCTCGCCGCCCCGTTCGCGATTGAGTTCGACGCTGCCCTTATCGTTCTACGCTTCCGCGAAGAGACACAGGGCTTCTTCGCGGCCTCGCTGAGCTTCACACACACGCTCGACGATGCGGCCGCGTTCGCACGAGTTCTCGGCTGCCCGGTCACGTCGAATGCGCCGTGGAGCGGCCTCAGCGTCCCACTCCAGACTTGGCGCCTGCCTCTGCGCAGGCGGGACCCCATCTTGCGGCAGGTCCTCGAGGGGCACGCCAACGAGATCCTGGCGCGACTGCCCGCGCGCACCGGTCTCGCCCTGGAGGTTCAGCGCGCGCTGACGTCTCGGGTTGCGGGGGGCGACACGCGCATTGAATCGCTCGGCCGCCAATTCGGCATGTCGGCGCGCACGCTTCAACGAAGGCTGGCAGACGAAGGCATCTCCTATCAAAAGATGCTCGACGATGCGCGCAAGGCGGCGGCGGGCCGGTACCTTGCCGAGTCGACGCTGGCGATCGGAGAGATTGCCTACCTTCTCGGGTACTCCGAGTCGGCTCCGTTCCATCGTGCCTTCAAGCGATGGTACGGTGCGACACCCGAAGCGTTTCGGGTAACGGCTGCATCAAGGTGACATCGCGCGCGTGTTTGCCGATGTGCAGCGGATCCACCCGGAAGAGAACAGACCGCGAGGCGACGCGGTGTCGATGGCGCGTGGCGTCCAGACGCTTCGCGAGCGGTTCGAGCGCCCTCTCTTGGTGCTGCTCGGCGTCGTCGGCGTGCTGCTCTTGATCGCGTGCTGCAACAACGGCGGTGCCGTGGTCGGCATTCCGGCGGCGCTCGCTGCCTCGAGTCTCGTCCGCCGCGGCGCCGGCGCGTCGGGCGGCCAAGGTCGATCCCATGGTCGCCCTGCGCAGCGAGTGAAGAGATCGACCGCGTGACACGTTATGGCGTCATGGGTCTAACGCTGATCGTTCTCGCACGCTGCGCGCAGTCAGAGCGTGGCTACGGGTTCAGCGCCACACGCCACGCCGAACGGCCATGCGTGAACGCATACAGGCGGATCGTCCCCGTGGCATTCAAGCCGAGCGCTTCCGTAACCACGTTGGCGTAGCCGGTCACTTCCTTGTACCAACTCGCGCCGCCGTCGATCGACGTGAACACGCCGGCATCGGTGCCGACGTACAGCCGTTGAGAGTTGGTGGGATCCGAAATGAGCGCGTGCACCGGCAGGTCGGGTATTGCGGTATCGCCGCTCCCGTCGAGACCGCTCCACGTCCGGCCGCCATCGGTGCTTTTATAAATGTGGCGCTCGCTGGTGGCGGCGTTGAACGTCGCGTACGTGACGTAGACCACGTCGGCATTGAACGGATCCCAGTGAACCGACGACACGTACCCCGCGCGCGGCCGCGAAAACGCCCACCTCGTCGTCTGGTTCGCCGAGCCGAGCGAGTGGTGGTAGAGCAGGTAGCCGTCGCTCATGCCGACGACCGCTCGGTTCTGGTTGACCGGCGAGACGCCGATCGCCGACACGCTGCCGTTGCCCGCGGTGATCGCGCTCGCCCGCTGCCACGAGTCAGCCTGGTTGGTAGTGCGCCAGATGTACCAGCCGCCCGTGACGAGCTGCTGCGAGTTCGCCGCGTTCATGTGGAATGGCGCGATGAACGCGAATCCTGGATCGTTCTGAATGCCGCTCGTCGCACTCTGGAACGTCGCGCCGCCGTCACGCGACCGCGAAATCGACAGCCCTGTGAACTCCGCAAACAGCGTATTCGTGTTGTTCGGGTCGACCGCGACGTAGCCGCCGTCGCCGCCCTGGATTTCGCGCCAGATGGTGTTCTGCGCCGAACCGAGCACGGTGCCGTTGTCCTGAGTGCCGCCAAGAAAGCTCGTGCCGTCGGGGTAGACCGCGCCATGGTAGAACTGCGTCACTGAGTAGCTGTTGTTCAGCGACTGCCAGGTCACCGCCCCAGCAACCGCCGATCCGCAGACATTGGCCAACTGCGTCCCCACGTTCGCGCGCGCGTCATCGGTGCGGAAGACGCCGCCGTCGCTCGCCACGTAAAGTGTCTTGTTCGAGGCGCCGTTGTAGCCTGGGTGGAACGCAATCACGTGGTTGTCGGCGTGTGCGTAGTTCGGATCGGCCGGCGTCCCATCCACGCCGCCGGAGAACCACCAGTAGGATGCCACGCCCCAGTTTCTCCCGCCATCATCGGAGCGGAACAGGTCCACACCGCCGGCCCAGACCACGTTCTCATCTGCCGGGTCGACCGCGATCACGTTGTCGTACCACCCCTGGTTGTAGAACACGCTCGAGGAGCCGAAGTGGCACTCGTGGAGGAACGCGTACACCGGGTTCGAGAGCAGGACCGTGTTCAGCTTGTTCGGATCGGTGTTGCGCACCTGCGTGGTCCAGGTCCCTGTTGCGCCGCCCTGCGTGGAGCGGAACACGCCGCGCAGGCCGTCCTGGTAAATCCCGGCTCCGGCCTCCGCCGCGAGCGCGTAGATGGTGTTCGGATTCGAAGGCGCGATCGCCAGGGTGGTGCGCCCGATGTTTGTCTCGGTGAACACCTGTTCCCACGCCGCCTTGCCGCCAGCGTCCTCGGCGCGATAAATCCCCGACTTGGGGCCGTACTGAAAAGTGCCGCAGGCGGCGAAGATGAATCCATCGTCGCCGGGCTGAACGGCGAGATCGAAGCAACCGAAGACCGCCGACGTGTCGAGCACGCGGTTCCATGTGTTCCCGCCATTGGTGGTGCGCCACACGCCGGTGCGCGTCGCGGCGTAGATGCGGTTGGAGTTGCGCGGGCTGACGACGATGTCGATGACGTAGTAGAAGTCGGGTGTGGCAGTTGACGAGAGGCGCGCCCACGTCGCGCCGCCGGTCGTGCTCTTGAAGATCCCGGCGCCGCGCACGCGATCGCCGTTGAAGTAGCCCTCGCCGGTGCCGGCGTAAAGCGTCTGCGGCGACGCCGGATCGATCGCGAGCGAATTGACGGCGATGTTCGGGATGCTCAGGTCAGTCAGCTGTGACCATGTCTGCCCGCCATTCGTGGTTTTCCACACACCGCCGGCGACGGCGGCCGTGTACATGACCGACGGGTTGCCCGGATCGAACACGATCTGGCGCGTGCGGCCGCCGATATTGCTCGGGCCGATTTCACTCCACGTGTCCAGCGCGTCGCCAGCCGCCGCCGACGAGACGACCCCGCTTGCCGTCGAGTACTGCGGCATAGTGCGGATACGAGCGAGGGCGGCTTGGTAGCGCTCCACCGGAATCGCCGGCGCGGCGCTTTGCCGGCCGGACCGCGTCTCGATGCCCGTGGTGCGCTTGCGGACGTTGAACTCCGACGCCTCATCCGGCCGGTCGTACGCCTTGCGCTCGTCCGGCAACGGCGGCACGCGATGCGGCTTGGCCGGCGGTGCGGAGTTTTGGACGAACGCACCGAAACCGCTGAGTACGCCCGCAACACAAACGGTCAGCAGGCCGAGGAGTAGTGATCGGCGCACGGGGTTGCCTCCTGGGTAGGCAGATTGGACGGATTCTTCGGCTGATGGCGGGGGCGATGGATCCCCTGATCGGAGGTCTTCTCCACGAGGACACGCCGCGGGCGACCACAGGCCTCGCCGAACAGCGCCAGATGATGAGCGCTTGCCTTTGTGCCTGTCAAGTCTCGCGCGCGAGGGCTCGTCAGCATGAACCTACTTGTCGAGTTCGTGGAGCGCAGCTCTGACCATCGCCACGGCCGAATGATCCATGGTGGCCACACCTGATTGACTCGCTCGGCCAGCCTGTGGTCTTCTTGATTTGCTGTGATGCTCACCCGTACATGGCGGTCGTCGATTGCGCCGGCTTATGGCCGCCACGCGCACCGTCGTGTTTCCCGGTGATGTAGCCGGCGTTACTCCAACCGACTTCGCAGGGGCCATCACCGACTGAAGGTGATGGCCCTTTTCTTTTGAGGACCCCGCGATGACGACAGCCGCCGACCGCGATTCCGGACGCCTGAACGAGTCGCTCTCGCTGGTGCTGCGTCGTTACGGTCGCCAGATCACAGCGCGCCCCATGATCGCGCTGCCGGCGCTTGTCCTGCCCGGGATCGGCGACGTGCTGGTCTTTTACGCGCCGCCGCTCGTTGTCGCGCGGCTCCTCGGCGCGGTCGCGCGTGGAGAAGCGCTCACGCTCGGCATGTTCACGCCGTATGTGCTGACGTTCGCCGCGTTGTGGTTCGCTGGCGAGGTCGTGTGGCGAGGGGCCGAGGCGCTCATCGCTCGCGCGGAGATCCGCGGCATCGAAGCGCTCTATGTCGAGGCGATGGACGAACTGCTGGCAAAAGACCTGGCGTTCTTCCACGACAACTTCGCCGGTTCGCTCACCAAGCGCACGCTCGGCTACGCGCGCCGGTTCGAGGACGTGTTCGATGTCGTCGCGTTTCAGGTGATCGCGAAGATCGTGCCGCTGGGATTCGTCACGGTAGTGCTCTGGCGCTACTCCCCGTTGCTGATTCTCGTGCTGCTCGGGATGATGTCCATCACAGTGGCCCTCGTGATTCCGCGTATCCGGCGTCGGCGCCAGCTCGTGGATGCACGCGAGGCCGCGTCGAACCTGCTGGCCGGACACGTGGCCGATTCCATCAGCAACGCGGAAGCCGTTCGAGCCTTCGCGCGTGAGCGTGAGGAGGCGGCGATTCACGCCGCCAACGTGCGCGACTTCGGCGCGAAGACGCTGCGGTCGTGGGACTACCAGAACTTCCGCGTGAACACGATCACGGCGCCGATGTACGTCCTGACCAATACGCTGGGCCTGATCGTCGCGCTGCACATCAGTCTCGGACGCGCGGCGAGCCTGGAGACCGTCTTTCTCACGTTCAGCTACTTCGCGACCGCCACGCGGGTGATGTGGGAATTCAACCGCATCTACCGCAACCTCGAGGGCGCGCTGACCGACGCCGCGCAGTTCGCCGATTTGTTGCTGGACCCGCCGTCGGTTCAGGATGTCGCCAGGCCCGTTCCGTTCGCGCCGCGCGACCACAGCGTCGAGATGCGCGACATCAGCTTCAGGCATTCGCCGGCACAACCGCTCCTCTTCGATCGCTTCTCGCTGGTGGTCGCGGCCGGGACGAAGCTCGGGCTGGTCGGACGGTCAGGCGGCGGGAAGACCACCATCACCCGCCTTCTGCTCCGGTTCAAGGACGTCGAGCGCGGCCAGATCCTCGTGGGCGAGCAGTCGATCGCCGACATCTCACAATCGTCACTCCGCGAGGCGATCGCATATGTGCCGCAGGATCCCGCGATGTTCCACCGCACGATCGCCGACAACATCCGCTTCGCGCGGCCGGACGCCACCGACGATGAAGTCCGCCGTGCCGCGATGCTGGCGCACGCCGCAGAGTTCATCGAGTCGCTGCCCGACGGCTACGCCACGCTTGTCGGTGAGCGGGGCATCAAGCTCTCCGGCGGCCAGCGTCAGCGCATCGCGATCGCGCGCGCAATCCTGAAGGACGCGCCGATCCTGATCCTGGACGAAGCGACGAGCTCGCTCGACTCCGAGAGCGAGGCGATGATTCAGGATGCGCTGTGGACGCTGATGGCGGGGCGCACAGCGATCGTCATCGCGCACCGTTTGTCCACAGTCCGCCGCATGGACTCGCTCGTCGTCCTCGACCGGGGCTGCATTGTCGAGCAGGGAACGCACGAGAACCTGCTCGCGTGCGACGGCATCTATGCATCGCTCTGGTCGCACCAGTCGGGCGGCTTTCTGCCAGCGACCGACGTCGAGAACGTCGCGGTGTATGAGAACTGATGCTTACGTGATTTCACTGTCGAACGCGCACCTCTGTCCGTTGTCCTGTAGATTCTGGGAGCGAAAGGGCACGACGTCATGAGTACTCCATCCACCAGGATCATCCCGATCGAGAGCGTGCGCGGCGCGTGCGGCCACGATTGTCCGGACACGTGCGCGTGGATTGTGGAAGTGCGGGAGGGGACGGCGGAACGGCTGTCCGGCGATCCGGGACATCCCTTCACTCGCGGCACCCTGTGCGCCAAGGTCAATCACTATCTCGAGCGTGTCTACCATCCGGAGCGCGTGCTGCACCCGTTGAAGCGGGCAGGACGCAAGGGTGAGGGACGGTTCGTTCGGGTGAGCTGGGACGAGGCGCTGGCCGATATCGCGTCTCGCTGGCGCGCGATTGTCGCCGAGTCGGGAGCCGAGGCAATCCTGCCTTACAGCTCCGCCGGTGTTCAGGGAGTGATTCAGCAGGCGTCGCTCGACATGCGGCTGTTCGGATCGATGGGTTGCAGCGGTCTCGATCGCAACATCTGCGGCGCGGTCGCGAGCGCCGGGCTCTCAGCGACGATCGGTTGTGGCACGGGAATCGATCCGGAACAGATCGTCCATAGCCGGTACATCGTGCTGTGGGGCACGAACACGATCGTCACGAACCTGCACTTCTGGCCGCTCGTACGCGAAGCGCAGCGCCGCGGCGCCAGGGTCGTGGCGGTGGATCCGATCCGCACGCGCACGGCGGAAGCGGCCGACTGGCACGTGCAGCTGAGGCCCGCCAGCGACGCCGCGTTGGCGTTGGCGATGATGCACGTGATGATTCGCGACGGCCTCGTCGATCACGAGTACGTCTCGCGCCACACGGTCGGGTACGACGCGCTCGCGGAGCGTGTGAAGCAATACTCGCCCGCTCAGGTGTCTTCGACGGTCGGACTGCCAGTAGAAGACATCGAGCGCTTCGCGCGCGAGTACGCGACGACGCAGCCGTCACTGCTGCGGCCGCTCATCGGGCTCGAGCACCATCGTAACGGGGCCATGCAGTTCCGCACGCTGGCGTGCCTGGCGGTGCTGAGCGGTGCATGGAGACATCGCGGCGGAGGCCTGGCGCGCTCGACCCATAAGCTCCACTTCGCCGCACTCGACACTGACCGCGTGGAGAGACCCGAGGTGCACAAGCCCGGTGTCCGCGTCCTGAACATGCGAGACCTCGGCAAGGATCTCTGCGACCGCGACTTGCATCCATCGATCCGGGCGCTGATGGTCTACGGCGCCAACCCGATGGTGTCGATGCCGAACCAGAGCCGGATTCGCGAAGGTCTCCTGCGCGACGACCTGTTCACCGTCGTCCACGAGCTATTCGTGACCGACACCGCGCTCTACGCTGATTACGTGCTGCCGGCGACCAGCCAGATCGAGCACCTGGATTTGTCGCCCGCGTGGGGCCATCTGTATCTCGCGCTGAACCGTCCGGCCATCGCGCCGCGCGGCGAGTCGGTGTCGAACACCGAACTGTTCCGCCGGCTGGCGCGTGCGCTCGGCCGAACCGAACCATGGCTCTTCGAGAGTGACGAGTCGATGCTGCGTGCCGCGCTGGCGAGCGGCCATCCGTGGCTCGAAGGGATCACCTACGAGCGGCTGTGGGAGGAAGGCTATGCGCGACTGAACTGCCCCGACGACTGGCGGCCCTTTGCGACCGGCGGCTTCGCGACGCGATCGGGCAAGGCCGAACTGTACTCAGAGGCACTCCTCGAGCAGGGGCACGATCCGTTGCCCGGGGCGGGCGAAATCCGAGTCGGCGACGGGCTTCAGCTGATCACCGGGAAGGCACTGCACTTCCTGAACTCGGGCTACAGCAATATGGATCGTCACCGGCGCCGCGCAGGTGAGCTCTTCATCGAGATCCACCCGGCCGACGCGGGGGTGCGGGGACTGACGGCCGGGGAGGTGGTGCGTGTATGGAACGATCGCGGCGAGGTGCAGGCCGTGTGCTCGATCTCCGACCGCGTACGTCCCGGCGTGGTCTGGATGCCGTTCGGCGGGTTCACCGACGCCGGTGGCACGCGGCGTGCCGTGAACGTCCTCACCGCCGAGGAGCCGACCGATTGGGGCGGCGGCAGCGGCTTCTATGACGCGTTCGTGGAGGTGGCGCCAGCGCGGCGATAGCTTGCCGTCGGGCAAAGCCAGGCGTAAAGTGACCGTCACGAACCGATCGCGGAGCCTCAAGAACAAATCCCTAAGCCATGACCAAACTGCAATGAGTCTCGAATCCGACGTTGCCCAGGTTCTTCGCGTCCATCCTGTCGACCGGATCAACTTCAAGGTTGAGCACGTCGCCATCGACAGGACACAGATGGATCTCGTAGCCAAAGCGATCGAAAAGCAGGACATCAGCGTGGTGACCGGCAGTACTGGTCCTCAGCTGGGAGCCGCGTATTCGTCGTTCGTCGGCCGGAGATTCAGCGCCGGAGAGAAAAAACTGATCGGACGGATCACGCTGGGCAGCGAGAGCGTGGTCCGGACCGCGCTGGGAAAAGCATCGATTTTTCACGAAAGTGTCCATGCCCTGAAGGATGTGAAGGGATGGATAGTCCCGTCGATGCAGGACGAGGAGGTCGTGGCCTATCTGGCTGATGCGCTGTATCTGAGAGCGAACCACACGAGTGTTTCGGGGGGCACACTCGAGATGGCCATATACAAGGCGGCGTTCGCGATCGTCGATGCCCGCAACATGCTTACTCGGCTCGGCGTCATGCTCAAATGGGCCGATTGCGACGCGCTGCGTGCGGCGATCAAGGCGCATCCGGCGTATCGATAACTGTCCTCCGGCCACTGAGACGATTGTGGTTGCCACCCGCCGTGGCGTTCGCGTATCTTGTCAGTAACTGACATGTCAGTTACTGAGGCCTGACGTTGTGAGCAAACCGACCGATCTCGTGCAGGGCACGCTCGACCTGCTCATCCTGAAGATTCTGGCGCTCGAGCCGCAGCACGGATGGGCGATCGCCCAGCGCATCCGGCAGATGTCCGGCGACGTGCTGCAGGTCGGACAGAGCGCGCTCTATCCCGCGCTGCACAAGCTCGAACGTCAGGGCTGGATCAAGTCGAAATGGGACGTCTCCAGTACGAATCGGCGCGTCAAGTACTACACGCTCACGCGCACCGGCCGGAGGGCGGTCGCCGACGAAGCCGCGAACTGGGAGCGGCTCGCGGCAGCCATTTCCGCCATCGTTCGCGCCACCTAGCACAACGCCCGGAGGCAGCATGACCCGTTGGCTCGCGCAGCTTCGCTCCGCGTTTCTCTCGATCTCGCATCGGCGTCGGGCTGAGCGCGACCTCGAGGATGAGATCCGGTATCACCTCGATCTCGAGATCGAGGCGCAACGGCACGCCGGCCTGTCGCCCGACGAGGCGCGCCATGCCGCCTTACGCGCGATGGGCGCGATCGAAAAGAGCAAAGACGAGTGCCGGGACCTCCGCTGGGGGCGACTCGTCGGTGAGTTCCTCAGCGATCTTCGCTACGCCGGGCGCGCGCTGCGACGTCGTCCCGGCTTCGCGGCGCTCGCCATCGCGATCGTCGCGCTGGGCATCGGGGCGAATACCGCCGTCTTCAGCGTCGTCAATGGAGTACTCCTGAAGTCGCTGCCGTATCCCGACGCCGACCGGATCGTCGTGCTCCGGACCACGTCGGTGAAAACAGGCGAGATCAATCCACTTGTCACGCTGGCCAATTTCTGGGACTGGCGCGCACAGAGCACATCATTCGAAGCGATGGCCACCTACCGCGGCGCCGAGACCCCGGTGACGCCCGGCGACACCGCCGAGTACGCGCGGCATGCCACCGTGGATGTGCAGTGGTTCGGTGTGTTCCGCGTCGTGCCGGCGATCGGACGCGCCTTCGGTCCTGCGGACCTGGTCCCCAGTAACAGCCAGCCGGTGGCGATAATCAGCGACGCATACTGGCAGAGCCGCTACGGCGGCGATCCCGGGGTCCTGCAGCGGACGATCCGTGTCGGCAACACGCTGCGACACATCGTCGGCGTGATGCCGCAAGGCTTTCAGTTCCCGAACCGAACCGATGTCTGGACTCCGCAGACCAGTCGCACCGCCAGCCGCACCAGCCACAACTTACTTGCCGTCGCGCGCCTTAAACCGGGCGTCCCGCTCGCATCAGCGAACGCCGAACTGAGCGCGATTGCCGCGCGACTCGCGCAGCAGTATCCCGACAGCAACGAGGGACGTGGGGTATCCGTTGCACGCTTGCAGGACCAACTGGTCCGCGACGTGCGACTGATGCTCTATCTAATGTGGGGCGCTGTCGGCCTGGTCCTGGTCATCGCCTGTGCGAACACGGCAACACTGCTCCTCACAAAAGCGACGGCGCGCAGCCGCGAAATCGCAGTGCGAACGGCGCTCGGAGCCAGCCGCCGTCGCATCATGCGGCAACTCGTGACCGAAAGCCTGCTGCTGGCGATCGTCGCGGCGGCGGCAGGCATCGCGCTCGCGTATTGGGGTGTGCAGGCCCTCGTTGCGCTGACGCCGGCCGACGTCGTCAGGCTCACCGACACGCGCATCGACGGCGGTGTGCTCGCGTTCACGCTAGCCGTCTCGCTGCTCGCCAGTATCTTGTTCGGTCTTGTACCTGCGCTTCACGCGTCGAAGATGGATCTGGCGGAGGCGATCAAGAATGGCGCGCGCGCCACCAGCGGCAGCCGATCGATCCGAACGCGCGGCGTGCTCGTGGTCGGGCAGATCGCGCTGGCCGTTATCCTTCTGACCGGTGCCGGTCTGCTCGTCAGAAGCCTCATCGCCCTGCAGAATGTCACGCTGGGCTTCGAGCCCGCGAACGTGCTCGTAATGAAGGCGACGGGCGTTCGTTCGCTGGCCGAGAACAATGCTTTCTTCGACCGGCTGCTGCCGCGAGTCGCGGCGCTGCCAGGCGTGCTCGCTGTCGGCGCAACCTCGGTCCCGCCTGGCGACCTGACGCTCAGCGGTGACGGGGCGTATCGTATCGATCACCTTATCGAAGAGCGCGATCACGATCGCGAGCGGCATGCGTTGTTCACGATCGTCACCCCTGGAGCATTTGCCGCCCTTGGCATTCCAATCACGCGGGGCCGCGACTTCAACGAGACCGACATCGAGAACCGGCCGTTGGTAGCAATCGTCAACGAGGCGCTGGTTCGAAAGTCGCTGGGCGACCAGGATCCGATCGGCAAGACGATCTCCTGCTCGTGGGATCGGAAGGGTCCCATGACGATCGTCGGCGTCGTCGGAGATGCACGCGAGCGCAATCCGGGCCTCGAGCCCATGCCTGATTGCTACATGCCGTATCGACAGCATCCCTACAACGGAAACACGCTGAATGTCGTCGTGCGCACCGAGAGTGACCCGATGGCGCTCGCCACGCCGCTCCGCCGCGCGGCGGCGGAAATCGCGCCCGAGGTGCCTGTTGCCTTTACGACCATGGAGGCGACCGTCGCGAAGCGGATGGCAGAACCGCGATTCCGGGCGCTGCTGTTCGCCGTGCTGGCTGCCATCGCCGGATGCCTTGCGATGGCCGGCGTGTACGGCATCGTCGCTCAGGCGGTAGAACAGCGCGGGAAGGAAATCTGCCTGCGGATGGCGCTGGGCGCAAACCGGACCGCCGTGCTGAAGATGGTGGTGGGGCAAGGGGTGATGCTCTCGATCGCGGGGGCCGCGCTCGGGCTGACCGGCGCGTTCGGCGCCACTCGGTTCCTCGAAACGATGCTGTTCGAAGTCACACCCTTGGATCCTGTTGTCTATCTGTCAGTGGTCGTCCTCCTCGCGGTCGTCGCGGTCGCGGCGAGCTACGTGCCGGCGCGACGGGCAGCAGTGCTGAATCCGGTGGAGCTGCTGAAGACTGACTGAACTCGGCCTAACGGATAAGGCTGTTTCGACTGATTTCGCCCGTGTCGATGCCGCTCATCATCCAGGTGATCAGCCGCGAATTGCCGGCCGAGTATTGCACCCGCTCGGCAGTGATCTGCGAGCGTTGCACGCCGTGCGCGTGAACGATCAATGTCGAATCGTGTTCCGGTTCGAAGGCGACGACCCTACGACCCGCAGCAGCTCGTCATGGTCCACCGGTTTCACCAGATGCAGGTCGAAACCGGCCGCCTTGGACTGTTCGCGATCGTCTTCCTGGCCCCACCCGGTAATCGCGACCATCGTGATCGGCGCACCCCACGGCTGACTACGGATGCGACGACAGGCCTCGTAGCCGTTGAGGATCGGCAAGCCAATGTCCATGAGCACGATATCCGGCCGCACACGTTCCGCCGTCCTGACCGCATCGGCCCCGTCGTGTGCCTTGTGGGTCTCGTGGCCCTCGAATGCGAGCAGCATCGCGAGCGACTCAGCCGCGTCAACGCTGTCATCCACTACCAATACGCGTCGTGCGATCGAGTCGCCTACCGCAGGCTCGCGTCGGTCGATGCTCTGTGTCTCATCGGCCGCGGACACCGCGGCAAGCCTCACGGTGAACTCGCTGCCACAGCCGGCTCCGGCGCTGTGCACCTGCACCGTCCCGCCGTGGAGCTCGACCAGCCTCTTCACGAGCGTCAGTCCAATGCCCAGTCCGTCGCGCGACCGCTCGATCGCCGTGTCGACCTGGACGAACATGTCGAATAGCGTCTGCAAGTGCTCAGGCGCGATGCCGATGCCGTCGTCACGCACTCGAATCACCGCCTCGTCGCCCTCGCGTTCGGCGGACAGCCAGATGCGGCCACCCTTGTCGGTGAACTTCGCCGCGTTCGCCAGCAGGTTGCCGATCACCTGCGATAGGCGACCGGCATCGCCGTCAATGTAGAGTGGTTCGGGCGGCAGCGTGGTCGTCAGCGTGTGTTCGAACCTGGCCAGCAGCGGTCGAACCGTTTCGATCGCCTCCTCGATGATCGGCCGGAGCGCAACCCGCGCCCGGCGCAGCTCGATCTTTCCCCGGGAAATGCGGCTGGCATCGAGAAGATCGTTGACCAGGCGTGACATCTGCCGAATCTGGCGGTCCAGAATGTCGGCGGCGACCGCGACGGTGTGTTCGTCCCCGGGTTCGCGCCGTCGGATCGCTCGAACGGCGTTGCTGAGCGGCGCCAGCGGGTTTCGCAGCTCGTGCGCCAACATCGCCAGGAATTCGTTCTTGCGCCGATCGGCTTCGATCAGATCGTCGCCACGCGCCTTTCGCTCGGTGACATCCTGGCTGACCGTCGCGAAGCCTGTGGGCGCTCCGGTGTGATCCCTGAGCGTCACGACCTTGTAAGCCATCCACCGTGCGGCGCCCGTCTTGAAGTGTCGGAAACGGATCTCGATTTCGCCCTGACCGTCGCGCAGCACTTGCGGCAAGAACTCGCCGATCACGCGGCTGCGATCCTCCTCGAAGAAGAACTCTGCCAGCGGCGTCAGCTTCGCCTGTTCGAGGCTGTCAAGGCCCACCATCTCCAAGCCGGCGCGATTGACGAACGAAGGCACGCCGCGCAGGTCGCAGATGCCGATGAAGTCCTGGGTGTTTTGCAAAACGCTCACGAACCTCTCGCGCTCGGCTTCGGCGTGAACCCGCGGTGTCACGTCGCGCACGATCTTCGAGGCCGCCACTACCGCCCCGCTTTCATCGGCGATCGGGGAGATTGTCAATGAGACCCAGATTCGCGTGCCGTCGGCCCGGACCCGCTCGGTTTCGAAGTGGCTGATCCGGCGTCCCGCTTTCAAAGTCGCGACGATTTGCTCTTCTTCATGGAGGCGGTCAGGCGGGATCACGAGCGAGATGTGCTTGCCGATCGCGTCGTCTGACCGATACCCGAACAGCAATTCGGCGCCGGCATTCCAGGTCTCGATCGTCCCGTCGAGGCGCTTGCGAATGATGGCATCGTCCGAGGAGTCGACAATCGCGGCGAGGACGCGTGCGGTCTGCAATTGACTAGCCCGTTCACGCTCAATGTTTCGTTGCGCCGTGACATCCCTGAATACCAGCACGCACCCGGATACCTGACCGTCAGCATCTCGGATCGGGGCGGCGCTGTCATCGATGGGGTGCTCGCCGCCGTCGCGGCGAATCAGGACGGTATGGTTCGCGAGTCCGACGACGGTGCCTTCCCGAAGCGCCTTGGCCGCCGGGTTGTCGACTGCTTGGCGCGTGTCCTGGTTGACGATTCGGAAGATCGCGTCGAGCGGTTGACCAGCAGCCTCCGCGTCTTTCCACCCTGTCAGCGACTCCGCGACGGCGTTCAGCGACGTGACATGACCGCGTATGTCGGTGGTGATCACGGCGTCGCCGATGCTGTGCAGCGTGACCTGCAGAGTTTCGCTGCGATAGTGCGCGGCGACGCGTGCGGCGCGGGCGACCTCGCCGAAGACGATGATGACGACGCTGGTGAACAGGAACGCGACGATTCCGAGCACGCCGCCCACTTCGTCCACTCGGGGGCGGCCATCGGCCGGCGCCAGCATCAGCACACAGCCGAAGAGGCCGAGCAGAGCTACGGAAATGGCGGCGTAACGGCCGCCGTACCACTGCGCGGCGGCGGTGGCGCCGAACACCGTCACGAACGGCAACGCGTTGCCGATCGTGGCATTCAAGAAGTATCGAAGCGCCAA
>Ga0111538_10005309_pt1 | contig 17634 bp, 17 predicted proteins | sample SoiMethybrSBSTD1_FD_79669 | JGI IMG/M metagenome (GOLD analysis project Ga0111538, IMG submission 79669) | Bulk soil microbial communities from a Populus tree surrounding site in Tennessee, USA - Soil MetaG P. TD hybrid SBSTD1 (version 2)... | ecosystem: Environmental > Terrestrial > Soil >...
CGTTGCTCGCGGTGTACCTGATGCAGGAGCGGGAGCGACCGTTCTCTTCGGGACTCGCGCTGGCTGCAGCGCTCAACGTCAAGCTGATGCCGATTTTCTTGGTTCCACCGATCTTGGCGCTGTGCCGTTCGCGGCGCGACGTGGTCCGCTTCGGTTGTGGTCTCGCGCTCTTCATCGTTCCGTTCATCCCGTTTCTCGTGACGAGCGGCCGCGCGATACTCAAGAACGTCGTCTCTTACAACTCGGTGCAAATCGACTGGGGTGTGATCGCCTTCTTGAATCACGCCGCCGCCTCGCCGGCGCTCGCCGCGCACGTCGCCACGCTGAAAAAGGCCGCTATTTCCAACGCTCGCTACTGGATCCTCGGCGCGGTGATCGTGCTCAGCGCCATCTCCGCGCTACGGCGCCAGAAGCGTGGCTACGAGCTCGGCGCGCTCGCCTGGGCGCTGTTTCTGGTGCTGACACCGGGCTACGGCGTCCAGTACTCGGTTTGCGTGCTGCCCCTTTTGTTCGTCGCCGACCGGGCCCGCGCCATTGCTTACTCGTTCTTCGCCGGGATCATGCTGCTGCTCGTCTACACGGTGCGGATGCAGTGGGTCTTACCGCTGCAGGCGTCCGTCCAGTACTATCCCTATCCGCCACTCGCGCTGCTGTCCGGCGTGCTGGCGTGGGGCACGCTGGCGAGCTTCGTCGTCGTGACCGCTCGCAAGATCGTGACCGGACCTCGGGAAGGCTAGCCTTTGCAACGGAACCTCCGCGCTTTCGAGCGTCGCGTGGCATAGTTCTCGCGGTGCCAGCGCCTCGCCGCAAGCTCCCGCTCCACGTGCTCCCGGCGTTCGAGGCCGCCGCACGTCTCGCGAGCTTCCGGGCGGCCGCGGAGGAGTTGCACCTGACTCCCTCGGCCATCAGCCATCAGATCCGCCTGCTCGAAGAAGCCGTGGGCGTGGCGCTGTTCCTGCGCGTGCCGCGCGGCCTTACGCTGACGGAGGCGGGTCGTCAATTCGCAGCGACGGTGCGCGAGGCGCTGCTGCGGCTGGAAACCGAAGCCGACGGGCTCGTGCCGCGCCCGGAACCGAACCGCTTGCGCGTGAGCTTGCCCGACTTCGTGGCCCACCTGCACGTCTTGCCCGCGCTTTCCCAGTTCCGATCACGCCACCCGCATATCGATCTCGAGATCAGCGCGACGATGGAGCTCGCCGACGTCGAGGCTGGAGAAGCCGACGCCGCCGTGCGATTTGGACCGGGTCAGTGGGGCAAGCTGCGCAGCTACCCGATCACGGAGCTGGTCGGCACCGTGGTGGCCGCGCCCGAGCTAGCAGCCCAGGCACACGCGCTCAGCGAGCGCGGCGAGCTTCCGATGGTGTGTCTTCACCAGCTCGAGGAACACACGCGAAAGACCTTGAGCAGCGTGGGCCTGCGCGGAAACGCGGCGCGGGCGCTGCGAGTGGACAGCTACATGGCGCTGGTGCAGGCGGCGCGAGCGGGACTCGGCGTCGCGGTGGTTTACGGGGCACCGTCGAAGCCCCGGGAGCTCGACGGCAGCCTGGTTGCCCTCTCGAGCGACGACATCGCGGTGCCGTTCGCCATGTACTTCGTGTGCCGGCAGCACGAGAGCGAGCGCCCGGACCTCGCCGCGCTGCGAAGCTGGCTCGTGGAGTGCTTGCGCGCGCAGTTCCACGCGAGCGGCGCGCCGCTCTAGTCCCAGTCGGGATCGAGCCCCGCCAGGTCCGCGATCGTCACGGGGTGAAACGGCGGTCGCGGCGTGATGCCCGATCCGGGATCGCCGCCGTGCGCCGCCAGTACGCGCGCGCACGGAACCAGGCACCACTTTCCCTGACACCAGCCGGTGCCGAAGCCGGTGTAGCGCTTCAGGGACTCGATGTCGCGGTGCCCGAGCTCGATCGCGTGTTCGAGCTCGGACAGGGTCACGTCTTCGCAGCGGCAGAGCAGCGTCTTCGTCATTCGGCGTCGGCGGGCGACGCCAGCGCGGGCGCCACCGGGCTCGCTACCGGTACCCGCGGGGAAGCACGGCCCGCGACCCGGAGCTTCAGCACGCCGAGTTTGTGCAACAGCAAAATCACCGGCCAGCTCGGGTCGATCTCCCACCAGCGGGCCGCGAAGTTCGCCCGCGCGCCGTGGGTGTGATGATTGTTCTGAAACAGCTCGCCCATCGTGACGAAGTCGAACGGGAGCGTGTTGCGCGAATCGTCGGCGCGGTCGAAGTTCCGGTAGCCGAGCCAGTGCCCGAACCAGTTGACGATCGCGCCGTGCGTCGGACCCATGAACCAGTGCACCGGCAGCAGCAGAAAGTGCCACCAGGCCGTGGCGAACACGACGTAGAAGAGCGTGTACGCCGCGCCCCAGAACACGGCGACGAACCAGCGATGCGCGAAGCGGTCCAGCGCCGGCCACTCGGGATACTCGCCGAGAAAGCGCTGCTCGACCGGGTAGCGGCCGTAGACGATGCCGCGGTAGATCTTCCTGGTCGCGTCCATCATCGCGAGCGGGTTCTTGTGCATGCGCGGCGAGTGCGGGTCCTCCTCCGTGTCGGAGTACGCGTGGTGCATGCGATGCAAGATCGCGTAAGCCCTGGGGTTCAGGTAGGACGAACCCTGGGTCACGAAGGTGAGCAGGTGGAAGCAGCGCTCCCAACCGGGACTCATCGTGAACATGCGGTGCGCGCCGTAGCGGTGCTGGAAGAAGGTCTGGAAGAAGACGCCCAACTGCCAGTGGAGGACGAAAAAAACGAGGATGGGGAGGGGCAGCGCCATTGCCCATACCCTACTGGGCGTGCGTCACGAAGCCGGTCAGGCGATTGTCAGGATTTGGTCACAACCGACGTCAGCCCGATGCGGGGACCTCGCCGCACAGGCCGGCAAACTCGCCTCGCGCTTCACCGCCCGTAAATGGAATCTCGCAAGCGAACGGGTCCAGCAGGGACTCGGCGTAGTCGGTCGTCAGCGCGTCGGCCCAGTCGCGCGGGCCGTCGAAGCGTGCGCGAATTACCCCATGCGGGTCGATGAACCAGGTCTCCGGATAGAGCTTGGTGCCGTACTTGCCCGCCACGATCGTCGCGTCGGGATCGAGGAGCACCTTGAACGGGGGCATTCCACCCAGCACCGACTGCAGAGTATCCCGCGCCTCCTCTTTCGTGTCGTCGGTACAGATCGTCAAGAGCTCGATCCGCGACTTGCCCTCCAGCACCTTCGCGAGCTCGACGAGCGATGGCATTTCCTGGAGGCAGGGCGGGCAAGTCTTGGTCCAGAAATTCAAGATCACCACTTTGCCGCGATACTGGGACAGGCTCACCTTCTCGCCGGTCAGGGACTCGAGCTCGAAGTCGGGCGCACGCCGGTTCTGCGCGGCGTAGTTGGGTCTCATTCCGCACAGCGGCGAGCACAGGCGGCGGCGCTCTGCGTCCTTCCAGGTCGATACGAACCCGTAAACCGCGAGTGCCGCGACGACGACCAACAGCAGTTGCGCGAGCTGTCCTGCTTTCACGCGGGTCCCGTAGTAGCACGGCGTCGACTTCCTGGTGGGATAAACGCTAGATTGGGCTAGAGGACTGGGTGGCCGAGTCGGACACGAACAGGCTGAAGCTCCGCGGGCTGGGTCCAGCGATCGTGGCGGCTGCCGACCAGGCCAACCTGGGCGTGATCGCGATCGTCGAAACTCCGGCGGGCTGGCGCCGCCGATACGTCAACGGCGCCGCCGCACAACTCCTGCGCGCCGAGGCTGCTGCCTTGCTCGAGCAGGCGCCGGACGCGATGTTCGATCCGCTCGACGCTCCCCGCGTCGAACAATGGCGCGAACGCCGCGCCAGCGGCGAGCAGGTGAAGCCGGTGCTCGAGGTGCAGATCGTCGACGCGCACGGAACCCGCATCCCGGTCCAGCTGGCTTCGACCCGGATCGAATTCGAATCCTCGCCGGGTTGGGTCGACGTTTTCACCGACCTGCGGGCGCGCCATCGCGCTCAGCGGGAGCTCGACAGCGCGGTCGCGCGCTTTCGCCGGATCGTCGACGTGGCACCGGACGCGGTGGTGATCGGGACGCCGGAACGCATCGTGTACGTGAATCCGGCGCTGTTGCGCCTGCTCGGGGCCAGTAGCTTGCGCCAGCTGCTCGGCGAGCACACGGGCCACTGGATCCACCCCGACGATCTGCCCGTCGCGCGCGAGCGCTTCTATCGTCTGCTGGCGGCCGAGGCGCTGCCTCCGTACGAGCTCCGGCTGCGCCGCATCGACGGCAGCTTCGTCAGCACCGAAGTCGTCGATATCTTGATCGAGTGGGACGGCGAACCGGCGGTGCTCGGCGTCGGCCGCGATCTGCGCGAACGAAAGCAGCTGCAAGCTCAGGTCATGCAAGCCGATCGCCTGACCGCGGTCGGAACGCTGGCCGCGGGCGTCGCCCACGAAATCAACAATCCGCTCGCTTACGTGATCCTGAATCTGCAGTACCTGATCCGCGAACTGCCGCGTTACGAAGGCGATCCGGCGCACCTCGCGCGGCTGTTCGAGCGCTTGCGCGAGGCGCGGCACGGGGTCGAGCGCGTGAGCACGATCGTGCGCGATTTGCGGGCGCTCTCCCGAAATGACCCCGACCAGCGCGGCCTGGTGAACCTGGAGCGGGTAGTGCGCACCTCCTTGCGCGTCGCGAGCAGCCATATCGAGGGCCGCGCCAGCGTGGTCGAACAGTACGAGGAAGTGCCGCCGGTCGAGGGCAGCGCCGCCCGCCTGGAACAGGTGTTTTTGAATCTTTTGATCAACGCCGCGCAAGCGCTGCCTGCGGAGACCGCCCAGAGCAACCAAATCCGTATCGCATTGCGGGCCGACGGCGAGCGGCGCGTGGTGGTCGAGGTCGGCGACAACGGCCTCGGCATCCCGGCCGAGCTGCTCGACCGTGTTTTCGATCCCTTCTTCACCACCAAGCCGGCGGGCGTGGGCACCGGGCTAGGGCTGCCGATTTGCCACAGCATCGTCAAGTCGCTGGGCGGCGAGATCAGCGTCGAAAGCTCGGCCGGCGACGGTACCGTGTTCCGCGTGAGCCTGCCGGTCGAGCCCCAGCCACGGCGCCTGCTCACGCCTGCACCGCTTCCGGCGCCGCCCACCGACCCCGGCCGTGCGCGCGTGCTCGTCGTGGACGACGAGCTGCAGCTGGCGTCGATGCTGCAACGCGTGCTCCAAGACGAGCACGAGGTCCGCATCGCGACCACTGCGCGCGAGGCGCTGGAGCTCCTGAGCACGGGCCAGGAGTTCGACGTCGTGTTATGCGATCTGCTGATGCCGACGATGAGTGGCATGGACCTTTATCTCGAGCTCAAGCGCCGCCGTCCGGGGCTGGAAAAGCGCCTGGTTTTCATGACTGGCGGCGCTTTCACGCCTCGGGCCGCGGAGTTCTTGGGGCTGGTCAAAAATCGCCGGATAGAGAAACCCTTCGATCTGAGCCAGGTCCGCCAGCTGGTGCGCGAGCTCGCGGTGTCCCGTGGTTGAGACCGGCACGCGAGAAATCGAGTTGCTGGAGCGGCGCCTGCTGTCCCAGCTGGCGCGAACCAGCCACGAGTATCGGCTGATCGAGCCCGGCGATCGGATCCTGGTCGCGGTGAGCGGCGGCAAGGATTCGATGACCCTGCTCTATTTGCTGCGCGAGATAGCGAAGCGCGCGCCGTTCGAGTTCTCGCTGGTGGCGGTCAATCTCGACCAGGGTCACCCGGGATTCCCCGAGCACGTCTTGCCCGACTACTTCGCCAGCGAAGGGTACGAGTATCGGATCCTGAAGGAGGACACGTACTCGATCGTCAAGGCCAAGATCCCCGAGGGAAAGACCTATTGCTCGCTGTGTTCGCGGCTGCGACGGGGCATCCTCTACAGCGCGGCGCGCGAGCTCGGCGCGACCAAGATCGCACTCGGCCATCACCGCGACGACGCGATCGAGACGCTACTTTTGAACCTTTTTTACTCGGGACAAATGAAGGCGATGCCCCCGCGGCTCACCTCGGACGACGGGCAGAACGTGGTGATCCGCCCGCTCGCGCTGTGCGCCGAGAAAGACATCGCGGCGCTCGCCGCCGCCAAGCGCTTTCCGATCGTCCCCTGCGATCTGTGCGGCTCGCAGGACAATCTGAAGCGCCAGGAGGTCAAGCGACTGCTCGCGGATCTCGAGCGCGTCAACCCGCAGCTGCGCGGCAACCTGACCGCGGCGCTCGGCAACGTGCGGCCGACTCACCTGTTCGACAAAAAGCTCTACAAAGAAGCCTACGGCAAGCCCGAACTGGTCGATCTGATCGAGCCCGAGGCGCTGGTGCGCAGGCTTTGAACGGGCGGCGCTGGTCGCTCGCCACGCTGACACTGGTCGCGCTCGCGTGCTCGCCGAGCTCGAAAGCCCCGACCGCGCAGGCGCCCGCTCCGCCCGCTGCAACCATACCGCCCCCGGCGCCCCCGGCGCGCCCGGCGCGCCGGCTCGAAGACTGCTTTCGCGGTGTGACGCCCGACACCGATCTCCGCAAGATCGAGAAGGAGCTCACGGCGTGCATGAACGAAGCTCTGGACGCGGGGCTTCCCGTAATGACCCCCGCGCAGCTGGAGGCGCTGATGGCGCTGGCTTCGCAATCCGACGGGGGCGGCGCACGGCTGACGGACGCCAAGGAAGTGGTCGATTCGATGAGAATCGGCTTCCGGATCTTCGGCGGGAAGCTTGCCGGCATTTGCAAGATCGCTCCGATCGAGAAAGCGCCGGATGTCTACACGCCGGCCGCTCCCTTCACCGGGTCGTGTGTTCCCGTCACCGGCACCTTTCAAGACGCTCGACCGAGCTGCCCGCCTTCCGTGCTCGAACCGAAGTGCCTGGAAGTCATCCAGCGTCGCACGGAGAAGTTCAGCGTGCGGATCACGATCGCCGCGAACGGCGAGCCTACGGCCGTCCAGGCCACGCCGAGAGCCGCAAAACCCGAACCGGAAGAACGAGCCCTCCTGTGCATCTTCAAGCACCTGCCGGGGCGCTTTTTTCTCGGGCTGGAACCGTGCGCGCCCTAGGCGGAAGGCACCACTGATAGCTTGCGCCGCGACGGCAGCTCGATCGGCGGCATCGCGCTCTCCGCGTAGCCCGCGCCGTTCGGTTCGTGACCGAGCTCGGCGAAGGCGCGCCGGTAATCCGCGAAGCTGCCGCCAGCGGCCACGGCGCGCGCGACCGCGAGGCCTTCCGCCGCTCCGCCTTGCGCGAGCACGTATTCGACCCACGCCCAGCGCGCGCTCACGGCGCGCACGTCGGCGCGGCCGCGCAGGCCGCGCCGGAGTCGATCGAGGCGTTGCTCGACCGTGGCAACGCCGGCATACGGCATGCGATCGAGCGGCGTCTTGCGCTTGGCGCAGAACGGCGCGACGCCGAGCGCGATCGGCACGATCTTGGACAGCTCGCCCACGAACTGCACGCACTCGTCGACGTCTTCGGCGGTTTCGCCCGGCAGGCCGATCATCAGGTAGAGCTTGAGCCGGTCCATCCCGTATTTGCGGGCGCGCTCTGCGGCGGCGACGTAGTGTGGCTCGCGGCCGCGGCGCTCGATCAGGCCGCGCAAGCGTTCGCTGGTACCGTCGAGCGCGGTGGTCAACGTGCGATAACCGGCGCTCTTCAGCGCGGCCACGAACTCGTCTTTGAGCCGGTCGGGACGCAAGCTCGAGAGGCCGACCTCACAGCCGCGCTCCGCCAGCTCGCGCACGATCTCGACGATGCGCGGGTGATCGCTGACCGCGGCGCCGACCAGCCCGACGCGCCGCACGTCGCGCGGGATCTTCTCGAGCACCACTTCCTTCGGCACCACGCGCATCCCGCCGTTGGTCGAGCGGCGCATCACGCAGTAGCGGCAGCCGCGCGAACAGCCGCGCTCGGTTTCGATCAAAAACATCTGCGAGAGCTCGGTGTGCGGCGTGCGGATCGCGCTGAAAGCCGGCAAGAGGCCGTCGTCACAGGCCGTGACCGCGGGCAGCGTCGCACCGTGATGCTCGGGCACGAAAACGCCGGGCAGCGCGGCCAATGCCGCGAGCGCCCCCTCGCGAGTGCTGGCGTCGAGGGTGAGCTCGAGCACCGGCGCGATCAGCTCTTCGGCCTCGCCGACCACGATCGCGTCCACGAACGGCGACAGCGGGAGCGGATTCGAAAAAGTCAACGGACCGCCGGCAATCACCAACGGATGCCGGCGATCGCGCGCTTCGCGCAGCGCCGGAATTTGCGCGGCCTCGAGCAGCCCGATCAGCCCGGCGATCTCGAGCTCGTAGGCCACGCTGGCCGCGATCACGGGAAAGTCCGACAGTGGGCGCAAGCCCTCGTAGCTGATCGGATCGGGCGCGAACACGCGCTCGCACGCGGTGCCGGGCAACCCCTGAATCGTGCGATAAATCTGCTGATAGCCGAGCGAGCTCATCCCCACCGTGTACGGCGAGGGGTAAGCCAGCGCGACGCGGCGCGGCGCATCCTTGTCGATGCGACCGATTTCGTCGCCGAGGCGCTGCTTGATCAGCTGCCGCGTGGCATTCGCGAGCATTTCGGCCCGGAGTATAGCCGTCCCCGAGCACCGCGCTCGGGCAGCGCTCTCGGCGAGTCTGCCCTATACTGAGGATCATGGCCGCCGCGCCGGTCCAGAAGAACGACGAGCTGATCTACGACTGGAACGAGATCGCGCGTAAAGGCCGTATCATCCCGTCGGAAATCGAGTTCTTCGACGAGACGCTGCGCGACGGGCTCCAGAACCCTTCGGTCACGGACCCCGAAATCGGCGAAAAAATCCGAATTTTGCAGCTTATGGACCGGATCGGCATCGACGAGGCCGACATCGGTCTCCCCGGTTCCTCGCCGCGCGCCTTCGAGGATTGCCTCAGGCTGTGCAAGGAGATCACCGACAGCAAGCTCTCGATCCGCGTCGCCTGCGCGGGCCGAACCGTCAAGGGCGATATCGTGCCGATGGTGGAGCTCTCGCAGCGCGCGGGGATTCCGGTCGAGATCTATGCATTCGTCGGCTCGAGCCCGATCCGCGCGCTCGCGGAGCACTGGGATCTCGATCACATCAAGCAGTTCAGTCGCGAAGCGATCGACTTCGGCGTCAAGAACGGGCTGAGTGTGGCCTACGTCACGGAAGACACCACGCGCTCGCGACCCGAGGTGCTGGCGGAGCTGTTCAAGCTCGCGGTCGACCACGGCGCTTCGCGGATCTGCCTGTGCGACACGGTCGGCCACGCCACCCCGGACGGCGTCCGCAACTTGATCCAGTTCACGCGCAACATCGTCGCCGGCATGGGCGCCAAGGTCGGCATCGACTGGCACGGGCACAACGATCGCGGGCTCGCGCTCGTGAATGCGATCTTCGCGCTCGAGTGGGGCGCCGATCGGGTGCACGCGACCGCGCTCGGCATCGGTGAACGCGTCGGCAACGCGCCGATGGAGCTGATCCTGCTCAACCTGAAGCTGCTCGGGCTGCTCGACCACCAGGACCTGACGCACCTGCTCGAATATTGCCGCGCCGTCGCGCGCGCCACCGGCTGGCACGTGCCGATCAACTACCCGCTAGTCGGCCGCGACGCGTTTCGCACCGCGACCGGCGTGCATGCCGCCGCGATCATCAAGGCGCAGGCCAAGGGCGACGCCTGGCTCGCCGATCGCGTCTACAGCGGCGTGCCCGCGGGCATGTTCGGGCGCACGCAAGAAATTTGCATCGGCTACATGTCCGGCGCCTCGAACGTCACTTACTGGCTCAAGAGCCGCAACATCGAGCCCAGTGAAAGCCTGGTGAAGGCGATTCTCGCCAAGGCGAAAGAGAGCGATCACATCCTGAGCGACGAGGAAGTGCTCCGGATCGTGAACGGCTCATAGACTCGGCGCCGAAGGTCGGCGTAGGATCCGGTTCCAAACCGAGCCCAGTTCAGGCTCGTGGAAGCGGGCAAAACTCATGGTGATGGGCGCTTTCGAGACCACGAACTACTTTCTCGACAAGGCCTTCGAGCTCGTGGGCCTCGGGCCCCGCTACAAGACGCTGCTGATCACGCCGAGCCGCGAGCTGCGCGTGGAGCTGGCGATCGAGCTCGACGACGGAAGCATCGGAAACTTCATCGGCTATCGCGTGCAACACGACGACTCGCGCGGACCGTTCAAGGGCGGCGTGCGTTATCACCCCGACGTCGATCTGGACGAAGTGCGCTCGCTGGCGAGCCTGATGACGTGGAAGACCGCGGTCGTGGGCGTGCCATTCGGCGGCGCCAAGGGCGGCATCCAGGTCGACCCGAAGAAGCTCAGCCGGCGCGAGCTCGAGAAACTGACGCGGCGTTTCGTCGACCAGCTGGGCGACCTGATCGGGCCCGATACCGACATCCCCGCGCCCGACATGAACACCAACCCGCAGGTGATGAGCTGGTTTTTCGATCAATACAGCCGGCGGCGCGGTTTCAATCCCGCGGTGGTGACCGGCAAACCGGTCGAGCTGTTCGGGTCGCTCGGCCGCGACGCGGCCACGGGCCGCGGCTGCATGATCGCGATCCGCGAGGTGCTGCGCGCGGACGGCAGGGACATTGCTGGCACGACGTTCGCGGTTCAGGGCTTCGGCAACGTCGGCAGCTGGTTTTGCCGGCTGATCGACGAACTCGGCGGAAAAATCGTGGCGGTTGGCGACGCGCGCGGCGGCGTGGCGCGCTCCTCGGGCCTCGACATCAAAAAGCTCCACGAGCACGCCGCGGAGACGGGCACGGTGCACGGCTTCACCGACGCCGAGCCGATCGCCAACGAAGCCTTGCTCACCCTCGATTGCGACGTGCTGGTACCGGCGGCGCTCGGTCACGTGCTGACGTCCTCGAACGCGCGCGACGTTCGCGCCAAATACGTGCTCGAGGGCGCCAACGGTCCGACCTCGATCGAAGCCGACGAGATCTTCAATCAGCGCGGCGTGGTGTGTCTGCCGGACATCTGGGCCAACGCCGGCGGCGTCACCGTCAGCTACTTCGAATGGACGCAGAACACGCAAAAGTTGAAATGGTCGGAGACCCAGGTAAACACCGCGCTCGAGGAGTACATCGTCGCCGCTCATCGCGCGATCGCCGAAGTGATGGCGGAGTACCGCTGCTCGATGCGCACGGCGGCGTTCGCGCTCGGCGTGCAGCGCGTCAAGGAAGCGACCGACATGCGCGGCCTCGGCTGAGCTCGGTCCGCGCCCTTTGAAAATGCGCCGCGCGCCCAAACCGAGCCGCGACGCGCCCGCCGCCGCAGCTCCCCAACGCAAGCGCCGCGCGCTGAGTCACGTCGGCGGCGCCGTGGAGCTGCACGTCGGATCGCCCGAGCAGGGCGCGGCGCTGTCGCACGCGCTCGACGTCGGCCCGGACGAAGCGGCGGTGATGGCGCACATCCACGGCTTCCACCCTTACCCCGCGCGCCTGCATCCGCTGACGGCGTCGCGCGTGATCGCGGCGATGACCGAGCCCGGCGCCCGCGTTCTCGATCCGTTCTGCGGCAGCGGCACCGTGCTGGCCGAGGCGCGGATGCTGGGGCGGCGCGCGATCGGCGTCGACGCCAACCCGCTGGCGATCGAGCTCGCCTGGCTCAAGACGCGCGGCGCCGAAGCCGCCGAATGCGAGGCGCTGGTGGAAGCCGCGAAAGCGGTCGCCGAACACGCCGATCAGCGCCGCCGCAAGCGCTCCGGACCGACCAAACCTTACGGCCGCGCCGACCGCGATCTGTTCGATGCCCACGTGCTGCTCGAGCTCGACGGCCTGCGCGACGGCATTCAGAAGCTGCCCGACGGTTTCGAGCGCCGCGCGCTGCTGCTGGTGCTGTCGTCGCTTTTCACGAAGGTGAGCCGGCGCCGCGCCGAAACCACGGGCTACCACCAGGAGAAACGCCTGGCCGGCGGTTTCGTGCTGCGCTTCTTCGGCGAGAAGGCACGCGATCTCGCCAAGCGTCTCGGCGCCTATCAGGCGCTTTTGCCAGAGCGTGCGCCGGCGGTCGAGCTCGCGGTCGGCGACGCGCGCCGGCTCGATCACGTGCGACCGCGATCGGTCGATCTCGTGCTCACTTCGCCGCCCTACCCCGGCGTCTACGATTATGTCGACCAGCACGCGGCGCGCCTGCGCTGGTTGGGCCTTTCGACGCATCGCTTCGAGCGCGCCGAGCTCGGGGCGCGACGGCGCTACGCCCGGCTCGGCCACGAGCGCGCGCTCGACGCCTGGCGGAGCGAGCTCGGGCCGTGCCTCGATCAGATGGCGCAGCGGCTGGCGCCGGGAGGCGCGGCGGTGCTGGTGATCGCGGATTCGGTGCTGGGCGGTCGCGCGGTGCAGGCCGACGAGATTCTGGCCGAGCTTGCGCCGCGCTCGAGGCTGCACATCGCCGCCCACGTGTCCCAGGCTCGCCCGCACTTCCATGCGCCTACCGCGCGCGCCTTCACGCGCCGGCCGCGCCGCGAGCACGTCGTGGTGCTGAAGGCTCAGGGCACACGCCGCGCACGCGGCGACCACAACGCGTAGGCCAGGATCAGCACCGCGATCAGCGACGCGTGGCCGAGCAACAGGTGCGCGGCGTGCGTGATCGGGCAATGCAGGTGCAACGCCAGGTTGGCGGTGAGCCCGCCCGAAAGCGCCGCGCACAACGCACCCGGGACAATCCGGTGTTCGCCGCGGTCCAACAGCCGCGCCAGCACCAGCACCGGCAATGCGAGCAGCAAGCCGTAAGCGAAGCACCCCCCCGCGCGCTCCAACAGGTCGCTGCCCGCGCCAGCCATCGAGGCGGGATGCGCCGCGTGTACCGGCTCCCCCGCGTAGAGCAACACCGGCATCAGCACGCCCGCGGCGATCAGGGCGCGCTGAGCCCAGGGCGAAAGCGGCGTCTCTTGCAGCGGACGCAGGCACGCGGCCACGCTGAGGCCGATCAAGAGCGAAAGCGTCGCGATCACCACCAAGAGCGGCACCGGCGGATAGAGCGCGAAGTCGACGCGCCGGCGCACCAAGAGCTGGATCAGCGCGACCCCGAGCACGACCAGCAGCAGCAAACCGATGCGCTCCAGCGTGCTGCGCGAGCGCAGCCAGCCGGCGACGGTGCGCTCGCCGGCGATCGCCGCACGGATCCCTGCGAAGTCCACGGCGGCGCTGGGCTCGTGGTCCCCCGCCCCGCGCGCGAGCTCGGCAAGCTCCCGGCCCAGCACCATGTCCTCGCTCAGAAGCTCGGCGCAGGCGTCGCAGATCTTCACGTGGGCCTCGACCTCGGCGCCGCGGGGCGCTTGTCCGCTCAGCAGGGCGGCGCGGAGATCAGCGCATTCCATGGTCGTCTACCGGAGGTATGCGGCCCGAACCGCCGCGGTTACTGGCTGGCGCCAGAAGCTTACGCAGCGCGACGTAACCGCGGTGAGCGCGCACCTTGACGGCGCTCACGCTGGCGCCGACCACCGCCGAAACCTCGGGGAAGCTCAGCCCCTCGAACCAGTGAAGCACGATCACCTCGCGGTGGTCGGCGGGCAGCTGGTCCAGGGCCCGCCGCACTGCACGCTCGTTTTCGGCGCGTTCGGGAGCCACCGGCAAGACCGCGGGATCACTGCGCCCGTCGAGCTCGAGCGGGGCCTCCGGGCGGCGCTTCAAACGCCGGAAGTGCTCGCGTTTGAGATTGAGCGCGATCGTGAAAATCCACGGCCGGAGCCGCGCACCGGGCTTGAAGTCATTGCGCGCACGGTGAAGCTGCAAAAACGTCTGCTGCAGCAAATCCTGCGCCTCCCCGGGCGAGGAAAGCTGCCGCCCGAGAACTCTCAGGAGCGCGGGCGCGTAGCGCTGGAACAGCTCCTCGAAGGCCGCCGTGTCGCCGGCCACGTAGGCAGCCATGAGTTCCTCGTCGCTGCGCATCGCGGCCGTCGGAGCTCAGCGTTTCTCGAGCTTGGCACCCATGATCTCGCCGAGCTCGATCGCGCGCCGCGTCGCGCTGTCGACGGCGTCGATCAGCGTCCGGCGCAAACCGCCGGATTCGAGCGTGTGCAGTCCCGCAATCGCGGTGCCGCCGGGGCTCGTCACCATGTCCTTGAGCCTCCCCGGGTGCTCGCCTGTCTCGAGCAAAAGCTTTGCCGATCCGTAGACGGTCTGGGCCGCGAGCAGGAGCGCGGTATCGCGATGCAACCCGACTTTGACCCCGCCGTCGGCGAGCGCCTCAATCACCAGCATGATGTACGCCGGCCCGCTGCCCGAGAGCCCGGTCACGGCGTCAATCAGCGACTCTTCGAGCACCACGGTCCGGCCGACCGCGTCGAACAGCTTCTTGGCCACGCGCAGGTCGTCCTCGGTGGCACCCGCGCCTGGCGCGATCCCGGTCGCCCCGGCGAGCGCGATGGCGGCCGTGTTTGGCATCGCGCGCACCGCGCGCACGCCGCCGGGTAGCCGCGCTTCGATCGCCCGCAGCGGTACGCCGGCCGCGATCGAGATCACCAGCGTGTCCGCGACCATGGCGTCGACGGCGTGCTCGAGCACTCGATCGACGACCTGCGGCTTGACCGCGACCACCACGACGTTCGCCCAGCGCACGAGCTCGCGGTTGTCCTGGCTGGTGGAGATGCCGTAGGTCTCTTCCAGCTCCTTCAGCCGTTCCGCGCGAACGTCGCTGGCCCGCACCTGTTCGGGCCTTACCGTGCCGGATGCGAGCAGGCCGCGGATCAGCGCGCCCGCCATGTTGCCCGCACCGAGCATGCCGATTCTTCGAGTTTCCATGGACTGCCTTCGCGCGGCCGAGCTTTACACGAGGCCAAGCGGCAAAACAGCGCTAGTTTCAGAGCGAGATCGGCGCGCCCCAGCCGAGCAGCAGCCGGCGCAGTTCCGCCGCGTTCCGGCATACGGAGACGCGCTCCGGAAGCGGCCGCGACTCGGTCGGCGCGAACCAGACCGCACGCGCCCCGACGTCGAGCGCGCCGCGCACGTCGGTTTCCCAGGCGTCGCCGATGTGGATCAGCTCTTGGGCGGCTACGCCGAGGGCGTCCGCCGCGAAGTGAAAAATGCGCGGATCGGGCTTTTCGAAGCCGAGCTTGCCGCTGTCCGCGATCACCCGAAACGGGGCGCCGGGCTCGATCTCCGCGACCAGCTCGGCCAGCCCGCCCTCGGAGTTGGACACGATCCCAACCGGAACCCCCGCCGCCGACAGCTCGCGCGCCAGCTCGAACATCCCGGGAACCCGCCGCCGCCAGAGGTTCTTCGCCGGTTGCTCGCTCCACAGCCACTCGACGAGGCCTTCGAGCGCGGGTCGGCTCTTGGCCGCGAGCGCCGGCTCGAGCATCCGGGCCATGAACGCGCACCAGACCTCCCCGCCCTCGGCGCCGCGGCGCTTGGCTTCACCGTAGGCCAGCCACGCCGCGGGAGTTTCGGCGCGGGCACGCTCCAGATCGACCTCCGCTCCGCGCTCGGCCGCCCGCTGGACCAGAAATTCGTGATCGAACTCGGCCAGCACCTGACCGAAGTCGAAGCTCACCGCCACGACGCTCATCCGAACAGGCTCTTCAGCTTTTCCACGAACGTCTTTTGCTGCGGCTGCACGTCTTCCCCGAGCTCGCGCCCGAGGTCTTCGATCAGCTGCTTTGCGCGCGAGGACAGGCTCGTCGGCACCTCGAGCGCGATTTCCACCAGCTGATCGCCGCGCCCCGCACGCACGCGATGTGCGATCCCCTTGCCCTTGACTCGCAGCACCGCGCCGGGCTGCGTCGAAGGCGGGACGCGCAGCTTCACCTTGCCGTCGAGCGTCGGTACCTCGAGCTCGCCCCCGAGCGCGGCCTGCGCGAACGTGATCGGTACGCTGCACACCACGTCGTCGCCGATGCGCTTGAAGAACGGGTGCGGCGTGACGTCGATAATCAGCTCCAGATCGCCAGGCGCGCGATCGGGCCGGGCGCGGTTGCCCGCACCGGAAACGACCCGGCTCGAGCCCGCTTCGATACCGGCGGGTATCGTCAAGTCCACGGTGTGACTGCGGGCGACCAGACCCGCCCCCTGACAACTCCGGCATGGCGTCGAAGCCAGCTGGCCGGTGCCCCGACAGCGCGAGCACGGCCGTTCGACCGCGAGCGGAAACAGCCCTTGCTGATAACGCACCCTGCCGCGCCCGTTGCACGCCGCGCAGGCCGAAACCGGCGTGCCCGGTTCGGCGCCCTGGCCGCGGCAGTGGTCGCACAGGTCCGTGCGCTCGTAACGCACTTCCTTCTCGCAGCCGCGCGCTGCCTCCTCGAAGCTGACTTTGATGCGTTTTCGCAGATCGCCGCGGTCGCCGGTGCGGATCCCGAACGCGCCCAGAATGTCGCTGAAGATCCCGTCGATGCCGCCGAGGTCGCTAAAATCGACGCCACCGCTGCCGCCCGGGCGAAAGGCCGCCGGGCCGAACCGGTCGTACGCCGCGCGTTTCTGGGGATCGCCGAGGATCTGGTAGGCAGTGTTGAGCTCGCTGAAGCGCGCCTGGGCCTGAGGGTCGCCGGGGTTCTTGTCTGGGTGGTGGCGGGCGGCCAGCCTCCGGAAGGCCGACTTCAGCTCCGCGTCGGTCGCGTTCCGAGAGACTTCCAGGACCTCGTACGGATCACGCACCCCTGTGGCTTATCGCGGGGAACTGCACTTCACAAGGCCGGGACTCGGCTCCGCCGCCCCTACCGCCTGCGCCAGGGGGCCTCATGGGGACGTTTGCCGGGTCCCACATTCTCGTTGTCGGTTGGGACCCCGGCCCCAACCATGGAATGTTTGTTAGGGCACCGGCCGGGCGGCTACGCTGGTACGGATGAGCCGCTCCGACCAACCCCCGGGTTCCGATCGGCGCCGCTCTTACCGCCATCCGATCGAGCTCAAGGTCGAGTACAAGCGGCTCAATACTTTCTTCGCGGACTACACGAAGAATATTTCACAGGGCGGCACCTTCATCGGCACAGTAAAGCCGTTGCCGATCGGCACCGAGTTCGTATTTGCGCTCGAGATCCCGCTGATGGAGGAGCCGCTGAAGCTCAAGGGCCGCGTGGTCTGGACGACCAGCACCGAGGACGCGACGAAGGCCAACCCGGCCGGCATGGGCATCGAGTTTCAGTACAAGGACGACGCGGAGCGGCAAGAAAAAGAGGCCACCGTCGAGCGCCTGATGTCCACCGAGCTCGGTGAGCACCTGGCAACCAAGCTCCTGGGTCGAAAGCCGCAGAGCTGACGCCGATCGAGCTCAGTCACAGGCGCCGGTGCGCGTCTGATCGGTGGGGTTGATGCAGGGAACGCACTTTTCGTCGTCGGCGCAGATGTCGCGCAGCAATAGTCCCGCGTTTGGATTCGACTGAATCAGGCAAGTCGAGATACACGCGCCCGCGCCGTTCGCGCACGGCGGATACTTGAACGCAAAATCCCGCACCTTCTCCGCCGGCGCGCACGCGACCTGGGCCCCGGCCTGTGGTTGGCAATCGAGCGCCGCCAGCTGAGAGCGGCTGTTCGCCGGCACGTAGTCGAGCGGAACGCACAAGCCGTCGCCGTTGCAGCAGGTCGGAAACGTGACGGGCGGCTCGACCGGGTGGTCGTTGCAACCGCGACTGCAGGCGCCACTGTCCTGCCCCGTTCGCGGATCGTAGCAGGGTGCGCACAGGTGATTGGCCGGGCAGGTCTGCTGCTTCAAAAACGCCTGCTGCTGCGAAACCTGTGGCAG
>Ga0111538_10005310_pt1 | contig 17634 bp, 12 predicted proteins | sample SoiMethybrSBSTD1_FD_79669 | JGI IMG/M metagenome (GOLD analysis project Ga0111538, IMG submission 79669) | Bulk soil microbial communities from a Populus tree surrounding site in Tennessee, USA - Soil MetaG P. TD hybrid SBSTD1 (version 2)... | ecosystem: Environmental > Terrestrial > Soil >...
ACCCGATGAACTCGAGGCCGTGCGCCCCGGCGTTGCCGTCGGTCACTTTCACACCGCCATCCTCGATGGCGAAGCGGAAGTTGAAGCCGCTGCCGCCTTCAAACACGAGGACCGTGATCCTCGAGATGCCGGGAACCAGGGACGCCGCACGGCGCTCCGAGCAGTCGGCTGCACTTCCGCGGCACGAGCTGACGTTCGTGACCACGAGGTTGTTGAGGAGGACCTGGACGGAGTCGTCGCTCGACGTGCAGAACGTCACCGGCTTGAGCGCGCCCGACGTGTTGTTCACGTACGTGGTCGCGATGCCGAGGACGTCATTGTCGTCCATGTTGCCGCCCGGGCACGTGCCCACTGCGGGGCAGACGTCCGAGGTGTACTTCTGGGCGAGCACGTTGAAATCGACGAGGTCGCCGTTGTTGAACCCGGGGAATCCCGCGTCATTGAGGTACGAGTTTGACAGCCACGACATGTTGTTGAAGTCGTCGTCGAACTCGAGGTCGCCCTGCTCGCTGCTCGTCGCACCGGCGGCGCCGCCGAAGTCGATGTCCCATACGTCGCCCGCTTTCGGGTCTTCCGACTTGAGGTCGTGCGGCGCTACCCAGTTGCGCAGCATGTTGGCCGCACCGCCGCCTCCGCAGCTTCCTGACTGCTTCAGCGTGATGAGGTAGTTCCATCCGTTGGTCTGGATCCACCCCGCGGGGTTATTCGCGGCTTGCGCCGTGGTGGCGCCCAGCACGACGAGCAACCCGAGGGCGCTCCAGCCGGTCAATGCTTTCCTACGCATTCCAAGAACCTCCCTGAAAAGACCCAGAAGAATCTAAAAACCTCCCAGAGGACACGAAGAAAACGGACGGCGAGGGACGTCTCGTACAGAACGCCTTTTTGGCGTCCCGTGCGAAGATGCTCGGGACCGAAGCGAATCCTGCCGGCCTGAGCTTCGAGGAGTCTACGTCGCGCGCAGCTCGGCGCAGTCGCGACAGCGAAACATCCGAAGACCCAAGCGCGCACAACACACTTCGCGGAGACGCGGCGATCCCGCGTGTCCCTCGATCGGCGCAGACCACTCCACGGCGTGAGGCGGCGCGCAGCGCGCCTCGAGTGCCAGTGGAGGCTCTCGCCCGGTTGAATGCTTTGAATGCTCCTTTGCGGCGCCTTGCCGTAGTGCCCATCATCTCAGCGCTGGAGCTGCTGTCTTTCGTGCGCGCACGCGCTACCAACAACGTTGCGTCGACGAATCGGCAGAGTGCCGGTTCGACGAAGTCACGCTGTCCGCGTGCAAGCAAAGAACAAGTGACGAGCAACTCGGCTCTCCGTCCGGCAGTTGCCAAATGATTCGGCAAGGAGTCCGTCAAGAATCGACCCACTTAATTTCTACGACCCAAGTACAACACCACTTCCAATTGCGGACGAGTATATCGAAGGCCCAAACGCTATGGAACTACTTTTTTGTTCCGCTGCGAAGGCCCCGATTGCCGTAAGACACCCCGTCGGGGGAACGTACGGAGTCCGTTGGCCCTCACGAACAGCCCACAGTAAGCGCGCCACGGAGCTGCGTTCGGAAGCTCGAGTGTCGTCCTACATCCTACGGATCCGACCACTCCACGAGGTCGGGGGAGAGGCGTTCACTTCTCGCGGATGCGACGGTAGAGATCGACGAACTGGCGCACGTCTTGTGGTGTCGCCGCCTCGCGCGGATCGCTTCTTCCCCGCTCGAGCAGTCCGAGCTCCGAGACCTCCGTGAGGAATCGCGATGGCTCGCGGGGCCTCGGCTCTCCATGGACCACGCGAAGGTCGGCTTGTGTCAGGGTGAGCGTGCGCTGTGCGCGGGTGATGCCGACGTAGAAGAGGCGCCGTTCCTCTTCGATCGCAAGGTCGCCTTCGGCGGCCGACCGGCGGTGAGGGAGCAGGTTCTCCTCGACGCCCACGAGAAAGACGTGGGGAAACTCGAGCCCTTTCGCGCTGTGGAGCGTCATGAGCGTAATCCCGCGGTTCTCACCGGCATCGTCTTTGCGTGCGTCTTCCTCGAGCGCGAGTGAGCCGAGGAACTCGGAGAACTCTGCGCCGGGCTGGCTGGATTGCCAGGCCGCGACCGATTGGAGCAATTGCTCGACCGCGCTCCAACGGGCCTGACGCGTCAAGGGGTCAGGGTAGAGGAGGTCGACGACTTCCTTGTAGGAAGCATCATCCACCAGGCTCCGGGCCATCCCCTCATAGTCGCGTGCGAGGAGGCGCTCTCGGGCGCGCGCGAACAGAGCACTGACGTGCTCCGCCGCTTTTCGGAGGCCCGGCCCTGCGTCACCTCCGCCCACCGCGACTTTTCCCAGCGACTCGAGGAAGGAGCATTTGTGCTGACGCGCCAGGGCGTCCACTTTCTCGATGGCCGAGGCGCCGAAGCCGCGGCGGGGCACGTTCAGAATGCGGAGGAGCGACAAGTCGTCGTGCGGATTGGACGCCGCTTTCCAGTAGGCGAGGAGATCTCGCACCTCCTTTCGATCGAAGTACGAGGGCCCTCCCACGAGACGGTAACGGATTTTTCGGAGCCGGAGCTTCTCCTCGAATGGCCGCGCCTGGATCGCGGCGCGCAGCAGGATGGCGATCGACTCGGGCCGTTCCCGCTCCTCCTCGATGAGGCGAACGATTTCGCGCAGGACGAAATCCACCTCGGCCGCCTCGTCCGGGACGCTGACCCACCGCACGCGGCTGCCGGAACCCAACGTGCTGCGCAGCACTTTCGGGTGGCGGTTCCGGTTGGACGCGATCACGGCGTTCGCCAGGTCGAGGATGGAGGAGGTCGATCGGTAGTTCTCCTCGAGCTTCACCACCCGGGAGCCGGGGAAGTCGCGTTCGAAGCCGAGGATCTTGTCCATTTCGGCTCCGCGGAACCCGTAAATCGACTGGTCGTCGTCGCCGACGACGCAGAGGTTGCGCTCCGGGCCGACGAGCGAGCGGAGGAAACGGTATTGGGCGCCGTTCGTGTCCTGGTACTCGTCCACAAGGAGATAGCGGAAGCGCGCCTGGTACGCGTGGCGCAAGTCCGCCTCCTTCTCGAGCAGGAGGCCGGGAAGCAGGATCAGATCGTCGAAATCGACGCAATTCCGTTCCCGGAGGCCGTCCTGGTACCGGAGGTAGCACTCGGCCACGAGGTGCTCCCAGTCGTCGGAGGACTCCTCGAGGAGCTGCTCCGGCAGGCGGTACCCGTTTTTCGCCCGCGAGATCGCCGCGAGCACTGCTTTGGGGTCGACCGCCACGGCACCGCGCACCTCGCGGACGACCGTGCGCGACATCGAAACCTGGTCGGAGTCATCCGCGATGCTGAAGCCGGGCCGCAAACCGATCCGCGCTGCGTTCTCTCGCAGAATTCGCGCCCCCAGCGAATGGAATGTCGAAAGCGTCACGCCCCGCGCTTCGCCCCCTGCAAGCCCGCGAACGCGCTCGCGCATCTCCCGTGCCGCCTTGTTCGTGAACGTCACGGCGAGGATCGATCCCGGTTTCGCGCCGCACCCGAGCAGGTGGACGATACGGTACGTGATGACGCGGGTCTTGCCGGTGCCCGCGCCGGCCAGGACGAGCAGCGGGCCCTCCGTGCAGGAGACGGCCGCGCGCTGGGCGGCGTTCAGCTCTCGCAGCAGTCGGTTCGTGCTCTCCATAGACCTGCAAGCAAGTGGGGCGGCAGCACGAGCAGCTGCGACAGTCCCTTCGCGGATCAGACCGCGAGTCAACGCCTCTCGAGGGGCGTCCAGTGAGCCTCGCGAGGGCCCGTGTAGAGCGCCCGCGGGCGGATCAAGTCGTTGTCGGCGTACTGCTCGAAGAGGTGAGCAATCCAGCCGGCCACGCGGCTGCACGCAAAAATCGGCGTGTACAGGTCCGGCGGAATGCCGAGGCACCAATACGACGTTGCGCTGTAGAAATCGACGTTGGGCAGGATTCCCTTCTTCTCGAAGACGAGCCGCTCGAGCTTCTCCGACATCTCGTACCAGTGCGGCTGGCCAGTCAGCTCGCAGAGCTTGCGCGACAATACCTTCAGGTGCTTCGCCCGGGGATCGCCGTTCTTGTAGACGCGATGGCCGAACCCCATGACTTTCTCTTTGTTGGCGAGCGTTTTCTCGAGCCACGCTGCCACTTTGTCCGGCGAGCCGATTTTTTGCAGCGTCTCCATTACGGCGCGGTTCGCGCCGCCGTGAAGTGGCCCTTTGAGCGTGCCGATGGCGGCGGACAGCGAGGAGTGCATGTCGGAAAGAGTGCTCGCCGTCACCCGCGCCGCGAAAGTGGAGGCGTTCAGCTCGTGATCGGCGTGAAGGATCAGAGCCTTGTTCACCGCCTCTTCCTCGACCGGTTGCGGGTTGCGGCCGTTCAGAAGGCGGAAAAAATTGCCCGCGAATCCGAGCTCGACGGACGCCTCCGCCGGTTCCTTGCCGGTGCGGATCCTGTGGAAGGCGCAAGTCACCGCGGAGAGCTGCGAAGTGATGCGCACCGCTTTGCGCCGGTTGGCTTCGAGGGAGTTGTCGTCGCGGTCCGGGTCATGCAGCCCCAGCGCGCACATGGCAAGCTGGAGCACGCGCATGGGGTCGGAGTCCTTGGGGACGTCGCGGAGCACTTTGAGCACGCCCGGCGGGACTCTCAGCTCCTTTTGGAGGTCTTTGGCGAGCGACTCGAGCGCCGGGCGTCGCGGAAGCTCCCCGTTCCACAGCAGCGCCACGACCTCCTCGAATGTGGCGTTCTCGGCCAGCTCGTCGATGTTGATCCCGCGGTAGGTGAGCGTCGCTCCGATGATGGATGAGATCGCGGACCGGTGGGAGATCACTCCGGCCAGCCCTGACTGCACTTCGTCCGTCATGAAGCTCCTTCGCACTCCGGTTTTGAGGCCAACTTCATCCAAAAAGGGAGGGGTGATTCTATCCACCGCGGCGAGCTCGCATCAACTCCATGCGCGGAGTGGCTGAGCTCCGCTGCGCGTGGCGGCTGAACTCCGCCGCGCTTGGCGACTGAACTCCGCTGCGCTCGGCCGAGATCTCGTCCGCCGACCAGCACTCTCGGGGGCCTGCCGCCGCCGGGTGGGAGGCGCGGCTTGCCGTCAAAGGCAGGTGTCCGTCCGGCAGTCGAGATTGTCGTCGGAGGGATCCAGCCCGCAGCCCGTATTGGGAATCGGAGGCGCGGGGCCGCCCAGGAAAAGGTGCAGGAGTCCATACACGGCATCGCTCACGTCGAGATCGCCGGAGTCATTCGTGTCGAGCGCGTCATCGCAAGGAACCTGCTCCGGCTCGCCGCGGAAGAGATGGCGGAGCATGTACACGGCGTCGGAGATGCCGAGCGAGCCGTCGCCGTTCGCGTCACCCCGCCGGAAGCGGCGCTCGATGGGGCCAGGCAACTTGGGGACGATCCGCCACAGCGCTCCCAGTTGATCGTTCGCGCCCGGCAGGTCGCAGATGTACACCTCACCGCGCGCGTCCACGCCGAACGAGGAGATCTCGTCAATGTAATAGGGCACGATCCGCGAGTTCACCTCCGCCGTTCGGAGCTCGAGCTCGTTCCGGACGCCATCCTCCATGCGGAAAGTCGCGACCCAGTTCGTGCAGAAGTCCGCGACGAAATAGGCTCCCCGCAACTCGGGCATCCGACAACCTCGGTAGACCACTCCGCCCGTGACGGAGCAGCCGGTCACACCGGCAGTTCCGTGCGGATACTCGAAGACGGGGCTCGTCAGCTTGCCCGGGCCCAGATCGGAAGAGCTGTACGGCCGGCTGCCTTCGCGCTGCCTCCAGCCGTAGTTCTCTCCGCCTTCGCTCGCCCCGCTCTGCCAGTCCACCTCTTCCCAGGCGCCCTGCCCCACGTCGCCAATATAGAGGTCGCCGTTCTCGGGATCGAAGGAGAACCGCCAGGGGTTCCGCAAGCCGAGGGCCCAGATCTCGGGCAGCACGTCTTGGTGCATCGCGAAGGGGTTCGTGGGAGGAACAACGTACGGGTCGCCTCCGTCCACGTCGATGCGAAGGATCTTGCCCAGCAGGTTCAAGGGGTCCTGGGACGGGGTGCCGTCGCCGCCTCCGTCGCCCACGCCGATATAGAGGTATCCATCGAATGGACCGAACGCGAGCTGGCCGCCGTTGTGATTGCCGTACACGGGGTGGTAGATCCCGAGAATCGTCTTTGCGGACGCTGGATCCGCGCTGTTGGGATCATCGCTGCGCGCCTCGTAGCGCTCGACGGTCAAATTGCCGTCCGACCGCTTGGCGTAGAAGATGTAGAAGTAACGGTTCTCGGCGTAATGAGGATGGAACGCCAGGCCGAGGAGGCCCTCCTCGCCGCAGCAGCGAGTCTTCGTGTGAATGTCGAGGAAAGGTTGCACGCGCAGCGAGTCATCCGCGAGGTTGACGATGCGAATTTGCCCCTGCTGCTCCACGACGAAGAGCCGTTCCGTATCGAGAGGAGGCGCTGCCACCCCGACGGGGTTATGAAGGCCGTCGGTGACCAGCTCCGCTCGGATCTCGCTGCCATCCGCGGGGCTCACCCCATCGCAATCCCCTCCGAAGACGGCGGCAGGCACGCTGCAGAGCAGCGTGCAGAAAATGGAGCACAGCAGCGCACAGCGAAGCGCTGGAGCACCGAGTTGGGCTGCGGCTCGCAAGCGCAAGAAAATCGGCGGCAGGCGCAAAGAATTTCCGGACCGGAAGCCCGGCGCGGCGTTCATGCTTGTCTCGTCATCGACCCAGGAAAGTGGAACGCACCTAGGATACCCCAAAGGGTTCCCTCACGCGCACGAAAACTGATCGCGCGGCGCAAAGCTCGCTGGTTGTGCCTCGAACGACGCTTTGCTTTAATGGGGAGGTTCATGACTCGTCGAGTTTTTCAGAATCTTGCGTTGGTGCTCACACCGTTCGCCTACGTCCTCGGGTTTGGCGGCCTGGCCTTGCGATACTTCCAGGGGCCGAAACCGGGACGCCGCAAGCCCCGCCTCGACGCAGGCCCGGTCGAGGCCTACGCGGGCGGCGCAGTAAAAGGCTTCGATTTCAACGGCCGATGGATCTACGTGCTCGAAGAGGGCGGTGAGATCCGCGCTATGGACGCGCAGTGCACGCACCTCAGCTGCAACGTGAACTGGAGCGCCCGGGAAACATGCTTCGTGTGCCCCTGCCACGGCGGCCGGTTCCACCGCGACGGCACCGTTCTCCGGAAGCCTCCTCCGCAGCCACTCCGCCGGCAGAAACTCGTCGTGGCCCGCGGGCGCGTCGTCCTCCTCGATGAGGAGGTCGGGTGAAGGTAGGTCGTAGCACCCCATCCTGGCTTCGGCCGGCTGCATTTCCGCGTCGCGACGGGGGACGACCGGGATGAGCATGCTCTCCCGCTGGACTCAGGAGCAGACGGCGCTGCGCGACTTCACGGAATTCGTCCGCAGCCAGGCGCAGAAGCTCGTGCCGAGTCGCCTTTCTTGGCTCTACACGGCCGGCACCGTCGCGGCGTTCTTCTTCGCGGTGCAGTTTGTGACGGGATTCCTGCTCCTGACGACCTACGTGCCTGACGAGCGCATGGCCTTTCGGTCCGTGGCCAACATCGAGCATCGCGTGCCGCTGGGCTATCTCGTCCGACAGATGCACGCCTGGGGCGCAAGCTTCATCGTCATCGTCCTCTTGGCGCACGTGTTCAAAGTTCTCTGGCACGGCTCGTACAAGCGGCCGCGCGAGTTCACCTGGGTCGTCGGATTCCTACTCCTGTCGGTGACCCTCGGCTTCTGCCTCTCGGGCTATCTGCTTCCCTGGAATCAGCTCGGCTACTGGGCGACGAACGTCGCCGTCGGCGCAGTGGGTTCCGTGCCCGGAGTGGGCGGCGCGCTCAAGAAGCTCGTCTGCGGAGGGCCCGAAGTCGGTGGCGCCACGATTGGCCGCTTCTTCGCGGCGCACGTCATCGCGCTGCCAATCGCGCTGATCACGCTGGTCGCGATCCATCTCGCGCTGATCATCCGGCTCGGCATCGCTCCGCGCACGACGGTCACGGAAGAGGCGCGCATAGGGCACAAGGCGGCGCTCGAGCTCCACGGCGCCGAGAGCTTCTTCCCGCGGCAGGTGTACCGCGAGCTCTTCGTATTGAACCTCGGCTTCGCCTTGCTCGTCACGGTCGCCGTATTCTTTCCGTGGGAGCTCGGAGAGCCGAAGTCCTCCCAGACGCCCGTGGGCATCAAGCCCGAGTGGTACTTCCTCCCCTTCTACCATTTCCTCAAGTATTTCGACGACAACCTGTACTCCTACTTGCCGTTCCTTGAGACGCTCGAGAAGCGCTTCGGCATCTCCTCCGAGTTCTTGGGGATCACCTGCATCAACCTCGTCGCCGCGCTGCTGTTTTTCCTCCCGTTCCTCGATCGGGGGCGCGAGCGGCGAATGCGCCGGCGGCCGATTTTCGCGACGTTCGCATTCCTTCTCCTCGCCGGCACGCTGGCGATGGGAGTCCTCGGCTATGTCTCCGGCCGCCGGATGCAGCTCGCCGGTGAGACGTACGAATTCAGCGATAAGGGATGGCCTCGCAAGCTGTCTGCCGAGGAGGTGGACGCGCTGACTCGCGCCGAGCCGGCTCGCGATGCTTCCGCGACGCCTCAAGCGGCGACGCCTGCCCCCGCCAACCCTGCCGCGACCGGAGGGCCGCCTGCCGAGGCACTGCCGGCCACTTTTCGCGCGGACGGCCTCCCCCCGGGCGGGACCTGTGGATCATCCGGCTGCCACGAAGAGGAGCTCGAGAAGTGGAAGGGCAGCGTTCATGAGAAGAACCAGGTGGAATGTCGGGGCTGCCACGGCGGCATCGACACGAAGCTGCCCGAGCGGCTCCCCGACGGTCTCAGCGCGTCGGCGGAGGCTTACGCGCACACCGGGATCAAGCTGAAGAGCTCCGGCGAAGCCGCGCGGCCGTCGAAGAAGGAAGTCCCCGCGTTCTGCGGTAAATGCCACGAAAACGTTGCCGGCGTTTTCTCGCCGGCGCACGCCGAGACGCCGCCGGAGAGCCTCCCCGCGAAGAACTGCGTGAGCTGCCATTCCAACCACGCGGTCACCGACGCGGGCGACGCCACCTACACCGGAAAAGAAGCCTACGCGGACGCAGCCGACCCGCGCACGGCGCCTTTCCTTTCCGCGCGGGACGTCTTCCGCGCCGCGGACGCCGATCTCACCGCGGCGCGCCAGAAGCTCGACGCCTTGCAGAAGTTCGGCTACCCCGGGGAGAGCTTCGCGTCGGAGCTCGAGACGGCGGAGAAGAGCATGCGTGGCGCTCATTACCTCGTCCACGGTCTCGACAAGTCGTCCGAAAACCTGACGACCAGCATCCGCGATGCGCGCGAGTCGGTCCGCCTCACCGTGCAGGACATCGACGAGGAGCTGACGAAACGCGACGGCCGCTGGAAACTCGTCGCGGCCGTCTGGGCGGTCGCCCTCGTGCTGAACACGCTCGTCGTGATCCGGCTTCGATCGATCCCAGAGCCCCCTGCGCCAAAGCTCGCAGAGCCGACGAACGAAGTCTAAGTAGCCGCCTAAGCTGGGGCGGAAAGTTGCTGGCCTTCCGGCCACTTCTGAAATGCTCGGCGGATCTGGCGGACGGCCTGCTGCAGGCGCTGCGGGTTTTCGATGAGTGCGATGCGCACCCAGCCTTCGCCCTCCGGCCCAAACCCGAGGCCCGGGGCCAGAGCGACCTCGGCGTCCTCCATCAAGCGCCGCGCGAACTCCATGGAGCCCATGCTCTGGAACGGCTCGGGGATCCGCGCCCAGAGGAACATGCCGGCGCGCGGGCTCTCGATGCCCGTCCAACCGATCCTCTCCAGGCCGCCGAGCAGCACGTCACGCCGCTGCTCGTAGCGCTGCGCCTGCTCCCGTGACAGGTCGCCGCAGTCGCGCAAGCCGATGATCGACGCGACCTGAATCGCCTGGAAAATTCCGTAGTCGTAGTAGCCTTTGACTCGCGCCAGGGCGTCGACGATCTTGGAGTTGCCGGCGCAGTAGCCGATGCGCCAGCCCGCCATGTTGAACGTCTTCGACATCGTGGTGAACTCGACGCCGATGTCTTTCGCCCCTTTTGTGGCGAGGAAGCTCGGCGCTTTGTACCCGTCGAAGCAGACCTGGCCGTAGGCGAAATCGTGGACGACGATGAGCTCGTGCTTCTTCGCGAGCGACACGATGTCCTCGAAGAAGGACGCCTCGACCGTGTGGCTCGTGGGATTGTGTGGATAGTTGACGAACAGGACTTTCGGTCGCGGGGTCAGCGAACGGCAGTGCTCGTCGATGCTGCGGAGGAACTCCTGATCGTCGCGGACGGGAATCCCCACGTAACGGCCACCCGCCAGGACCACGGCGTACGTGTGGATCGGGTAGGACGGCGTCGGCACCAGGGCGGTGTCGCCCGGTCCGAGCAGCGCCAGGCAGAGGTGGCTGAAACCTTCCTTCGACCCGATCGTGGCGATGAGCTCATGCTCCGGATCGAGCTCGACGGCGTAATTCGACTGGTAGTACTTGGCCACCTCGCGGCGCAGGTGATGCATTCCCGCGGCGGCCGAATAGCGGTGGTTCTTCGGGTCGTTGACGACTTCGCAGAGCTTGTCGACGATCGGCTGGGGGGTCGGGTCGGTCGGGTTCCCCATCGCCATGTCGATGACGTCGATTCCCTCCCGCCGCTTCTTGTCTTTCAGCTTGTTGATGGCGCCGAAGAGGTACGGAGGGAGAAGCTCCATCCGCGGGCTGAGCTTGATGAAATCGCTGGAAGGATGGTCCGTCATGGCGTGGCAGAGGCCTCGGTCGGGGCAATTGCGAATGGACGATTATAGGCGAATCGGGAGGGGGAAATAAAGGACAGGCCGAGCGGCAGCGCGGCCGCAGCGAGCGCTGCGCCGAAAGGCAGCGGTGGGACGCCGATCCAGGGTTCGAAGGCGCCGGCGAGGAGCGGGATCCCGGCCGCATGGTACAGCACGAGCGCCCACGTTCTTCGCCGCGCCGCGCGGGCCTCCGCCGCTGCACCCCGCGCGAGCCGAACGGCCGCTTGCAGCGGGGGCTCCGAGGTTCCCGATCCAGCGGCGTCCGTCTTGGCCTCTGAGATGTTCCCCGCGATGAGGCGCCAGATTTTTCCCTGCGAGCGCTGCGCGGCATCCACGATCCGGTCGGCTTCCCTCGCGTCGACGCCGGCATGGATCTCGACGTGCGGCGAGGCCGAAAGCTGCGCTTTCACGCTGATGGGATCGTCGCCGCTGAGCACGTGCACGCGCGCACCGCATCGATCGATCTCGGCAAGGCACTCCGTGGCATCCGCGCGGAGCGGGTCGACGAGGCAGATCGCGCCGCGCAGCACGCCCTCCACGCCGAGAAACACCACGGTCTCGCCCTGGCGCGACAGTTCCTCCGTCCATTGGCGGATCTCGTCGATGCGCTCCGGCGGCCAGCCTGCGGACTCGAAGAGCCGCGCGTTTCCCAGATGCGCTTTCTTCCGCTGGAACGTGGCTTGAACGCCGCGGGTGGGGACGGGGTGGAGGTGTTTCACTTGCGGCAGAGTTTTCGATCCGGCCCCGCACGCTTCCACGATCGCATTCCGGATCGGGTGCCGCACCGGGTTTTCGATGGCCGCGGCCCAGTGAAGGATCTCTTCGCGCGACGTGGAGGCGTCAATCGACTCCACGCGAACGACTTTGGGGCGGCCCTCCGTGAGGACGCCGCATCGTTCGAGAAAGAACGTCGGCGGCGTTTTGCCGACCGCCACCGACTGAATGGCGCCGAGCGAGACAGCTGCAATGCCTGCCATGACGCCCGCAGCCAGCGCGAGGAGGCTGCCGCTGGCAAGGCACGCCGTGACGCTCATGCTGCCGCCGAGCGCGAACCCAGCAGCGAGCGAGAGCCACGCCGCCGGCGCCTCGCGTGCCTCGGCGCAGTCGGTCGCGCCCGTCTTTGTGGTATTGGCGGAGACGGTCCAGGCGCGGAGCGCGAGGATGCTCGCAGAGGCCGCCCACAGGACGGCCGCACCCCCGCGCGGATCCTCGAGGCTGCGCGGTAGTCGACCGGCCGCCGCCAGCGACAGCGAAAGTGTGCTCAGGGCGATCCCGATGCCGGCGGCCGCGGTCGCCACGAGGTCAGGAGTCGCCCGGCTCGCGAAGATGAGCGCTGCCAGGCCTCGCTCGAAGACGGCGCGGCTTCCGATGACGGATGCCCCCGCGAGCGCCGCCTCGACGGCCACCGCCATCGCCGAGCGATCCGGCCAGAGCGCCAAGGCCCAGAGGAGCAAGGGCGGAAGCGCGAAAGCCCAGGCCTGGCTCGAACGGAGGAGTTGGACGGGCCTCTGCCACGGCGCGGTCATGCATCTTTATCGTCCATCGATTAATATTCCCTCCGCTTGTCTTCCTCCGCGGTGTGGCTGAGCGCCGATATCCCGTCGGTTTCGCTGAGTTGCCGCGCGGGGGCGTGAGGCAGCGAGAGGTGAAGACGATCTAGATGCGGAGCCATGCAGTTCCCGGAAGTTGAGATTCGATCCGAGGACCCGCTCCCTGCGGCGTGCGAACGCGTGGAGCGAGCATTCCTTCTGCTCGGCTGCCCGCTGCACGCGTTCGACCACCTGAACGCCGAGTTTCCCACGGCCCAATCCTGCCGTTTTTACCAGACCTCGGATGGTCAACACGAGTACATCCTCGTCGTCACGGTGGGGGGGTGGACGGACGAGCGCGTGCTCGCCGTGCTCAATATTCTCCTCAATATCCGCATGGACCCGGACCCTCCGGGCCAGACGCCTAGAATCCGCTTCTACGGGCCGGAACGTGTGCCGGGGGTGCTGGCCGCGCTCTTCGGCGACTCGACCGCGTCGCAATTCGAGTGTCGCGCCGCCCTCGTTGCGCAGTTCGGAAATGACATCAAACCGGGTCAATCCCTGCAGTTCGCAGCCGTGGCGATCCACCTGCTTCGGGAGTGCTTCGGCGTGGTCTCGAGCTTCTTCGACGCGGACTGCCCCACGAAGATCGAAGCGGTCTTGATGGGACAATTCTCGAAAGAGAGCTTTGGGCCCGATGCCTCCCCGCTCAATTCGCTGCTCGCGCTCGGCTTTCTGTACGGGGAGTCGCTGCGCGGAAAAGCTTCGCGTCCGAGCCGCTGGGCTATCCTCAAGGATTCGGGCCCGTGGCCCGTGTTGATCTTCGGGCTCGATCCGAGCCAGGGGGTCGCGCCCGATTCTCCGCCCGAGACCATTCCGCAGGTCGTCTTCAATCCGATCGCTTCGCTGGTGCACGCGTACCAATCGGCGACGGGAGGCGTGCTCGAGGCGGCCCGCGCCTCCCTCGAAGTTGCCTGCGCTAAGGAGCTCGAGGGGAGCTCCGGAGGCGTGTAGGCACTTGACGCGACCCCGTGCAATCCTATAATCTGACCGGACTTTGTGAATTTTGTAGCAAAGTCTGTCTAACCTCCATGGAACTAGTGGGTTATGACGGTTCCAAAGGAATGAGAGTGACCGACCTCCCCCGAGAGTCTGACCCTCCTCAGACCGGCGGCAACCGGAGTCCAGCCAACGGCGTCCCCCGCCGCGACTCGAGCACCGCCATCCCGCGCCTCTTCACCCAGCTTTTCCTCTTCCCGCTCCTCATCGTGACGGTGGGGGTGCTCGTCTATCTCTTCTTCCGCGCGAGCGCGGAGGACAACCGGTCCGTCAGCGAGCTGATCTCTGACATCGAGAGCGGCGGCTCCCACGCACGCAAGCAGGACATGTACGCGCTCGCCGTGAAAGTCCGCGACCTCGCCCAAGTCCCGGACGGAGCGCCCGCACATTTCTCCGCGGACGAGACGAAGAAGCTCCTCGGATTTCTCGATCGCCTCGACAAGAACGAGGATCCCGCGATGCGGGAGTACCTGATCGCAGCGATCGGGCGCGGCGGAGACCCGGCGCTGACGGTCCCCGTGATGACGCAGATCGCGCTCGGCGAGGGCCGGACGCAAGATGAGCGGATCTACGCCGTGCAGGCGCTCGCGCTCTCACGATCCCCCAGCGCCGTGAATGTGCTCCACTCCGTCGTGGAGACGCACCGCGAGGCGGAGGACTGGGACCTTCGCTGGGTCGCGCTCGCCGGGCTTGCGAACATCGGCGACAAGGCGTCGGTGCCTTACCTCCGGAAGGCCGTGGGAGATCCCCGGCGAGAAGTGAGCTGGAGCGCGGCGTGCTGGCTCGCGAACTACTTTGGCGACGGCGGCGGCATCGGCACGCTGCGTCAGATCGTCGACTGGGAGTTCGTGGACGGCCAGCGCGGCGACAAAGACCGCCCGCTCTCGGACTCGGAAAAAGAGACTTACATGGTGATGGCACTCGAAGGCCTCTGGAAGCTTGAGGGAGAAGACGCGCTGGAAGTCGTGCGGAGCCGGTCGAAAGACACCCGCAGCGTCAAAGTGCAGAATGCAGCGTTTCGAATCCTCGAGGAAGCCAAGGCGCGCTCGTCGGCGAAAGGCGCGGACCCCGGCACGGCGCCGAAGGACTCGATCTCGCCGGGAGCCGTGGAAACGGCTCCAGGATCGAGCGCGCCGGACGGAAAGAGCCCGCCGCTCTTGCCCGGACGCGAACCTGGCAGGTGAAAGGAGTCGCACCCATGGCGGACACCAAGACGAAAGCTCCTCCCGGCAAACCGGCCACCACGCGGCGCTCGTTCCTCGAGCGTGTGGGGGTCGGCTGGGCGCTGTTCACGGGAGCCAGCGCGGCCGGGCTTCTCGCCACGGCGCGCTTTCTGTTCCCCAACGACCTTTTCGAGCCTCCCACGCGATTCAAGATCGGCAAGCCCGCCGACTTCGCCGCGTCCTCGGACGGCACCGTCGACGAGCGCTTCAAGGACCGTAACGCCATCTGGGTCGTGCGAAACCTGGGCGAGTTTTACGTCTTGTCCACCGTCTGCACCCACCTGGGCTGCACGCCCAACTGGCTCAGCGCCGAGCGCAAGTTCAAGTGCCCCTGCCACGGCAGCGGCTTTTACGTGACGGGCATCAACTTCGAAGGGCCGGCCCCCCGGCCGCTCGAGCGCTTCAGGATCAGTCTGGCCCCCGACGGCCAGATCGAAGTGGACAAGTCCCAAAAGTACCAGCAAGAGCTCGGGCAGTGGGCTGACCCAAATGCATTTTTGAAGATCCCCTTCGTGGGGTGATAAACGGCAGCGTCGCCGGCTTCGCCAGCGAAGTCGGGAGCGGCCCGTAGCAGGAGCCTACCGTTGACTCTCATCAAGAATCTGACGGACACCCAGGTCTGGAAGTCTCTCTTCCGCCACAAGTACCCGGACAACCCGCGCGACCAGGCGCTCGCTGTGCTGTCCAATGTCTTCCTGCACCTGCACCCCATCAAGGTGAGGAAGTCGGGCGTGCGCATGAGCTACACGTGGTGCATGGGCGGCATCACGTTCTTCCTGTTCCTCGTGGAGACCATCACAGGCGTCCTTCTCATGTTCTATTACCGCCCGACGGTGGAGTTCGCGCTGAACGACATCAAAGCGCTGCGCGAGCACGTGCCGCTCGGCATCATGCGAGAGCTCCACAGGTGGGGGGCTCACGCGATGGTCATCTCCGTGTGGCTCCACATGCTCCGCGTGTTCCTCACGGGGTCGTACAAGCCGCCGCGGGAGTTCAACTGGAACGTCGGGGTCATCCTCCTCGTGCTGACGCTGCTCTTGAGCTTCACGGGCTACTTGTTGCCGTGGGACCAGCTGGCGATCTGGGCCGTTACGGTCGGATCGAACATGGCGCGCGCGACGCCGCTCGTGGGCCACGAGGGGCCGGGTGCCTCGTTCCTCCAGATCGGTGACATCCCCCTGGTGACTGCCGGCAGCGACGTGCGGTTTGCGCTGATCTCCGGAAAGACGGTTGGCGCGGCCACTCTCCTTCGCTTCTACGTTCTCCACTGCGTCGCCATCCCGCTCGGCGCGGGAGTTCTCATGGCGGTCCACTTCTGGCGAGTGCGGAAAGACGGCGGAATCTCGGGGCCGATGTAGAGCGGAAGGAGTCCGAACTTGCCCGAATTCGTCAAAGATTTCGTCGACTGGCTCCTGGGGCCCAAGATCTACTTCTTCCTGTCGGTGATCGGGTTCTGGGCCATGATCCAGTTCCGCGCGTTCTGGACGCAGGCGTGGGTGGCCGGCAGCATGCTGGTCTTCGCGATCGTCTTCTTCGCGCTCGGCCTGAGCGATCCTGACTTTCGCGAGATCGTGGCGAAGCCGGACAACGTCCCGATTTCCATCATGTTCGTCACGGTGGGAGCCTGCCTCTGGCTCTCCTTCCGGAAAATGGTCATCAACGACCGGCTGATCGAGAAGGGCCTGCCCACGTTCGAGGCGCGCGAGTCGAAGCGGCGGGTATTCTGCTGGCCGGACCTCGTCTACGGCGAATTCCTCTGCCTCATTCTCTGCACGATCCTCCTCCTCGTCTGGGCTTACTACCTCGAAGCGCCGATCGAGGAGGCGTCCAACCCGGCGCGAACGCCCAACCCGTCGAAGGCGCCGTGGTACTTCCTCGGCTTGCAGGAGATGCTCGTCTACTACGACCCGTGGCTCGCGGGCGTCGTGTTCCCCACGCAGATTATCGTGGGCCTGATGGCGATCCCCTTCATTGACTTCAACACGAAGGGCAACGGCTACTACACGTTCAAAGAACGCCCTTTCGCGATCGTGACGTTCCTGTTCGGATTCGTCGTGCTGTGGTGCACGCTCATCATCCTCGGGACGTTCCTGCGCGGCCCCAACTGGAACTTCTTCGGGCCCTTCGAGTTTTGGGACCCGCACAAGGTCGAGTCGCTCAACAACGTCAACTTGTCGGAATACGTCTACAACCGATGGTTCGAGCGAGCTCTTCCGGCGAACATCGTCCTGCGTGAGCTGCCGGGGTTCCTCGCCGTAGTGATCTACTTCGGAGCGCTGCCCCCCATCCTCGCCAACCTGTTCTTCCGGAAGATGTACGTCCAGATGGGATTCTGGCGCTTCAACATCCTGGCGAACCTGTTGCTCTTCATGGCCGCCCTGCCGATCAAAATGCTTCTGCGCTGGGCGTTCAATTTGAAGTACATCGTGGCGATACCCGAGTACTTCTTCAATATCTAGGAGCTCCGATGGCGGATACCGAGGATCGACCGAGCGGGGCGCAGCCGGCCGCCGCGGGCAAGGGCAAGCCTTCCTGGGCTCCGACGCGAGGCTACTTTGAGGTGAAAGGCGGCGGAGGCGGCGGAGCTGCGAAGCCCGCCGCGAAGAAAGCCGCGCCAAAGAAAGCTGCGGAAGCTCCTGCGGCCGCCGCTGCGGGGGAGAGCGCGGCGCCCGCTGCAGCTGCTCCGGCGCCGGCGGCCACAACCGCAGCGAAGCCGGCCGCTGCCGCCAAGCGGCCCGAAACCGCGAAGCCATCTGCGCCCCCGCCGCCGAAGGTGGACCCCGAGCGCGACTCGATCACGACGCTCGAGAAAATCGTGCAGAGCGCCATCGGCAACACCGTGGCGGACCGGCTGTATGACACTCCCGACAGCGAGACCACGCTCTACCGAGTGCCCGCGCTGAACGTTCTCTTCGCAGTGACGAGCGCTGCTCTCCTGTTCGTCACCCTCGTCGTCGTATGGAAAGACTACAACCGCTCCTGGAAGCAGATCCAGGCGGACTGGAACACGCAGCTCGCGCTCCACTACGAGAAAGACTTTCGGGACGCGGCG
>Ga0111538_10005311_pt1 | contig 17634 bp, 10 predicted proteins | sample SoiMethybrSBSTD1_FD_79669 | JGI IMG/M metagenome (GOLD analysis project Ga0111538, IMG submission 79669) | Bulk soil microbial communities from a Populus tree surrounding site in Tennessee, USA - Soil MetaG P. TD hybrid SBSTD1 (version 2)... | ecosystem: Environmental > Terrestrial > Soil >...
CATCTTGAAAAATCTTGTAAATCCTGTCTACATGAACCGCTCGAGGGCCCTCGGCTTAAAACCTTAGACAGGATTAACAAGATGTTTCAGGATTCATCTTGAAAAATCCTATAAATCCTGTCTACATGAACCGCTCAATTTAGAACTCTATGAAAAGAATATTATCCGTCGTCTTCTCCCTGCTATTCGTCACTTCACTGTGCTTCGCCAACTCTCGTCCGGGAAAGACAGTTTTGTTTACTCAGGATTGGCGGTTTCATCTTGGAGACGTCCCGAACGGACAGGACACGGGTTTGGATGACGCGCAGTGGCGCCAACTCGATTTACCACACGATTGGAGTATCGAGGGCGAGTTCAGTGAAAACGCGCCCTCGGGAACCGGTGGCGGTGCGTTGCCTGGCGGTTTGGCCTGGTATCGGAAGACATTCACTATGCCGCTAACAAGCAAAGGAAAGCTGGTGTTTGTCGAGTTTGACGGCGTCTATCGTAACAGCGAGGTTTGGATCAATGGTCACTATCTCGGTAAGCGTCCGTACGGATACATCTCGTTCGCCTACGACTTGACGCCGCATTTGATCTACGGTGGTGGACCAAACGTTATTGCCGTCAAGGTCGATAACTCACAACAACCAAATTCTCGCTGGTATTCGGGCTCAGGCATCTATCGAAACGTTTGGTTGACGACACTTGATCCGGTGCACGTCGAACAATGGGGCACATACGTAACGACACCCGCGGTTAACGCTCAATCAGCAACCGTCGTCATCAAAACGAAAGTCAGTAACGGTTCGAATAGCGGAGCTCCGGTTAATCTGACCACGATCATTCAGGACGCGAATGGAAGAGTAGTCGCTCGAAGCGTTGCGAACGCAGTCGCCGCGAAGGGCGCACACGCTGAAGTGAGTCAAACGCTGAAGGTTTTGTCGCCGGCGCTGTGGTCTGACGAGCGTCCGTATGTTTACAAAGTTGTTTCGCAGTTACAGCAGGCCGGACGAGTTGTCGATCGCTACGAGACACCGCTCGGCATCCGCAGCTTTCGTTTCGACGTGAATAAGGGCTTCTTCCTCAATGGCAAATCCGTAAAGATTCGCGGCGTGTGTAATCATCACGATCTCGGTTCGCTTGGCGCTGCAGTGAACACGCGCGCGATCGAGCGCCAGCTCGAGATGTTGAAGGAAATGGGCGTCAACGGCATTCGTACATCACACAACCCGCCTGCTCCGGAACTGCTCGAACTGGCAGACAAAATGGGCTTTATCGTGATGGACGAAGCCTTCGATATGTGGAAGATCGCGAAGACAAAGTTCGATTACCACCTCGATTGGGATGAGTGGCACAAACGCGATCTCGAGGACATGGTGCTTCGCGATCGCAACCATCCAAGTATTTTCATCTGGAGCATTGGCAACGAGGTGATGGAGCAGTGGAATAACAATCCGACGGGCGGGACCATCGCCAAAGAATTGGGCGCTATCGTTCGCAATCTCGATCCCACGCGTCCAATCACTTCCGCGACAAACGGCGTGAGCCGCGACAACAAAGTAATCATGGAAGGCGGACTGGATCTCGTCGGCACAAATTATGCCCAAGCCAAACTTCCGGAATTTGCAAAGATGTTTCCGGGACGTCCCATAATCGGCGCCGAAACAACTTCTGCCCTTGGCACGCGCGGCACTTACAACCTGCCTTCGGATAAGATTCTTCGTTGGCCCAGAAAATGGGACGAGGTTCTCAAAGAGGGAAATCCTGATTTCACTTGTTCGGCTTACGACAATTCCAGCGCTCCCTGGGGCTCGACACACGAAGAGACATGGAAACTCGTTAAGAAACACGATTTCTTTTCAGGCATGTACATATGGACGGGTTGGGATTACATCGGAGAGCCAACACCATATCCGTGGCCTGCTGTCAGTTCTTATTTCGGAATCATCGATCTCGCAGGGTTCCCGAAAGACGTTTACTATATGTACCAAAGCGAGTGGACCAATCAGCAGGTGCTGCATCTGTTTCCACATTGGAACTGGAAGCCAGGTCAGGAAGTCGATTTGGTCACTTACTTCAATGCCGATGAAGTTGAGCTATTTTTGAATGGCCGCTCGCTGGGGACGAAACGGAAGCGAGGCGACGACGTTCTTGTGTTCTGGCGCGTTCCATTTGAGCCTGGAGTTGTAAAAGCAGTTTCGCGAAAGAATGGCCAGGTGGTGCTCACGAGAGAAGTTCGAACCGCGGAAGAGCCTGCGCGAATAGTTTTGGATCCGGATCGGAGAAAAATCAAAGCTGATGGTACGGATCTGTCGTGTGTAACGGTGAAGATAGTCGATCGGAATGGAACGGTTGTACCGACGGCTGATAACCTCATCAAATTCAAAGTCGTTGGGGACGGGACCATCGCAGGTGTCGACAACGGTTACCAGGCCAGCCACGAGTCGTTCAAGGGAAAACAGCGCAAAGCCTTTCATGGAATGGCGCTTGTGATCCTTCAGGCGAAACAGAAACCAGGCCGGATCTATCTGGAAGCGACTGCGGACAATCTGCAGGCTGCTTCAGTTGTCATCAACACTCGCTGAGTTGTTACTATTGACCGCGGACGACGACGTTGCGACGCATAAACCTCAAAAAAGCAAACGTGGCCCGGGCGGATACGATTCGCTATATCAATCGTCAAATCGTCCTCAACTACGTGCGTGAGAAAGAACCAATTTCGCGCGCGGAGATCTCTCACGAAACAGCTCTACAGCGATCGACAGTTTCCTTGATCGTCGACGAATTGAAGACGCAGGGGTTGATCTACGAGATCGAGGGAGAGTCAACTGGCGGACGTCCGCCGAGTTTGTTGCGCCTGCGCGCTGGTGGTTTTATGGCGATCGGCGCTGATGTCGGTACGGCGCAAACAACGGTTGCTGTTGCCGATCTGGTGGGCCGTGTCGTCGAAAGGGAAGTGTTTGATACGAACCCCGACGTGACGGCGACATATCGCAGATTACTTTCCGTCATACAACGATTCATCAAGACTCATTCAAACATCGAGGGGATTGGTGTCTGCGTACCCGGACTCGTTGACCCGGAAACAGGTACTGCGCTTTTCATTCCGCATTTCAAATGGCGCAACTGGGCACTCGCGTCTGATCTGCAAGAGGTAACAGGACTACCAGTCACGGCCGACAACGACGCGAACGCTGCGGCACTCGCAGAGTTGTGGCTGGGCCGGCCTGAGATTCGGGATGTGCGCGACTTTATTCTGGTCCTGGTTGAAGAAGGATTAGGCACGGGGATCATTTTCGATGGTCAGGTGTATCAGGGCGTCGCCGGCGCCGCAGGTGAGTTTGGTCACATGACGATCGGAATGGGAGCGCCGGTTGCTTGCGCTGCGGGAAGTGAAAAGTGCTGGGAGGCTTTTGCGTCAGAGCGCGCGGCGTTGGCACGTTATCGACAGCGACGCAGCGCCGATTCTGAAATCTCGTTTCGTAGGTTGATGGACAATGCGCTTTCGAAAGACGGTGCTGCGAAAGATGCGCTGCTCGAAACAGCTCACTATCTTGGTTTGGGAATTTCAAATCTGACGAAAGGGTTAAGTCCCGAGGCAGTGATCCTTGCCGGCGACATCGCGCGAGTTTGGCCGCTCATTTCCGATGAACTGCGAAGTACCTTAGCTGAAAACACGATCTGCAGTGGTCTACCTTCGACGCCCGTGTTTGCATCGACGCTCGGCGACGACACGCGCTTGATGGGCGCGCTTAGCCTGGTCCTCGCTCGGAAATTCGCTTCGGCCGTCCCCGCCTAAAGATTTTTAGCCACCGCTGAACGCGGATTAATTCAGAATTTCGGAAAGCTGCCCAAAAATTTAAATGACGGTTCTGAGTCGTAGCGCGGTGGTGATCGGCATTTTCGCTACATTGCTAAGGGATCTTGCGATCGGGGTTCAGGACGTTTTCGCGGCATCGCTATTGCCTAGCGAGTTTTTGGGACTGCAACACCCCGGGTCTGCACTGGCTGGCATTAAAGAAAACTTAGTCAACCATAAAAAAGTCTTGACAAAGATCAAGCACTGGTAGTACTAAGGCTTTTGTCCGGTCGTGCAACAAACCTCTAAGTCGAAATTTGATAAGTAAGAGCTTTTGTTTTGGGGTCGTACGATAACCCTGAAGGATTGGGCTTTACAGCTTTTGTCCGGTCGTACAACAAACCCTGAGAAACTATCTGGTCTGAAGCTTTTGGGTACTTGGATTTCGCTCCAACGGAGGAGAGTATGACTTCACTCGCCAAGCGCAGGCTCTACGCCACGCTAATCGTCTCTATTTTTGTGTTCTCTTTGACGGCCCTTTCCGCAGTCGCTCAGACTACGGGTAGCGCCAGCTTGCGCGGCACCGTTAAAGATCCTACGGGAGCGATCATCCGTGATGCGACGGTGACTATCACCAACGAGCGCATCAAAGACGAGCGCAAGACAAAGTCGACGGAAGACGGCACCTACACTTTCACTGCTCTCTCACCCGGTAACTACACCATCAAAGTTGAAGCCGCCGGCTTCAAGACGATGACGAGAAACGATTTTCCGATCGAAACCAGTGACACAAAGGGTCTCGACATCTCGATGGAAATAGGCCAACCAACGGAGACTGTGGTTGTTACTGCCAACAGCGAGACACTGCAAACAGAAACGGGTTCCAGAGAGAACACAATCACCGCGAAGCAGATTGATAACCTCTCGATCATTAGCCGCAGTTCACTCGAGTTGTTGCGCATTCTGCCGGGAGTAGTTGCGCCTGATAACACGGATTTGGAAAGCATCGGTTTCGGCGGGGGCGCCAACGCAAATGCGAACTATCACGTAAACGGCCTGCGCGGCGAGCAGAACAACGTCTCCATTGATGGCTCGCGAATGATTGACATCGGCTCGAACAATGGCACTGTCATCACGGCCAATCCGGACATGGTCCAGGAGGTCAAGATACAAACCAGTAATTACGCGGCGGAACATGGCAGCAGCGCGGTGCAGATTAGCGCCACCACGAAAGGCGGCAGCAGCGACTTTCACGGTAGCGTTTACGATTACCTGCGCAACTATAGATTCCAGGCTAATGACCGCTCGAACAGCATCAATGGTGTGTCGCGACCACTTAGCAAGTACAACTATCCCGGCGGTAACATAGGTGGACCAGTCCTCCTGCCCTGGACCAACTTCAATCGTAATCGCGATAAGCTGTTTTTCTTCGTTGGGTATGAACGCTACTACCAGCAAGTAGACGAGGGGTCCGGCCTATTCCGCGTGCCCACGGTGAAAGAGCGTGCGGGTGATTTCAGTGAGTCGCCTGCGGGTTCGATCTTTGTTCCGGCCGGCTGCACTGCGAACGGTGTTGCGGGTCTTCCGGGATCAAACAACGCTTCGGACGCAGCGCCTAACAACAATCTTGTGCCGTGCGCTAGTCCGTTGGGCAGAGCCCTTCTGAATTTTTATCCATTGCCCAATCGAAGTGTTCCGTTCGGACAAAACAATTACGTTTACAGCGTGCTGCGACCAAACAATCGCCAACAGTTCACTTCGCGCTTCGACTACTCAATCAGCGACAAGACGAAACTGTACGTTCGTTTTGCGCGCGAGTATGAAGAGCAGGGGTTCCCGCGTGGCCTGTGGTGGAATTCATCGAATTATGAAATTCCCGGCAAGCTCACCAGCACCAACCTCGGTCGTTCAATTGTCGCGAACGTGACCAGCATCATTACCCCGACCATGACTAACGAGATGTTGTTCAGCGCCAGCAAGCTGAAGTTGAATTATGACTTCAAAGATCCGGACAAGGTTTCGTGGGCTGCTTTGGGTATAAAACCAGTTGGTTTCTTCTCGACAAGCAATCCGAACATTCCGTCGCGGTTGGCCAACACTAATCCCTATGTCCCGATTAGCGTGCTGACGTGGGGAGCCGGTGATTTCCACACGGCTTATGGTTTTCCGATTCTCGCTTGGAATGACAGCTTCGCGATTACTGACAACCTCGTGAAGGTTCAGAACACGCACACGCTGAAGTTTGGAGCGTTCATTGAACAGGCAAACAAGCGTCAGCAATCAAACGCCGATACCAATATCGTTACCGCGCAGTGGGGACAGACCACCGGTACCGGCAATAACTTTGGCGATGTCTTCGTCGGCAAGCCGATTGAATTCGCGCAAGCCTCAAACCGGCCGATTGATAACTTCCGCTATTACAACTACGAGTTTTATGGTCAGGACAGTTGGAAGATGCGGCCGAATTTCACACTCGAGTATGGAATGCGTGTCGCTTACCTGCCGCAGAACTTTGAGCGAAAAGGTAATGGCATCCTGTTCGACCCCGCAGCCTTTAAGCCTGGAGCCGGGCTGTTTTTGGGCGGCGACATTACCAAACCGAATGGCTATAGATTGGCTTCGCGAGATGAGATTCCGAAAGGCATTCTGGACAACTTGCCGCTTCAATGGATGCCTCGTCTCAACGTAGCCTGGGATGTTGGCGGCAAGGGTGATCTGGTCCTTCGTGCCGGCGCCGGACTCTTCTACAACCGCGTGCAGGGCAACTACGATTACTATTCAAGCGGCGAGCTCCCCAACACTTATAGCGCGACCGTGGATACTCCGTGGGGCTCAGCTAATGGGCTTTCGTTCGGCGACTTAACGACGCTTAATCCCTTCAGCAGCATTAGCTCAGTCAACGTGAACTCGCGCGACCTTCAATCGAACGAAGTGCCGCGGGTCGCGAATATGAGTTTCACGATTGAGAAGAGAATGCCGCTGGGAAATATTCTTTCGGTCGCTTATGTCGGAACCCAGGGACGACATCTACCGCAACGGCGCAACGCCAACATTATTCCGCTGGGAACGCTACTAAGCGGAACCATACCGCTGGGCTCGCCCGTATGTATCGGTGGAACTGGTCCAACTTGTACGGGTGGAACGAACTTCACGTCATTGAATCTGGCTGAGCCGGTGCAACGCGCAGCTTTGGCCGGTAATGTGCTCAGAAGGTACAGACCATTCGATGCCTTCAATTCAGTAGGCCTGTATCAATTCACCGGTACGTCCAGTTATCACTCGTTGCAGGCGACTCTTAGCCATAACGGAAGGAACCTTCAGTACTTTGCCACTTATACATTCAGCAAGGCGCTGGGAACGGTTGCGACTGCCGAGAGCGACGGTGCTGCGTGGGCCGATCCAATTGACACGCGAAATAGAAGCTGGGGAGTACTGCCCTTCGATCGAACTCACGTGTTCAATCTGTCCTACAACTGGAGCTTGCCGCGACTCGCACGTGGAGATTTTTCAAATGCGGTTACAGATGGAATCTTTAATGGCTGGCAGCTCTCAGGTATCACAACAATCCAGAGCGGTATCCCGATTCGCCTGAGATTCACCGGCGACATCGCGCAAGGCAGTCAGGCCGTCGGCTGGTATGGCTCAGATGCGTTCAATGGAACGAATGCGGGAGCGAGCCTCGGCGCCATCACGCCGGTCTATCTCGGCAACCCGCAGGTCGGTGGCAGCGCGTTGGGAAGCAAGGTTTTCGACCTATCGAAGCTGGCGATTCCGACGTTCCCGAATACCGGACCGTCTCAGCCGCCGTTCTATATACGCACGCCGGGTCGAAGTAATTTTGACATCTCCTTCTTCAAGAACTTCAACATCACTGAAGAGAAGAAACTGCAGTTCCGGACTGGACTGTTCAACGTATTCAATCAAGCGTACCCGACGCAGATCAGTGTTACGGCCACAAACCCGACCGGAAGCGATATCTTCCTCGCGCTGGAAACGGTTTGCAACCGAAGGGTGACGCGACCCACGGGCGATGGTACGAATACTGCAGACACGTGCGATCCGACTGGTGGGTTCCGCTTCACGCAGAACACGATCGATAACTTCGGAAAGATCCAGAACAAGCGCGGGCGAAGAATAGTAGAGTTCGCACTGAAGTTTACGTTCTAGGTCGTCGATCATTCGGGACATCAATTCGGCGCGAGAAGCAGCTAGTCCGCTTCTCGCGCCGTTCTGATTTGTAATTTGCTACCTCAAGCTTGAAGGTCCAATGACTTTTATGCAAATCTGTGTGCCGGCCTAACTACCCTGAATTATGAAAAAGGGCATTCGCATTTGTGTTGGTTTGCTGGTGTCGTTGATCTGCATCGCAAGTGCGCAGGCACAGGACATCGACGAGAACCACAAAACGCCGGACCCGAATAACGCCACCATCCGCGGGCGCGTCACGCTTCCCTCCGGATTTGGCGTCGAAGGTTACGCCCGCATCACCCTCAGAAACCAGACCAGCATACTTTCCACGCTTTACACCAACAGCAGCGGCGAGTTTCAGATCAGAAATCTGAGCGAAGGAATCTACTACGTTGAAGCCGAAATTAGAGACAGTAACTTCGACTCGGCAACGCGCAGGGTGGAATTGGGCCGTGGTTTGATGGCGGATATAACTCTCGAACTGAAGGACAAGAAAAATCCTACCGGCAACCCGATCGGAAAGGTTGTTTCTGCGGCTGAATTAAGACAAGCGGTGCCGTCCGCAGCTAAGAAGCAGTACGAACTCGGACTCAAGTTCGTAAACAAGAGTGACTTCCAGCAGGCTGCCAACCACTTTCAGGAAGCACTCTCAATCTATCCGGAGTATCTCGCCGCGCGAAATGATCTCGGCGCGCAGTACCTGAAACTCAAACGCATCGACGAAGCTGAGAAACAGTTTGAAATCGTGCTCGGCAGTGATCCAAAGAACTTCAATGCGAAGTTCAATATGGGGTTGGTCCAGGTCGAACGACACAATTATACCGAAGCGATCACGTTACTGAATCAGGCAGTTGCGATTGAAAGCACGCGACCGGTAGCGCGGCTCTGGATCGGAATAGCCAAACTTGAGTTGGGAGATCTTGAGGTTGCCGAACAGGAATTGACCCGCGCGTTAATAATGGGAGGAACTGACTGCGTAGCGGCGCACTATCACCTCGCCCGGATCTATTTCAATCGTGGGGCGATCGAGGATGCGAAGCGATCGGTGCAGGCATATATTCAAATGGCACCGCGTGGCGAATTCATCGAGGAAGCGAAGGAGTTGCAAGAAAAAATTAGCCACAGATGAACGCGGATTTTAAATCCGGATTTAATTCCGTGTTATCTGTGGCTTGCTTTACTGACTAATCACAAAACTTGTAGAGCGACTGACGTTGTTCACTGTGATTCTTAGTTCAAAAACACCCGCCGCAAATTTATCAATCGCAAACGAACCGGCATACTTGATCTGACCACGCTCATCAGCAGGCGGAAGCTCACCTGTCGTCTCTCCGATCTTGCGGCCGTCCTGCAGAATTTCCAACGTCATTTGCGGCGGTTTTATGGAACCTTTTGCAGGCCAGGCGGTGAAAAAGTACGCTAGTTGTTTGGTTATTTTGCGGTCGATGCGCTCACCGAGATTCGGATAAACAAGCAACTCTCCAAATCGCAGCGGCCGGTCGCGCTTCATCTCTTCCGGTGTAAGACGTTCCGCCCGCTTAAGTACGGCCACACTGCTCAACCGCAGCCTACTTTCGTCATTGGGCGCGATCTCGAGCGGATGGTTACTGACGTTCACCGCGTGGGTCGAGGCATCGTAAGCAATAACCTCGATTTGATACCTACCCTTCGGTAGTTGTGCTTCGCGATAGAAGAGGACGCTCTCTTTTTTTGCCGCATCTAAACTTTGCAGGGGACCCGACAGTGCATAATGCTGACTGAGCTTCTGGACGATGCGCTCGCTTTCATCCCGCACCAGTGCAACGATGGAAAAGTCAGTGCTGTAGATTTTCTTTTCGTTATCGGTGGCAAACTTGAACGCGGCCAGCGGAGTTTCACCAAGTATCAGCGTTAATCCGTCTTTGCCTGCCGGATACGCCAGGGCGCCGCTCCGCAGTAAGCTTTGGCTTGAGGAGCTGCCCTTCCAGTTTCTTGCGGCCGCAATAGCAGTCACTTCATAATCGAGCATGGGCAACTGACCCGCAGACTCAACCGCGTAATAACCTTGCCGCGATTGCACTTCAACATTTGAACGCGCCACTTTAACGCTTATCCGCCTGAAGTGGCCGTCATAGTCTTTGTTCTGCGGAACGTAGGTGAGGAAGTAGTAACCATTCATGTCGTCGTCAATGCGGTGCAATCCCGAAACCAGATCGTTGGTGTCATGGATCAGGAACCCGCCCGTTTGATCCGATAGTGATCCGAGACCGCTACGCGGATCGAAGCGCAGCAGATCCTCGTTGCGCTCGAGCGATCTGAGGTATGGGCCGCTGGCGCCTCTATCGTTACCGCGGCCTTGGTTGGCCAGCGATGCTCCGGCGATCGAGTTGAGTTCGCGTGCGGCTTCGGCGGTTCCACTCTCAGTACGTAAGCCCGCGGCGTCTATCGCATAGATACTTACGTTAGCTCGATTCGCCGCGTTGATAACTGAAGGAAACTTTTGCTGCACCGCAGGCGGCAACTTCAAACCTTCCGAGAAGAATATGATCGTCTTTCTTCCGGGGAGATTTTGCATTGGGCTAATGACTGCGAGCAGGCTGTTAATGGTTGCAAATCCCTGCTGATCGCGCTCGAGCCGCTCGTAGTGGTCCAGCATCTGGTTTTCCATTTCGACCAGCTTTTGCTGAACTGCCGCCTGGCCGGCTTCGGCGCCGGCAGCAGAAGCTCCAGCTCCGTCACGTGCGGCGCCGGCTAATGACGCAGTTTCGACAGAGTTCGTTATTTGCTGATCCAGGGAAGTATTGCGCTCATTGTTGTCGCGCATCTTCGCAGCGCCCGAGTTGTAGGTTGAAATCACTGTTCCGGTAACAAGTTCGACTCCGTTTTTCACGAGTTGCGCGTCATCGGTAAAAGGTTGAATCGTGCGCAAGGTTTGATCAATTCCAAAGACGCCGGTGAAGCCGCCGTTTGCCATCCCTTCCTGCGCGTATGCAAACCCGGCTTTGCGGGCAAGTGATCGTGCCTCGGGTGAGAGGCGATCAAAGACGAGCGCCGTAACGGTGGGAGTTGACCGCCTGGCGGGCCCGGTCGTGGTTGTCGTCCCCGTCGTGTCTGAATTCTTATCCTTTGCCTCCGGCGTAGCGGGCGTTGTTTCTCGTGTGACGAAGCGAAACGACTCGACTTTCTGTGCCACTCCATCTTCCAGAATCTCAAAATCACTTTGCTTCAGATCCCGGATGGGACGCCCCTTCTTATCCTTTACGACGACATCCAGACGTACTTCGTTGCTGCGAGTGCGAATGACGTCATCCTGATCCTGAGCAGGCAAAGTTTGGGCGCATAGCAGAGTGGGCGACACACTCGCAGTGACGATAAGTACAAGGCTCAGGAGTGTTTTCATTGCGTGGAGTATAGTCTAAATATTGTATACTTTCACGTATCTTAGGCTCGCCTGGATTTATCAATGGCATTTAAAACAGCCGTAGTAATTTTTCTATTAATCACTGTGGGTTTGTTTGCGGGTCGGGTCTCGGCACAGGGTCCCGGGGATGCCGTAGAGCGTGAATTCGAACGCGCCACGCAGTTACACCAGGCTGGAGATTTGCAGGGAGCAGTGCGGGCTTACCTGGCCATTCTTTCGGCGCATCCTGCGCGCACAGACGTGCGTTCGAACCTGGGGGCTGCGTATTCCGCGCTGGGCCGCTATGAAGAGGCGATTGACCAATACAAACGTGCGCTCGTTATTGACACCGCGAATTCCGCAATCCGCTTCAACCTGGCAATGGCCTATTACAAAGCAGCATGGTTCGCAGAGTCAGCGACTGAATTGAAACAATTCCTGGCGACGCCTTCCAAGACTCCGCAAACATTGAACGCGCGACTTGTGTTGGCCGACTGTCAAGTCAGATTAGGCGAATACAAGCAGGTCATCGACGCGCTTTCACCTATCGCAGAATCTGATCCATCGAATCGCACAGTTGCCTATTTGCTTGGCAGCGCACTAATCGGGAATGGCCAGCCCGACAAGGGACAGGAAATCATTGATCGAGTCTTTCGCGACGACGACTCTGCTGAAGCGCACCTTTTAATGGGCTCGATCTTGTTAGTGGCTGATGACGCTCAGGGAGCTCTTAAGGAGGTTGAGCGCGCCGTACAGTTGGACCCTAAGCTTCCTGGGGTGCACGGGTGGCATGGTCGTGCATTGATGAGGCTGGGTGATACGGAACAAGCAAAACTTGCCTTCAAGACTGAATTGGCGAGCAACGCAAACGACTTCGATTCCAATCTCTATTTGGGAATATTGTTTCGGCAGGACAAGCAGGTTGACGACGCGCTTGCACATCTACGGCGCGCAGTCCAGTTGCGCCCGCGTGAGCGATATGCCCAGTATCATTTAGCAGCAGTTTACGGAATGGCGGGTAAACCTGCCGTTGCACTGCCGCTGCTTGAGGCTGTAGTAAAAGAGTATCCGGATTTTGTCGAAGCTCGCGTATTGCTGGCATCGATTTATTACCGTCTGGACCGAAAAGCTGATGGGGACCGGGAAAAGGCGCTCATTCAGAAATCGACTGCTGAGGAACAAGCCAAACAACCCGGCGCGCAGACAAACCCCAATAACAAACCGAAACAACCGTAGCGCGACAGATTTCCTGTGACTACCGCAAACCACTTGTACTGTGCCCTGTTGTTAGTAGCCGGATTGCTCACGGCTGCCACGCCCGGCGTTGCACGTGGCACTGCGCAACAGACCCGGAAAGTGAACCCCCCCGCGCCCAGCGCACAAACTCAACCTAACACTGAGGCTGAGTTTGAACATGTAGTGAAACAGGCAGATGAAGCGCGAGTGGCGGAGCGCTTTGAAGAGGCGGTATCGCTCTACGGCAAAGCTTTGAATATCAAGCCAAAGTGGCCGGAAGGCTGGTGGTATGTCGGTGCGATCTTTTATCAGAAAGACTTGTACCCCCAGGCACGCGATGCATTTCAGAACCTGGTGGCGCTCGAGTCTGAAAGAGGTCCTGCCTGGGCCATGCTGGGCCTGTGTCAGTATCAAACCGCCGAATACGAGCGGGCCGCAGTTTCATTGCAACGCGCACGAACTCTTGGAATAAATGACAATCCGGAACTGGCTCGTGTCGCTAGTTATCACATCGCACTGCTTTACATCCATTTTGAATATTTCGAGAGCGCTTACGATGTGCTGAATGAGTTTGTGCGTGCCGGCCAAGAGTCTGCGAAGGTTATCGAAGCTTTCGGACTGGCGCTTTTGAGAATGCCTTTTCTGCCAAACGAGATTCCGTCCGATAAGCGGGAAAAGGTGCTGCTCGCAGGGCAGGCGGGTTACAACATGGCGGCTCGTCGTCAGGAACAGGCTCGTTCGGCCTTTGAAATGCTGCTGACTCGCTATCCCAACGATCCGAACATCCACTACGCGTTTGGTGTTTACATGCTGCCGCAGGACGCGGACATTGCCATGAAGGAATTCAAACGCGAGTTGGAGATTTCGCCTAATCACTTCGCGGCGATGACTCAAATGGCGTTTGAGTATATGAAACGAGATCAATTCACTGATGCGTTGCCGCTGGCGGAAAAAGCAGTCCAACTCGCGCCAAAGTTATACGCTGCGCGCAACGTGCTGGGACGCGTGCTGCTCGAGCTCGGCCAGGTTGATCGTTCGATCAAAGAGCTCGAGGCGGGAGTCAAGATTGCGCCTTCCAGCCCGGAGATGCACTTTGCTCTCGCTCGTGCTTACACCCGTGCCGGTAGGAAAGAGGAGGCTGCTCGCGAACGCGAGACCTTTAAAAAACTCCAGGACGAATACAATCAGAAGCGCCAGATCGATGGAAATCCGAATCCACAGTAAATCCGTGTAATCCGTGCTTAAAAAACATTTGCTAATCGCGGTGGTAATTGCACTGGCCATTGTGGCGAATGCCCAGATGAGTGCCGTGCGCCGCTGGAACCCAAGAAGAATTCCTGTGGACACTGTTTTTGTCGGTGACCCGGCATGCGGAGAATGTCACAAGAAGCATTTCGCATCGCACGGGTCGAGTGGAATGGCAATGGCCATGGAGCCGGTCACCGGATCGAAGGTGCTGAGTGAGAACCCAAAACTCACGATGCGCGTCGGCCCATATACTTACGAGATCACGCGCAATGGTAAAGAGAGTTCTTACTCGGTGAGTGATGGAAATGAAACCATCACGTTTCCGATTCGCTATGCTTTTGGACAGGCCAGGATGGGCCAGACTTACGTGCTGGAGCGCGACGGAAAGTTTTATGAAAGCCTGGTCAGTTTCTACAGCGAACCAAAGGCGCTCGATTTCACGATAGGCGCGCCGCGAGGCATTCCAAAATCACTAAATGACGCGGTCGGACGGCTGCTGCCGCCAAACGAAGTAGCTAATTGCTTCGGTTGTCACTCGACGGGCGCAGTCGTAGCCGGCTCACAACTGCGTCTCGAAACATTTGCACACGGAATACGGTGTGAGAGTTGTCATGGTCCCGGCGGCCAGCACGTTGCGGCTGTCAAACGAGGCGAACTGCCGTCCCAATCCATCTACAATCCGAAGCTGCTGAGTGGCGATGAGTTGACGCAACAGTTTTGCGCTTTATGCCATCGCGGAGCTGACGAGTTCTCGTTGTTGAAGAGCATGGAGATCAACAACGTTCGCTTTCAACCCTATCGTATTTTTCTTAGCAAGTGTTATTCGGACGATCGGAAGATCAGCTGTACGGCGTGTCACAACCCTCACGAGCAACTGCGAGAAGACGCATCTTACTACGATAAGAGGTGTCTTGGCTGCCACTCGCTGAGGAACAAGAATGCAAGTGCCGCCGACGGAAAGAGTTGTCCGGTGGCGGACAAGGAATGTACTTCGTGCCACATGCCGAAGGTTGAAGTGAAGGCGGCGCACTTTAAGTTTACCGACCATTACATAAGAGTCGTGAAGCCTACAGAGAAGTATCCAAACTGAGCCGCGGATGACACGGATTAATAGCGGATGAAATCATTTTACTTGGTTGCAGTTTTGGCGTTGCTCTTCAGCAGCAGTTGGCGCATATCGCAGTCCAATGTTCCAGCGCAGCGAGTGACGTTCGTGGAAGTGCCGCCGTCCCAGAGCAAGATCACGTGGACGCACGATAACGGGCGCTCTGAATTGCGCCATTTGCCGGAGACATGTGGTGGTGGCGGGCTCTTTTTTGACTTCGATAATGATGGCTGGATGGATATCTACCTCGTCAACAGTGGGCCATCGGATTTTTACACTCCCAAAACTCCGATCAGGAACGCTCTCTATCGAAACAACGGCGACGGCAGCTTCACCGATGTCACAGATAAAGCCGGTGTTGCTTGCGGGCAGATGGGAAACTTCGGAATGGGCGCCGCGGCCGCAGATTTTGATGGCGACGGTTGGCAGGATCTGTACGTCACCAACTACGGCGCCAATGTGCTTTTTCACAATAACGGAAACGGCACGTTTACGAACGTGACTGACAAAGCCGGAGTTGCGGCGCCGAACTGGTCCACCTGTGCTACGTGGTTTGATTACGACAACGACAGCAAACTCGATCTCTTTGTCTCGAGTTTTGTGCAATACAGCGGCACGGGCACGATCTTCTGCGGCGATAACCGCATCGGTCGCCGTTACTACTGCGTGCCACGCGTTTTCAAGCCTCGTTCGAGTTTTCTGTTTCATAACGAAGGTGGCGGCAAGTTTCTCGACGTCAGTAAAGATTCCGGAATTGCTGCCTCACAAGGTAAATCGTTTGGCGCAGTCGCGACTGATGTGAACAACGATGGACTGATGGATCTCTTCGTCGCAAACGACACCCTCGCGAATTTCCTATTCGTCAACAAAGGAAAGGGAAAGTTTGAAGAAGCCGGCTTGCTGTCGGGAGTAGCCTACAGCGATTCGGGTGCGCCACGTTCGGGAATGGGAGTCGATGCAACTGATTATGACAACGACGGCTGGCAGGACTTGTTCGTCGCCAATATCGATCAGGAGCTGTTCAGTCTCTACCACAATGAAAAGGATCTTTCGTTCATCGATCGCCCGGGTGAAATTGGACCAGCAACGCGCCTGCTCAGCGGCTGGGGTTTGCGTTTCTTTGATTACGACAACGACGGCGATCCCGATCTGATCCTGGCGAATGGCCATCCGGACGACATGGTTGAGATTCAGTCGCTCAAAGTTAAATACAAAGAGCCGTTGTTAATGTTCGAGAATGTCAATGGAGCCTACAAGAATGTCAGCGCCATTTCCGGTGCGGCTTTTAGTAAAGACTGGCCGGCGCGAGGACTTTCAGTCGGCGATTACGACAATGATGGCGACCTCGATGTGCTGATCATCAATAACGGCGATGCGCCTGTGTTGCTGAAAAATGAAGGTGGCAATCAGAACAACTGGGTTGGCCTGAATCTGGTCGCGACGAAGAGCAATCCGATGGCTGTCGGCGCCATCATCACGTGGGACGTGGGTGGTGTGAAATACCGTCGTCTCAAGACCGCCGGCGGTAGTTATCTTTCGTCACACGATCCACGCGAGATCCTGGGAATCGGCAAGGCGACTAAGATCGATAGCCTCGAGATCAAATGGCCCAGCGGGCGCGTCAGTAAGTTAACGAATCCACCTCTGCGAAAGTACATAAAAATTGTCGAGGAATAAGCCACGGATTGGACAGATCCGGAAAAATCGATTTACACCGATCCGTTCAATCTGTGGCCTGCTTCTGATCGCTCTGTTTGTGCCACGAGTGTCTCCTCAGACGCAGTATCCTTTCCAAAATCCTGATCTGCCCATCGAACAACGGATCGACAACATCCTCTCACTAATGACGATCGACGAGAAGATCGAATGTCTCGATACAAATCCGAGTGTGCCGCGTCTCGGCATCAAAGGCAGTGGTCACGTCGAAGGCATCCACGGATTGACGCAGGGTGGGCCAGGAAAATGGGGCCGTCCGAAGACCGTGCCCTCGACGACCTTCCCACAAGGAATTGGGCTCGGCGAGACGTGGGACCCGGAGATATTGCGGCAGGCGGGAGAAATCGAAGGTTACGAAGCTCGTTACGTTTTTCAGAGTCCGAAGTATAACCAGGGCGGCATTGTGATCCGATCTCCCAACGCCGACATCGGACGCGATCCGCGCTGGGGCAGAAACGAGGAGTGCTACGGCGAAGACGCATTCTTCAACGGCACGATGGTTGTCGCCTTCAGCAAAGGCTTGCAGGGAAACGATCCAACCTACTGGCAGTCGGCCGCTTTGATGAAGCACTTTCTCGCGAACAGCAACGAGAACGATCGCGATAAATCAAGCTCGAATTTTGATGAGCGCCTATTTCACGAATACTACTCGCTGCCGTTTCGTATGGGTGTGATCGAAGGCGGCTCGCGTGCATACATGGCTTCGTACAACGCCGTGAATGGCGTGCCGATGACGATCAATCCGATCCTGCAAAACATCACCCGCGATCAGTGGGGTCAGGACGGGATCATCTGCACCGATGCCGGCGCGATGAAGAACCTGGTTACGTCTCACAAACACTCTCCTGATTTCGAAACTGCGGCGGCTGAGTCAGTCAAAGCCGGCATCGGACAATTCTTGGACGACTATCGCGGACCGGTTCGAGGTGCATTGAAGCGAGGACTGTTAACTGAAGCAGACATCGACCGCGCCCTCCGAGG
>Ga0111538_10005313_pt1 | contig 17631 bp, 10 predicted proteins | sample SoiMethybrSBSTD1_FD_79669 | JGI IMG/M metagenome (GOLD analysis project Ga0111538, IMG submission 79669) | Bulk soil microbial communities from a Populus tree surrounding site in Tennessee, USA - Soil MetaG P. TD hybrid SBSTD1 (version 2)... | ecosystem: Environmental > Terrestrial > Soil >...
GGGACAAGTGTCCGGCCAAGTGCGTCTTGTTGAGGTTGATCCTCGTTCGTAAGCCCAACGTCAGCAAGGGTAATTCCATTCGGGTACTCTGGGGTAACAAAGTCTTCTCCGGGAATCCACTCACCTTCAGCGAGAACATAAACCGTGGCTTCGAATTCAGGCACGAACTCGCCATACTTTTTAGTGACGTCGACTGCACGAATAAATATTTCAGGCTGCGTCATATCAAAGAGAGCTCGCTGATCCGATCCACCATCAGTGCCTATTTCCGAAATTGGAAAATTGTTCACCTGGACTATCGGATTGCCACCAGGGAATGGAGGAATTATTGCTTCAATTGTTTCTGTTTCCGGGTTGTAGGTTGCTGGCACGGGGGTCCCTCCAAATAATACCTGCGTTTCCGCGTACAGGTTTCTACCTTCAATAGTCAGCGTAAACGTCGCTTCACCGGGATTTGCATCGTCCGCCCATTTCAGATCAAGGATCTCGGGGTTTGGCGTAGCCATAGTTAACAAAGCAGCATGTGCTTTGATAAGACCAGCGCCGGACTTAATGTCGAAACCAGGCTCGTGCATATCTGTGGCCGTACTCTGCAACAATTTCTTTATATCGTGAGGTGAGCTTCCGGGTCCCCAACTGGTCAGGTCCAGGTGCGTTGGTGCTGTAGTTGGATAATAATAACCTCTCACTTCCATAGCCAGCGCTGCAACAGCAGCTGCGTGAGGCGCTGCCGCAGATGTTCCGAAGAAATTCGGTTTCCCATTACCTTCAATATCCGGACCTCCAAGGTCAACAGTGTTATCACCACCGTTTGGTGCTGTGAAGGCTGCAGCCGGTCCACCGGGCTTTCCGACAGATGAGAATGTGGCAACAGTAAAGGGTACAATGGGAGGATCTGAGGGTGGTACCTGAAAGTCAAATTCGGGGGTATTGCTATAAAGGATGGCACCTACTGCCATTGCGCCAGGGGCAGCAGAGTGTGCTACGACCGTCGTAGATCCTGGGAAATATTCATTCTGATCGCTCGGCTTAAGTTCACCGCGGAAGAATAGGTACTTGAAGGGTATGACGTCGGAGTCGTTACAAACATCACACTCGCGGGCAATCACAAGTTTCACAGTACTCTTAGCTGCCACTGAGAAAGAAAGGACCTCAACCATTTCGGTACTGTTCACGTGGTTGAAACCAAAGAGTGGTTGTCCCTGAAAGTCCTTTAGGTAAATATCAAGGTCGCGCAGAGTAGTTCCGTTAAAACCGGGATCTTCCCATTGCAGCACTACCGTGTAGATGCCGGGATAGACCGTCAAAGTTTGCTCTGTATCACTTCCACTAAACGCGTGTAGCCTTCCAGATAATGTGCCTTCATTTCTGGGCAATATATTTAATAGATCTTGAGTGGCGTTAAAGACACCTTCTACCGAATTAGCAGCATAATTTCCCGCCGACGTAAAAACGGAGACGCCATCTTCAGCAACGCTGTTAACCGCGTTCGCCACAATTCCTGTACCGTTGAAAGGCTCTGCTATGAACGCTACGTCGTCACAGATGATTTCACACCCAGCGTCCTTCAACGCAATAATACCCTTGGCCATATCCGGTGCAGTAAGGCCGGCGTTTCTAAATTTTAACTCCGCTCGAGGCGCAATGTCATGGACTATTTGCAGCATAGCGCGGCCTTCATCCTTGCCAATCCCGTACCTAGCGTCGAGGTCCCTGACGACATCCACTGTTGGAAGCTGTCCAAAAGGATGGTCAGCGGCACCTGGCAGATCCCAGTTTCCGACATCAATTGCTGCACGATCTCCAGGTAGTCTGTTATAACTGTCCGATAGAACGCCAACCGTAACTCCGCTTCCTGACACGGGCTGCCCCGTGGAAGCGTTAAAATATCCTAATCTTACCAGATCAGACCGCATGACAATATCACCTTGCGTTGTTGCGTCGCCTACTAAAAAAACCGGAGTGAACGCCGGCCATACGAACCTGATCAAGTTCATCCCAACCACTTGATTGAGTGTATTGAGGTCTGTCAAGGTCGCAATTGGGTAATATCCTGCAGCGGTCATTCTACCTTGCAAATCGCTGAGATCTTCGTCGTATTCAAATCCTTTTGGTGCGAGAGCGGTTAGAAGATTGGAGAGTTGGCCGCTATGGAAGAATACTTCGATTAGAACCTTGTGGCTAGTGGTGTTAATGTTGAACACTTCATTTGAAGCCGTTGGGTTTGCTGGATCATACGTCTGTTGAAGCATCGTTAATTCGGAGCTAACGATCTTGTATACCTTACCTCCTTGTGGAGAACAGATACCGAATTTCTGCTTGTCTTTAACGGAGACTGTAAATGACGCACTTCTTGAACACGCTTCGGAAACCGTAACAACGGCGGTGATCACGTCACCGGAAGTCGCTGTATAGGAGGCCGGATTAGCAATGGGAATACCGCCTTTATTGAATGAGAGCGTGCCACCTGATGATGCTGACACATACGCATTTAGGTTAATCACAGAAGTGTTTCCGCCATTTTCGGTGCTGCATACATCTGCGTTGACAACGGATAGAGTAGCCGTAGGACAATTACCGTAGGATACAAAGTTGATATTTACTCCAGACTGTATATTGACCTGGGTTCCGCTCCATATCGCGCCCAAAATTTCGCTGTTTCCTGTGCCAGAACCGACGTTGATCGCAGCGAACGGAGCCCAAATAGTACCTGAGTACCTGGTTTTTGTCCCCCCGGGTGAACCATTTGGAAGATCAAAAGCGTACTTGCCGCTGCCAGTCCCTGTACCGTGTACTTCGGTGAAAATGCGCGCGGCACTACCTCCACCTTTAATAATTACATCCAGCTTGCCGAGGATAACATTATTGTGTACATGTAAAATTATATCGCCGCTCTGATTCTGGAAGTCGAATACAAATGTGTTACTATTCTTATTGTCTATCTGATTGATCGTGTAAGTACCTGGGCCCTGAAAAGTAAGGGTTTGATTTCCGGTAAGTTTTATACTGTTCAGTGGCCCTTTTGAAATCCCACTTGTTTTTGTAATGTCGTTAGCCTGGCTGTTATAGGGAATAAAGTTGGCGATTGTCGGCAGACCAGGAAGCAATGGTATGGCTGGTGTTTTTTCAAACTCTCCAAGGCCGGGGGTGGGGCCGCTGTAAGTGGTTTGATCAGGGTGTGTTACTTTTCCCGCAACCGTCCCACCGCCGATAACGATATTGCCGTTGACGTCGATGTTGCCGCCCAATTTGGCATTTGAACCGACTGAAAGAATGGTAGCACCGATGACAAACGGAATATTCGACGCAGCAATTCGACCGGTAACGGTGTTGCTATTGGCCAGTACAATGGTTCCTTTACTAAAGACATTTCCAGTTATGGTGGCGCTTCCTGTGGTCTTCACAAGTTTCAAACTGCCAACAGACCCACCGTTGATGTTTGAACTGGAACCAAGTTGAACTGCATATCCTGGTCCGGTCGGAACTGTTGAGCCCTGGAGACCGGCGCCGGCGAATACGGAAAAATCCGAGATCTGAAGCTGCTCATTTTGAGCAACGACATTCAAAGAGCAGGAAATAATGAATGATAAAGTCAAGAGGGAACGAAGAGAGCGGGCAGGGCTATCCGACGTCCTAGACAGGAGACTCGGGCAACGAGAATTCATACTTTTTTGGGTTTGGACGATTAAAGCAATACTAAAGATAGTGTAATATCTGAGACCGATTATCAGAATTTTGCAAAAATTTCAAAAACAAGGCTCGAATTTGCCTAGGCAATAGGTTATAGGAAAAATTTTTGGGGTGTAATTACACAAATTTCAAATGTAAGATTTTGGAACAGTTGGTCTCCAGTCGGGCGTCGTTTTTTGGGAAACAGCTCCCTCGTAGAAAGCCGATTTGTTGGCTTCGCAGCTCATTAGGCCTCGTTTGTAACGTGAGGGCAGGTTCAGTGCAAGAACGCTAGCTATTCCTTGCTAGCAACAAATTGCTACTCAGGTGGCAATAGCCAATAAGGCCTTCTGTCGTAGGAAATTGTATTCCGCAGCATGTCGCTAGAAATCTTTGGGCCTCAGGCCCGTGCCGCAGGGCAAGCTATTAGAACGGCAATTTCACGATTCGTTCAGACCCACGTCCAGCCTATCGGTAACGTAAGCAGTTTCTGCTTTTGGAAGGGTTTCTGCGCGCCTCTTGACCTCGGCATTCAGCACCGCCATGTCTTCAATCCGTTTGGCCTCAAACCCATGTTCTTCGGTTTTCAATAGTTGATCGTATGGACCTTGTCCGGAGATCAGTTTTACAAATACTGGGGCGGTTTCAACGGCAATAAAAAGCAAGACAATAAACCAGTGCGCCCACCAAATAGCGTCGCTCTTAACGGTAATCCGGCTCAATGCCTCCATTCGAGACGCAGGACCATCGAGCTTTTGTCTTGCGAGACTTCCGATACCTGTGGCGATCGTGGAGTCGATCGCAGTAAGTGCTTGCTGTTTTTGCTGGATCAGTAAACTATTCTTGCTGACAAGTTCCTGCAACTCTTCGTTGACCCGATCAGCGTCAGCCTTTTTGATTTTGTAGATCGGTCCTGCATTTCTTTTGCGCGTACCACCGGTTCCGTCGGCCTCCTCCTGAGCAAGGCGATCGAGCTCATCACGTTTTGCGGTCTTTAATTCAATTTCATTCTTTAAGAATGCTATCTCTTCTCTTAACGTTTGCTGGGTAGCCTGGTAGCGCATTTTGATCTCATTTTCCTGCACAGTGTATGTCTGCTGTTCCATGATGATAAGTTCCGATTGAATTTCTTTGTCGAAAATTTTCATCTCCAGAGGTTTGGCGATAACGATCGATATCAAAACTGCTAAAATGATCCGAGGTAGAGCCGTTCTAATTTCTCGCATTGAGTTTTTTTCCTTACGCATACTTGACACGATATAACGGTCAAGGTTAAAGATCATCAGTCCCCAGACCAGACCGGCAAGTGAGGCAATCCATGCGTTATCGAAGACCGTGTAAAGTGCGTATGAAGCTGCCAACGCGGCAAAAACACCTGTGAAGAAAATCGTAGCACCTATACCGGCGTACTTGCTCGATTCCACTTCACACTTTTTTAGCATCGGTATGTGAACACCCGAGCAGAGCCAGAAGAAATGCTTTAGTTTATCCATGCCAGCAGCTACAACGTAGTAAGTACAAAAATAGTATAAGTAGTCATCAACCGATGTGCCAGGAACGTTTAATGATTGTTTTATTATGGATTGCAACTTTTGATTTCCTGGGATTGTACATTACTGAACATGAATGTGTTCAGTTTCGTGTACTTACGGACATGGTGGGAGTTATGAGTGATGAGTTAGGAGTTATAAATTGGGCAGTGGGTGCGGGCGTGATCTGATTTCGATTCGATACACACCCTTGCCCCAACACTCACCCTCACCCTCACTCTCACCCTCACACCAACTCATAACTCATAACTTATAACCTTGAAATTTAAGATTTCCCTTCCCAACGAATTCAGTTTTGATCTCAGCTTAGCATTCCTAAAAAGATCACCCAAAGAACTGCTTCATCGATACGCTGAAAAAAGTGTAAGAAAGTTATTGCGTATCGATGGCAACGACGTTCTGTTTGAACTAACAGCGTCACGAGACCATTCATTGAAAGTGAACATCTTGAATGGACCTATTTCACGATCTCAAAAAAATGAACTCGTAACGTACATAAAGGAATGGTTTGATCTGGATACAGATCTTAAACCGTTCTATGCAATGGCGTCCAAAGATCGATTGCTCGGAAGCCTGATCACAAAGTATTATGGCTATAGGATCGTCGGCCAGCCTGATCTGTTCGAGTCACTCGTTTGGGCTGTGCTTGGCCAGCAGATAAACGTTCAATTTGCTTACACGCTCAAGCAGCGGTTTGTGGAGAAATTCGGCTCAAAATTGATTTTTGAAAATGAAGAGTATTTTATGTTTCCAACACCCGAGACAGTCGGATTACTAACAGATGAACATCTTCTTCCGCTACAGTTCTCAAGACAAAAGAGCAAGTACACCGTTCTCATTGCCGAAGCCTTCGCCAGCAAACAGATCTCGAAAGAGAAGTTAACAGGGTTGCCATTATTGCAGGCAAAAGAGTTACTCATGACTATTAAGGGGGTGGGCAACTGGACAGCGAACTATGCATTAATGAAAACATTTCGTTATCCCGATGCATTTCCATTGGAGGATGCAGGAATCCACAATGCCATTAAAAATCTGAAGAAAATGGACAGGAAACCGACATTGGAAGAGGTAAGAAAAGTATTTAAGAAATATAAAGGGTGGGAAGCCTACGCGACGCTCTATTTATGGAAGAGCCTATAAAACCCCATGAAAATGGGATGGTGTATTACGTTGATTTTATCTTTTTTAGCACACCGAAATATAAGCAACGATTTTTTTATCTTTAAAAACTAATACCGACCTGAATGCTGCGGAACTGCATTGTCTCTTTTCTTTTCATTGGGGCGATATGTATTTCTTATGCCAGTTCTGCACAAATACAGAACAATGCAGAGGAAGCTTTCAGGATATCTTCAGAAACCAATAAGCCAGTTCTACTTGTGTTTGCCGGATCAGATTGGTGTGCAAACTGCATCCGATTTGAAAAAAAGATCTTATCGGCAACAGAGTTTCAAACTTTTGCTCAGGAAAATCTTGTGATACTAAAAGCAGATTTTCCACAACGCACATCACTTTCTACGGCACTTCAGGAACAGAATGCGTCGTTAGCAGAGAAGTACAATCCTAAGGGAGAATTTCCGTACGTCTTGCTTTTAACTCCTGGGAAGTCGGTTCTTTCTTCTCTGGTGTTTAGCAATCAATCATCTTCAGAGTTTATTACAGAAATAAAAAGTTACATCGCGAAATGAATACTGTTGCGAACCGGGAAACACGCCGCCAAGTGAGGCTGATGGGATCGGATTTCGAGTTCGTGATCGTAGATGAGGAGCCTGAGATGGCGTTGAACAACGCGATTGATGAAGTAAAACGCATTGAGTTATTGCTAACTGAATTTTCTGAGACATCACAGACATCATTGATCAATCAACACGCAGGAGTACAACCGGTGTTTGTGGATGAAGAAGTGTATCGTCTAATAAAACGTTCCAAAGAATTAAGCTTTCTAACCCAGGGTGCATTCGATATAACCTGTGGCCCCCTGAAACGATTGTACAACTTCAAGGGAGAAACTTTTCAATTCCCCGATACCGCTTCCATTAATAACGCTCTTGGTAAAATCGGAGCTGACAAGATACAACTCAAAGAACCAAATAGAGTATTTCTCGATAAACCAGGAATGCACATCGCGTTTGGAGCAATTGGAAAAGGATATGCGGCCGACATGGTGAAACGGAAATTAATTGAGGGTGGAATTACAAGTGGTGTGATAAATGCAAGTGGCGATCTTACAGCTTTTGGTCGCCGTATGGATGGATCAATGTGGAGAGTAGGAATCGCTGACCCGAATGATCCTTCCAGGGTACTCTTCTGGTTGCCTGTGGAGAATGCATGTGTCGCAACGTCGGGAAACTACGAGCAGTACTTTGAAGTCAATGGGATCCGGTATTCACATAACATCGATCCCCGAACGGGACTACCGGTGAAGGGTATAAAGAGTGTAACCATTGTAAGTCCAAGCGCTGAACTTTCCGACGCACTTGCTACTGCTGTCACCGTAATGGGTGTCGATGTGGGAATACATTTTATTGAGCAGTTGCCAGGAACACATTGCCTTATAATCACCGATCAAAACAAGATCTTTACTTCACGTCACCTTCGGATTGAACCGAACCTGTTATGAAATTGAGAATTTCGATAACCTTTGTCATCGTAGCGTATTTTATTCTCGCCGGATGTGAATCAGTAAAGCCATATCAACGTGTGTATGTGAATGATTATGAAATGAAAACTGGTCAACCGGGAAGCAGGGGATTTGAGGAACAGGTTCAGGCGTACCGTGAGGGCGCATCAGGCGGAGGCAGCAGCAAAACCAGCGGTGGTTGTGGTTGTAACTAACGGTGAAAAAAAGATACATCGCAATCGGCCTTCTTGCATCGTCGCTGGTGTCTTTCGCACAACGTCCGGACAGCACCTACCGAAAGAAAAGACTCTCAACGACCGATGTTCAGATCTTCATGTCGTATTACACGCAAGACAATGATCACTCAGCCGTTACAGGAGGACAGGGAACGGAAGATCTGCAAGTGTATGCAACTCAGTTATCGGTAGATCATAGAGATTCATCCAATGTATTTCATTTCGATGCGGGACTTGATGTTATCAGTTCTGCGTCCACGGATAACATTGACTTTGTTAAGTCATCAGCCTCCAAAGTTGACGCACGGACACATGTAAATACGGGCTATAACCGAAAATTCGGACGGTCAGGAATTACTGCTGGAATCAACGGTAGTTTTTCTATAGAATCTGATTATACATCGTTTGGTACAGCTTTGTTCTTTAGTAAGCTCGACGCATCGAAGTCAAGAGAAATTTCGATAGCCCTTCAAATGTATTTTGATGACCTGAGATGGGGAAGACTTCACGACGGACATCCGGAAAAACTTATTTACCCCGCCGAATTGCGTAACAAAGAATGGTTCGATCAGTACCGCCGGAATTCCTACAATGTTGAGTTTGGATATTATCACTTAATAAACAGAAGGATGTCAATAGGAGTATACCCTGGTGTTGGTTATCAATCAGGACTATTGTCCACGCCATTTCATCGCGTGTACTTTAGTGATAGCTTAAGACGCGTCGAAAACCTTCCCCTATCGCGGTTGAAACTTCCAATAGGAGTCCAACTAAACACATTCGTTGGTGGTAGATGGATAATCAGAACTCAGTATCGCTTTTATTGGGATGATTTTGGTGTGGTAGCAAACACATTCAATGTCGAGGCCGCGTATAAAGCAGGTCGGGCCTTTACAGTTACACCATTTATAAGAGTTTACGGGCAAACCGCAGCGGATCATTTTAAAGGGTATAAAGAGCATAAAGGAGCCGAAGAGTTTTATACTTCTGACTATGACCTATCAAAGTTTACAAGTCTGAAACCAGGGGTCGGTGTGCGATACGCGCCCTATTCAGGGAACGGCAGGACCACGTTTAATGCGATTGAATTGCGATATGCTTTTTATAAAAGGTCGGACGGAATGGAAGCGCACATGGTAACGTTATTTATAAATTATTCGCAGGAAAAAAAGCGTTTTCGCGAAAATAATTTCATACCGGAACAAAACGAACCCAGATAAAAGACCGGGTCATTTTCCTTTCACCTGAAAGTTTTTTTACTTTTAGGTTTAATGGGACCGTCAGTTCTTCTTTTCACAGGACATTTGCTTGATAAGATTGATCGCGAATCTGCGCGATTCCCATATCGATTAATACGAGAAGTAAAAACACTTATCGAGATCGAATTGGAACATATCCTAAAGAAGGGCGCTCCGGCAATGGCCATTTCCAGCCTCGCCGCCGGTGGCGATATGCTGTTCGCATCTGAGATAGTACGACGTGAAATACCGTTAACTGTTTTCCTGCCCTTTGAACACGATAAGTTCCTCGCTCGTTCAGTCAAGTATCTCAAAGACCTTCCGTCTGAAGATCCCAAGGAGTGGGAAGATCACTTTCACGAAAACATTTCAAAGGCATCAAAGGTAGTCATCACCAAATCAAAGGGGCTAAGACCTGAACAAGCATACGCGGCTTGCAATAAAGCAATGTTAAAGTTTGCCCTTGAGCTATCAAAAAATCAACCTTCAAAGGTTCTCACGTTAGCCCTAGTTAAAAATTCTGAGGAGGTAAAACCGGGCGGGGCAGCTGACTTTGTCACACAACTCGAATCCACCGGAATCAAAGTAAAGAAGGTCTGGCCAAGCAGGAGTAATAAACTTTACTGTTAATACCAGCTTTTGATTCTAGTTTCTTTTCAGTATCATTATTGCGCCCATTAACCTATACTTTTCCTCATGCCGTCTATAGCCCCAGGTTTCGAGTACGACATCTTTATAAGCTACCGCCAAAACGACAACAAGTATGACCAGTGGGTCTCAGATTTTGTTCATAATCTTTCGCTGGAGCTTGTAGCAACTTTAAAGGATAAGCTTACGATCTATTTTGACGAAAATCCTGAAGACGGAATAAAGGAAAGTTATAACGTCGATAAGTCGGTATCGGCAAAACTGAATTCGCTGATCTTTATTCCAATCATTTCAAATACCTACTGTGATACGAGCAGCTTTGCCTGGCGACAGGAGTTTCTTCCGTTCAAGACGATGAACGCGGGAAGGGATATTGGCATCGATGTGACGTTGCCTAACGGTAACGTTGCGAGTCGAATTCTTCCCATACGCATCCACGAAATGGATCTTGAAGACGTGAAGCTGCTGGAGAATGAGTTGTCGGGCACGTTGCGTTCTATAGATTTTATTTACAAATCAGCCGGGGTAAACCGACCGCTGCGTCCGAAGGATGACAATCTTGCCGATAATCAAAACGGCACCATCTATCGCAATCAGATCAACAAGGCAGCAAATGCTGTTAAAGAAATCATCCTCGGAATAAAGAAGGCCCAATTCGGACCATCTTTAGGCGCACCATCGTTCTCCGCGAATCTTAAGGACCTTTCTACGGGCCGGGTAAGCGCTACTGTTCCCGAAAACATCAAGTATGCGGTAATAAAAAACAATGGACCGACGGTATTCCTGGCGTGGACTTCATTTGAATTGAAAGCAAAACGCGAAGAGATGTTGATCATACTTCAGAAGGCTGGCTTCAATGTGGTGCCGGGAATTGATTGTCCTACTGATGAAAATGTGTTCCAGCAAAAAACAGAGGAAGCATTATCAAAGGCCCGGTGTTCGCTGCACATACTCGGAAACGAATTCGGTCGACGGTTTGAAGAAAATGAAGAAATTTCATTCCCGCGATTTCAATTTGAAGAAGCGAAAAAACGATCTGCAGATTCATCAAATGAGTTTCAAACGATCGTATGGTTTGCCCCTGAAGGGTCGCCTGAAATGAAAGCGTCTCAATCGGTATTCATCAATTACATCCGCAATAATATTACCCGGAACATGATCTTCAGCAATAGCAGCGGACCGATGCAGCTCGTAGACGATATACGGGCTATGATGTTGAAGAAAGAAACGGCGGAGCTGGACACGAAAGACACGGACATTTTTTTCATTTTCAACCAACAGGACGAAATGGATGCACAGGTGATTACCGACCTCATCAGTAGTTCGTATCCGATCGAGACCATGAACATCACGCCTGATGGTGAAGACGAGTACCGTGAGCTGTCGAGACAACAGATCCGACGCAGTAAGCTCGCCGTAGTCTATTTCAGGTACGCGGCAGATTGGGCCTTGCCATTTATCAAACAGATTTGGAAACAAGTTGGCGGAGCTTCATCACCCACTCCAATTATGCTGGTGGGCGAAGATGATCCTAAAACGAATTCGGCAAGAACATTCAAGGCTCCCAAAGTAGTATCATCAATAGTGTCGAAGCAGGAAGTGCCGGAAGAAGTAAAAAAAGTTTATGTGAAAGTTATTGAACCATAGCTCGATTCTTCCTCATGCTCGACGAAATCAAAATATGTCCATACACTGGGTTACGGCCCTTTACTGAAGACGAGTCAATCTATTTCAAAGGTCGTGATGAACATATTGAACAGGCGACACGCCAGTTAGAGAAGAACAAGTTCATTATGTTAACCGGTGCTTCAGGGGATGGAAAATCTTCACTCGTATACGCCGGAATAATTCCAAATGCAAAGGCCGGGTTTTTAAAAGCTTCCTTTTCGAACTGGAGCGTTATTGATTTCAGACCCGAAAGAAATCCATTAGGAAACTTAAGTCGCACGCTTGCCAGTCAACTAGGTATTCAGGCAGAAACTGTTCAAACAGAACTTAATTATGGATTTTCCGCGTTGGTCGATATCTATAAAGCATCACCTCTTTATTATGATATGCAATCAGTGGAATGGCTGGAAGCTTCAGACAAGGATAAGAACGAAAAGAGAAGGAAGGCGGCAAACCTGATCATTCTTGCTGATCAATTCGAGGAATTTTTCACGAATCCCGAAAATTTTCATAAGGGAGTTCCTTCACAAGAGGCGATGTCCGTAACTAATCTTTTGTTGGAAACGGCACGAATTGCGCTCGAGGAAAACCTTCCCATTTATGTGATCATCACAATGCGCTCGGACTATATCGGTCAGTGTGCTGCGTTTCGCGGGTTGCCTGAGTATATAGGATTTTCACAATTCTTCGTTCCGCGACTGAACCGGAAGGAGCTTCAGGAAGTAATCGAAGAACCGGCAATGTTAAGCGGAAATGTCATTTCAAGACGGTTGACAGAACGTCTTATACATGATATGGTTGAAGGCACGGACCAATTGCCAATTCTTCAGCATGCATTGAATCAGATCTGGAAAATGGCTGATTCGGGACAGGAGGAGATGGACCTCTTACATTACGCCATGGTTGGTGGAATTCAGGGGGACGGGCTTCCAGATGACGACGCTGCAAAGTTCAAGGCATGGTTTGCGAACCTGCCCGAAAAAGTGCAGAGTTGTTACCATCAACCAAGTTTACAAAACGTGTTAAACACGCATGCGAACAAGCTATACAATCAGGCGAATAATAAGGGGCAAGTAAGCGACAACGATGCGAAGATGATCATCGAGATCGCGTTCAAATGTCTTACCAAGATCGACAATAGCAGGGCTGTTCGTAACAGGATGACGTTGGGTGAGATCACATCGATCATCGACGTTCCACATCTCGACTATCGAACAGTTGGAAATACGTTAGATATTTTTCGTGAGCCTGGCAATACGTTGCTACGGCCATTTTCGGAAGAGACAGCTGAATTAAAAGAATCTGACGTATTGGATATCACGCATGAGAGCCTGATCAGAAATTGGGAAAATCTTGGGCAGTGGGCTAAAGAAGAGTTTGATAGCTACACGATTTCTCTCGACCTTGGCCAGCAGCTCAACCGTTGGATGAAGAGCAACAAGTCTGGCGATTTCCTTTTATCAATCGGCCCACTGACTTACTTTGAGAGCTGGATAAACAAGGGTAAACCAAATGCCGCATGGGTAGCCCGCTACCTCAAAGACGACCTGGACAAGAGACAGAAACTTGAGAAAGCGAAGAGGATACAACAAAATGCATCAGAGTTCATACGACGAAGCGCCAGAAAGCATTTCGTGACCCGAACGGTTTTACGTTATGGCCCGGCAAAGATCGCAGCCGTTCTCGGGGCACTGATCGTACTGACGCTTAGCTCCTTTGCTGTGAGGAATTATCTGAACCGCCAGAATGCGAGGGTGCTGAGCGAACTTAGCAATACTACGGTCAAGCTTATGGCAAATCCCGGCATGGTCCTTCGCAATAAAACTGCGCTTGCTTGCGAACATCTGCGGTTGGGCGATCTGACAATCACTGAGATGTTGCAGAGAATTGACGATCCACTGGAAAGAGCGAACCTTGCAATCGGTATTGTTGGCAACCTGGTACAGCAGGGACAAGGGAATCCAAGAGGTGAGATATTGAAAGCATTCGCAGTTGCTGATAGCCTTCTCGATGGTTTTGCATTATCTGAAAAAAATCCTGAACGTATCTCTAGGACTCTAAAACGAGTCACGGATATGCGTGAGGTCCTCGAGCTTGCTTACTTCTATATTCCGACAGCAGAGGTGGATGCGTTGAGAAAGAAAAATGCTTCCCGTTCGGCCGAATGGACTCTTGCAGTTCTGAAGAACCAGCCGGTTGGATTTAAAGATGCACGCAACCTGAACTTGCTGCTTGAGCATGCGATAAACTATCGCATGCTGTCGGACGAACAATTAAAAGAAATAATTGCAATTCTTTCTCCCTTGGATAATCCTCAGTCGTCTTGGGTGAAAGAAGTTTACAGCCGCGACATTGTCAATGAAAGGGGCTTTTTCCGTCATGGCTTCTGGTTCAATGGCTTGTATCAGGAATTGGCCTATCTCTATGCTTCAATGGGAAATACGCAGAGTGCTATACGCGCAATCGACACGCTTTTGCTCTATAATCAAAACTATCTTCAGAACGATTATGGCTCAGTGGCGGACAATGCGTCTCACATCGCGGCCTGCTTCTATCGTTACGATCATCCGGATCAGTTGGACGAGTTCGCCAATTTGTATTGCCAACGGAAAAAAATATCACTCGAAGAATTTTATGCGCGATTACTGGGACGTTGCAAACTTTACGAGTTTGCAACAACGGCCTTGAACTATGATGTACGTTTTGACCAGGACTACAACCTTGGCCTTGAATACAATGACAATAATCTTCTCGAGTTCTTTTTCAATAAATACAGGGAGACTGTAAAGAGCACATTAACTGATCCTAATGCAAGAAATTTCAAACTCGCTCTTTCGTACAAGGACGAAGGAATCATTCGCCAGCGAAAACTTGAGGTAGCTGGCCTTGATTCGTTGAAGGAGGCCAATTTTAAATATTTTGACAGAGCAGTCGAGTTATACCGGAGTGTTGACCCCCTTTATCTAAACGAAGAAATTGAAATGGTTGAGCTCAGCGTCAACGACAATATGGTTCAGGCCCGGAAATTACTTTTTCTCTATCCTGATGTCAGAACTCAATTTCATCCGAACGAGCCGCGGCTTTTCCATTACTTCTTTACTTCAGGAAGCTTTCTCGAGTATATTCTTGAAAAGAATCTTTTTGATGAGTTGTACAAAACGGGCAATGAATTGAAGTATTTTGAGTTGTTCTTTCGCGACTATCATTTTGTTGAAACAGATCTTGCTTATACCGCATCTAAGCGGATACCTTATGAAGTACTTTCAGCATTGGAGAAAAAACTCGAGACGGTTCGCGCTTATCAGTACGGTAACCTAGAATTTCTATATCTCCGGCTTGGTTATGAGGCTTCGTTGAGAGGAGAAAAGGAAAAATGCATTTACTACTATAGCCATTTGAATACGGACAAACTCAAGACGTTGTTCGTAAATTCTTTTAATCCTGATTTTGCACTCCGCTATGTATCTTTTGCCGTGGCCGACCTGGTGAAATACGATAACCCGGCTCTCGCTGAAAAACTCGTGAAAATTTTCGAAAATCCAATAAACAGATCATCTGTCTATGCATATGCAGCATCGAGCCTCCTATGGGAGGGGATAAATGATTCGCGGGTTTCAATGTTGATCGATTCGTCGAAACAGCAGATCTTGAAAGTAAACAATCTTACAACCGTTCAACCCAACAGGATTAATCTTGCCAACGCCATTGCTATGCGAAATTCACCCGGAGATATCGAGGAGGCTTACCACACATTAAAGAATGTTGAACTTAAACTGGAAGGAATTGCATGGATTTGCCGTTCGTTGGCTGCCCGCGGCGATCTCTATGAAGCAACCCAAAACATCCCAGATAACATCTCTGCAACGGATACGAAGACATTCGCATGGAACATAATAGTTGGCTACGAGGAAGGCAAAAAACTTTCGATTGAAAAACCAGAATGGAATCGATTTGCCAATAACCGATTGTATGAGACATATAGGCCGATAAGGTTCACCAATGAAAATAACTGAGTCATCTCAAATTTGTCCTTACACTGGCCTCCGTTCCTTCACGGAAGAGGAGAGCTTGTATTTTAAAGGTAGAGATGAGCAGATCGATCAGGTCACTTCTCAACTGGAGCAAAGAAAATTTCTGATGCTAACAGGCGCCTCTGGTGAAGGTAAATCATCACTTATTTATGCCGGACTCGTTCCTAACGCACGCGCAGGATTTTTTAAATCGAGGTATACGAATTGGACGGTCGTTGATTTTCGACCTGAACGGTCGCCGGTGCGTAGTATGGCCAGAGCATTGGCGGACAAATTTTCGATTTCCTCTGAAACAATTGAAACAGAGATCCGGCGCGGATTTTCTTCACTCATCGACTTGTATCAAAACTCAGGATTCTATTTCCCTGACGACGGCGACGATCAAAATAAATTGTCTGAACAAGAGAAGAAACGCAGGTCGCGAAATTCATCGAACCTTTTGATATTGGTTGACCAGTTCGAAGAGTTCTTTACGAACCCGGAAAACTATCACAATGATCATCCTTCGACGGATTCGCAAATCGTCGTGAACTTAATCCTGGAAACGGCGAGGCTAGCCCTTCAGCAGAACCTTCCTATCTACGTCGTTTGTACCATGAGGTCAGATTATATTGGCCAATGTTCTTCTTTTCGTGGACTGCCAGAATATATCGGCTATTCACAATTTTTTGTTCCCCGCTTAAAGCGCAAAGAGTTAAGGCAGGTTATTGACGAGCCAGCTGTGCTTAGCGGCAACAAAATAAGTCAGAGGCTGACCGAAAGATTGGTCTATGATCTTGCAGAAGGCGTCGACCAGCTTCCTATTCTCCAACATGCTTTGAGTCAGATATGGTTAATGGCAGATCGCGGATCTGAGGAGATGGATCTTATTCACTACGCGATGGTGGGAGGAATGCCAGCACATGAACTGCCGGAGCGGGATGCAAAGATCTTCGCAGAGTGGTTTGAAAGCTTACCAGAATTTCAAAAGGAATTTTATAACATAACGGGCCTGGACAAAGTAATTGAAAACCATGCCCGGCGTTTGTACGAGACCGCGGCAGACCATTACAACAGATTGAATCCTACAGGGACAATTTCGATAAAAGACGCCAAAAACATTATCGCTCTTTCTTTTTCGTGTCTGACAAAAATTGACAACAGTAGGGCTGTACGCAACCGGATGACATTAAAAGAGATCACAGCGGTCATCAACCGAGCTGCTTTACCCGTAACTGTGGTCGGAAGCGTTTTGGATATTTTTCGCGAGGAAGGCAACTCTTTTATACGACCTTTTAAAACAGAAGATAAGTCAACAGACCTTCTTGCGGAAGACACTGTTCTTGACATCACCCATGAAAGCCTCATTCGTAATTGGGGAATGCTTAATAAATGGGCTAACCAGGAGTACGAGTTCTATTCGACATTTCTGGATTTGAAGAAACAGCTTGATCGTTGGAAAGCTCACGGTAAAAGCCAGGGGTATCTGCTTCCTATCGGGCCGTTGTCATATTTCGAGACCTGGTACGCGAAATGCAACCCGAATGTAGCATGGATTAACCGTTATCTGGATCACGGCGACAACGGTGTCGATACGTTAATTCAATCTGAAAATCTTCTGAATGATATTCGTGAATTCCTGAAGAGAAGCGGCAGGAACGTTGCTATAAGCCGCGCATTCGTCAAGTATGGTGCACAACGGATCGCCCTGGTGGTTTCAGCGGCGATTGTCATTTTGCTTGGAGGGTTTTACGTATATAATGCGGCGCAAAAAAGGAATGACGTTGTTCTGCAGAAAGTTCAGCGGGAATCCGCAGCGCTGCTGGCGAGCAAGGGGGTTCCCAATGAATCAAAGGCCAGAAATCTCCTTGCAAACGAACGGCTCAGTTCAGGAAGCCTGATCGCTTACCTCCAAACTATTCGAGACCCTAAAGAAAAACTGGCGCTTTCAGTTTATGTATATTCTCTATTAAACATAATTGATAAAAAGTA
>Ga0111538_10005315_pt1 | contig 17628 bp, 20 predicted proteins | sample SoiMethybrSBSTD1_FD_79669 | JGI IMG/M metagenome (GOLD analysis project Ga0111538, IMG submission 79669) | Bulk soil microbial communities from a Populus tree surrounding site in Tennessee, USA - Soil MetaG P. TD hybrid SBSTD1 (version 2)... | ecosystem: Environmental > Terrestrial > Soil >...
AGCCTTTGGACATGCGCCTGCAGACCAATCATCATGCGCATTTGTTCGTCGTTACTCATTGCCGCATCAAATCCATTCCACCTTTTGGACTCGGTAGGTCCGAACACCAGTTGGAACCACGACGTCCACGGCATCGCCCTTAGCCCTTCCGATTAGCGCTCGTGCGATCGGTGAATTTACCGATATTTTCCCGCTGTTCGCGTTCGCTTCCGGCTCACCAACAATGCGAAACACCTTCTTCTCGTCGGTATCCGCATCGATTAATGTCACCGTGGCGCCAAACTTGATCGTATCGCCAGAAAGCTTGGACACATCGATCACTTCGGCGCGCGCAAGCTTGTTCTCAAGGTCGACAATACGGGCTTCATTCATCAGCTGGCCTGCTTGGGCCGCGTGGTACTCCGAATTCTCAGCCAAGTTGGAATCGTCGGCAACCGCTTCCTGCATCCGCTGAATAAGACGTGGTCGCTCGACCGCCATGCGTTGGTTCAGCTCATCTTGAAGAGCCGAGTAACCCGCCGCGGTCATGGGGAATTTGGTCATCGGTCTTTGTTATCGGCTGGACGCCAAATCCACGGAACTGGCCGAGAAGGGCATGGCGCTGGAGTAGGTCTGATATATCGACAGAACTGTCGGGACCATGCAAGGCGGAGGCGAAAGTCAAGAAGGTCAGGTGGCCCAGCAGTAGGGTATGTCGACTCGGAGGAATGCCCGCTTTAGGCCAAAAGCGGGCATAGGTGAGCGAGTTCGGGGCAAGCGGGTTTGGTCGTGATAATGGAAAATTATCGGAGGTTAGACCGAAGCCTCTTCGCCCGTGACCAAAATTGGGCAGTGGATTGCCTGATGACGCTATCCACTCGGCTCTTGCTCGACATTCGCCTCATCCCATCCCATTTCGCGGGCCATCTGACGATAAAGTCGCGCTAACAAACCGCTATGCTGGCACGAGCGGTACGTCAGCTTGTGTGCCTTACGGCTCGCGAAGCGGAATTCGTTTGGCGGCAGATAAAGCTTCCCAACCCTGATCTGGAGGATCGGACAACGGAACCACCAACGAGAACCGCCATAGTGTGGTTCCGTATGCTTGAGCCAAACCCACTGATTAATCCCTTTGTCATTGCAGACGTACTGGAGGTGCAGAGTCGTGCTCTTCATATTCCGAAGGTCGGCCTCGTAGTCGAGGCAGGCAAAGGGTTCGTTTGCGCCCTCGTATGACCATCGCAATGACCCACTGCGGTAGGAGCCTGGTACGATCATGCGCTGGCGCATGAGGTCGCTGATTGAGAGAACCAGGCAATCTTCCACGATGTTCTTTTTCGAACCTTGCCAGCCGCTTCCCCTCCCACCCATGCGACTCTCCGTCCGTTTCACCTAAATCATTAGCCGCTTTTACACTCATATTCGCCGATGAAAGGGACTCAAACGAATGGAAATTCAATCACTTCGCAATCGTCCCATGTCAATTTGAATGAATGTCTGTCTGGTGTCCGGCGTTCATTTCGGTCACTATAGCGTGTGGGCCTTTTCTAACATCTTGTTTCAATCTTCTGATGCCTGTCACTCACCGCCATCCGAGCAGAACTTTTTTCAGTGCGAATTGGAAAGCGTTTCCAGGGCGAACTTATCTTTCTTGCAGCTCGGGCAAGCGTTCGGCGTGATGGTGAACTCGAGCCCTAACTCTGGGCAAAGTTCCTGGAGAAACGTCAACACCTGATGAGCAAAAGCCGTCGGGTCCTGCGTATGTTTGCGCTGAAACGCGAGGGCTTGCCTCCAGTCCTGGAAGGCGATCCCAGTGCCAATGTGCGCGCGGGCAATGGCCTCCAGCGCGACTGTCTGGCACTGGGTCCCGACTGCCTCCTTCGCGAGGTCCAGGGCGACCATAAGTATCTCGTATTGATCGGCATGTGGCCAGAACACCAATCTCTCGACCGAAAGTGGCTTAGATTGCGGCGTAGTTGTCCCCCCAAGTTCGGCTGAAGCGATTCGCGCGGACCAATGTTGTCGGTACTCTTTCACACCATCACAGAGCTTGAAATTGGAGGCATGTGCGCTGAGGTCGCTCTTCAGGTCCCGCACGAGCCTGTCCCGCGCCGCGGGCGTCAGGGTTGGCTTTCTGAGCCGAGCCAACGCGCTCTTCATTTTGCGTTCGAATTTTTTCCGGTTCTCGCGTGTAGGCTGAACACGGACTTCGTCGCCGTCTGCAGTAAGGCGATGTCCGAGGAAGTCGATCGGACCACCGGCCGGGAACGACTTGATTTTCGGCCAAAGCTGCCCAGCGGAGTGCTCTTTTAGAGCGATCTCCAAGCTTTCAGTCATCGCGTCCACATCGCTCTTGCTTTTGGCCATCAATAGGATGTTATCGGCATACGCAACCACCACGCCCCCAGAAGGGACTTGGAAGAGCAGCGGTGCCAGCAACATCTCGGCTAAGATGGGCGATGCGGCCGATCCTTGGGGAATGCCCCGCCGGGCATCTGCGACATACTTTTCAAGGGGAGTTACTTCCCCCTGGTCGGTACCCGCAGCGCCGATAGGAGAGACAGCATTGTGGTGGGGTGTGTAAGGGAGGATGTTCAAGTGCTCAGATAACAGCACTCTCTCGATCACTCTCTTCTGAACCGGGACCAATCCACCAACTTGTTCCCGTCGAAGCTCGCATAAAAATCCTTGATGTCGATCTCGTTGGCATGGATGTAACCGGCTCTCATCGCGTCCGCGACCTCGGCGATGGCGGCAGGTACGCCACCCCGGGTCGCGAACTGCCGTGGGTGCAGTTTGGCGATGGCATAGAGGATCGACAGCACAAGATACTGAAGTGCGCGATTCTCGGCCTCGAAGTCCAATGTTGGACGAAACGTGTTCGTGCCTTTTCGGATCAGCTTCAGCTTGACCTCTTCTCGCGTGCCCTGAAAGGCATTCAGACTTTCCGCGATGCTCTTCAGCTCGGACTTCTTTGGCCGGCGATACCAACGCATTTTCTTCGCCGCCAACCGGCTCGCCGCGAACCGTCCGTCGAACGAGGTCAAAAACTGCTGGACCAGATATCGGAGCTTAACTCGGTCGCCGGCGCTGTGCGCCTTTTGAATGTGTCTCAGCTTCGCCAGGAGATGATTCCGCGCCCGCGGCGAATCAGCACACTCCAGGAACGCGGCCACACAGTTCAATTCAGGCAGTGTGTCGGTCGCAATAGACATAAGGGGGTCCTCCGGAATCGGCGATCAAAAGCTTCAGTGCACCGCGGATTTATTCCACGTGATCTCGACACCGATATTGAGTTGGGGGAACAAGTCTTGCAGCCTTGCGAGCTGCTTTTCGACAAACGCCTGGGGATCGTCAGCGCGCTCGGCGGCGTACGCCATCGCGTGTTCGACATCGGGGAAACTGATGCCCGCACCCAGATAGCTCACGAAGACCGCTTCGAGGTTCACCGAATTGAAGACGGACCCAGTCTCCTCGGCCGCCTTCTTGAGCCCATCCTCGACCAGCTGCTTCTGGTCGGCGTGCAGCTTGAATGTCTTGGTCGTGAGTGTTTTCGGCGCCTTGCCTTTATGCTTCTCCGCTTCGACAAGGGCCCTTAGCGAATGGAAATTCTTCTCCTTCGCGTTCGCGAGCCATTGCTTGATGTTGTCCTTAGTGACGACATCGAGCATTGTGAGGACCTTGGTCCAGCCAATGGACTCGAACGCGGACCAAGGCAGGTTCAGATCCACTAGTTTCCTGTATATTTGGGCCGCGCGCATGGCTTTGCCGTACCGGATGCCATGGGCCGTCTCGATGTAGTCGCGAAAACTTTTGTAGCCATCGAATTCCCACTTCTTTGTCTCGAACAGCTTCTGAGCCCGGACCACAGCACCACCGAGGCTAAAGAACTCGAATCCGCTTGCATTAGCGAGGCCCTTGATGATGTTGTCGATCTCCATTCGCGAGTTGAGTTTCTCCACCTTGCTCACGAACGTACTGATTTGGTCCTCATTCATCGTCTCGGCGGTCATCTCAGTTAGGTTCTTTGCCAACCTCTTTGCAGGCTTCAGGACAATGGCCATTTTCGACTCTCCTCTTCCATCTGTGGAACACGTTTGTGTTTAAGCAGCATCGGGTAGGACGCGGTTCGTCGCTCGATGTCGTGGGTTGAGCCGCAACCAATCCTCCATTTCACTGATCCGGTATCTGAGGCCGGCCCCATTGCGTCGGCGAGGGGGACCCTTTCCTTTGTGGTGCCATCGAAGCAGGGTGCGAACCGTTATGCCGAGCATCTCGGCAGCCCTAGCCCGATCGGCCCAGCCTTCCTCGAGATCCGGTCTATGCCACCTGCGCATGATTTCCTCTTAAAGGGATCGTCGCGGTTCCGTGTCCACTTTTCGTAATGACGAAACAATGGACGTCGCGCTCGTGGTCTAAACTTTGGTGGAAGAATGTCTAAGCGGCCGCACATTCAGACGTGCTGCGGCGTTTACCTTGCTCAGCGAATTCATCGAGGTCGGCGATGTCGTACAACACTCGACGCCCGATTTTGCAGAACCGGGGTCCACCCCCAGTGCATCTTTTCTTCGCAAGGAAACTTCTGCTCACGCGCAGATGAGCGGACGCTTCCGATTCGATGAGCAACCGCCGGATCGGAAGACCCGTTATGTTCGTCCAGGCGTCGCTAGCGGGGATGTTGATTCTCTTCTTCATCGGGTTCTCTCCACCTCAGGCGCACTAGCACTACGCTCGTCCACCTTGTTGAACCCATATAAAAGTTAAACAAAGTGATCATCAAGAAAGACTTTTCCAGGCAATTCGCGATTTATTAGGGTCTGTACTCACATAAGCGACTGAAAATAAACGTAAATGATTCACACTCGTTGGAGGTGGATCATTCGATTCGATCTGGCCGATGAGGAATGGGCACTGCTCGATCCCGTAAACCAATGTCTGGCGGACAACATTTTTTCACACTCCCGTCGAAACCAACAGCAATGGACGTTTGCTGCTTGCAGGCAGTGGGTAATCAATTATCGCCGATTGTGCTTTGGCCCAATAGGAATGACTTGGCTAATGAACGATCCTTCCTGATTCGCCCATAGCCTCCGCGATTGCATCTCCGATCCGTTCGGTCGCACGGCGCTGCGGATCGTTGTCGAGATGAGCATAACGCTGAGTCGTAGACGCCTGAGTATGCCCGAGCAATTTTCCAATGATTGGCAGTCCGAAGCCCCCTCCGGCACCAAAGCTCGCATATGTGTGGCGAAGGTCGTGAAGGCGAACGCCATCGAGACCTGCGCGCTGAGATACAGCCTCCCACGGCCGTTTGAGGTCGGCGCGCGGCCTCTCCGGTCTATGACCCGGCACGACATAGGGGCCAATTCGTTCTAGGTTGGTCAATACCGCCATGGCGGGAGCATTCAGGATCACCGTCTTTCGGCCACTCTTGCTCTCGGGCAAGAATAGCAAGCCGCGTTCAAGATCAACGTGCTCCCACTTGAGATGGAGGATTTCCCGCAGTCGGCATCCAGTGAACAACAAGAGGCGAAGGGCCGCCGCGCCCAACGGATCGATCTTAGTGAACCGATTTTGGGTCTTGGGTATGTGCTTCGCCTTAGGCTTGGCTTCGTCTACATCCCAAGGAATGCCCTTCGTCTCGGCCTCGCGGATGGCTAAACCAAGCCTTTGAAGTTCCTCACCCGTTAGGAACCGCTCGCGACGATGTTCCTTGAATTTCTCGATACGACGGGCAGGATTCATGCTCTCGGAAACAACGCCAACTCGTTCTGCGAACGCATACATGCTGCCGATGGCCGCCAAGACGCGGTTCGCCTGGAACGGTGTCTTGCGAAGCTTACTGTGTAGCCTGGCTACCGACGCTCGCGTCAACTTGTCGGCCTTCGTAGCCCCCAGCTCTGATTTAATCTTGTTGAGCACATGTCGATAGAAGGCCGCTGTTCCAGGTTTCCGTTTCTCTTCTACGTGCTCGGCCATGAACCGATCAGCCAGTTCGGAGATTGTCAGGGTGCCGCGTTCGGCCGTTTGCTCGCCCGCTGGATCGTGGCCATGCGCCACCTGTCCTAAAATGCTCTTTGCCCGCGTCCTTGCATCCTCCGGAGTGATCTTTCCGACACTCGCGATTGTGTAGCGCCTCACAGGTGCGCCACGGCCCGTGCCAGCCCTATAAACAACAACATAAGATTTGGACCCTGTCGGCCTCACGCGGACGCCAAATCCGGGCATCTGAGCATCCCATATTGCGTATTCCCCTTGGCCAGCTTTAAGTTTGTCGACAACGCGTTTGGTGATCCGCTGGCTTGTCATGTGGCCGCTCCTAGATTTTCGCCCCTGGGCCCGCGGGGAAACACCGGGGAAGCACGAAATCGGAAATTACGGGAAACCCAGGGAAGCAAGATATACGCAAAACGCCCTATTTCAAGCGCACTTGGTACGTATCGGAAATCCGGGGAAACATGAGGAATAATCCATCTTGAGAATGGCATTCACGAGGTCGGGGGTTCGACTCCCCCTGGCTCCACCAACCTCCGCGGTCTTCGGACGCTTCGGTTGGCAGCTCGCTTTTAGCGACGAAAACAGGCTATCAATTTCGAAAGATATTGAAGTCGCCCTTCCGACGTCGCTTTCACAAAAAAAAGCCGGTCTGAAGATATTTGCACCAAGGAGCGGGGAAAGCACCCATGCAAGGCAAGATCGCGCTTGAAGAGCATTTCGCAATCGAGCCTACGCTTGGCGATTCACAAGTATTCGGGTCGCACGTCTGGAAGGATCTGAGCCACCGCCTGCTTGACGTCCAGGACACGCGGCTGCGGGAGATGGACAAGCACGGAATCGAGATGATGATCCTGTCGCTCAATGCCCCGGCCATTCAGGCCATCCACGACACAAAGCGCGCGGTAGAAATCGCCCGGCAGGCCAACGATGCCCTCGCCGATGAGGTTCGCAAGCGTCCGGGCAGGTTTGCCGCTTTCGCGGCGCTGCCGATGCAGGATCCGCAAGCCGCGAGCTCCGAGCTCACTCGCTGTGTGAAAGAGCTCGGCATGGTCGGTGCGCTGGTCAACGGGTTCTCGCAGGTCGGTACCCCTGACAACGTGACTTATTACGATCTGCCGCAATACCGGGAATTCTGGTGCAAGGTCGAGGTGCTCGACGTGCCGTTCTATCTGCATCCGCGCAATCCGCTGCCGAGTTGGAGCAAATTCTACGACGGTCACAATTGGCTGCTTGGACCGAACTGGGCGTTTGCGGCGGAGACCGCCGTGCATGCGATGCGGCTGATCGGCAGCGGGGTTTTCGACCAGTGTCCAAAATTGAAGTTAGTGCTCGGCCACATTGGTGAAGGTATCCCTGTTTATCTTTGGCGCATCGACAATCGCAATGGCTGGATGAAGGCGCGACATAAATATCCTGCCAAGCACGGTGTGGCCCACTACTTCCGCAAGCACTTCCATCTCACCACGTCGGGCAACTTCGATACGCCCGCGCTGGTCAACGCGATGACCGTGATGGGCGTGGACCGCGTGATGTTTTCGGTCGATTGGCCGTTTGAAAGCGTGGACGAAGGCACGCAGTGGTTCGATAAGGCGGAGATCAGCGAAGCGGATCGCGTCAAGATTGGACGCGAGAACGCCATCAGGTTGTTCAAGCTGCCGCTGCGGTAGGCTTAGCGCATCCGGTAGTGCTCGACCGCGCTCTGGTCCCAGATCATCCCATTGCCTGGCCGCGCGGGAACGACTGCATAGCCGTTGGCAATTATGAGCGGCTCTTCGAGAAGCGCGTCCGCCCAGTCGACATATTCGAGATAATGGCAGGTTGGGGTCGCGGCGAGCAGATGCGCGCTCACTTCAGGAAAAAGATGCGATGACATTTGAAGACGCTTGTTGGCGGCAATGTTCGCCGCCTGGAGCCACCCGGTGACCCCGCCGATGCGCTCGAGATCGGGCATCACATAGTCGGAAGCACCTTGTCCGACCGCAGTTTCCATGTCCGATGGCAGAGAAAAGTTCTCGCCGATTTGAATTGGGACTTTCAATTCGCGGGCAAGTCTTGAAGTGCCGGCATAGTCATTGTGGCGGATTGGCTCCTCGAGCCAGTAAATGTTTTCGGCATCGAGCGCACGGCCGCGCGTGATTGCTTCCTCGTACGTGAGTGCCTGATTGTAGTCGACCATCAAGGTCACGCTTTCGCCGATTCGTTTACGAACCGCATGCACCGCTGCGATGTCGGCCTGAACCGTCGGATAGCCCAGACGCAGTTTGACCGCGCGGAACCCTCGTCTGAGGAGCTTCTCCGCTTCGTCCGCCAGCGCGCCCAGATCATCGGTAAGTCCAAGTCCGCAGCTGTTGTAGGCAGGGATGGGGCGTGGGGTCGCATTCAGAAAGGTGGCGAGCGGCAAGCCCGCCGCAATTGCGAGAGCGTCCCAGCAGGCAACGTCAAAGCCTGCCATGGCCATGCGCACGATGCCTTGCACTCCGATCAGCGTGAAACGCTGGGCCAGCTTCGCCCATAGGCCGGCCGGATTTATCGCGGCATCCTTGACGACGTGCTCGACCTCGCCGAGCAAGCTGGTGATCGCCGGCGCCGCCGCCCGCAAATAGCAGAACACGTAACTGCGGCCGGTAACCCCCTCTTTGGTTTCGAGATCAATCAGAAGAAGTGGCACCTGGCGGAACGACCCTACACTGGTACCGAGCACAAAGTTGGGCGGCACCTCGACGGGAGTTGCGCGGATGGCACGGACCGTCAGGGCGGTTATGGGGGGGCGATCAGGCATGGAAAACTCGATTAAGCGGCGATTATATCGTGTTCCAGCCCGAATTCCCCTTGTTCTTGAACCTTTAACCGGGCCTGCCCATATTAGCAGCGACCGACCGACAGTTTCGGAAGGTTGGGGCGCCGCAAGGGCCCCGTCAAAGTCGCTTCAAGCGAGGGCTTTGAGATCAATGTCGCGAGTTCCGTCTCTATCCAGCCCGTTCCTCCTGGGTTTCGACGAAATCGAGCGCGTGCTCGATCGTGTCGCCAAGGGGGCCGACGGTTATCCGCCCTACAACATCGAGCGACTGCCGCGCGATGGGAAAAACCCGGAGCGGCTGCGTATCACGCTTGCCATCGCCGGTTTCACCCGCGATCAGCTCGATGTGAGTGTCGAGGAAAGCCAGTTGGTGATCCGCGGCAGGCAACAGGACGACAAAACCCGTCAATACCTCCACCGCGGGATCGCCGCGCGCCAGTTCCAGCGCACTTTCGTGCTGGCAGATGGGATGGAGGTAATGGGGGCGGATCTGAAAAACGGCCTGTTGTCGATCGATCTCGTCCGGCCCCAGCCGGAACGGATCGTGAAAACGATCTCGATCAACGAACAGGAATGACGGACTCGTGAACAGGACTCGACCGCGTCAAGCGTTGAATCAGAAAGGAGTCGAGGGCCATGACCAACGACAAACAGATTGAACCGAATAAGGCACATCCGGCCATTACTCAGGAAGCACTGGCGCAGCTAGGCGATGGTCGTCTGGCTTACGTCAAGACGATCCGCTCCGAGGATGTAGCGAGCCTTTTCCCGCAGGCGCCAAAGATCGCGCCCGGTCTCAAGCTATTTTCGCTGCATGCTGCCGATGGCACGCCAATCATGTTGACCGATACGCGTGAAGCCGCGCTCGCCAATGCCTGGAGCCAGGAGCTGGAGCCGGTCAGCGTGCACTGATCCGAAAATTTGCGGCGGAGGCGCAGCAAATCTCGCTGCGCCTGATTTGATTCCTCAAATCGGACCTCAACCCAGTTCGTGCTCAGGCTGCGCTTGAAGCCGGCGGCATTGCCAGCACGGCATATAAGGCATCAGCGTCGTTCGATTCGCGAAGACGGCGAGCGATCTCGGGATCGCGAAGCTGTCGCGCAACGCGCGCCAGGGCCTTGAGATGATCAGCACCGGCTGCTTCCGGCGCGAGCAGCAGGAAAATCAGGTCAACCGGCTGATTGTCGAGTGCCTCGAAATCGATTGGCTTATGAAGCCGCGCAAACAAACCGAATAGGCGACCCAACTTCGTCAGCTTACCGTGCGGAATTGCAACGCCATTGCCAACTGCGGTCGAGCCCAGCTTCTCGCGCTGAAGCAGGATTTCCAGGATAGCCTTCTCGTTCTGCCCGGTTAGTTCGGCAGCACGCGCGGCCAGTTCCTGAATCGCCTGCTTTTTGTTGTTAACCTTGAGAGCAGGAATTACCGCGTTCGGCGCGACGAGGTCGGTAAGCGTCATGGACATGTCCGAAGATCGGGCATAACGGCGTCGAGTTGCAAAGGGGGTTGTTGAAGGCGGCGGACCATAGGAGCGGTCAACGTCGCCGTCAATGGGAGAACTCAGCTTCCGATTGTCGCTTTTCTGGCATTTTTTGATCTCCCCTGCCGCCCGCGACGGGCCTGGTGGTCCTTGCGGCGGCGCTTGTAGCGCCGCAACCGCTTTTCTATCCGAATCGCTGCCTGTTCCGCGCTGTCATAGGGATCAGGTGCCATCCCTTCCGCCTCGAGCAATGCGCCGGAATCAAGATGCAGAACACATTCTGTTCGGAAACCAAACCCGTCCTTGCCGACCGTGGCATGGCCTGAATAGCCGCCGCGAAAGTATTTTGACGCTGCCTCTTCGACCCGTTCGGTTATTTTTTGCTGCAGCGCCGCGCCGATGCTGATGTTCCTTCCCGAAACGCGTAAAGGCATCGGCTGACCTCCATCGGTGTCAATCAAGCCTGGCCCAGGTGGCGTCGATTATTTGACCTTAAAAATGTTCCGCACGTCAATGCGTTGGAACGGCCGATCAGGAACCGGCGGTCAATTTTTCGCGCCGGCGTTGCACCGAGGATGGGATACGCATGGCCTCGCGGTACTTGGCAACTGTGCGGCGCGCGATATCAATTCCGGCCTCGCGAAGCTTCTCCACAATCGTGTCGTCCGAGAATACGTGCTCGGCGCTTTCGTCATCGATCATTTGACGAATTCGGTGACGGACCGCCTCAGCTGAATGCGCCTCGCCTCCGTCGGCTGCGGCGATCGCCGAGGTAAAGAAATATTTCAGTTCGAATATGCCTCGGCTTGTCGCCATGTATTTGTTGGCGGTGACACGCGACACGGTCGATTCATGCATGCCAATCGCATCAGCAACGGTTTTCAAATTCAACGGCCGCAGATGTTGCACGCCCTTGGCAAAAAATCCGTCCTGCTGCCTCACGATTTCGCTTGATACCTTGAGAATGGTTTTTGCACGCTGGTCGAGTGCCCGCACCAGCCACGTTGCGGTCTGCATGCAGTCGGCGATGTAAGTCTTCTCTTTTTCGCTTCGGCTCGATTCGGAAACCTGCGCATAGTAACGCTGGTTTATGAGAACTTTCGGCAATGTGTCGGAATTCAGCTCCACTTGCCACGTGCCATCCGGCGCAGCGCGCACGAATACATCCGGAACGATCGGCTGCACCATTGTTGAGCCGAAAGCGAGGCCGGGTTTGGGATTAAGCGTGCGGATCTCGGCGATCATGTCGCTGAGATCCTCGTCGTTGACCCCGCACAGGCGACGCAGGGCGGAAAGATCTCTTTTCGCGAGGAGATCGAGATGTTCGACCAGCGTCTTCATTGCCGGGTCGTACCGGTCGCGCTCCTTCAACTGGATGGCGAGGCATTCGGTGAGATTGCGTGCGCACACGCCAGGTGGGTCGAATGTTTGCAGTACTGCAAGCACGAGCTCGACGTCGCTTCGCCGGGCGCCAAGCTTTTCGACGACGGCCTCAAGGTCGCCCGTCAGATAGCCCGCCTCGTCGACCATATCGATCAGATATTGCCCGATCATTCGCCCTGCCGGGCTGGAAATTGCGAGCGCCATCTGCTCAGCGAGGTGATCGGCAAGCGTTGTCTCAACCGAGACGAACGCCTCAAGATTGTAGTCCTCAACCCCGCTCGGCGTTGATCCAGCCCATTCCGCATAGGTCGGGGCTGCCGTCTGTCCCGATTGTGGGATTTTCTCTCCGCCGTCGTCAGGAAAGACATTTTCGAGCTCGGTACCGAGTCCTTGCTCCATCGAACTGCGGCTGGTCTCAAGCGCAGGTGTCATCCAGTCCGAATTGGCAGGATTATCGTCGCCGGTCCCCAGCGGGGCGCCACTTGTCTCGGCATTCGCGGCCGGTGAGTCCTCGTCGTCCACCCGCTCAAGGAGCGGATTACGTTCAAGCTCGCCTTCGACGTAGGCCGCCAGATCGAGACTGGAGAGTTGCAGCAGCTTGATGGCCTGCATCAGCTGCGGCGTCATCACCAGCCCTTGCGTCTGGCGAAACTCCATTCTTTGTGACAGCGGCATAAACGTCCCGGCGAGAAGTGGTCCGATTCTTGCTTGTGTATATCAGGTTACCGGAGCCGGCGATATGCGAATAAGCAGTCGGCACTGCATAACTTGTTTGCACGCGGCCTATAGCCGGAATTCTTCGCCCAGGTAGAGGCGGCGGACGTCCGGATTGTTGACGATGTCGTCCGCGCGGCCCTCCATCAGCACTTCGCCGGAATAGATGATGTAGGCACGATCGGTGAGACCCAGAGTCTCGCGCACATTATGATCCGTTATCAGAACGCCGATTCCGCGGTTGGTGAGGTGACGGACCAGCGCCTGAATGTCGCCAACAGCGATGGGGTCGATGCCTGCGAATGGTTCGTCGAGCAACATGTAGCTCGGCCGCGTCGCCAATGCCCGCGCGATTTCCACGCGGCGACGCTCGCCGCCCGATAATGCGATAGTGGGCGTTTTGCGCACCCGCGCGATATTGAATTCCTCAAGCAGCGCATTGAGGTCGGCCTCTCGGCGGCGGCGGTCCGGTTCGACAACTTCGAGCACCGAACGAATGTTGTCCTCCACGTTGAGACCGCGAAAGATCGAGGCTTCCTGCGGCAAATAGCCGATCCCGAGCCGAGCGCGCTGATACATGGGCAGTGCCGTGACGTCGAAGCCATCGAGTTCGATATGGCCACGGTCAGCACTGATAAGGCCAGTGATCATGTAGAAGACCGTGGTTTTGCCGGCGCCGTTAGGGCCGAGCAATCCGACGGCTTCCCCCCGACGCACGTAGAGCGTTACGCCTCGCACCACCATGCGGCCGGCAAAGCTTTTTTCCACGCCATGCGCAGCGAGATATGCGGGACGCACCGCCTGCAGTCCATCGCCGCCGCGGCGCGGCTGCGCAGCTGCCTGATAAGCACGCTGCACCGGCCGAGAATGGGCTCCCGGGTGCGCGCGCGCGTCGGCTGGGCTCAGCGTTCGGCGAGCTTTGCTTGGACGCCGCCAGAGCGACGAAACGATATTCGCCAGCTCGCGTCGCATGAGCTCAAGCTGCTTGAACATGGTCTCTCTGTAGGGCCACAAATGCCGCGCGCGGGACATTACCCGATTCCCGAAGTGCTGAGTGGGCCGACGGCCGACGATAATGCCGGCTCAAAACGGCCGCATGGGATTGGGCCGTGGGGCCTGGGCGCCGCCCGCGCCGGCTTTGGAATCGGCCCCGCTTCCGGCGCTGCCAGGTTGAAATAATCCCTGCACGCGACCTTGGCCATTTTTGCCCGATTCCACTCGCGATACCCCGCTTGTCAGATCGACCACCAGCTTGTCACCCTTCAATACATTCGGGCCCTGCGTCATGATCACCGGACTGCCCGTCATCGTGACCGTATTGGTTTTCATGTCGAAGATCCCCTGTTCGCCAGTGACGGTCTGGTCCTTTTGCGTGACGATGACGCCGCCTCGCGCTTCCAATCTTTTGATGCGCTGCTCGCCACCGGGGCCAGGCGAGGCCGCTTGCATCGTCTTGGTCTTGGCATTGCCTTCAGAACCCTGCTCGTAGAAGACCACCAGCGATTTGCAGCGCATGCCCGTGTCACCCTGCTTCACGCGGACGTCACCACTGAAGGTCGCCTCCTTTTGCTTGTCGCGAACCTCCAAAGTCGCTGCTTCGATATGGACCGGCTGATCGCGATTCTGCGAAAAGCCTTGCAATGCATTTGGCGGTCCCTGACTTGTCGTCTGCGCGCGGGGGTTCGCGCCGGGAATGATCAGCGCAACAACGACCAGCAACAAGATGAGTAGTTTCCGCATAGCGATCATTGCGTGTCTGGCTTTGCCGGCGGTGGCTGGTTGAGCATCATGTCCATGACCACGCCGCCGTGGAAACGAACCACGTCTCCTGAATCAAAGATATCCAGCCGGTTGGCATTGAGCGTGCCCTGCAACAATTTCACTTCAACTGGGTGCTCGGACACGATGTTACCTTTGCGAATGTCGATCAGCGCCTCGCTCAAGCGTCCCTGGTAGCCAGTGGACGATCTCAGCAGGATCTCCCTCTCAAGCTTGAGCATTTCGCCCTTGGCATCATAGATGCCGCTGACGGCGGTCATTTCCATCGACGTCTTGTCCTGCATTTCGACTTTGGCGCGGATGTTGCGCAACTCGACGATGTCGGGCTTGGTCATGTCCTGCGCTGCGGTGTCGGCTACCAACTCATACGCGCGCGCATCGCTCGTAAACCCGGCCAGACGCGGCTGTTCCATCGTGACCTTGGTGCCCGAGACGACGAGGTTGTCGATGTTGATTGGAAGTTTGGCCAGCATGCGAAGCGGATTGAAGTACGTGATCAGCGTAACGATGATCAGTCCGATCACCACGGTCACCGGAACGGTGATGCGCAGGATGCGAACCAGACGGCTGTGTCTCCGCGCAGCACGAAAGGCCCGATCGGCATCGCGCCGACTCATGGTCCAATAAGCGCGCGGCGCTTCTGGATCGCTCCTCGCTGTAATCACACGGCTCATCCCAAGCCCCGTGTCCGGTTCTGGTTAAAACAAGTGCCGGAAGTCATCGTCACGCCCGGGCCGGCACGATGCCGGCCGAATATGGCCCCGACACGGCAACGCGATCGTCTACAGTTAACAATAGCGGTGGCTACTCAATAGCTTATGCAGAGTGCGAAAAAATGTCTTCGGCCGCCCAGCCGGCGAGGTCAAGCCGCGCCCGATCGGGCAGAAAGCGGAAACAGGCCGAGGCCAAATCGGCCCGGCCTTCGCGCGCCAGCATTCCGTCCAGCTTCTCCTTCAGCGCATGCAGGTGCAGGACGTCGGTCGCCGCATACGACACTTGCGCGTCGCTTAGTTCATCGGCACCCCAGTCGGACAATTGCTGCTGTTTCGACAGATCGACGCCAAGCACCTCGCGTGCCAGATCCTTCAAACCATGCTTGTCAGTATAGGTGCGGGCGAGGCGCGACGCGATCTTGGTGCAGTAGACCGGAGCTGCCATTACGCCGAATGTCTTCGCCAGTATTCCCAAATCGAAGCGTGCGAAATGAAAGATCTTGAGGATCGATTTGTCCGATAGCAGTCGTTCGATATTGGGCGCCTTCCGCTGCCCGGCGGCGATCTGCACCACGTCCGCAGAGCCGTCTCCAGGCGACAGTTGCACCACGCAGAGCCGATCGCGATGCGGGTCGAGGCCCATCGCTTCCGTATCGATTGCCACCGCGCCCTTGTAGGCCGAGAGGTCCGGCAGGTCACCACGATGCAGGCGGATGGTCATTCAGCCTCTAAGGCTCGGAACGTTGGTGCCCAGGAGAGGACTCGAACCTCCACGGCTTTCACCGCTAGTACCTGAAACTAGTGCGTCTACCAATTCCGCCACCTGGGCTTTCGGGACCAGATACGGAGCCGCTTCCCGCTTGTCAATGAAGGGGCTTTTAGCTCTGTACACTCCTTGGCCGATCCTGTATTGGCCGGTTTCAGTCACCCCGCCTCGGCGAGAAGCAAGAAAGCGCATGGCCGCGCCCAGCCCCTACGAGACTTTGGTCACCGTATATGGTGGCTCGGGGTTTCTCGGCCGGCATGTTGTGCGGGCCCTAGCCAAACGCCACTACCGCATCAGGGTGGCCGTGCGCCGGCCCGAGCTTGCAAATTTCCTCCAGCCGCTTGGCCGTGTCGGGCAGATTCATGCCGTACAGGCCAATCTGCGGCATGCGCCGTCGGTAGAATCGGCGGCCCGCGATGCACACGCGCTTATCAATCTCGTCGGCATCCTTTTCGAGCGCGGCCGCCAGCGTTTCGATGCGGTTCACGCCTACGGCGCGGAACAAGTTGCGCTTGCGGCCAATGCCCACGGGGCCCGGATGGTTCACGTATCCGCCATCGGGGCGGACACGAACTCGTCCAGTGCGTACGCCCGTTCCAAAGCGCACGCCGAGCAGCTGGTTCTGGCGGCGCAACACTCGGCTACGATTATGCGGCCATCGATCATGTTTGGGCCCGAGGATGATTTTTTCAACCGCTTTGCCGCGCTGGCATGCGTATCGCCGGCATTGCCGCTGATCGGAGGCGGACTCACGCGCTTTCAGCCAGTGTTTGTCGGCGATATTGCAGCTGCGATTGCCGACGCTGTCGACGGCAAGACGCGTCCGGGCACGATCTATGAAATGGGCGGACCAGATACCCGAACTTTCAAGCAACTGATGCAATTCGTGCTCGCGACAATCGAGCGCAAACGACTTCTCGTCACGTTGCCTTTTCCCTTGGCAAAGGCCCAGGCAACGGTGTTGCAATATCTCCCCAAGCCACCGCTCACGCCCGATCAGGTGGAATCGCTACGCAACGACAATGTCGTGTCGCAGGCCGCAAAAGACGAAGGGAGAACGCTGCAAGCCCTTGGCATAGAGCCTGAGCCAATAGAGGCAATTGTGCCGTCCTACCTTTGGCGATTTCGCAAGACGGGACAGTTCAGAAAACACACCGCCTAACTTCACACAATATACAGTGCGGTGAGTCCGCCAGCGCCGAGCAGGATGCGCCACCAGGCGAACAGCGCAAAGCTGTGACGCTGCACATAGCCCAAAAACGTTTTCACGACGATCCACCCGAAGATGAACGAAAACGCGAACCCGACTGCGGTCACTGCAACATTCCCACCAAGGGCGAGCTCTCCCCGGCTCTTGTAGATCTCGTATGCGAATGCCCCGACCATCGTCGGCATCGCCAGCCAGAAAGAGAATTCGGCAGCAGAACGGCGATCGGCGCCAAAAAGCATTGCGCCAACAATGGTGGCGCCGGCACGCGATACGCCGGGCACCATCGAAATGCACTGAATAAGTCCGATGCCCAGATACATCGGCAGGGGAAATCCGGTCGCCTCGTGATAGCGCGCCTTGAGGTTCAGCCGGTCAATCCAAAGCAGAACGAACCCGCCGACGATGAGCGAGATGCAAACAATGCGTACGTCGAACAAGTAGGATTTGATGACATGATACGCGAGCGCGCCGACGATCGCGGCAGGCAGGAAGGCCAGCAGTACGCCAATGACAAAGCGCGCCGCCGCCCACTGCGTGAACATTTCCTTCGTCAGCGCCCAGATCCGACCGAAATAGATCGTCAGCAGCGCGAGAATCGCGCCAAGTTGGATAAGGATCGCAAACGATTTGCCAAAATCATCGTCCCCCCATCCGAACACATGCTCCAGCAACAGCAAGTGCCCGGTCGACGAAACCGGCAGATATTCCGTCAGTCCCTCGACGATACCGAGAACGGCCGCTTTGATCAGATCGATATTTGCCGCTGCCGGGCCAAGCATGGCCGCCCTGATGGATTCCATAAAATGCTCC
>Ga0111538_10005316_pt1 | contig 17625 bp, 14 predicted proteins | sample SoiMethybrSBSTD1_FD_79669 | JGI IMG/M metagenome (GOLD analysis project Ga0111538, IMG submission 79669) | Bulk soil microbial communities from a Populus tree surrounding site in Tennessee, USA - Soil MetaG P. TD hybrid SBSTD1 (version 2)... | ecosystem: Environmental > Terrestrial > Soil >...
CGCGACGGTCGTCCACACCGGCAGCCGGCGCGCCATCCAGAAGCCCAGCATCATCGCGATGATATCGCTGACTGAATTCACCACACTATCGCCGAAATAGTCGAGGGAGATGGTGGCAGCGCGATAGCGGTTGATGATGAGCGGCGTGTTTTCCAGCACCTCCCACGCCGCCTCGATCAGCACGGCGGCAACGAAGCGGACGCCCGGAGGAAGGCGCCGGGCGACGAGCCACAGCAGGAAGTAGAACGCGATGCCGTGGATGACGTGGGTGAAGGTGTACCAGTCGGAAATGTGCTGAGAGTTTTCCGAGCTCTGAACAACGCCATGCCACGGCTTCACGTAGCCGCATTTGCACCAGGGCACGCGGCCCATCAGCAACTCGGCCACCGCGGCGACCGCGACGATCAGAACGGCCGCGCCGGCAATCCGGATAGCCCCTGTTCGGCTACGCCCCACCGCGTCCGATCGCAATCACCGCATCGTCTGTCCGGATGAAGAGGCGTCCGCCCGAAATGGCTGGTGAGGCCAGGATGCGTCCGTCGATCGCATTGCGGGAGAGCACCTCAGCCTGGCGGCCGGCCTTCAACACAATCGTGTCCCCGGTTTCGCTCAGCATGTAGATCTTGCCGTCTCCGGCAACCGGTGACGCCGTGAACACACCGTCGATTCGCTCGCGCCACACCCGTTCCCCGGTCTTCGCGTCCACGCAGGTCACGATGCCGACGTCCCCTACCATGTAGAGAAGCCCCTGATAGTGGACGAGGGATGAGATGTAGGGCGCTCCCGTGGGCACGTGCCACACCACGTGCGTCTTCGAGATGTCACCGCGACCGCCGGGTCGGATGGCGGCGTACGGTCCGCTGCGGTAGCCGCGCGACAGATAGATGACGCCAGCCTCGTGCATCGCAACCGGAATCGGAAACTGATTGGCCTCGTTGAAGTGCCACAGTGCCGCACCGGTCGCGGCATTGTAGGCTTCGATCCCCACGCTCGAGTTCACGACAAGCTCATCGCCCTGTGGCGTTGGCACAACCAGCGGTGTGCTGTACGACAACACGCCGCGCGGGCGATCGGTCTTCCACAGCTGTTTTCCCGTGCGGCTGTCGAGCGCAATCAGGTACGAGGCGTTGTCGTGGTAGCAGACAAGGATCACCATGTCGCGATGGACGACCGGCGAGCTGCCGTGGCCCCAATTGATGTTGAACGGCGTGAACTCCTGCCCAAGGTGGCGACTCCAGGCCAACTTCCCCGTCATGTCAACGGCGGCGACCTGACCGGTGCCGAAGACGGCGTAGACGCGCTCGCCGTCAGTGACCGGGCTCGAGCTCGCCAGATTGTGCTTTTCGTGAACGTCCGGCAACGGACCTTGGGCTGGCAGCTCGAATGTCCACAACCGCTGCCCGTTGCCTCGGTTCAGCGCTTCAATCACAAACCGAACGCCGCTGCCGACAGATCGCCCTCCAGCGAGGGCTCTCTCGGCAGGCGTCGCGTCAGCGCCTTGCCCGAGCCGAGGTCCTGGCCGGGAGGTGCCTGATCCAATCTGCGATGTCACGAACACGCGTTCGCCAGAAACGATTGGGGACGACACGCCGACGCCGGCGAGCTGCGCCTTCCAGGCGATGTTCTCGGTGTTGCTCCAGGTTTGCGGCAACGACGTTTCCGTGGAAGCACCGGCGTTTGCCGGCCCGCGCCACTGTGGCCAGTCAGCCGCAGAAAGAGAGCGCGTGAGAGCTGATGCGATGAGAAGGATGACGGACGCAATGATGGAGGCGGTTCGACTGTGCACGACAACACCTCATTTGGGAAAGACGCTCACGCCTGGCTTGCCTGCCCCGCCTGCCCTCTGTTATCCGAAGCAGTAGACTCGCCCGTCCACGGTGCCCACCACGAGCCGGTCACCGGCAATCGCGGGCGACGCAGTGATCGGCGCGCCGGCGTCGAACTCCCACTGTTTCTGCCCGGTCGCGAGATCCATGACGTACAGCCGGCCATCGCTGGACCCCACGTAGACCCGGCCTCCTGCCACCGCGGGAGACGAATCGACGCGGGCGCGCGTTGCATAGGTCCACGCAACCTTCCCCGTCGCCGCGTTGATCGCGTGAATCGATTTGTCGCGTCCGCCGAGGACGACACGCCCGGCCGACAATGCAGCCGACGAGTAGAACGGAAACTGCCGGTCAGGGTTCTCGTACCGCCATACGACACGGCGCGAGCGGAGGTCGATGGCCAGGACCTCGTTGTTGAAGGTCCCGACGTACGCGCGATCGCCCTCCACGACGGGCGACGCCGCTGTATTCGCTCCTTCCGGGATCTTGAACAGCTCACGCCCATCCGACAGCCGGATCGCGCGGAAGTTCTCGTCGCAGCCGGCAATGTAGATGACGCCGTCCTGCACCGATGGCGTCGCATGCACCGGTCCATCGGTCTCGACCTTCCACTTCACCTTGCCGCTCGCCGCATCGAGGGCGTAGAGATGACCGTCGTACGATCCAATCAGCACGGTCGTGTCGACGATGACGGGAGAGGATTTGATCTCCTGAGTCGTCTTGAACGTCCAGACCGGCTTCCCGTCGCGGACGCTGACGGCGTGGAGCATGCCGTCGGCATCGCCGATATACACGCGCTCGCGCGTCACTGCTGGAGAGGACTCGGCGATGCTGCTCTTGGTCGCGTACTTCCAGCGGACCTTGCCGGTCGCCAGATCGAGGGCGGTCAGGTCGCCGGTTGCGGAGCCGACATAGACGGATCCGTCGGCGATGGCCGCTGACGAGTCGATGGCGTCGCCCGTTTCGTAGGTCCAGAGGACTTTGAGCGTAGGGGGAAGCGTTGCGGCGGACACGCCCGTGAGGCGTGGCGAGCCGCGGAACTGCGACCAGCTGGTGGGCGGTGCTTGAGCCGCCGGTGCCTGGGCCGGCGGGGCCGGCGTCTGGGCAAGGCCTGCGAGCCCGTCGGTGGCCAGCAGCAAGAGGCCAGCCAGCGCCAAATCGTTCCTTCGTGATGACATGCCGCTACGGTTTGACCGCCAGCGCGTACAGCTGGTTGCGATTCATGATGAACAGCGCGCCGTTGGCCGGCACCACGGTGCCGTAGACGGCGCTGCCCATGCTGATGGTCGCCAGCACTTTCTTCTCCTTGCCGGCCTGCATGATCACGACGTCGCCGTCCTCGTTGCCCAGGTAGACCTTGCCGTCGATCACCATCGCCGATCCCCAGATGGCGGACGTCAAGTCGTGCACCCAGTATTCCTGACCGGTCTTCGCGTCAAGACAGTGGAAGAACCCGCTGAAGTCGGGAATGTAGATGAGACCGTCGGCAATCGCGGCCGTCGAGATCGACCGCCGGATCTTGTCGAAGTGGAAGATCCGCCCGGTCGTGGTGATGTCACCGCGCTTGGTCGCGTCGATACAGTAGAAATGGCCGACGCCTTCGCCGTGCTCCGGATCCTGGCCGTTGGCGATGTACACCTTGTCTTCGAAGACGACGGGCGTCGAGATCACTTCATTCCGTGTCCTCGGCCAGACTGAGTCTTTCGGGTTGGTGTCGAACTCCCAGAGCTTCTTGCCAGTGAGCGCCTCGTAGCCCCGGACAAAGCCGTCGCCCTGCGCCGAGATGACCTGGTCAACGCCGGCGATCTTCCCGACCGTCGGGGTTGACCACTGGCCGTGCAGGATGCGGTCGTCCACCGAGTTGTCTTCCCACACCAGCTTTCCGGTGTTCTTGTTGATCGCGATGATCGCCGGAGCCTTGGGGGACGGGATGTGGACATGGCTCTCATCCTGTCCGTTCGACGTGCTCACGAAGATCAGATCGCCCCACATCACCGGCGACGAGTTGGCGAGGTTGTGCGGATAGGTGCCGACTTCCTCGATCATATCGAACGACCAGATGACGTCCGGATCCATTGGCGACGTCATCTTCTCGTCGGTGATCGGGCCTTCGTTCTTGTTGTCGCGGAAGCCGTTGATGTCCAGGCACCAGACGACGCCGCGATTGCTCGTGTAGTAGACGCGTGTGCCGTCGACGAGGGGCGACGAAGCCACGCCCTGGAACGGCCAGTCGTTGGCGCGGCCCGACTCGAGCTTCACGTGCGTGTGCTGCCACATGAGCTCGCCGTCAGTTTCGCGGAAGGCCATCAGCACGCCGCGATCGCCGCCTTGCTTCGGATCGCGCAGTCCTTCGTTGTTCGTGCCAACGAGCACCATGCCGCTCGCCACCACTGGGTTGCCGTAACTCTGCGAGCCGAGCGTCGCCACCCACTTGACGTTTTTCTTGGTCTTCACGTCCCAGTCGGTCGGGAGGCCCTTCATGTTGGAGACCATGTTGCGGTCCGGCGTCCCGCCCCACATCGGCCAGTTGCCGGTGCCGGGATCCGATGCGCCAATTGGTTGCTGAAGAGCGGCGGCGGCAAGTACCAGCGCGAACGCGATCGTATGAGTGCGAAGTCTCGAATGAGTGGTCATATGTCTCCGAACCTGATGTGCATCACGAAGCCCACGAAGGCACGATCCGTCACTGATTCGCTGTGATCTTGAGGTTGTCCACGTATGCGCCGAATTGCGCGGCGGCAAAGATGCCGGGCGCGCCCTGGCGGTTGCCGATCGGATCGGTCTTGTCGATCATCCACGCGGCCGGCTCAGGCTGCCCGGTCGGCCAGGCCTTCCCGAGTGCACGGACGCTGCCGTTCGCGAGGTTCTCCACCCGCAGCTTGAGATGCACCCACTTGTCGGCTTCCCATGCGAACGGTTTGGTCACCGTCCGCTCGGTCTCAGGTTCCCACGGCTCCAGCTTCAGTTGCTGGGAAGTCCCATAGAGCACGAGCGTATAGCGCTGGGCGGTGACGCCCATGTCGCCCATCTGTCGTCGGCGTGTATTCACGCGGACGTCCGCTTCGATCGTGTAGTTGGATAGATCCACGGGCCCCATGAACATCCGCAGCCGCTGAAAGATCGTCTCGTCGGCCGGCTTCTGCAGCACCTTCTGTCCATCGAGCGTCGCCACCGCATACTTGCCGGTCACCGCGTTCACCCAGCCAGGCGGAACAGCGCCGTCGGCGTACGACTCGAACGTTTCGGTCCAGGGCAGCGGGTGGACGACGCGCGCTCGCGCTTCGCCTTTCAATTCTCCGATCGTTGCGCGAATGAGACCAGCTTGCTCCGGCGGATCGGCGGCCACGACGAAGGAGCCGTCGGTGACCGTGCCCTTCAGGCCGTCGAGTGCCCACGTGGCTTTGTCTTCCCTCAGGAAGCGACCTTTCGCGTCGAAGAGCGACGCGCGAAGTTTGACCGTCTGTCCGGGCTTCAGCACGAGCTCGGTCGGCGACACGCGAAGGAAGGCAGGCGCGCCTTCCCCTTTCACCGCCGGCTCGTCTGCCGCGAAGCCGGTGACGGGCTTGGCGGCTTTGGATCCGATCGCGTAGACCGCATCGCTCGAGACGAAGAAGATGCGCCCGCGCGAAATCGCGGCACCGGCGAGGATCGGCTCCGGTGTGCCCTCCGCCTGCTGCACGCTGTTGGTGCTCAGCGGCAGCTCGACTTCGCTGAGTACCTCGGCGCGATCCGCACCTGGCCTCAGGATGAAAAACTTCCCGCTTTCGGTGCCGACGTAGATCTTGCCGTCGGCCATCACGGGCGGAGCCTTCTGGACGGTCCCAAGGTCCTGCCTCCATAGGGCTTGACCCGTCGCGACGTCGAACGCTCTGAGCTTTGATCCGTTCTCAATCTGGTAGACGCGCGGGCCGTCGAGGATTGGCGAAGAGAAGCCAAATTGCATCCCCTGCACCGCCCACTTTGTCTGCTTGATGTCGCCGGTCTGGCTACCGTCGATCGCCGCAATCAAACCGAGCTCGGGCGAGTTCACGTTCTCGTCGCCGTGCGAGATGATCACGTTGTTGCCGCTGACGACAACTCCGGTATTGATGGCGCGCTTGGCGGCGACGAAGCTCCAGACCTTTTCGCCGGTTTGCGGCTTGATCGCATGGAAGGCGCCGTCGCCGTTTCCGGCAATCAGCAGGCGCGTGCCGTTGATGGTGGCGATGAGCGGAGCGGGATACGCGGTGTCGTACGGCCGTCCGCCTGGTGTCGACACGTACTCGATCTCACCCGTCCGCTTGTTGAGCGCGATGAATCGCAGCGCGCGGTTGCTCATCGTGCCCCAGTTCGACACCGCCGCGTTGACGATCACGAGGTCGCCATCGATGATCGGCGACATCGTCCGGCCGCCGTGGGTGGTGAAAGCCGCGAACTCCTCGCCGACCGACCGCTGCCAGAGCAGCTTGCCGTCTTTGCTCAAAGCCAGGACGGTGGCGCCGGCGCCAAGCGCGTAGATGTTGCCGGTTTCCTGATCCGCGGCTGGAGAGGCCCATCCCACCCGATGCGGCGGGACATCACTCTGAAATACGTTGAACTTGTACTCCCAGACTACCTTGCCCGAGTCAGCGTCCAGGCACATGACGCGTTCCTGCAGTGTCGGACCACGCCCCGCCGGATTCTGGATGTAGACGTGGTTGCCCATCACGATCGGGGCAGAACGGCCGCCGTACGGCACCCGCCACAGGAAGTTCTCGCCTTTCAGCGCCCACTTGTCGATGAGTCCGGTCTCGGGCGACAGCCCATCTCGATTCGGACCCCGCTGGTCAGGCCAGTCGCCGAGCGCCACTCGGCGCGGGCCCTGACCCGTGACCGACACTCCGAGGAGTACCGCTAACGTGAGGAAGATAAGAGTCTTTTTCAACATAAGGACGTCCCTATCAGTATGCGCCGGTTATATCGGCCGGTGCTCGGAGTGTCAACTTTGGATCGGTCGTTATTGGATGCGGTACGTAGGCCCGACCTTTGGACCTGGCGTAGGCCCGACCTTCAGGTCGGGCGTAATACGATACAGGTTAGATGCCTGCCGCAGGGGGTCCGTTCCGCGACGCACGTGAACAGTTCGGCTTCAATCCTCGGACGGCATTGGTCTTCGGCGAAGGCGTGCTGGCTCAGCTGGGGGTGCTTGCCGCCGGACTTGGCGCTCGTCGAACGCTGGTCGTCGCTGACCCGGGACTCGTCGCTACCGGACATGTCGAGCGGGCCACGTCCTTTCTAAGAAGCGCCGGCATCCAGACCCAGCTCTTTCACGATTTTGACGCCAATCCCGACACCCTGATGATCGAGGCCGGCCGCCGCGCCGCCGCCGCTGCCGAGGTCGATTCGATCGTCGCGATCGGAGGCGGCAGCTCGCTCGACTGCGCCAAAGGCATCAATTTCGTCCTGACCAACGGCGGCTCGATGCGCGACTACTGGGGCTTCGGGAAAGCCACCAAGCCGATGCTGCCCTCGATTGGCATTCCGACCACAGCGGGCACCGGCAGCGAAGCGCAGAGCTACGCGATCATCTCGGATGCCGACACGCATGTGAAGATGGCGTGCGGCGATCACGAGGCAGCGTTTCGCGTGGCGCTGCTCGATCCGCTGCTGTCGGTGACTCAGCCCAGGCTGGTGACCGCCATTGCCGGGTACGACGCGCTCTCGCATGCGGTGGAAGCGTACGTGACGACGAAGCGGACTGAGGTGTCCGCCCTCTTTGCGCGGGATGCCTGGCAGCTGCTGGAGTCGCAGTACGAACGCGTGCTCGCCGAACCGGCCGACGTGGAGGCGCGAGGTCAGATGCTCATGGGCGCACACGAAGCCGGGACGGCCATCGAGCTCTCGATGCTTGGGGCGGCGCACGCGTGCGCCAATCCGCTGACCGCCCGCTATGGCACGACACACGGGATCGCGATCGGGGTCATGCTTCCGCACGTTGTTCGATGGAATGGCTCGGTTTGCGGAGAGCAGTACGCCGAGCTGCTCGGCTCGAACGTCGACGCCGGCGATCGTCTCGCCGCCCGCCTCGACGCACTGGCCCGAACCGGCGGATTGGCCGCAACGCTGAAGGAACTCGGCGTCCCGCGCGAGGATCTCGCCGCGGTTGCCGAGGACGCGGCCAAGCAGTGGACGGGCACCTTCAACCCGAAGCCGTTCGACGCCGCGGCCGCCTTGTACCTGTACGAACAGGCGTACTGAAGCCACGAAAACACGAAAACGCACGCGCTTTTTTCGAAACTTTCGATCGCCTCCACGTGTTTGTGAACCTATGGCCCGCCAGAGCGTAGTACGGGAGCACGAGCTGGTCTGGCTGACCAGGCAAGAGGTTCAGCATGACGAGCGCGACGCCCGGCGTCGCGCGAGGTGAGAAAATGAATGCCGAGAATTTCGGTCGTGACCTGATCTACGCCGGGCGAAGCCTGCGGCGCAGTCCAGGGCTCGTGATCGTCAGCGTCTTGTCGCTCGGCATCGGGATTGGCGTGAACGCGATGCTGTTCAGCGCCCTCCGAGCAGTCCTTTTCTACCAGCCAACGGTCACCGACTCGGCTCGGCGCGTGTGGGTCGAGCCGGGGAACGGTAATCAAGTCTCCTTCCTGAATTTTCGAGATCTTCGGGACAGTAAGATCTTCGCGGATGTCGTCGGGTACCGATTTGCCTCGCTCGCCCTTCGTTCGGGCGACGCCGTGGAGCGAGTCAACGGCCTCGGAGTGACGGCCAACTTCTTTCAGGGGCTCGGGGTCGGCGCGGCGCTGGGCAGAACGTTCACCGGCGAGGAATCGGAGCCCGAGCGCGACCCGCGAATGGTCGTTCTGGATTACGCATACTGGCGGCGGCGTTTTCAGGCCAACCCCGCGGTCGTCGGTGAGTTCCTGACGTTGAATGGCCAGCCCTATTTGGTCCTGGGAGTGTTGCCCGCGCACTATCGACCACTCACAGCACTGCAGGTGCCCGACGTGTACGTGCCACTCAGCGAGACCGTCCTCCCCACCTTGCGAGACCGCAACAACGGAAACGCGTTGGCGGTGCTCGGCCACCTCGAGCAGGGGTTCACTCGCGAACAGGCGCAGGCCGCGGTCACTGCTCTTGGCGCCGAACTCGAGCGGACCTATCCGAGGGAGAACGCGGGAGCAGGCCGTCCAGCGAAGGTGTATCCCCTCAATGCCGGACTCTCGGGAGCGTCGCAGGAGCTCATCCTCTTGCCGATCCTCTTGCTGACGCTCTTCGGCTTGGTGCTGCTGATTGCCTGTGCCAACGTGGCGGGGCTGCTCCTCACCCGCGCCGCGGGCCGCCAACGCGAAATCGCGCTCAGGATCGCCCTAGGCGCCGGCCGCGCCCGCCTCATTCAAGGGCTGCTCGCCGAGAGTTTCCTACTCGCATCCGGCGGCGCGCTCGTTGGACTGCTCCTGACGATTTGGCTCATGCCCGCCCTGAACGTCTTGACGCTCTCCGGACTGGGAGATCTCCATCTAAACTTGGAGCCCGACCTCACCCTGTACGCGTACGCGCTCACGCTGATCGTGGTCACCGGCACCGCCTGCGGAGTCATACCGGCCCTCAAGGCGACCTCAGGCAACCTGGTGACCGAAATCCAGCAGGGAGGCGGTCACGGCGCAACCGGACGACTACGGCTTCGGCATGCCTTCGTGGTGGGCCAGGTGGCAGCCTCGGTCACCTTGCTGGTGATCGCCTCGCTGTTTCTGCGCAGCCTGATGCGAATTGCGACCATGGATCCAGGCTTCGACCTCGAGCACAGCGCCGTGGCGCGAATCGACGTGGGACCCAATCGCCATGCACGAGAGTCCGCGTGGCGATTTGCCCAGGAGGTCCTCGATCGCGTCAGCAAGATTCCCGGTGTCCAGGCGGCGAGTGTCGCCGACATCGTGCCGCTCGGCAACGAGTCGAGCGCAACCCGGTTTCAAACGGAAACTGAAACCCAAACCAGCGGCGCCCGGACCTTCCTCAACAGCGTCGGGCCAGAATACTTCGCGACGATGGGGATCACGCGCCTTCGAGGGCGTGAGTTCACGGTCGGCGACCGCATCGGAACGCCGCTCGTCGTGATCGTCAGTCGCGCGTTCGCGAACGCGTACTTTCCCGGCGAGGACGCGCTCGGCCAACGAATCAGCGGCGACAACAGACGAACCTATTCAGAAATCGTCGGAGTGGTGGAAGACAGCACCTACCAATCCTATGGCGAGGTGCCGACGCCGATCGTCTACTTCGCGTACGCACAGCAGCCCGTGTCGTCGCAAGTTCGCCCGTTGACGACGCATGTTCGCACGGCTGGAGATCCCGCAGCAGTCCTTCAAGCGATGCGGCGTGCCATTGCCAGCATTGACCCTGCGGTGGTGGTGGACGTCAGCACACTGCGCACGGCCACAAACTTCGAGTCGCTCGCCCGTCGCCTGGCGGCGACGCTGGTCGGCTCTCTCGGCTTCCTAGGCTTGCTCCTGGCGAGCATTGGCCTCTACGGCGTCATGGCGTATTTCGTGACCTCGCGAACGGCGGAAATTGGGATTCGCATGGCCCTCGGCGCTTCGTCTCGGCAGATGCACTGGGACGTGCTCGGCCACGGCCTCAAGCTGGTCGCGTACGGCGTGGTCCTGGGCACCGCACTCTCGCTCGCGATCGCACGGTTTCTCACGGCACTCCTCGCTGGCCTGAGTCCGGCAGATCCGATGGCGTTGGGAGGCACCGCCGCGATTCTGATCGTCGTCGGACTGTGCGCCAGCTACTTTCCAGCGCGAAGGGCCATGCGTGTCAATCCGGTCGTGGCGTTACGAGCGGACTAGTTCGGCTCGCCAGGCCGGAATCAGCACGGCGTGCTGCGCGCGGTGTTAGACTGGCCCAACCTCGTGCCACGGACCCAACGGATCACGATCGTGTGCCTCATCGCGGCGCTGGCAACGTTGTCGGCGGCTGTATCAGCACAGCGATTTGGCCGACTTGCCGAAGGCCCAGGAGTACCGCCGAGATACCCTACGGCGACATTCGCCGACGGCGCGTTCACTCACTGCAAATTGATGTACACAAGCGTGGTGTCCGAGCCAAACGGCATGGGATGGGCGACAGACTATCCGTACGCGGCGGTGAATCTGCTCACGCGCATCTCCGAGCTCACCAAGACGCCGATCAGCAGAGATCGCGACGGCAATCCGAACTACTGGGTCGTGCGGGCGACCGACGAGGCGCTGTTCCACTGCCCCTTCGTCATGGCAACGGACGTCGGCACGCTCGAGTTCACACCGGAAGAAGTGGCGCGCCTTCGTGTCTACCTGCTCAAGGGCGGATTCCTGTGGGTGGACGACTTCTGGGGGACGGCGGCGTGGGAGCAGTGGTCAAGCCAGATTTCGCGAGTCCTGCCGGAATATCCGATCTTTGACGTGCCTCCCACGCATCCGCTGCGGCGGTCTTTTTTTCAAGTGACCGAGATCCCGCAGGTGACGAGCATCAACATGTGGCGACGGCTCGGCGGCGAAACCCGCGAGCGCGGATCAGACAGCCCGCAGGCCAACCTCCGGGCAATCGCGGACGAGACGGGCCGCATCATGGTTCTCATGACCCACAACACCGACATCGGCGATTCGTGGGAGCGCGAGGGTGAGGACCACGACTTCTTCGTGCAGTTTTCGCCGCGCGGGTACGCGCTTGGCGTGAATACCGTCATCTATACGATGACTCACTAGCCCCGACTGCAGCCTCCCCACGTTAAGCCAGCAGCCCTGGCGCGCGCCAAGAGCGATCCCGAGCTCAAGCACCGGCCTACAAAGTCCGCCCGTCCACAAGTTAGGATAGAGATTCATGAGCAGCCCTCACGTCGTCGTGATCGGCGGCGGCCCTGCCGGGGCCACCGTGTCCACCCTCCTCGCAAAGCATGGCATCAGCGTCGAACTGTTCGAGCGCGAGCACTTCCCCCGCTTCCACATCGGCGAGTCGCTGATCCCCGAAACCTACTGGGTTCTCCAGCGCCTCGACATGCTGCCGAAGATGAAGGCCTCGCACTTCGTCAAGAAGTACAGCGTGCAGTTCGTCAACGCCGCCGGCAAACTCTCGGCGCCGTTCTACTTCCACGACAACAAGCCACACGAGTGCTCGCAGACATGGCAGGTCGTGCGCAGTGAGTTCGACAAGATGATGCTCGACAACGCCCGCGAACACGGCGTCAACGTCCAGGAGGGCGTGCGCGTCGTCGACGTGCTGTTCGAGGGCGACAAAGCCGTCGGCGTCACGATTCAGACCGAAGGCGGCGCCCGCCGCAACGTCGCCGCCGACGTCGTCGTTGACGCCAGCGGCCAGAACGGGCTGCTGCAGAACCGCTTCCGGCTGCGGGTCTGGGATCCGATCCTCAATAAAGGTGCGATCTGGACGTATTGGAAGGGCGCGTATCGCGACACCGGGCGGGACGAGGGCGCGACGATGGTGCTGCAGACGCCGAACAAGCAGGGATGGTTCTGGTACATCCCGCAGCACGACGACATGGTCAGCGTGGGCGTGGTCGGGCCGTTCGACTATCTGTTCAAGAATCGCGGCAGCCGCGAGGAGACGTACCACGAGGAGGTCGAGCGATGCACGGCGGTGCGCGACCGCGTGGCCAACGCGACGCGGGCCACCGGGTACTTCGCGACCAAAGACTATTCGTACCGATCCAAGCAGACGGCCGGCAACGGATGGGTCCTCATTGGCGACGCGTTCGGCTTTCTCGATCCGCTGTACTCGTCGGGCGTGCTGCTCGCGTTGAAGTCCGGCGAGCTCGCCGCGGATGCGATCGCGGAAGGGCTTGCCAAGGGCGATCTCTCGGCCGCGCAGCTCGGCAAGTGGGGGCCGGCGTTCAACGTCGGCATGGATCGGATGCGCCGCCTGGTGTGCGAGTACTACGACGGCTTCAGCTTCGGCAATTTCGTCCGCAACTACCCGGATCTGAAGAATACAGTGACTGATCTTTTGATCGGTGATCTGTTCACCGATCGCGTCGATACGGTGTGGGGGCCGATGGAGTCGCTTTATCCAGCGGACAAGAAGCCGATGCCGCAGTGGGATGCGGGGACGCCGCAGGACATCGCCGAGAACAAGGTGAACGAGCTGTTCCTGCCCGAGGGACGACGGCCGTAGACCTCAACTTATCCGTATGTCAATTGCATCAGCTTGCCGTTGCGCCGATGTCATCTCACAATACTAGGCTTGTCGTTTTGAGATGAAGGAGGTCGTATGGCGAAAGCGAAGAGCGCGATTCCTGAAGGGTTCCACACTGTCACGCCGCAACTCACCCTCGACAACGCCGCGGAGGCGATCGAGTGGTACAAGAAGGCATTCGGCGCGAAGGAAAACGGGCGTGCGGTTGGCCCCGATGGGCGGATCCTGCACGCTGAACTGCTGATCGGCAATTCGCCGATCATGGTGAACGACGACATGATGGGAGGGCCGAAGGCCACTCCGAATTCGCGATCTGCATTCTGGATCTACGTCGATGACGTCGACACTCTGTACAATCGGGCGGTGTCGGCGGGCGCGAAGGTGTCACCGAGCCCCATGGGGAAACTCGCCGACCAGTTCTGGGGCGATCGCACCGGGACCATCATCGATCCCCAGGGGTTCCAGTGGACGCTTGCGACGCGTAAGGAAGATCTGACGCGCGAGGAGATGGACAAACGCCAGGCGGAGTGGATGAAGAGCTTCGCCCCGCAGCCGACGCACAGTTAGCCTGTACTCAGAATCACGACTGCCTCTGGCGGGTCCTGTCCGCGAACAGCCCCACCGGGTGCTCGCCGAAGTCCTCTGATCACGGGAGACGGCTCCGCGCCCGGCGGGGCGGCCCCGTTCGCGGCCACCCGCGAGTGGCAGTTGTGATTCATCGGCGGCTCGCCCATTGCGTCCGCTACCGGTAGTCTCACTCTCATGTTCATTATCGAACTCACCTATAAGGCCAGCCTCGCGGACATCGACGCGGCCATGACGGCGCACGTGCGATTTCTGAAGAAGCACTATGCGGCCGGAACGTTCCTGGTCTCGGGCCGAAAGATTCCGCGAGACGGAGGCATCATCGTGGCGGTCGGCAAGAGCCGGGAGCAGATCGAAGCCGTCATGGGTGACGACCCATTCTGCTCACGCGGACTCGCTGACTTCCGCGTCATCGAATTCCGAGCCAGCCAGCGCGCCCAGGACATACCCAAGCGGGTCGAGTAACGATCGGCTCTCAGCTTTCAGCCCTCAGCCCTGAGCCCTGAGCCCTGTAGCCCTGTAGCCCTGTAGCCCTTAGCCCTACCGCTCTCAGCCCTACCGCTCTCAGCCCCAGGCCTTAGCCCTGACACCTCTCTGAATTTCGTCCCCCCGCCCAACCTGTTAGAAACGCCGGTTCTCGACGTTATAGACAGCCGAGGAACCCATGAAATGTTTTCTTGTCGTGTTGAGCCTGGCGCTGCTGACCTGTGCCTGTGATGGCGGAGCGTCGAACCATTTTTCTCCGACGCCGACCTACACGCTATCTGGGGCGGTGGTCGAGACGACCGCGAATGGGATCGCGCCGGTCTTCGGCGCTCATGTGCAGGTGGGCTCCGGTCAAGCGACGACCGACGATCATGGCTTCTACAGCATCCGCAACCTGGCCGCCGGCGGCAGCGTCGTCACCGCCACCATGGAGGGGTTCGAGGTCGCCACCAAGCCGGTGACGATTGATGGCAACACGACATTGGATGTCGAGTTGGTGAGAAAGCCGTCGTTCACCCTCTCGGGCGTGGTGTCTGAGATGACGGCAAGTGGGCCGGCGCCGGTTGAAGGCCTTCGGCTGGACATGTTCTCGTGTGAGCCGCCCTCGTGCCGCCACTACTCCGAAGACATGGCGATCACCGACAGGGACGGGTTCTACAGTCTTCGAGTGCAGTATCCGGGCAAGGACAACTTTGTCTGGGTGGTGAGCAGCCTGTACCGGGCCGAAGACGAACCGCCAGCCTCGTTGTGCGAAGGGTGCTCGCGCATCCTGACGATCACCGCGGACACCCAGCTCGACATTCGTGTCGTTCCACGCTGAGATCTATGGTGTCGGTGCGACGCCTGGAGTCGCTTTTCGCCGCGCAAGGAAGTTGATCGTCAACCCCAGCGCCGCGCCGATGCCACCGCCGACCAGCTGGCCCCAGATCAGCCGCGTCGTCGCGTATCGAATGACCTCGGGAATCTGCACAACTGCCTGAATCTGCGCGCCCCCCGGCAATCCACCAGGCTCCGTGTACCACGACAACATCGGCGGGACGATGAATGACGCTGCCGCGATACCCAGCAGCGCGCCGACCAGCATGAGGATCACGCCCGTCTTCACAGAGGGCGAGTATAGCCCTTAGCCCTGACGGGATCCCGCCGAGCCCTCAGCCCTGGCCGGTCGTCATCCTCGGGCCCTTCGCGTATCCCGGCCCTGGTTGCATCCCTACCCGCCCACCTGGCCTACCCGCCTTACCTGCCGTAAAGTTGAAGCGATGCATCGAGCGCCCAGACAACGGTTTCGATGGCGGGCTGGCGCAGCAATATCGCTGCTCCTGGCGGCGCTGTCCTCGGGCTGTTGGGGCTCGAACACGGATCCCGCCGAGCCCAATTCCACCGATCCCCAATGGGTTGCCCAGCACAACCCTCATGCGTCGATCGCGCTGGTTTTCGTCCACGGCATATTCGGCGACACGCTCGGCACCTGGACGAGCGCGAGTGGGACCGGCTTCTTCGATCTGATCAAAGCGAACCCGCAAATCGAGCCGAAGGTCGACGTGTTCGCGTTCGGCTACACCTCGAACATGCTCCGGTCGGGATCGCTCGACATCCAGGAAGCCGCCAACACGCTGCACGCGCGCCTTCAGTTTCACGGCGTCCTGGACTATCCGGCTGTGGTGTTCGTCACCCACAGCATGGGCGGGCTCGTCGTCTTGCGCGAGTTGCTTACGCACCGTGAGCTGCTGCCGAAGGTGCCTGGGCTCGTGCTCTACTCCACACCGCAGGAGGGAGCCCACATCACGGTGATCGCCCAGCATGTGGCGCGCAACCCCGCTCTGGAGCAGATGCTGCCGGCCGACCGCAACGGATACCTGCGGGTCTTGAACGACGAGTGGAAATCCCTGCCAACGCGTCCCAAGGTCGCGTGCGCCTACGAGAGAAAGCCGACCAACGGCGTCATGGTGGTGCCGTGGTCGAGCGCCACGCGGTTTTGCGATGGGACGGCGGTGGCGATCAACGCCGACCACACGGATATCGTGAAGCCGGATCGCGCCGGACACGATTCGATGGTCGTGCTCGTCAACGCACTGAACGACTTCGCGCTCGGCACGACCGTCGTGGCGAAGCTCGAAACCCCCGACTTCGTGCGTGAGGGAGACCACGCCGTCTTCACTCTGGCTGATCTCTCCGGTCGATCCGCGGCGCGGCTCGTCAATGCCGGCGGAACAAAGCTGCGCTACACCATCGGGCCGGTCTCCGACTCGCACCTCTTCATCTGGCCCGACGACACGCCCAAGGAACTGGCGGGAAACACCACGGAGCGTTTGCAGTTCGGCCTCGGCTTCGGCGCCACGGCCAGCGAGTATCGCTTCACCCTCACAACCGACGTCTCAGGCGCCCAACCGATCGTGGTCCGCGTTCCCGATCTTGCGGTTGTGCGCGAGCAGCAGCTTCGACTCGCCTCGGACGTGTCGCGCGAACTTCGTACGCAGCTGTCGGATCCCAACAAGCTGGGTCGATTCACGACGGCCGCTGCCGGCAACGCGGAAGCGCCGGAAGCGGTGGTCCGCGCCGTTCGCGACGTGGTGGCCCGCCAGAATCCAAATTTGCCAGAGAGTGCGACATGGATCCTGACGGCGGATCTGGCGGATGCCACGAACTGGCCAGGACTGGCGGTGCGTGCGTTGCGCCATGCGGAGAAGAGCTCCCCGGCGTCCGCGCGGGCGCCGTCCGTCCAGCGCCTGGCCGGCATGGTCGGCGCACACGCTGGCGAGGCGAGCGTGTTTGCGAACGCGACGACGCCCAACCCGGAGAACGTCGAGTTCGACCGGGTTCAGCCCTTGACTGATCCCCGTGCGGCGGCGACTTCTGCAGAACTCGCCAGCCTCATGCAGCGGGTGCCGGCTCTGAAGGCTCAAGGACTGAGTTTGCAGGGCGATCTTCAGCGCGCCCGCGGCGACACTGAAGGTGCGCGCGTCACCTATGACAACGCGGGCCGCATCAGCATGTCGCCGTCGATCGCGGCGCGGATCGGTGTGGTGAGCGGCAAGGGCGCACCACGCAACTGGACTCCGGTTACGCGGGTCGTACCGCGCTGAGGCGGGTTATGCCGCCTCCTGCGCTGAGGCATCCACTTGTGCGCGTCGCCAGCTAGAGGCGTTGGAACAGCGATGACGTTGCCGACAGAGCTACCCAACCACGTCAAGCGTCGCGCCGTACAACCACCTGGTCTGCCCGAGGGCGATTGGGCATGGCCACAAGCCGACGCACTCGTGGCACTGGAAACACTCGCCGGTTCGATCGTCGCGGTGTTCCAGGTTGAAGTCTACGTGGTGCCATTTGGCCATCACGACGTCCTGCACACCGGCCGCCGTGCCAGCTACACACATGGCGTCGGTGAACTCGCCTTGCAGTTTGCGGATCGATCGCGGCAGCTGGCTGCGGAGTTCATCAAGACAGGCGCGAGCGACGAACTGTTTGTGCTGTATTTCTCCGGGCAAGACGACGCAGCGGCTGGGCACGGGGCCTTCAAGGTCCGACGTGCGTAGATTCGCCGTCGATGCTGTCGCTAGCGGATGTTATCCCTGAAGAACAG
>Ga0111538_10005317_pt1 | contig 17624 bp, 17 predicted proteins | sample SoiMethybrSBSTD1_FD_79669 | JGI IMG/M metagenome (GOLD analysis project Ga0111538, IMG submission 79669) | Bulk soil microbial communities from a Populus tree surrounding site in Tennessee, USA - Soil MetaG P. TD hybrid SBSTD1 (version 2)... | ecosystem: Environmental > Terrestrial > Soil >...
ATGCGATCCATCGCGAGTTAGGCCAGGGTCGTGATGTGCGTCGCCTCGTCCACCAGGAGCAAGTTGCTCTTCGCGACCTCTTCGACCGGTTTGCGGCTGAACAGCGAATAGCCGACGGGGCCGCTGGTCTTGTCGTAGAAATGCTGTCGCGTCAAAAGCGCCACCGGGCGGGCGCCTTCGACCAGCACGATTTCATCGACGTCGGGATGATGGCGATAAAAGAAGTCCAGATCCGCGCAGCGCATGCTCCACAAGGAAATCGTGGTGCCACGGATCACCATGTGGCCGACGGTCTCGTCGAGCTCGCTGCGCCGGCAGTCGAAGGCGCTGGTCAGCCCCTTGATCGAAACCAGCGTGCGTTCCTCGAGCTGCGGCGGCTCCGCGCTCGGCCGCGCCAGTAGGTAGCCCTGCGCATAGCGCACGCCGAGGTGGCTCAGCGTCTCGAGCTCCTCGCGCGTCTCCACGCCCTCGGCGATCAACTTGGCGTCGACGCTGGAAGCGAATCCGATCAGCGAGCGTACCAGCCGCTGCTTGTAGGAATGGCCGTGGATGTCGCGCACCAGCTCCTTGTCGAGCTTGAGGAAGTGCGGGGACGAGCTGACCAGCCTGACCAGCCTGACCAGGCTCGAATGCCCGCTGCCGAAGTCGTCGAGCGCGATCTCGAACCCCTGACGCTCGTAGTGCCTGAGCAAGGTCTCGAACTGCTGGCGATCGTTGATACTCTCGCGCTCCGTGATCTCGATCACGATGTTGCTCTGGTCGAGCCCGTTAGTCCGCGATCTGAGACCGCGTGAACCCGTGAACGAAGCGCGGATCGGTCAGGGTGAGTGGACTGACGTTGATGAAGAACCGCTGAAACCGCAGCTCCGGCGCAAGCTTCGCAATCGACGACAGTGCGACGGTGCGACAAACCGAGCTCCCGGGCATCCAGCAGCATTGAGCGATCGCGAACTTAGACCTCATTGCTGTGACACACGCGCAACCGTTCGGCGGCGAATCGGTGATGGCGGCGTCACTGCCAGCTCGTCGAGCACATGACCCGCGTAGGTGGAGGGATCGGGGGGCAAGCCCAGAGCGTGCCGCAACGTCGGCGCCAGATCGGCCAATCGGCGCGGTATCGCCGCGTTTGCATAGCCGCGCGTTCCGAACCGAGAGCCCATCGCGAACAGGAACACGCGCGCCGACTCTGGAGCATGAGCACCGTGAGTCTCGAAGTCGTCAGCACGCCCGTGATCGGCAGTGACCAGGAGCAGGGTGTCCTCGCCTTCGCGCTCGAACCCCTCGAGCACCTGGCTCACGTCGGCAATCGCGCGATCGGCGTCGCGCAGCGCCCGCAAGTAGCCGCGGTAGTCCCTGCGGTGGCCATACTCGTCGGTCTCGCCGAGCCCGATGAAGAGAAAGCGCGGCCTCTGCGTGCGCAGGTAGTGGAGCGCGAGCTGCTTGGTCACTTCGTCTCGGCGAAAGTCGCCGTGACCCGGATCAGGACCGGCATTTTCGCCCGCTTTCAGCAGTCGCGCGCCTTCCGCATCGGCGCCGATCAGCGCCCGCGTCTTGCCGTGCGTGCGCCCCACGGAAATCGCGATCCGCCCGGGATCGATCGACGCCGCTTTTTCGACGCCCTCCCAGGACGCAATCACGGCGACGTCGCTGGCGCGCACGCCCGGCATGGCGACGAGCTCGTCGAGCAGTGTCGGCTCCGGGATCTGCGGACAATCGTTGCCGGCAAATAGCGCTGGACTGCGGCCGGTCAGCATTTCCATGTACCCGGGCACGGAAACGAAATTGGGCCCGCTCGCCTCGATCGGCGCGCCGTGCCCCGGAGCGCCGATCGCCGTGCCCCGCAGCCGCGCCAGCCGATACAAGTTGGGCAGCAGCGCGTCCGCCGGCACTACCTCGGCAGCGGGGACACCATGCTTGCGCGCGAGCTCGGCGTCGACGCCGTGGAACACGTCCTGCCAGCGCACTCCGTCGATCGCCATCAGCACGACATGCTGCCGCTCGAACTGTGTCGGGTCGCTCCGCGTCGCGACTTCGACCTCCATCTCCTTCAGCGTCCAGGCCGTGGCCGGCTCGCGGCGTTGCCCGCGAGCACATGCAGCGAAGGTCGCAATGCCGAGCCCGATCAAGCAGAGCGCCGACAACACGGCAGCGCCGAAAGCAGCCGATGCTCGACCCTGCATACCCCGACAACTTGCGTTCGCCTTGTGTCACGCGCCGCACACGGCTGTGAGATGGACGAAACTTCTGACCCACTCGCGATATCTCGCCGCGAAAACGCCATCCATTCGCTCCGCTTGTCACACCGCGGTGAAGAGTCCGTGGCTCAGTGGGAACTCCACACCACCCAGGCACCCCGGTCCCAATCGTCGGTGCGGTCGCGAAATGCACCGATGTAGCGCGCCGACGCGTCGAAAAAACCGTCATCGGGCGGCGCCTCGGCGCCCGCGCTGAGCGCCCGGCCAGGCTTGAAGTTCGGGTGCTCGGGGTCGAAGCACTGGATGCCGGGATCGAACGCGCGATTGTTGCGCTCGGGCTGCGCGAGCCAGGCCGCCTCGTCGAGCGCACCGTCGTCGTCCTGAAAGGGGCCGAGCGGCGCGGCCGGCGACTCCGGGTAGGCGAACTGATAGCGATGATTGCCGAAGAAAATCGCGCTCCGCACGTCGACGCGCGTGGCCTGATCGCGAAGGTCGAGGCCCGCGCCAAAACCCGTGAAAATCGCGTTGGCGACTTTTGCCCGCGTTCCTCTGCGCAAGAGCAGGCCATAGTGCTGTTTTTGCAGGTCGCGGTTTTTGCCGCACAGCGTTGCGTTGTAAATCACGGGCGCGCTGAGCGGCGGGTTCGCGCTGCCGTTCGGGTCGTTGTCACCCTCGAATCCGTTGCTGTCGTTGTCGAGCTCGGGCTCGTCTTGCAACACCAAGAACTGCATGCGCCCGGTGTACCCGAGGTCCCAGTCGAAACCGTCGTCCCCGCCGTGCTGGCAGATCAAGTACTTCACGTCGACGGTTCCGCCGAAGAATTCGAAGCAGTCATCGGCGGTGAAGCGCACGTCCACGTGGTCGATCCTGGTTTTTCGCCCCACGCCGGCCAGCGTAAGGCCGTTGATTTCGTTGCCGGGCCCGATCTCGATTCCGCTGTATTCGATGCGCACGTAACGTAGCGTTCCGCTGTCGTCGAGCTCGTCCGAGCCGCCGTAGTCGCCGCCGGTCGCGATGCCCTCGACGCGGCCGCGCACGCTCCGCTCCGACTGGTCGCGCAGATTGGTGGGAGCGTTGCCGAGCACGATCAGGCCGCCCCAGTCGCCGGGACGGCGTTCGGCCGGCGGGGCGTTGCTCGTGAACACGACCGGCTCGTCCCGCGTGCCTTCGGCGACCAGCCGCCCGCCGGGTTGAACGACCAGCGTGCCGCGCGTCTCCTTGTCGCCGCGCAGCGTGGTGCCGCGCTCGATCGTGAGCGTGACGCCCGGCTTCACGAAGGTCGTGAATTTGAGCAGGTATTCGTTGCACGCGCTCAGCGTCGCGCTCGCTTCGACATCGCCGGAGAGCTCGATCAAGGGGCGGGCCGCGCCGCAGCGCGAGGGCGGCGCCGCGCCGAGCGGAGCCAAGACTTCCGGACCCTTCGCTGCGCCTGACCTGGGCCGATCCCCTTTGCCGATCAGCGCCGCGGCGGCCAGGACCGCGCTCGTGCCGAGTACGACCACGCCTCGCGTCCAGCGCGAGCGGCGCAGCGTGGCCGGCTGCACTGCGGTCGGCTGTTCCCGACCGAGCTCGTTCAACCCCGAGCTCGCCCCGGGCTGCGGTGTGTAGGCGAGGCTCGGCGGCTCGAGCTGTGACGCGTCGGCTGTTCCGTCGGCGAGCCGCCGCAGCTCACCGTCGATCGTGGCTTGCATGCGCTCGCGTTCACCGATGAACGGCAGAGCCACGAGCTGGGCGAGGCGGCGCGGATCGACGCGCTCTTCGAGCGATTCCAGGTAGAGCTCGAGCTCGTGCTGCAGTGCCCCGGCCGTCGCGTAGCGACCGTCGGCTCGCGCGCATAGCGCCTTTTTGCAAATGCGCTCGAGCGCCTCGGGCACGTCGCTGCGCACCGAACCCAGCTCCGGGATCTCCCCGGCGACGAGGCGCTTCAGCACCTCGAGCTCGCCGACCGATCGCCACATGCGCCGGCCCGCGATCAGCTCCCATAACATCACCCCTACCGCGAACACGTCGGCGCGACGATCGATGCGTTCACCGCGAGCCTGCTCGGGCGCCATGTAGCCGAGTTTGCCTTTGAGCAACCCGACCCGTGATTCGGCCGAGGAGTCGCGGGCCTTGGCGACGCCGAAGTCGACGACTTTGACTTGCCCCTCGTAAGTCAGAAATACGTTGTGCGGGCTGACGTCGCGGTGCACGACCGATAGCGGCGCGCCGTCGTAGTCCTTGAGCTCGTGCGCGTAGTCGAGGCCGGCGCAGGTCTCGACGAGTATGCGCAGATACTCCGGCAGCGGCGCCGGATCGCGCTCTGCGTAGTACGCGAGCACCCGGTGCAGCGGCTGGCCGGAGAGGTATTCCATGGCGATGAAGTAACGGCCGGCATCGCTGAACACCTCGTACGTCTGCACGATGTTCGGATGGTTGAGCCGCGCCGCGAGCCGCGCCTCATCGAGAAACATCGAGAGAAAATCGGGATCTTGCGCGAGCGGCGGCCGCAGCTCCTTGACCACGAGCAGCTTTTGAAAACCGGCCGGGCCGAGCGCTGCCGCAACGTACACGTCCGACATGCCGCCGTGTCCCACCGTCGCGAGAAGCCGGTATCTGCCGACGACGCTAAAATGGTGCAGCATGGGTAGTCTCTACTCACCCGTCCTGCCGGATTAGCAGACCCCACGGGTCACCAAAAGAGTCGCTGTTCGATAGCGATGTTCGCGTGACGCCGCGGTTACTCGAATGCGACGAACATATTTCAACTCGTCGCATCGCGGTAAGCGTGCGCGAGCAACTGGGGATATCTTGCGAACGACCTGGGGAGCTAGCGCCTGATCGCGAGCAGTCCGAGTCCGGTGAACAGCAGATGCGCGGCGAGGTTCACCGTCGCGTCGGCGTGGTCGAGCGCGGGCGCGACTTCCACCACGTCCATGCCGACGATGTGCACGCCGGCGAGCTGGCGCAGCAAGCGCAACGCCTCGCGCGACGTGAGGCCACCGGGCACCGGCGTCCCCGTTCCGGGAGCGAACGCCGGATCGACGGCGTCGATGTCGAAGCTCACGTAGGTCGGACGGTCGCCGATCGCTTGCTTGATCGCGCGCGCAATTCCCTCGATGCCACGCGCATCGATCTCGTCCATGCCGTAGACACTGGCGCCGTGAGCGTCGGAAAACTCGCGCTCGGCAGCGTTTTTCCAGGTCACGCGGATCGCCACCTGATGGAGTTGCCCGCGCTCGATCAAGCCGTTCTCGAGCGCATGCCGGAAGGGCGTGCCGTGATGATGGCTTTCGCCCCACACTTCCGGACCGCTGGTGTCGAAATGCGCATCGACGTGCACCACCGCGATCGGGCCGTGGCGACCTTCCACCGCTCGCAGCGCCGGCAGGGTGATGCTGTGATCGCCTCCGACCAGAAACGGGGCTGCGCCGCTTTCGAGCACCGCCGCGATCTCCGCATGGATCAGCTCGCGCGCCGCTGCGTCGTTGAAAGGCGGCAGCGCGATGTTCCCGCCGTCGACGACCGAAAGCTTCTGGAACGGATCGAGCTTCAGCGCGGGATCGAAGCCCTGGATCAGCGCGCTGACGCGGCGCACGTGATACGGGCCGAAACGCGCGCCCGGCTGGTAAGTCGTGCCTCCGTCGTACGGAACCCCGAGCACCACGGCATCGGAACCGCGATAGGCCTCGCTGCCCCGCGCCGCGAGGTTCGCGAGCGGCAAGCGAAAGAAAGGTATCTGGCCGTGACGGATGTACTCGAAGGCGGATTGCTGACTCATCGGTGACTCCTCGGAGCGCTCGGGCGCGCATGACGGGCGCACAGCTCGATCACTCGGCGCCGTGCGTCGCAGGCCAGCGCATCCGCGTGCGCGTACAGCGAAGGATTCAGGGGCTCCCCGACCGCGATGTGAACTCTGCTACCCGGCAGCGCCGCGGTTTTCAGGTAATGAGGGAGAAACAGCGCGCCGCCGGTCCAGCACAGCTCTCGCGAGTCGAAGTCGATCCCGAGCGGCAGCACCGGGACGCGCGCCAGGCGTGCCAGCCCGAAAATTCCGCGCCGAAACGCGCCTACCGCGCTTCCGTCGCTGGTCGTTCCTTCGGGAAAATTCAGGATCGAGACGCCCGCCCGCAGCAGGCGCAACCCTCGCAAGAGCACCCGCGCGCCGTGCGCGGCGTCGCCGCGCCTCACGAACAGCACGCCGAGATCGCGGATCGCTTCGCCGATCAACGGCCAGGCAAGAATTTCGCCTTTCGCGATCGGCGCACACGGAACGATGCTGGCGATCACGATCGGGTCGATGTAACTCAAGTGGTTGGCGACCAGGATTGCGGGCCGCGTTGGCAGCCGGCCGCTTACGCGCGGCTGGAACGCGTGCGCCTCGCAGACGTCGAGCGCGAGCCGGCGCAGGGCTCGCGCCTTTCCACGCGCGTCGGCGAGGCGCGCCGCGGGCTTTCGGGCCTCGCGGGTAGCGTCAAGGGCGCGTCGCAGGAGCCAGAGCGAACGCGAAAACGCCAGATCCGCCCGTGAGCCTCCGCGCGACGGCTCTTCGTGCAGACCGAGTCCAGCGTCAACTTGAACGGACTGCATCCGCAGCCACCTTGGCCGCCTCGCGCCGCTTTGCGCCGGACGCTTCGCCTTCGATCAGTCCGAGCCGCTCGTAGCGCGCCCGCAGCTTGTCGAAGGTTTCGCGATCGACCCGGGAAACCAGCCGGTCGTCCCCGGGGCCGTAAAAGTCCCGCTTGCGACCGACGACCTGGGCTCCCAGGGCGGCGTGAACCGCGCGGGCCGCCTGGTTGTCCTCCTTGACGGTGAACCAGCACGAGTCCACGCGCGGGGCGATCGCTCGCACGAACTCGCGGATCAGCCGGTGGACGACTTTCGTCCCCTGCCACTCGGGGACCACCGCGAGCGTGGTGCAGTAGGCCTCGCGGTCACGAATGAAACTCAAGAGGTAGCCGGCAGCCTGCTCATCCACCGTGGCGATGAAGCAGCTGTCGTAGAAAAAGTCGCAACAAAGCCGGACATAGTAGGGCCCCAGCACCCCTTCCCCTGCCGCGCCGAAAATCGACTCTTCGAGCGTCATTATGACGGCGAAGTCGTCGCTCCGGAGCTTCCGTACTCGGTGAGCTGACATGATGGACCTCCGCGTGACACGAAGATCCACTGAACATGTGGCAACCCGTGCTCGTCCCGGAAAACTCTCGGCGACACGTATTGCGGCTCACCGGAAGTTCACTATGTTGTCACGTTCGTGTTGCGTTTCCCGTCCTGGCCAGCGGACTACCCCTCTGCGTCGGAGTTCGAGTCCTCCTGGAGCGAGCTAGCGAGCGCAGGCGGCGGGAGAGAGAGCACCGCCGGCGTCTCGCGCGAGGGCCGACCGATCAAATGCTTCGAGCTCGGCAACCCGAGCGGCGACGTCGTGCTTTTGAGCGGTTTGATCCACGGCATCGAGGTGATCGGCAGCATGGCGCTGCGCGGCGTGGTGCGCGAGCTCGTTACTCGCTCCTCCGACCTGCTCGAAAGCACGCGCTTCGCCGTGGTGCCGATCGTCAACCCCGACGCTTTCGCGAGGAACATGGAGCAGCTCGGGCGCGGGCGGCGCGCCTGGCTCCGCTGCAACGCGGCGGGTGTCGATCTGAATCGCAATTTTCCGACCCCCGCCAGCCGGCGACCCCGCCATCCGTTCGCGGGCTCTCGATTTCGCTTCGCGCCGCATTACGCCGGCGCGGCTCCTTTCTGTGAACCGGAGACGCAAGCCGTCCGCGACGTCGTGCTGCGCGCGCCGCCGGCGCTCGCGCTCGGCTTTCACAGTTTTGGTGAGCTCCTGCTCTACCCGTGGGGGCACACGCGAGCACCCAATCCGCGGCGGGCGCGTTACGAAGCTCTCGGTGCAAGCTTCACCCGCGCTCTACCGCGCCGGGGCTATGGGGTGCGTCAAGCCTGCGACTTTTACCCCACCGCCGGGGATCTGGACGACTGGCTCGATTCGAGCTTCGGCACGCTGGCTTACACGGTCGAGGTGGGGCCGCTGGATGCAGGCTTGCTCGAGCCCGCCCGCTGGACGAACCCGTTTTACTGGCACAACCCGCGGGCGGCACAGGCGACGGTTCAGAACGTCGTCCCCGGTGTGCTCGCGCTCTTGCGCGCCGCGATCGGCGGCAGCACCGCGATCGAGTCGGAAGAAAGCGACGCACTCCCGCGGCGCGGACTCGAGCTCGCGGCGCGGCGCTGAAACGTCACGTCGTCGTGCACAGGGTGTTGGGCGGACAGCAATAACCGTACGGCGGCGGCAGCGTGGCCGTGATTTCGCACTCCATCCCCGGCGGACAGTCGTCTGGGGCACCGCTGTGCCCGCACATCACGAGCTCCGTCTCTGCATCGCAGGACTTGCGGCAGACGGAGACTTGCGCGCCGCCGTCCCTCTTGGAGATCTTCGTCACGCAGCAAAATGCTTCCGGGCAGTCCGCAGCGTCATCGCAATGAAACGCGGCGCCTTCGCACGGGAGGTCCTCGGACCTGCATTGGCTGCTGCAGCAGTATTCTCCTCTGTCACACATCCCGGTCGGTCCGGTCGGTCCGCCGGCTCCCAAGCAAACGACCCTGCCGGCTCCCGTTCCCATGGTGCCGCCGCTGCCGCCGGTCGAACCTCCCGCTCCAGTGCCGCCGCTACCGCCGCTCGAGCCTGCCGCTCCAGTGCCGCCGCTGCCGCCGCTGCCGCCCGCTCCGGTGCCGCCGCTGCCGCCGCTCGAGCTGCCCGCCCCGGTGCCGCCGCTGACCGTTGCGTCGCTGTCGCCGGAACCAGCATTCGAGCCGCCGGCGTCGTTCGTGCTTTTCGCGCGCTCGTGCTCCCCGCTGCAAGCGAACGCGACGAAGAATCCGGCTCCGATCGCTGCGAGCGCGCCTCGTGTGCCCATGACCGAGCTCGGTGAGTACCGTCACCGACGCGATCGGTCAACTCGCTCGAGAGGTTAGATCACCAATACACTCGCCGCTGCAGCCGCATGCGGAGCCAGATCGCGGTGCCGTTCAGGAGCAGCATCAGGACCAGCAGCACCACGATGCCCGCCGCCGCGTTCACGTGGAACTCGGCCTGCGGCCGCGAAATCCAGTTGAAGATCTGGATCGGCAGCGCGGTGAACGCGCTCTGGATCGAGTCCGGCAGGAAGGCCACGTAGGTCAGCGCGCCGATCGTGATCAGCGGCGCGGTTTCGCCGATCGCCCGCGCCAGCGAAAGGATGATCCCGGTCAAGAGCCCCGGGAAGCACATCGGCAGCACGACCTGACGCAACGTGCGCCAGCGACCGGCGCCGAGCGCGAACGACGCCTCGCGCAACGAGCGCGGTACGGTGCGCAACGCCTCGCGCGAAGCCATGATCACCATCGGCAAGAGCAGGATCGCCAGCGTCGACGCACCGGCGATCAGGCTCCGGCCCATCCCGACCACGCGCACGAACAGCTCGAGCCCGAGCAAGCCGTAAATGATCGACGGCACGCCGGCGAGATTGGCGATGTTGATCTCGATGAAGCTCGTGAATCGGCCGGGCCGCGCGTATTCGTCGAGATAGATCGCGGCACCGACGCCGAGCGGAATCGCGATCAGCGCCGTCAATATCATCAAGCAGATGCTGCCCACCAGGGCCGGCAGGATGCCCGCGCTCTCGGCGCGCCGGGACGGAAAGCTGGTGATGAAATCCCAGTCCAAGCGCGGGATGGCGTCGATGACCACGTCGCCGAACAGAATCACCAGCACCAGAATCGGCAGCACGAGCGCCGCCAGGCAAGCGCGGGTGAAGGTGCGATCGAGCATCGGGCGCAGCGCCCGCTTGTCGAGCATCAGGCTCGAGTCGCCCTGATCGGGCGGCACGGCGTCTCCAGGCAGGGCCGGCGTCACGTCGCACCACCCTTGAGCACGCGCTGCCTCAGCCAATACGAGATCAAATTGAGAAACAACGTCATGAAGAACAAACTCAGCCCGACCGCGAAGATCGTCCGGTACTCGAGCGTGCCCATCGGTGTGTCACCGAGGCTGACCTGTACGATGTAAGCGGTCATGGTCTCGATCGGCACCCGCGGATCGAGCGTCAGCGTCGGCTGCTGGCCGGCCGCGATGGCGACGATCATCGTTTCTCCGATGGCGCGCGAGAGGCCGAGGATGAACGCCGCTGCAATGCCCGAGAAAGCCGTCGGCACCACGACGCGAAGAGTCGTCGCGAGCCGGCCGGCGCCCAGCGCATACGCACCTTCGCGCATGCTGGCGGGCACAGCGAAGATCGCGTCCTCGCTCAGCGAAGCCACGATCGGCACGATCATCAGCCCCATCACCGCACCGGGGCCCAGCGCGTTGAAGCCGGACAGATTCGGAACGACGCGCTGCAAAAGCGGCGTCACGAAGGTCAGTGCGAAGTAGCCGTAGACCACGGTGGGAACGCCGGCCAAGAGTTCGAGCGCCGGCTTCAGGACGCGGCGCGCGCGATCGGGAGCGAATTCGCTGAGGTAGACCGCGGCCAAAAGGCCGAGCGGCACCGAAACCAGCATCGCGATCAAGGTCGTCAGCAGCGTGCCGCCGAGCAAAGGCCAGATCCCGAAGTGCTTCTCGGCGAACAGCGGCGTCCACTGTGTGTCGGCGAGGAACTTCACCGGCCCCACCTCGGCGAAGAAGCTGACGCTCTCCGCCGCCAGCACGCCGAGGATCCCGAGCGTGACCAGGATCGAAAGCACGCCGCACGCCGCCAGGACGACGTGCGCGACGCGCTCGGACAGGGCGGGCTTACCGAGCAGCGATTGCTCGCGCGGGAGCGAGCTCATCGCCATGCGTTACTTGCCTTCTTTTTCGAGCAGCTGCTCGATCGAAACGCCGACCTGCGAACCCTTGCCGCCGAACATCGATCCGGTGACCTTCTTTTCGACGCGGCCCTTGCCGAGCTCGTACGCGCGCGCCGGCAGCGGCACGTAGCCCACCTCGCTGATCAGCTTCTCGCCGCGCGTCAGATAGAACTGCACGAACGACGCGACCTCGGCCTTATCGAGCGATTTCTTCGAGGCGTAGATGAAGATCGGCCGGGACAATGGCTGATACGTGCCGTTGCGCACGGTCTCCGGCGAGGGTGTGATCGGTCCCGCGCCGTTGTCGGGTTTGCCGTCGTCGACCGGAAGCACCTTGAGCTTCGCCTTGTTCTGCTCGTAATAGGCGTAGCCGAAGAACCCGAGCGCTGATTCGTCGTTGGCGATGCCCTGGACGATCACGTTGTCGTCCTCGCTCGAGGTGTAGTCGCCGCGGCTCGAGTGCTCTTTGCCCACGACGGCGTCGGTGAAGTAGTCGTAGGTTCCGGAGTCGACTCCCGCGCCGTAGAGGCGGAGCGGTTTGTCGGGCCAGTCGCTCTTCACGTCCGACCACTTCATGACCTTGGTCTGCGCCTCGGGCGCCCACATCTTCTTCAGCTCTTCGACCGTGATCGAGTTGGCCCAGGTATTTTTCGGGTTCACGATGATCGCGATGCCGTCGTAAGCGATCGGCAGCTCGACGTACTCCACCGAGTTTTTCCCGCAGGCTTCGACCTCGGCCGGCTTGATCGGCCGCGACGCGTCGGAGATGTCAGTTTCGCCGCCGCAGAATTTCTTGAATCCGCCGCCGGTACCGGAAATCCCCACGGTCACCTTGCTGCCCGGATTCGCCTTCTGGAACTCTTCGGCGACGGCTTCCGTGATCGGAAACACGGTGCTCGAGCCGTCGACCTTGATCACCGCATCGCCCGACTTCTTGTTGCAGCCGAGGACGATGAGGCCCGCCGCCATGCCCACGAAAAGATTGGCTTTCAACATTTTGCCAGCTCGCTAATTTGCGTCCGGTTCCGCTCCGGCACGCGTCCCTTTTAGGGGCTGGCGAACGCGCGCGTGTGACGCGCACGTGACAGTCTCGTGACATCACCCCCGCTATGCAGGCTTCAGAGGGCGTAGCTGGAGGGCAATAGTCCGCGCTTCTCGAGCGCCCGCACGATCAGGTTCGCCGCGTCCTCGGGGTCGAGCTCGTCGAGCGACACCGTGACCTCGGGCTGTTCCGGCGCCTCGTAGCGCGGCACGCCCCGCTTCGGGTCGTAAGCGCCGCGCTGGTCGCGGCGTTTGCAGACCTCGAGGCTGGTCGCGACATGGACCTCGACGAAGCGCTCGGGACCGACCTCGGCGCGCACCGCGGCCCGGTCGGCGGAGAGCGGCGAGGCGTACGCGAAGATCGTGATCAGCCCCGCATCGGTACAGCGCCGGGCAATCTCCGGCGTCTGGATCGGGCTCGCGCCGTCGGCCCGGGTCTCGTGAGACAGCCCATCGTCGGGATCGATCACCAGCGCGACCCGCCGTTGATCGAACAGCCGGCGCTCGAGCGCATAGGCGATCGCGCTCTTGCCCGCTGCTGGCAGGCCGGTCAGCCACACCGTGGCGCCGCCTTGGCCGAGCAGCTCGCGCCGTTCGAAGGGGCTGACCTGGGTGTGCGGCCGCCGATCGCGCTCGAGCTCGGCGCGCTCGGCCGGAGCCGACTCTTCAGCCAGGATCATGCCCGCTGCAACGGTGTTGTTCGTGATCGAATCGATCAGGATGAAAGCGCCGGTGCTGCGATTCTTGGTGTACGGGTCGTGGAACAGCGGCTGATGACACGACACCGTGACCCGCCCGATGTCGTTGAGCTCGAGGCGCTCCGCGGGCAGCTGCTCCAGGCTCTCGAGGTCGGTGACGAAGCCGACCTTGGGAATTTCGGCGCGGACGCTGCGCGTGGTGTGCTTGAGCAGATAGCTCTTCTGGCGATCGAGCGGGCGCTCGCTGAGCCAGACCAGCATCGCGTCGAAGCGCTGAGCGCGGCGCGGCTGATTGCTGGGATGGATCAGCATATCGCCGCGGCTGACGTCGATCTCGTCGGTCAGACGCAGGGTCACGCTCATCGGCGCGAACGCACGCTCGACTTCGCCCTCGAAGGTGTCGATCGCGAGCACTTTGCTGGTCTTGCCCGACGGCAACACCATGATCGGATCGCCCTTCTTGACCACACCGGAGGCGATCTGCGCGGCAAAACCGCGGTAGTCGAGGTGCGGGCGCAGCACGTACTGCACCGGATAGCGGAAGTCGCTGTGGTTCACGTCGCTCGCGATCGGCACCGTCTCCAGGTACTCGAGCAAGGTCGCGCCGCCGTAGAACGGAGCGCGCTTGCTCCGGTGCACGACGTTGTCGCCGTCGAGCGCGCTAATCGGGATGAAGGTCGTGTCTTTGAAGCCGAGCTTCTGGCAAAAGCCGCTGAACTCCTCGCGGATCTTCTCGAAAACCTCGGCCGCAAAGCCGACCAGGTCCATCTTGTTGATGCACACGCAAAGATGGGGAATCCCGAGCAGCGACGCGATGTAGGCGTGGCGGCGTGACTGCTGCAACACGCCGAGCCGGGCGTCGATCAAGATCACGGCGACGTTGGCGGTCGAAGCGCCCGTCGCCATGTTGCGCGTGTACTGCACGTGCCCCGGCGTATCGGCGATGATGAATTTTCGCTTGGCGGTGGCGAAGTAGCGATAGGCGACGTCGATCGTGATGCCCTGCTCGCGCTCGGCCTTGAGGCCGTCGGTGAACAAGGAGAGATCGAGCTCCGTCCCCTTCTTGGCGGATGCGCGCTTCACCGCGGACAGCTGATCTTCGTAGACACCGTGGGTGTCGTAGAGCAGCCGCCCGATCATCGTCGATTTGCCGTCGTCGACGCTGCCCACGGAGACCAGGCGCAACAGCTCCTTCTGCTGATGCTGAACGAGGTACGCCTCGATGTCGGTCTCGATCAGCTTTTGCTCGGCAGCGGCGCCGGCCGACAGACTGGGCGCGTCCACTCAGAAGTACCCTTCGCGCTTCTTGGTTTCCATCGAGCCTTCTTCGTCGAAATCGATCAGGCGGCCCTGGCGTTCGCTGTAGCGAGCGAGCAGCATCTCCTGAATGATCTCGGGAAGAGTGCTGGCCGTGGAGCGGATCGCTCCGCTCAGCGGGTAGCAGCCGAGCGTGCGAAAGCGCACGACTTCGTTGCGAGGCTTTTCGCCCGGCCGGAGGCGCATTCGATCGTCGTCGACCATGATCAAGGCGCCGTCGCGATCCACCACCGGCCGCTCGGCTGCGAAGTAAAGCGGCACCACCGGAATGTTCTCGAGCAAAATGTAGAGCCAGACGTCGAGCTCGGTCCAGTTGGAGAGCGGGAACACGCGGATGCTCTCGCCCTTCATGATCTTGCCGTTGTAGACGCTCCACAGCTCGGGGCGCTGGTTCTTCGGGTCCCACTGTCCGTAGCGATCCCGGAACGAATAGATGCGCTCCTTGGCGCGCGAGCGTTCTTCGTCGCGGCGCGCACCGCCAAACGCCGCATCGTAGCCGCCGCGTTGTAGCGCTTGAAGCAGGGCATGGGTCTTCATCACGGTCGTGTACTTCTGACTGCCGTGATCGAAGGGGTTGATGCCGTCGGCGATGCCCTGCTGGTTCGTGTACACGATCAAATCGAGACCGTGCTCGCGCGTGTACTGATCGCGAAAGTCGATCATCGCGCGAAACTTCCAGGTGGTGTCGATGTGCAAGAGCGGGAAAGGCAGCTTCTGCGGATGGAAGGCTTTTCGCGCGAGGTGCACCATCACGCTGCTGTCCTTGCCGATCGAATAGAGCATCACCGGGTTTTCGAACTCGGCGGCGACCTCCCGGATGATGTGAATGCTCTCGGCCTCGAGCTGGCGCAGGTGCGAAAGATGGGCCCCGCTGACCGGCTCCATGCGGCCGCTCGAACGAGGCGGCTCGGAGATACGAGAGACATCGCGAGGTGCAGCGCTGACCATGGAAGGGTGGGTCATTTACCACTTTCCTTATCGGAAATAGCGATCTTGCCCTAAGTGACGATAAGGAATAGCGAAATCGTCGCTTCTGCGCCCCAAACTCGCGCGAGCGCCGTCGCGGCATACGGCTTGCCCTGCGAAGCCGCCCGGATGCACGCCACCGAGATGCTTCTTCTCTTCTGGGCCGCGCTCGTAGCCGCCTGCGGCGAACCGAACGACCAGCTCCACGACGCGGCGACCGAGCTGCCGGCGCTGCGCGCGCCACGAGACGCCGTTGAAACCGCCACGCCTTGCGTTTGCGGGTCAAAGCAGCTCGCGCGGGTGCCGAACTGGGGCAGCCACCGCCGCCAGATCCGCGTCGCGGTCGAGCGCCGCGTCGAGCCGGGTCAGGTACTCGGCGCGTGAAACGCTGGTCGCGCCCATCGTACGCAGATGCGGCGTGACGAACTGCACGTCATACAGGGTGATCCCGGCTCGAAACCCCAGCACCACGCTGGCCACGAGCGCCACCTTGGACGCGTTGTCGCGGCGATGGAACATGCTTTCCGCGGCGAACAGGCCCGCTCGCTGCACGCCGTACAGACCTCCGGCGAGCTCGGCGCCTTCCCACACTTCGAAGCTGTGTGCTTGACCGCGTTCGTGCAGCGCCTCGTAAGCGGTGATCATCTCGGGCAGGATCCAGGTGCCGGTCTCGGGCCGATCGGCGCACTCGCGTAGCACGCGTCCGAAGGCGCGATCGAAGCTCAAGCTGAAGCGCGAACGGTGGAGCTCACGGCGCAAGCTGCGCGACACGTGCAAGTGCTCGCGATCGATGATCGCGCGCGGATCCGGGCTCCACCAGAGCGGGGGCAGGCCGGCGTCGTACCAGGGAAAGATTCCGCTCTCGTATGCGAGCAGCAGCCGCTCCTGCGAAAGGTCACCGCCGATCGCGACGATGCCGTCCGCATCCGCGTGACGCGGATTCGGAAACGCCAGTGGCGCACCTGGCGCCAGCAGCCACGGTCGACGCCGTGCGCGCATGCACTCGAAGCGTAGCAGGCGTTTAGCTGGCGCCGGCGGAGACTCGGATATCGTCGGCCGTATTCGGCTTTCCGTCGCGACCGGGTGAGGTGACGCTCACCTCGTCGCCCGAGCACACCACCCGAAAGCGCTCGCCCCACGGGTCGTCGGTGCGCAAATCTCCCGGCAGCCGCCGCTCGCGTTCGAGCTGTGTCAACGTCGGACAGCCGGAACCGGTCTCACGAACGTAGTCGGCGGCGACGCGCTGAAGGCGCCGCGCATCGCGTTCCGCCTGCCCGGCAGCATCCGCTTCACTCGGCATGAAAATCAGGACCACCGTCGCTACCGCGGCGACCAGCAACCCGGCGGCGACTCCGGCCTCGATCCGGGTCAGTCCTGAACGGCGGGCTCGCTCGGCTTTGGCTTGGCTGGGCACGGACCTCCGCTCAGCAAGCAATGTGCCAGCCCCTGTTATTCCCTCGATTCCATGCTTTTCGCGGCGTTGCAGCTCCGGCGTTCGAGGGGTTCGCGTCAAAGTGACCACGCCACTGAATCTGACCCCTGCGCGACTGCCAGATTGGCAAGGTGGCTGCGCTTTCGCACGCCGCTCCTGCGCTTTCGCACGGGCCGAGCTCGTCGGGCGTGATGCACGTTGTGGGGCGATGGAGATACTCTCCCGCTCCCCGCGGCCAACCCGCGGCAGCTTCAAGGAGTCGTCATGTCCCAGCGTGAAGTGGTGATCGTAGACAGCGTTCGCACCGGCCTCGCCAAGTCGTTCCGCGGCAGCTTCAACAAGACCCGGCCCGACGATATGGCGGCCCACTGCGTCAAGGCGCTGCTCGAACGCAACCCCAAGGTCTCGGCCGACTCGATCGAAGACTGCATTGTCGGCGCGGGCTTCCCCGAGGGTCCGCAGGGCATGAACACCGGTCGCGTGGTCGCAATTGCCGCCGGGCTTCCCGTCACCGTGCCGGGCCTCACCGTGAACCGCTTCTGCTCGTCGGGCCTGCAGACGATCGCGATCGCGGCCTTCCAGATCCACAGCGGCGGCGCGGAGACGATCGTCGCCGGCGGCGTCGAGTCGATCACGATGGTGCAGAACGACATCAACATGAACAACCTGGCAAACCCGGTGGTCATGGAGCGGAAGCCCGGCATCTACATGCCGATGGGCCCGACCGCCGAAGTCGTCGCCAAGCGCTACAACGTAACGCGCCAGGCTCAGGACGAGTACGCGCTGCTCAGCCAACAGCGCACCGGCCGCGCCCAGAAAGAGGGCATCTTCAAGGACGAGATCGTGCCGATGAAGGCCAGCTACGAGAAGAAGGACAAGGCCACCGGCGCGACGAGCATGGTCGAGACCGTCGTCGACAAGGACGAATGCAACCGCCCGGATACCACGCTCGAGGGCCTCGCCTCGCTGCCGCCCGCGTTCGATGCCAACGGCACCGTCACCGCCGGCAACTCGTCGCAGTTCTCCGACGGCGCGTCGATGACGCTCGTGATGAGCTCCACCCGCGCCAGCGAGCTCGGCCTCAAACCGATGGCGATTTTCCGCCATTTCGTCGTCGCCGCCTGCGAGCCCGACGAGATGGGCATCGGCCCGGTGTTTGCCGTGCCGAAG
>Ga0111538_10005318_pt1 | contig 17623 bp, 15 predicted proteins | sample SoiMethybrSBSTD1_FD_79669 | JGI IMG/M metagenome (GOLD analysis project Ga0111538, IMG submission 79669) | Bulk soil microbial communities from a Populus tree surrounding site in Tennessee, USA - Soil MetaG P. TD hybrid SBSTD1 (version 2)... | ecosystem: Environmental > Terrestrial > Soil >...
CGATATCTGCGTCAACAACGCCAGCGCCATCAGCCTGACCAACTCGCAGATGACCGATATGAAGCGCTTCGACCTGATGATGGGCATCAACACCCGCGGCACCTTCATGGTGTCGAAATACTGCATTCCGCACCTGAAGAAGGCGGCCAACCCGCACATCCTGATGCTGTCGCCGCCGCTCGACATGAAGCAGAAATGGTTCGAGCATTCGACCGCCTACACCATGGCGAAATTCGGCATGAGCATGTGCGTGCTCGGCCTGTCAGGCGAGTTGAAATCCGCAGGCGTCGCGGTCAACGCGCTGTGGCCGCGCACCACCATCGCGACCGCGGCAATAAAAAATCTGCTCGGCGGCGACGCCATCATGCGCATGTCGCGCACGCCGGACATTCTGGCTGATGCGGCCGCCCTGATCTTTGCGAAGCCTGCCAAAAATTTTACCGGCAATTTTTTGATCGACGATACTTTTCTCGCCGGCGAGGGCGTCACCGATTTCGACCAGTACCGCGTCGATCCGAGCCAGCCGCTGGCGCCCGACTTCTTCGTGCCGGACCACATGGTCCCGCCCGCGGGCGTGAGTCTTGCGGCAAAGACGTGATACGCAACCGATTTATCCACTTGCTCGCGCTCGTTCTCGTGAGCCCGGGAGCCGTGGATCGCGCGGCCTTCGCACAGGATACTGTTGGGCCATACCTCCGGCCCGCGATCGCGCAGGCGCAGCCGGCAACGCCGGGCTCGCATTTCAAGGAATGTGCGAACGGCTGCCCCGTGATGATCGTCATCCCGGCTGGCAAATTCATGATGGGCTCGCCGGACAACGAGCCGGACCGGATTGCCAGTGAAGGCCCGCAGCATGAGGTGACGCTGGCAAGGCCGTTCGCTGTTTCAAGGTTCGAAGTGACATTCGACGAGTGGGATGCTTGCGCCGCCGCGGCTGCGTGCCCGCCACTCGCAGATGGGTGGGGACGCGGGCAGATGCCTGTGATCAACGTGAGCTGGGGCGACGCCAAGCTATATGTCGCCTGGCTGTCGCAGTTGACCGGCGCCGAGTACCGGCTTCTGACCGAGGCCGAATGGGAGTACGCCGCCCGGGCTGGCGCCACGACCCGCTATTGGTGGGGCGACGATCCCAACATGGGGCACGCCAACTGCAACGGCTGCGGCAGTCAATGGGATGGCCAACAAACGGCGCCGGTCGGATCGTTAAGGCCGAACGCGTGGGGCCTTTACGATATGCATGGCAACGTCTGGGAGTGGGTTGAGGATAGCTGGCACGAGAACTACCGCGGCGCGCCGGCGGACGGATCAGCGTGGCTTGGCAGCGATCCAGACTACCGGATCGTTCGCGGCGGTTCGTGGCGCAACGAGACCGAAGTCGTCCGCGCGGCCGCTCGCGTCAGGCGCAATGTTCATGTTCGCTTCGACACGCTCGGATTCCGGGTCGCCAGAACGATAGCGCCTTGATCCTGTCGCGCTCGTCGGCGAAGGCATCAGTGCGTAGGGCGGATTAGCGAAGCGTAATCCGCCATTTGATTCTCACGAGCGGCAATCGGCGCAATACGCTTCGCTATTAAGCGTACTCGATCTCCTACGTGCCCCGCGCTTTGGTCAGGATTTTGCGAGCGATGCCTCGCCGTTTCCGAACGACCAGTCGTCCCGACCAGTCCCGACGAGGCTGAAGAAAACATCCTCCCGCCGGACTCCGAGACGGTCGTGGAGATCATCGACGACGCGTTTGTAGAATGCGCGCTTCTGTTCGAGCGTGCGGCCTTCGGCCAACGTCAGCTGGACGAAGATCAAGTCCTTGCTCCGGCTGATGCCGAAGAAGTTCGGATCATAGATGAAGTTGGCCTCGTCATGTTCCGCGATCACCTGAAAGCGGTCGCCCTTGGGTGCTTTCAGGATGTCGACCATGGCTGTATAGACGACCTCACCAATGGTTTGCCGGTATTCCGCGGGCTTTCCCTTGATCAGGTCGATGCGTGCGAGTGGCATGACTGTGCTCCTCGAGTGATGTCGGTCGTCGACCGCAAGGACGATTTATCTGCATATGCTTGCATTTTAAAAACTATCTGCATATGCTGGCATTCGCAAACATTTGCATATGCTGATAACGGGCGGCAAGAGCCGAACACGAAAAAGTGAGTGTGCGAGATGGCAGGCAGGAAAAATCAGGGCGCAGGTCCCGGCAAGGGCGGCCAGTGCAATTGCACCGCGCTGCGCAAAGCCTCACGCCGTATCTCGCAGCTCTACGACACGGCGCTTGCGCCCAGCGGCTTGAAGACCACCCAGCGCGCGATCCTCGCTGAGATCGGACGCTCGCAGCCGACCACGGTGGGCGAGCTTGCCGAAGCATTGGTCATGGACTCCGGGGCGCTCGCTCACACGCTGAAGCCGCTGGAGCGCGATGGTCTCGTCGCTGTCGCTGTCGATCCGGACGATCGGCGCAATCGGCTGATCACCCTCACACGGCGGGGCCGCGCCAAGCTCGCCAAAACCGATGCCCTGTGGGCGAAGGCTCAGCGGGGCTTCGCGGCCGCCTTCGGCCGCGCCGACTCCAGGGCGCTGCGCGAGGGCCTGCGCTTCCTGATCTCGGACGACTTCGCCGCCACGTTCGAGAACGTCTTGCGCGCGTCGGCTCGCTGAAACCCGCGATGCCGCCCGGTTGTCAGTTTCTGTCCCGCGCGCGCGGAGAGCAGACACACGATCGTGATCGAGTAGATTGAAGTTCCAATGGCGGATGGTCGGATCAAATCCAAAAAGCGCAAGGCCGCTTTCATTGCTCGGTCGCCTGCGTCAACAAGTCCGATGTCGGCACTTGCGCCAGGCCAAATCCATTCCCAAGTCGGCGCTCACGGGGAAAAGCAGACTCCCGTCTAGACGAGTACCGTCCAAGCTCTGCGCAACTCTCGACTCCTCGAGGAGATTGCGCATGGACGGAAATCCTCCGCTTAAACCGCGATACCTGCCGGCTCCGGTCGATCCTTCGCGGCCCTCTCTGCTATCAGCCAGCTCCGCGCTCGCGAAAAGCTATGGCTTGGCGAAAGGCCGGACCTCGTGCGCAGAGCCATGGACCATGTCGGACGGCGTGGTGGTGGTCTACTTCTCCCGCCTGGGAGGGTCCATGTACACGCACGAAAGAGTTACCCTGTCGGTCGTTGCCGAGGCGATTGCTCAGATCAAAGGCGCCAAGTTTGCGGGTCTCTACGACAGGGCGAAGAGCTATTCGGGAAATGTATTCTTCGTTCCCGACGATACATTAGTGCTGGACGAGGCATCGTGCCTCGGCATTCGCCTTCCGACTGATCTCTTTGGTGCCGTCGTCCCCCATCCTTTCGCGAAGACCAAGGCGATCACCCATCGGCTCGTCGATCCCAGCGCGGATCGACCGGAAGGTTGGTCTTCCGCCTACGCGGAAATGGTCCAGGACGTCGTGTTGCCGGGTTACACCGCCTTCGGCGTGGAGGACGCCCGGACCGCGGCGGCACGTCTCCTGAGCACCGGGCCGATCCGGATAAAAGAGCCGCTCGCGGCCGGAGGCGCAGGTCACACCGTTGCCACGACGATCGATGAAGTCGAAGCGTTCCTCGAGGCGTTTCCCGAGGCCGCGATCACCGCCCACGGACTAGTGGTCGAATCGAACCTCCGTGACGTCACGACAGTGAGTATCGGACAGATCACGATCGACGACATGACCATCGCCTATCACGGTACGCAGAGGGTTGCGACAAACAACGCGGGATGCCGGGTCTACGGCGGCTCCGCTCTTGTCTGCGTGCGCGGGGGTTGGAAGGCGCTGGCGCGGCTGCCGATGCCCGGCGCGGTCCGCCTCGCTGCCGTTCAGGCCAAACTGTACGAGGATGCCATGCGTGAGTATCCGGGCTTTATGGTTTCGCGCCGGAACTACGATGTTGCTCAGGGGCTCGATGGCAAAGGCCGGAGACGATCAGGCGTTCTGGAAGCGTCGTGGCGCTCGGGCGGTGCCAGCACCGCTGAGCTCGCGGCGCTGAGGGAATTCGCGCAGGATCCCACGCTGCAAGTCGTCGAAGCGCGTGCCGTGAAACTGTTTGGCAGGGGGCATGAAGCACCGCGAAACGCCGTCGTACACTATCGAGGCGATGATCCTGATGACGGCCCGATCACGCGATACACAATGGTCACGCGAAAATTGAAGCGGAATGACGCAGACCACTACGCGAGACACGCTGCGATGCTCGAAACAACGTCGGCCTTCTAGCCTGTCACCGGAGGACTCGCCCGAGACCATGGCGCCATGACGACTGCAGATTCGTGGGTGGTCCGGTGAAGCGCACGTTCCGTTCGCTGAGAAGCTTTAACTACCGCGCGTGGGCCGGCGGGGCGCTGGTCTCGAATATGGGAACATGGATGCAGCGCACCGCCCAGGACTGGCTCGTGCTCACCCAGCTGACCCATGGCAATGCGGCCGCTGTCGGTGTGGTGATGGCGCTCCAGTTCGGACCCCAGGCCCTTTTGCTGCCCTTGAACGGTTTTGCGGCCGATCATCTCGACCGGCGAAAGCTCCTGCTCGGCACCCAGGCGGCAATGGGAGCGCTTGCCCTTGGGCTGGGTATCCTCACGGTCTCCGGGATCGTCCGGTTGTGGCATGTGTACGCCTTCGCGCTTGTGCTGGGCTGCGTCACGGCGTTCGATTCACCGGCGCGCCATACGTTCGTCTCGGAACTGGTCGGGGAAGCGGATCTGTCGAACGCAGTGGCACTGAATTCCACCTCCTTCAACGTCGCACGGATGATCGGCCCGGCCATGGCTGGTGTTCTCATTGCCACCGCGGGCTCCGGCTGGGTGTTCCTGATCAGCGCCGCCTCGTTTGCTGCCGTGCTCTGCGCCCTGGGTCTCCTTCGCGTCGGTGACCTTCATCCGAGGGATCGACCCCTCCGAGCCCGAGGGAGCCTCGCCGAGGGTTTTCGCTATGTGTGGAATCGACCCGACCTGAAAGCCGTACTTGTCATGTTGTTTTTGATCGGCACGTTCGGACTGAACTTTCCGATCTTCATCTCGACCATGTCTGCCACTGTCTTTCACGCCGGAGCGGGCCAATACGGATTCCTGACTTCGATCATGGCGGTCGGATCGATCGCCGGCGCGCTCGTCGCTGCCAGGCGGACGAAACCCCGCATCGCGCTTCTGCTCGGCGCCGCGGCAATCTTCGGGTTCGGCTGCGCGCTCGCCGCGATCATGCCCAACCGCTGGCTCTTCGGGCTCGCTCTCCTCATCATCGGAGTGTCCGCCCAGACCTTCACCATCTCGACGAACAGCTTGGTGCAACTGTCGACCAAGCCCGTCATGCGCGGGCGTGTGATGGCGATCCTCCTCGCCGTAGCCCTGGGAGGTGCCCCCGTCGGCGCGCCGATCGTCGGTTGGATCGCTGATCGGTTCGGCCCGCGTTGGGCGCTCGGCGTTGGCGCCGCCGCGGGCCTGGCCGCGGCGATGGTGGCGATCCGCTACCTCGCGAAGCACGGTGCCGCGCGCGTGCGCATCGACCTTGAACGCCTCCGCTTCATCGAAGGCTGTCGGCTTGAAAATTCCGCCGACGCTGCTCGCCCGCGCCGCCGACGCGATTGAACGAGCCAATCAATGCACGTTCCGCCAGGTGAAGCGGAAATCTTTTCTGTCGACAGTTTCGCTCTCGGATTGCCAAAGGGCCGGCGAGCTGGCTTAGCCTATGCGCGCAAGTTCATCGAGGACGTCAAGGCTGAGGGATTAGTGAAATCAGCAGCTGCGAAAGCTGGTATACGGGGGGCCGTCCAGGAGTGATCCTGGCATCACAAGCGCCGCATGCGACCATCTCGTTTTGGCACGGCCCGGACCTCCCGCGATGTCCGTTTCCTCGCCGCCATCAGGAGCGTAGCGGAATCAAACGGGCCTGATCGAGCGGTCCGATCGTGAGGACGCAGCCCACCAACCTGCCGCGCGCGCCGCGGCGCGCCTTGCCATTGCGTCATCTCGGGCCTAAATTTTCGCCCTGCGTGCAAGACGCATCCGGTCCGCGGAAAGGGCTGCGCCCACTTGTGACGGCCAGACGACCTCACATCACACGATCCTTCTTTCGGCCTGGGCATGCGGACGACAGGCGGTGACGAAAGGAGGACGTCATGTCCAATCCCTATGCTGTCGATCTGCCGGCCGCGCCCGACCTGGCGCAGCAGCGCAAGCGCGCCAAGGATTTTTTGAAAGCCGTGCGCGCCGGTGACCGCGACGCGCTCGCGCGCTTCCGCTACGGCCATCCGCGTTACGCCAACGGCGCGGATGAAGTCATCCGCGCTCAAGCGCAGTTGAGCGACGCCCAATGGGTGATCGCGCGCGAGTACGGGTTCACCAGCTGGCCGCGGCTCAAGCGGCATATCGAAGAGCTTGACGGCAATGCCGAGCCGTGCCGGCCGTTCGAGACCGAGCTTGACTATTATCGCGGCCGCGCGGCCGGCCTGCTGAGCGTCCATGGCACCGGCGAGCGCAACGCGCTGCGCCTAGTGCGGCAGTTTCATCCCGCGTATCGCGCCGCCTCCGAGACGGACATTCGCAACGCGGCGCTCACCCAGGCCGATGCCGAGCTCATCCAGGCGCGCGAGCACGGCTTCGTCACCTGGGATGCGTTCGCGCAGCACATCCAGGCCCTCGGCAAAGGTGAGGTGTCCGAACCGTTCCGCCAAGCCTTCGAGGCGATCCGCGCCGATGACCTCGGTGCCTTCAAGGGGCTGCTCGCGGCGCACCCGGACCTCGTCAACGCCAAGGGCACCAATGGCAATCGCCTGCTGTCGCTGGCCATGTCCTTTGGCCGGAACGAGATGTTCGAGGCGCTGCTCGCGGCCGGTGCCGACCCCGACCTGCCCAACAACAAGGGGTGGACGGCGCTCCACGGCGCCGCCTATGGCGGCGGCGATCCGTCATCGCTCGCCATCCTGGAGCGGCTGCTCGCCGCCGGCGCCTCGGTGCACGCCGAAGCTTATGGTGACGGCGGCACGCCGCTCATGGTCGCGTTGTTCTGGGGACATACGGAACTCGCCGAACGCCTGGCGCAGGAGGCGGTGACGCCGCTCAACCTGCGCATCGCGGCCGGGCTCGGGCGCATCGAGCTCATGCGCTCGTTCTTCGACGAGAATGGTCGGCTGCGGCCGGAGGCCGGCCATCATCGCGAGTTCCACCGGCCGCACAGCGGCTTTCCGCCGTGGCGGCCGAGCGACGATCCGGCCGAAATTCTTGCCGAAGCGCTCGTCTGGGCGGCACGCAGCGGCCGCGTGAACGCCATGGCGTTCCTGCTCGAGCATGGCGCCGATATCAATGCCGAGCCGTACAATGGGACGGCCTTGCATTGGGCCGTGGCGAGCCGGCACGTCGAGGCGGCGGCCTGGCTCCTCGATCATGGCGCCGACATCAACCGGCGCGCCGGCTTCGGCGGCACCCGCGGCGTGACGCCGCTGCATGTCGCGTGCGCCTGGCGGGGCAGCCCCGCCTGCGCGCGCCTGCTGATCGAGCGCGGCGCCGACGCGACGATCCGCGATCCCGAGCACGGCGGCACGCCGTTCGGCTGGGCAGCCCATCACGGCAACACGGCGCTGCGCGAGGAGCTCTTGGAACTCGGCTCGCAGCGCGACATTTTCGTCGCCGTGATTGCCGGGCGGATCGATCGCATCCGGGCGCATCTCGAAAAAAATCCGGCGCTCCGGCAAGCACGCGACGCGCAGGGCGAAACGTTGCTCGACGTGGCGCGCGCCCAGAAGAACGAGGAGGTGGCCGCCTTCCTACAATGGCTGTCCTGATCCGTGCCAATTGCAATGACTCGTCATGCGCGGGCTCGACCCGCGCCTCTCGCTTACGGGAAGCCGGTTGCATTGGCGGCCACCGCACGCCGCCAATGCCGCCGGCTCATTCAAGCTCACGCGGGCGTCGTCGATTCGAAAAGCTTGACCGGCCCCTTGATCGCCTTCCAGGCGAAATGTCCTCCGGCCATGTACCGCGCGTCAAATCCTGCCTTGCGCAAGGCTGCCGCCGTTTGGCATCCGACGTGAAACCCGTAGACGCAAAACGTGACCACCGGCGCGGTCTTCGAGAGCTCGCTGATCCACTCATCGACCCGGTCGGGGTCGCGCCAAACCGCTGCCTCCATCATGTCCTGGGCACGACTGCTGGAGTGCCGGGGCCGCGTATCGATAACCTGCACCGGCGTTCCTGAGTCGAGCATCGCCTTCACCTCATCGACCGTCACGGAGGGAAGATCGCCGAACTCCTTCTGCTCGAGCGGACGCGGCGGCTTCACCCCGACAGCGTCCTCGTAACGGCCCTGCACGGCGCTCCAGTCGATGTTGCGCATGAACGCCGCCACATAGGCGACCGCGTTAGCGCCGAAGTCGAGATGATACGCGTGCTCGTACATGTCGAGCGCGAGCACCGTGATCGCGCCGGCGACGGCCTGGCTGCCGTCGGAGATGCTCTGATTGACGAGCCTGCCCGCGCGCGGCAGCCAGCTCAGCAGAACCCAGCCGGAGCCCCCATCGAGCGCATTCGCCAGCGCCACGAATTCGCGGCGCCAGCGATCGACCGAGCCGAAATCGCGCGCGAGCGCATTCGCCATGGCTTCCGGCACGGCGCGCCCGTCTCCGCCAAGGCTCGCAAAGTACAATTCGTGCAATGCCAACGAATTCAGCGCCGCCGCCTCGTCCTGCTTGAGGCGGCGGATGACATGCGCCGGCGTCGTGGCGGGATCGAGTGCTTCCAGCTCTTCGGAAATCGCGTTCAGGCGCGTGAAGGCGCCGCCATAGTTGTTCTCATAGTGGCTCTCGATGAGCCGTGGCGTGATGCCCAAAAGAGTCCACGGCCGGCAGAACAGGGGTGCGATCTGATATCTCATGTCGACGTCTCCATGCTTCGCCGCGGGCGCCTGGACGTCGTCTCGTCGTCATGCCCAACGCAGCCGCGCTTCGCCACGGCGGCGTCGCCTCGGCTCGCTTTGGCCCGGATTCGGAAAACGACATGCGCCAAGCTCACAGCCCGCAGGCGGGCGATGTGCAGTGCTTGGGCGGATGCCTTTGGGAGCTGGGCGACTGCGATGAGCCCTACGGCTCCCAAATGATCTACCGCAACCGGAAAAGTCAATAGGCTGCCGCAGCGCCGGACTCGCTTCTACGCCGCCATTTCGGGACAAGCGGACATCAAACGCGCCGGATCCGAGGGTCCCGATTTATGCTACCCCTTGAGCCGCGGCACCAGGCGGGCGGCATTGTCGGTGCCGATCGCCTGCAGCTGCTCGGCGCTCAAGCCCAGCTCGCGCAGGTTCGAGATCTGCGTGGTCGGAAAGTACGGATAGTCGGTGCCGTAAGTGATCTGCGACACCGGCACCAGCTTGAGCAGCGCCGCCATCTGCGCCGGGTGGGTGGCGTTGGCGGTGTCGTAATTGAGCCGCCGCAGTTCGCCTTCGATGCCCTCGGGCGCGAACTCCTTCAGGTTCGGGCGGGCGCCATAGAACGCATTGATGCGCCCCGCCATCATCGGGATGGTGCCGCCGGCATGCGAGAACAGCCAGCTGATGTCGCGCAGGCGCGCGAAGGTGCCGCTGAGCAGCAGGCTGGTCACGGTGCGCGTGGTGTCGTGCGGCACCTCGATCACGGCCGGGAACGTGCCGACGCTCAGCGCTCCGCAGCAGCTCGCCACCAGCGGATGCACATAGACCACGGCCTTGCGCCGGTTGAGCTCCTCCAGCACCGGCTTGTAGAACGGATCGCCGAGCCACTTGTCGCCGTAGTTCGACTGCAGGCCGACGCCGTCGGCCTTGAGCGTGTCGAAGGCGTATTCGATCTCCTTCAGCGTGGTGTTGACATCGAGCATCGACAAGGGGGCGAACAGGCCGAACCGCCCGGGAAAATCCTGCACCATCTGGGCGCCGTAGTCGTTGCAGGTGCGCACCATGCGGGCGGCCGCCTCCGGGCCGGCGTTGAACCACAAGCCGGGCGTGGAGGCGAGCGACAGCAGCGCGGCGCGGATGCCGGCCTTGTCCATCTCCTCGATCGCCTTCTCGCGCGTCCACGCCACCTGGGTGGGAAAATGCGGCAACTTGCGGCTCTCCTCCCAGGACAGCCACGCCTTCTGGTACTCGGGCGGATAGAAGTGATGATGGGTGTCGATCAGGTTGGCCTTGTGCTGGGCGGTTGCGCGCTTCGGCAGCGCGGCGGCGGCCGCGATCGTGGCCAGGCCTGCCACGAAGGCGCGGCGGGACAGCCCGCCACAGCATTGACAGCCGGTGAGCCGCGTCGGGCAGTTCGTGTGACGCCGTGTCAGCATGGGTTCCTCCCTATAATCCGGTTCCATATTAGCGTGGACCACGGCCTGGTCTCGCGCTAGAGCCTGAAAAATGTCCACTGTGCTCATCACCCATCCGGCCTGTCTTGAGCATCTTACCCCCATGGGGCACCCGGAGCGGCCCGACCGGCTGCGGGCGATCGAGCGCATCCTCGAGACCGAGCGGTTTCAGACGCTGGCGCGCGAGCAGGCGCCGGCGGCGCCGCTCGAGGCGATCGCGCTGTGCCATCCCATGGACTATATCGAGACCATCCGCGACGCGACACCGAAAGAAGGTCTTGTGCGTCTCGACGCCGACACCGCCATGTCGCCCGGCAGTTTTGAAGCGGCGCTGCGCGCCGCCGGCGGCGCATTGCGTGCCGTCGACGAGGTGATGGGCGAGAGCGCCGCCAACGCCTTCGTGGCGACGCGACCGCCCGGCCATCATGCCGAGACCGCGGTGCCCATGGGCTTCTGCCTGTTCAACAACGTGGCGATCGCGGCGCGGCATGCGCAGTCGCAGCACGGCGCCGAGCGGGTCGCCATCGTCGACTTCGACGTCCACCACGGCAATGGCACGCAGGAAATCTTTTGGTCGGATGCGAGCGTGATGTACTGCTCGACCCACCAGATGCCGCTCTATCCGGGCACCGGATCGACCTCGGAGCGCGGCGCGCACAACACCATCGTCAACGCGCCGCTGCGCCCGGGCGACGGCGGTGGCGAATTCCGCACCGCGTTCGAGACCGTGATCCTGCCCAGGCTGCGCGACTTCGGTCCCGACCTCGTGATGATCTCGGCCGGCTTCGACGCGCACATGCGCGACCCGCTCGCCAACCTCAACCTGCTGGAGCCGGACTTCGCCTGGGCCACGCAGAAGGTGATGGAGGTGGCCGACCGCTCGGCCGCCGGCCGCGTGGTCTCGGTGCTGGAAGGCGGCTACGATCTCGACGGGCTTGCGCGCTCGGTGGCTGCCCATGTCACGGCGTTGATGCGCGGATGAATCCCGTGCGCAGACGGCATACAATGGGGAACCACGACAGGATCGCCGATGGCTGACGACGTGAATGCGGACGTGAAAGGGCTCGCCTTCGAAAAGGCGCTGGCCGAGCTCGAGTCGATCGTGCAGAAGCTCGAGCGCGGCGACGTGCCGCTGGAGGAATCGGTGGCGATCTACGAGCGCGGCGAGGCGCTCAAGCGCCGCTGCGAGGAGCTGCTGCGCCAGGCCGAAGCGCGGGTCGAAAAAATCACCACCGACGCCTCCGGCAAGCCCACCGGCACCGAGCCGCTCGACGTCAAGTGAGCGCCCCGGCGCGACCGATCAACATCCGGCGATCCGGCTCGACCATCGCGTGCAATTGCATCGCCGATCGCCTAGGATATACAGCCACGGGGGTAGGCCGATGAGCTTCTTTCCCGCACAGGATCCCGCGGCCGGCAACGCGCCGAGTTGCGACGCGATCGATCTCGTGATCGTGCCGCGCACCGCCGACCTCGGCGGCTTCACGGTACGCCGCGCGCTGCCGCATGCGCGCCGGCGCATGGTCGGCCCGTTCATCTTCTTCGATCATATGGGACCGGCAGAGTTCCGTTCCGGCCAGGGCGTCGATGTGCGCCCGCACCCGCACATCGGGCTGGCCACCGTCACCTATCTGTTCGATGGCGAGATCTTTCATCGCGACAGTCTCGGCAGTGAGATCGCCATCCGGCCGGGCGAGCTCAACTGGATGAGCGCCGGGCGCGGCATCGTCCATTCCGAGCGCACGGCGCCCGACCATCGGGTCGCCGGCGAGCGGCTGCACGGCCTGCAGTGCTGGGTTGCGCTCCCGGCCGATCGCGAGGAGATGGCGCCCGGCTTCGATCACTACGACCAGGCGAAGCTGCCGCTGGTCAGCGGCGAGGGCAAGGAGGTCCGCATCATTGCCGGCGCGCTGTTCGGCGCGCGGGCGCCGGTCGGCACCACGTGGGACACGCTGTTTGCCGAGGCGAAGCTCGATGCCGGCACAACCCTGCCGCTGGATGCCACCTATGAGGAGCGGGCGATCTACGTCGTCTCGGGGGACGTCGACATCCAGGGAGATCGTTTTGCCGCAGGCCAGCTGCTCGTGTTCCGGCCCGGGGACCGCATCACGATTGGTGCCACCACGGCTGCCCATGTGATGCTGCTGGGCGGTGCCGCCATGGACGGGCCGCGCTACATATGGTGGAATTTCGTCTCGTCGCGGCAGGACCGCATCGAACAGGCCAAGGCCGACTGGAAGGCGGGCCGATTCGCCATGGTGGCCGGCGACAGCGAGTTCATTCCGCTGCCGGAAGCGTGACTCGCGTGCAGTTTGCGACCCCGGGGCTATTTGCGCCGGGGCTTGTATCTGGTGTAAGCGTGGGCCAGTAGAAATGCCTTTGAACCGGCCAATCGCGCCGGGCGACATCCGTTGCGCCTCAAGTTCCACGCATTGGGAGGACGGCTCGTGCCTCAATCCTCACAGACGCCACTGCTCGATCGGGTTCGCGTGCCGGCGGATTTGCGGCGCATGCCCGAGAACCAATTGCGTCAGCTCGCCGACGAGCTGCGCCAGGAGACGATCTCCGCGGTGTCGGTGACCGGCGGCCATCTCGGCGCCGGATTGGGCGTGGTCGAATTGACCGTCGCGCTGCATTACGTGTTCGACACGCCGCGCGACCGCATCGTCTGGGATGTCGGTCATCAGGCCTATCCGCACAAGATTCTCACCTCCCGCCGCGACCGCATTCGCACGCTGCGCCAGGGCGGCGGTCTGTCCGGCTTCACCAAGCGCGCCGAGAGCGAGTACGATCCGTTCGGCGCTGCGCATTCGTCGACCTCGATCTCGGCCGGTCTCGGCATGGCGGTGGCGCGCGACCTCGACGGCCGCAGCAACAATGTTGTATGCGTCATTGGTGACGGCGCGATGTCGGCCGGCATGGCCTACGAGGCCATGAACAACGCCGGCGCCATGGACAGCCGCCTCATTGTCATCCTCAACGACAACGACATGTCGATCGCGCCGCCGGTCGGCGCCATGTCGGCCTATCTGGCGCGGCTGATCTCGGGCCGCACCTACCGGGCGATCCGCCGCATCGGCAAGCAGGTCGCAAAAGTGCTGCCGAAATATTTCGAGTGGCGCGTGCTGCGCCTGGAGGAATTCGCCCGCAGCTTCGTCACCGGCGGCACGCTGTTCGAGGAGCTCGGGTTCTTCTATGTCGGGCCGATCGACGGCCACAATATCGACCATCTGCTGCCGGTGCTGCGCAACGTGCGCGACGCCAAGAACGGGCCGATCCTGGTCCACGTCGTCACGAAAAAGGGCAAGGGCTATGCCCCGGCCGAGAAGTCAGCGGACAAGTACCACGGCGTGGTCAAGTTCGACGTGGCGACCGGCGCGCAGGCCAAGTCGAAATCCAACGCGCCGCAATACACCAAAGTGTTTGCCCAGAGCCTGATCAAGGAGGCGCGCAAGGACGACAAGATCGTCGCCATTACGGCGGCGATGCCGTCGGGCACCGGCCTCGACCTGTTCGGCGCCGAGTTCCCCGACCGCTGCTTCGACGTCGGCATTGCCGAGCAGCACGGCGTAACCTTCGCGGCCGGGCTCGCCACCGAAGGCTACAAGCCGTTCGCCACCATCTACTCCACCTTCCTGCAGCGCGCCTATGATCAGGTGGTGCACGACGTCGCCATTCAGCGGCTGCCGGTGCGCTTCGCCATGGACCGCGCCGGGCTGGTCGGCGCCGACGGCCCGACCCACGCCGGCGCCTTCGACGTGGCCTATCTCGGCTGCCTGCCGGGCTTCGTCGTCATGGCGGCAGCCGACGAAGCCGAGCTCGTGCACATGGTGGCGACCGCGGCCGCCATCGACGACCGGCCCTCCGCCCTGCGCTATCCGCGCGGCGAGGGCGTCGGCGTCGACATGCCGGAGGAGGGCAAGCCGCTGGAGATCGGCCGCGGCCGCATCGTGCGCGAAGGCACCTCGGTGGCGCTGCTGTCGTTCGGCGCGCGCCTCGGCGAATGTCTCAAGGCGGCGGAAGAGCTCGCGACCTTCGGCCTGTCGGCCACGGTCGCCGACGCGCGCTTCGCCAAGCCGCTCGACACCGACCTGGTGCTGCGGTTGGCACGCGAGCACGAGGTGCTGATCACGGTGGAGGAAGGCGCGGTCGGCGGCTTCGCCGCCCACGTCATGCAGACCCTGGCCGAGCACGGCGCGCTCGATCGCGGCCTCAAGGTGCGCAGCATGGTGCTGCCCGACGTGTTCATCGATCAGGACAGCCCGGCCGCGATGTACGCCAAGGCCGGCCTCGACGCGAAAGGCATCGTCACCAAGGTGTTCGAGGCGCTGGGCAAGGATCTTGCGGTCGCCCGCCCCAAGCTCGCCTGACACGACGCGAATAGCGAGTGGCGAATAGCGAATAGAAAGGAAGGCGGAAGGACTAGGTCCTGGCTCCCCCTATTCGCCATTCGCCATTCGCTATTCGCCCGTCACGACTTCCGCTTCGACTTGCGCTTGGACTTCCGTTTCGGAACTTTCTTGCCCTTGCGCCGCGCCTCCGACAGGCCGATGGCGATCGCCTGCTTGCGGCTCTTCACCTTCTTCTTGCTGCGGCCGCTCCTGAGCGTTCCCTTCTTGCGCTTGCGCATCGCGCCTCTGACGTACTTCGCAGCACTCCTCGAATATTTCCGTGCCATGGCAGGACCTTTGCTTCACCGAGATGAGCCAACGACAACACGTCGGCTGCCCGAAACGCCGGGCCGCACGTCAAACGGTTGACTGCCGCAGATGTTCCACCGCGCGCCGATTGGCGTGCCGGTCAGTCGAATGCTCTCTCTGCATCGTCGCCAGATCGCGAAACCTCGGTCTGGCTGCTCGGACACCGCATTGCTAGAAATGCGCATGCAAGACCGCCGTCGCGCCGATCTTCTGCTCGTCGAGCGCGGCCTGTTCGCAAGCCGCGCCAAGGCTCAGGCAGCGATTGCTGCCGGACTGGTGACGGCCGACGACGTCGTCATCGTGCGCCCGTCCGATCAGGTCGCGACCGATGCGGCCCTGCGCGCGCAGCCGGCGTTTCCCTGGGTGTCGCGCGGCGGCGTAAAACTTGCCGCCGCCCTCGACCATTTTGGTTTCGATCCCGGCGGGCGCGCATGTCTCGATGTTGGTGCTTCCACGGGCGGCTTCACCGACGTGCTGCTGGCGCGCGGCGCCCGCCGCGTCTATGCGGTCGACGTGGGGCGCGAGCAGCTCGATCCACGCCTGAAGGCAAGGGCCGAGGTCATGTCGTTCGAGCAGACCGATATCCGCGATCTCGCGCCGGCGCGGCTGCCGGAGCCGCCCGATCTGGTCGTCGTCGACGTGAGCTTCGTCGGGCTCAAGCTGGTGCTGCCGGCCGCGCTGGCGCTGGCGCGCGCGCCGGCGCAGGCGGTGGCGCTGATCAAGCCGCAATTCGAGGCCGGCCGCCGCCACGTCGGCAAAGGCGTGGTGCGCGATCCGGCGGTGCATGAGGCCGTGTGTGCCGACATCCGCGCGCTGTTCGGTTCGCTGCACTGGCAGGTGATCGACATTATCGCGTCGCCGATCGCCGGCGGCGATGGCAACCGCGAGTTTCTCATCGGGGCGCGGCGTGACTGAGCGCCTGTCCATCGCGCGGCTGGCGCATCGCGGCGACGGGCTCGCCGAGACCGGGCAAGGTCCAATCTATGTCGCCTACGCGCTGCCGGGCGAGACCGTCGAGGTGGAGCCGGTTCCCGGCCATCCCGACCGGCGCCATCTTGTCCGCGTCGAGACCGCCAGTCCCGAGCGCATTGATCCCATCTGTCCGCATTTCGGCGTGTGCGGCGGCTGCGCCGTGCAGCACTGGGCGTGGGAGCGTTACCGCGCCTGGAAGCACGACCTCGTGGTCAGCGCGCTGGCGCAGGCCGGGCTGCCGCGCGAGGTCGACGATCTGATCGACGCCCATGGGGCAGGGCGACGTCGCGTGGTGTTTCATGCGCGGCGCGCCGGCCGTGCTCGCGACGGCGGCGACATGCTGCAGGTCGGCTTTGCCGCGTTACGCTCGCATGACGTGATTGCCATCGACCGCTGTCCCGTGCTGGCGCCCGGCCTCGCCGGCGCGCTGAAAGCCGCCTGGGACATCGCCGAAGCGCTGCAAGGCGCCAGAAAACCGCTCGACATCCAGGCCACGGCAACTGAAGCGGGGCTTGATGTCGACGTGCGCGGCTCGGGCGCCGTATCGGCGACGCAGATCGCAAAGCTTTCGGCCATTGCCCAGACGCACCGGCTGGCGCGCCTCACGCGGCATGGCGAGCTGATTGCGCAGCGGGCCGCGCCGACCATCACGATCGGCCGCACCAAGGTGGTGCTGCCGCCCGGCGCCTTCCTGCAGGCGACGGAAGAGGGCGAAGCCGTGCTGGCGCGGCTGGTGGCGGACCATGTCGGCACGGCGAAAACGATCCTGGATCTGTTTGCCGGCGTCGGAGCGTTTGCGCTGCGTCTGGCCGAGCGCGCGCGCGTCACGGCCGTCGATGCGGATGACGCCGCGATCGCCGCCCTCAAGCGCGCCGCCGCCACGCCGGGCCTGAAGTCGATCGAGCCGCAGGTGCGCGACCTGTTTCGCCGCCCGTTCGCCGCCGCCGAGCTCGACCGCTACGATGCCGTGGTGTTCGACCCGCCACGCCAGGGCGCCGAGGCGCAGGCGCGGGCTCTCGCGGCCGCCCGCGCGCGAGTGATCGTCGCCGTGTCATGCAATCCCGCCACTTTCGCGCGCGATGCTAAGATTCTCGGCGCCGGCGGCTATCGGCTCGCGCGGGTCACGCCGGTCGATCAGTTCCGCTACGCGGCGCACGTGGAGCTGGTGGCGCGCTTCGAGCGGTGAAAAGCCCTCGTGCCCGTTACTTTAGCGGTAAGAATTGCCTGCACTACGGTATGGCTTCGCCGTTTTCCAACATGACTTCTATTAATCCGTCCCTTGCATCGCGCGCCATTCGCCGCGCTTGCTCACGCGTCTCGCCATAGGTCACGAGCCCAGGAAGGGACGGGCAGGTGACAGTGTAGCCGCCCTCGGGCTCGCGATGGAAAACGAAGGTGTAAGTTCGCGGCATCCGCGGATTCACCGATCCATTCCGCCGCCCCAGCGTTGCTGCCACATGCGCTCGCCGATGGTGCAGGAGATGCGCGGGGCGTCGGCCGCCGCCGGCATGCGGCGCGGCTCAGAAAAATGGCCGGCGATCTCGAGCACCAGCTTGGTACGGATGGCGTCGCGGAACTTTTCCCGTTCCTTGATCGGCACCACGAAGGCGCCCGGCCCACCGATC
>Ga0111538_10005319_pt1 | contig 17622 bp, 16 predicted proteins | sample SoiMethybrSBSTD1_FD_79669 | JGI IMG/M metagenome (GOLD analysis project Ga0111538, IMG submission 79669) | Bulk soil microbial communities from a Populus tree surrounding site in Tennessee, USA - Soil MetaG P. TD hybrid SBSTD1 (version 2)... | ecosystem: Environmental > Terrestrial > Soil >...
CGGGCGCGAGGCGCTCGATCGGCATGAACTGCTTCGCGCCAATGGGTCCTTTGCCGTCGATCGGCTGACCGAGCGCGTTGACGACGCGTCCCACCAGCTCCTCGCCGACCGGCACCGAGATGATGCGGCCGGTGCGCTTCACCTGGTCGCCTTCCTTGATGTCCGTCGAGTGGCCGAGCAGCACCGCGCCGACACTTTCCTCTTCGAGGTTCAACGCGATGCCGAACAGGTTGTTCGGAAACTCGAGCATTTCGCCGGCCATGGCGCGCTCGACCCCGTGGATCCGTGCAATGCCATCACCCACCGAGACGACGGTGCCGACTTCGGCGACGTCGACGTCGACGGCGTAGTTGCCAATCTGGTCGCGAATGATCTTGGAGATTTCCTCGGCCTTGATCTGCATGTCGAACCCTTGTCTTGAATTGCTGAACTTGCGCTAGGCCTGTTCGCCCAGCCGCTGCTTCATGCGCGCAATCTGGCGCGTCACGCTGCCGTCGAACACCAGGCTGCCCACCTTCGCCACCACGCCCCCGATGATCTCGGGATCGACCCGCTCGGTCAGCGTGACCTGGCCGCCCATGGCCTTGCCGAGCGCGCGTGTGAGGGCGCCGCGGCGCGCATCGCCGAGCGGGACGGCGGTGACGATTTCCGCCGGCACGATCTTCCGCGCCTCGCGCAGCCGCGCCTGAAACGCGTCGGCGACGTGCGAGATGGCCGGCAGGCGATCGCGATCGGCCAACAACCTGAGCAGCCGCTTGACCTCGTCGCTCATGTCACCGGCGGCGCCGATGAGCGCGTCGACGATCGCGCGCTTTTTCTGCAGAGGAATCGTCGCGTTCTCGAACGTACGCCCGAGTTCGGCGTGGCTCGCGACCAGCGCACGGAACGACTCGAGATCGCGCTCGACGCGATCGAGCGTGCCGGCGCGCTCGGCGACGTCGAACAGCGCCTTGGCGTAGCGACGTGACATCGTTTGCGAGGTCATGGCTGCACCTCGGCGTCGAGACCATCAGCGTGGTCGATGAAGGACAACGAGCGTGTGAATGTCACAGGGAACTGGCGGTGGCTGGTCGCGCCTGACGCTTGCGGGATGCGAAGCGCCGCAGGAGCGCCGTCATGCGCATCCCAACAAAACGTCAATTTATACCATTCGGTGTCCCAGGCGATCAATTACCGGGCCCGCTCGAACAGGTGCAATTTCACTCGAGCCGGACGTTCGGGACGCCCGGAGACCCTGGTTCCACCCGCCCGATGACATGGGCATCCACGCCTTGTTGGGTTAGACGCCCTACGATATGCCCTGTCGCGTCCGGGCGGACCGCAAACAGCAGACCGCCCGACGTCTGCGGATCGAGGCACACGAGGTGCAGCGCCGCGGAAACGCCGGGCCTCACGGTGAACGCCCGGAAATGGTCGAGATTCGATCGTCCGACGCACGGTAGGAATTCCGCCGCGTGTCGGACGGCGCCCGGCAGCAACGGCAATCGCTCCGACTCAATCACCAGCGTCACCCCGCTCGCGGCCGACATCTCCGAACCGTGGCCTGCCAGACCGAAGCCGGTGATGTCCGTACAGGCACCAATGAGACCCGGCGGCAGCGACGCCGCCACGGCCGCCGCTTCGCGATTCAATCGCGTCATCGACGCGATCGTCGCGTCGAGCTCTTCGTCGGTGGCCTGGCGGTACTTGGCGGCGCGCACGATGATGCCGGTGCCGAGCGGTTTGGTGAGGACGAGCACGTCGCCCGGCTGCGCGCCGGCATTGGTCAGCACCGCCGCGGTGTTCACCTCGCCGGTAATCGCGTATCCGAACTTGATCTCTGGATCGGTGACCGTGTGTCCGCCGAGCAGCGCCACGCCCGCTTCGCGGAGCATGTCCGATCCGCCGCGGAAGATCTGACGAATGTCCTCGGGCGTTGGACCGCCTTTCGGAAACGCCGCGATCGCGAGCGCCGTCCGCGGCGTGCCGCCCATTGCGTACACGTCGCTCAGGGCGTTGGCGGCGGCAATCTGGCCGAACACGAACGGGTCGTCAACGATGGGCGTGAAGAAATCGACGGTTTGCACGATCGACCGTCCGTCGCTCCACTGGTACACACCGGCGTCATCACCGAGGCGAAAATCGACGACCACGCGATCGTCCCGGGAGCTGGAGAGATCGCGCATGACCTCGGCCAGTTCGGCGGCGCCGAGTTTGCTGGCGCATCCCGCACAGTCCGCATATTCCGTCAGGCGCTTCGCCACCACGAAAGTATGGCGCAGGCGCCGCGGGAAAGGCCACTACCGTTTCTCGACAAGCAGCTCGTACAGGCGCTGCAATTCGTCCTCGTTGGCGAAGTCGATCTCGATGCGTCCGGCCGTCCCCTTGCGCTGGATGCGCACGCGGGTGCCGAGCGCGAGCTTCAGCTGCTCTTCTGCGGCGCGCGTGTTGGGATCGACTTTGCGCGGCGGAGGCGGCGGCATGGGCGGCGCGCTCTCGCGGCGAACGAGCGACTCGGTTTCGCGGACGGACAGACCGCGCGACACCACCTCGCGCGCGACGCGACGCTGCGCCGCGTCATCCGACAACGCGAGCAGCGCGCGCGCGTGGCCCATCGTCAGCGCGGAGGCCGCGAGATCGCTGCGGATTTCCGCGGGCAACCGCAGCAGCCGCATGTAATTCGCGATTGTCGCGCGATCCTTGCCGACCGCCGACGCGATCGCCTCCTGCGAGAGGTGCATGTCGTCGCTCAGCCGGCGATACGCCTGCGCCTCTTCGATCGGGTTCAGATTCTCGCGCTGGATGTTCTCGATCAACGCGACCTCGAGCAGGTGCGCGTCGTCGATGTCGCGGACGGTGACGGGGACCTTCAATAATCCCGCCCGCTGCGCGGCGCGCCATCGTCGCTCGCCGGCGACGATCTCGTAGCGCGCGCCGACGCGACGAACGAGGATCGGTTGCAGGACGCCGTGCGACTTGATCGAGACCGCGAGCTCGTCGAGCGGCGCGTCTTCGATGTGCGCGCGCGGCTGCTGCGGATTCGGCGTCAGCAGATCGATATCGATCTCGTGCGGACGCGTGGCGGCCGCCGCGACGGACGGCGCGGCGCCCGTTCCTGCCGCGGGTTGACCGGCGGGCGCGACGGGGAGCGCCGGTGGTGGAATGAGCGCGTTCAATCCGCGGCCAAGCGCGGGACGTTTCTCAGCCATGGAGCCACCTCACGGCGTGCTGCCGTCTGCGGGATCCGGTGAAGCCGGCGGCGCGGTCTGCGGCGCGTCGTTCGCATTGGACGACGGCGCGTTCGCTGCGGCGCGGCGCGCCATGAATTCGTGCGCGAGCGCCACGTACGCTTCGGCGCCGCGGGAGCGCGCGTCGTAGAGGATCACCGGCACGCCGTGGCTCGGCGCTTCACCGAGCCGGATGTTGCGCGGAATGACGGTGCCGTACACCTGGGCGCCGAAAAACTCGCGGATGTTCGCACTCACCTGCTGTCCGAGGTTCGTGCGGTCGTCGTACATCGTGAGCAGCACGCCCTCGATCGCGAGCGACGGATTGAACGCCGCGCGCACGCGGTCGATCGTCGACAGCAAATCCGCAATGCCTTCGAGCGCGAAGTACTCGCAATTGAGCGGGATCAGGACGCTGTCTGCGGCGACGAGCGCGTTCAACGTGAGGAGCCCGAGCGACGGCGGCGAGTCGACGAAGATGATGTCGAAGTCGGGACGCAATTGATCGAGCAGCGTACGCAGCCGGCGTTCACGGGCCTCGAGCGAGACGAGCTCGATCTCGGCGCCGGTGAGGTTGCGATCGGCGGGAATGATCGACAAGTGATCGACCGTCGTCGGCACGACGAAGGATCTTGGATCAGCGCTCTCGGCCGTGAGCGCTTCGTAGATCGTGCCGCCCGGCGCGCTCTGCCCTTTCATCCCGACGCCGCTCGTGAGGTTGGCCTGAGGGTCGAGATCAACGAGCAGCACGCGCTGATTGGCCATCGCCAGGGAGGCCGAGAGGTTGATGGCCGTGGTGGTCTTGGCGACGCCGCCCTTCTGATTGGCAATGGCGATAATTCTGTTTTCTGTCATTTAGCCAATATGCCTGCGTGCCTGGATATTACGAGCTATTTTGGCCCCGTAGAGGGCCTGGGTCAAGGATTTCCGAAGGCTTGAGGGCCTGAGGGCTTGAGGGCCAGCCGACGGCCTCCGTGCCCTCGGCCCGTCAAGCCTTCAGGCCTCCAAGCTATCAGCCTTCAGCCCTCCGAGCCCTCAGGCCTTCAGGCCTTCAAGCCTCCAAGCCTCAATGTTCCACGTGGAACACGCCATTGAAGTCTCACAAACTGGGGCCTGGTCTGGGTGTAGGCTAGCCGCGAACACAAAGCCAAGGACGGTCTTCATGGGCCACGCCCACCTGCGAGTTCGGTTCTATCCGACGCAAGGCCAGTGGATGTGTGTCGTTCAGCGCCTGGGGGCGGACGGGATGCCCGAGGGCGAAGACGCGGTCTCGGCCGTCGGAGCAACCAAGGAGGCTGCTCGCGACGCCGCTATCGCGAGCACCACCGATCAGGCAGTAATCGAAGCTCTTCGAGCCCATTGACCCGCAATCGACCGCCACCAGCACCGGAGTGTGCCGGGAAGTCTGCAGAGGCCTCTCTACGTGAAGTAGTGGCTAATTTGGTCTAACGACCAATTATGACACTCAACCAGCACGCAGCACGACCAACCCCTGCGCCTGTCCCGCCACCAGCATGTGGCGATCGGCCACTTGGAGCGCGCCCTCGAGTAGCGGGCTATCCGACGGCAGCTCGCCGAACCAGAAGAGCCGGCCCCCCGGGCGGAGCAGCGACTCCGCCGCGGTCCTCAGCCCGGCGTCAGCACGAACCGCCCGCACGGTCACCACGTCGGCTCGGCCCGCCAGCGCGGGCTCGGTCGCCACGTCCTCGAAGCGCGCGGTCTCGACCTGCGTCTCGGCAAGCTCGAGTCGCCGCACGGCTTCTCGCAGAAACGCCGCCTTGCGCGCACGCGACTCCACCATCACCAACGCGATCTGGCGCGCGGCGATCTTCAAGGGCAGCGCCGGCGATCCGCCTCCGGATCCGAGATCGACCACCAGGCGATCGCCCGGCATCAAGCGCCGCGCGGCGGCCACCGGTTCGATGATCAATCGATCGATCGCAGCGTCACTCGGCGGATCGAGCGGCAGGGAAGTGAGATTGATCCGCCGGTTCCAGTGCTCGAGCAGTTCGAGATAGACAGCGAGCGACGATGACGCGGCCGCCGAGATGGTGACGTCAGACGCGTGACCGCGGACGATCAGCTGATCGCGCAGCCCTTCGGCAGGCATGCGTCATATTGTGGGGCAACTGCCGGGCGCGCGGTGCGCGAAAGCCGGATGTCAGCCGCGCGCGAGCCGCGCGGCCACGATGGCCACCGCCGCCGGCGTGACGCCGGGCACGCGCGAGGCCTGGCCGAGCGACGCGGGCCGCACGTGCGACAGCCGTTCGACGACTTCGCGCGAGAGACCTGGAATCCCGCGGTACTCGAACGTCGCAGGAATCGCGCGCGTTTCCTGCGCCCGCGTGCGCGCCAGTTGCGCATCGTGCCGCTTCAAGTACCCGCGGTACTTGCACTCGGCTTCGATCGTCGCGGTGTCGAGATCGGCGCGCGCAGCGTCCGTGTCGAGCGTGAATCCGGCGAGTGCAAGTGCCGCAACCGAGGCGCCTGGTCGTGCCAGCGCCTGTGCCGCCGTCATCCGCTCCTGATCGATTGCCACCCGCGTGCTGGCCGCGCGCAGGCGATTGCGCTCGAGCCTGGACCGGCGTCTCTCGAAGATCGTCCAGCGCTCGTCGTCCACAAGACCCGCCTCGCGGCCGATCGGCGTCAGGCGCAGATCCGCGTTGTCGATGCGCAGCAACAGACGGTGTTCGGCGCGCGACGTGAACATGCGATACGGCTCGAGACATCCGCGCGTGACGAGATCGTCAACGAGAATGCCGATGTAGGCCTCGTCGCGCTGCAGCACGATGGCTCCCAGCCCGCGCGATGCACGCGCCGCGTTCATGCCGGCCACGAGTCCCTGCGCCGCCGCTTCCTCGTAGCCCGACGTGCCGTTGATCTGACCCGCAAGAAAAAGACCCCGAAGCCGCTTGGCTTCGAGCGAACGGTCGAGGTCGGTCGGTTGAATGAAATCGTATTCGACGGCGTATGCGTGCCGGAGAAACCGCGCGTTTTCGAGCCCTGGCAATGCGTGAATCACGGTCTCCTGCACGTCGCGCGGCAAACTCATCGAGCAGCCGTTGACGTAGATCTCGTCAACGTCAGTGCCTTCCGGCTCGAGAAAGATCTGGTGCCGTTCCTTCTCCGGAAACCGCATGATCTTGTCTTCGAGTGACGGGCAGTAGCGCGGTCCGATGCCCTTGATTCGGCCGTTGTAAAGCGGCGATCGGCTGATGCTCGCGCGCACCGCATCGTGCACGCGTTCGGTGGTGTAGAGGATGTGACACGCAATCTGGTCGCGCGCGATGCGTCCCGAAAGAAACGAGAACGGCACAATCGGATCGTCGCCGAGCTCCATCGGGAAACGCGAGAAGTCGATGCTGCGGCGATCGAGACGTGGGGGAGTGCCCGTCTTGAGCCGGCCCATCTCGAAACCCAACGCGCGCAGCGACTCGGCCAGTTGATGCGTCGGTGGCTCATTAGCGCGTCCGGCAGGGCGTTGCTCGTCGCCGACGTGGACCAGGCCATTGAGAAACGTTCCGGTGGTGACGATGAGCGAGCGGCAGGTCACGCGATCGCCGTCTTCGAACGCGAGACCGGTGACGCGACCACCCTCGGTGAGCACCTCACCTGCCCGCCGGAACAGCCAAGTGATGTTGGGTTCCGCGTCGAGGGCGGCGCGCACCCACGCGCCGTACCGTCGCTTGTCGGCTTGCGCGCGCGGTGACCACACCGCAGGCCCACGGCTGCGATTGAGCAGCTTGAACTGAATGCCCGTCGCATCAATCGCCAGGCCCATCAGCCCGCCGAGCGCGTCGATCTCGCGCACGAGGTGGCCCTTCGCCGTGCCGCCGATGGCCGGATTGCACGGCATCAGCGCCACGGTATCCGGCGAAAGAGTGCAGAGGCCGACGCGGCATCCCATTCGCGCGGCCGCGTACGCAGCTTCGCAGCCGGCATGACCGGCGCCAATCACGAGAACGTCGAAGTGCTCAATGCTCATTTCCCGATACAAAAGCGGCCGAAGATGTGCCGCAGCAGATCGTCGGGCGTCCGCGTACCTGTGATCGCTTCGAGCGCTCGCCTGGCCGACGCCAACTCGGCGAGTACGAGTTCCTCTGTCGCGCCGGCGGCGAGCGCATCGGAGACCTCGGTGACACAGCCATGCGCCTGCTCGACCAGGGCGATGTGCCGTGCATTGGAAATCGCCGGCGCATCGCGCAGATCATCGCGATCGACGAGCGCGCCCGCAACAGCCGCGCGCAGGTCATCGAGTCCCGCGCCGCTCAGCGCGCAGACGGCGATCACATCCTGATCGTTCACACCGAGCGCGTCCGGCGTCCAGGCGCGCGGCAAATCGTCCTTGCTTCGTACGACCACGCGCGGGCCGCTCGCCCCCGCGAGGATCGCACGATCGTCGCTGGTCACCGCCACCGATCCGTCCACGACCACGAGCGTGAGGGCGGCGATACGCTGCGCCTGCCGCGCGCGCGACATGCCCTCAGCTTCGATCGCGTCCGACGTCGCTTCGCGCAGCCCCGCGGTGTCAACGAGTGTGACGGGAACGCCTTCGATGTCCACGCGCTCGGTCAGCAGGTCCCGCGTCGTGCCGGGAATCTCGGTCACTATCGCCCTGGATGCACCTGCTAACGCATTGAACAGGCTCGACTTACCGGCATTCGGCCGTCCGGCGATCACCACGGTCCGGCCCTCGCGAATCACGCGGCCGCTGCGGCCGGAACGAGCCAGGGCGGCGAGTTCGGCGGCGATGCGCCGCAACTCCTCGAGGGCGTCCGCGCGCGTAACGAAATGAAATCCCTCCTCCGGAAAATCCAGGGACGCTTCGAGGCGCGCCGCCAGATCGAACAGCGCCGCGTCAATCGCCGCGATCGCGGAGGTCAGCGTGCCTTCGAGCTGATCCATCGCCGCGCGCGCCTGCAGTGGCGTCACCGCCTCCACCAGATCGGCGATCGCTTCTGCCTGAATCAGATCGAGCCGGCCGTTCAAGTGCGCGCGCAAGGTGAACTCGCCGGGTTCGGCCAGCCGCGCGCCGAGCTGCATCGCCCGTTCCACGATGTGGCGCAGCAGCAGCGGACTGCCGTGCCCACTGAGCTCGACGACGTCGTCGCCCGTAAACGAGTGCGGCGCAGCGAACCAGGTGACGACCACGTGATCGATCGCGCGCGCCTCGCCGCCGGGGCGGGCCGGCGCCACCGCCGAGTACACGCGCGCAAACGTCGCATGCCGCGCCTCGAACGGCGCGTCGCGTCCGACGAGTTGTTGGGCGATTCGGGGTGCGTCCGGTCCCGCGATCCGCACGACGCCAAGGCCGCCGCGGCCGGCCGGTGTGGCGATCGCGACGATCGTGTCGTGGGTCGTGTCAGTCCGCCTTCGGCGAGATCACCACGGTCTTCAGGAACGCATCGCCGATGCTCTCGGACGAAACCTCGGGATCGTCGGCGACGGTCAGGTGCACGATGCGGCGCGCGTACGGATTGAGCGGACCGATTTCCTGCGGCTGTCCGCTCGACTTGGCTTTGTCGACGAGGAACTTCGCCATCTGTCGCAGCTCTGCGTCCTTGCTCTTCCGGAATCCCATGGCGTCCACGACGTAGTGCCGGTCGCCACGCGCGTCGCGGCGGAACGCCGTGTTCACGATCACCTGCAGCGCGTCGAGCGCCTCGCCCTTGCGTTTGAGCAGCACGTCGGCGCCGTCGCCGCTGAGATTCAGACGGATGTGATCGGGCGTCTCCTCGACGTCGATGTCGAGGGTGAGGCCCATTGCGCCGACGACCTGTTTGACGAAGTCGATCACCTGGGAATCGAGATCGGTGCTCATGATGTTCTCGTACTTACGACTTCCGGCCGCCGCTGTTGCTTCCGGACGCCACCCGGCGAGGCGCCGGCACCGGACGGACGGGCGCGCCAATCAGCCGGTTGGTCAGCGCCTGCTGCGCGATGGCCAGCAGGTTGCTCACGAGCCAGTAGATGACCAGACCGCTCGGCGCCCAGAGGAACGACACGAGGAAGATGACCGGCATCAGCATGAACATCCGCTTCTGGATGGGATCGGCCGTCGACGGCATCATCCACTGCTGCCAGAGCATCGTGCCCGCCATCAGGAACGGTGTCACGTAGTACGGATCGTGTCGTGACAGGTCGTGGATCCAGCCCATGAACGGCGCGCCGCGCAGCTCAATGGCCGCAGAGAGCATCGCGTAGAACGCGAACAGCACCGGCAGCGTGAGCAGCATCGGCACGCACCCGCTCGCCGGGTTCACGCCCTTCTGCTTGTAGAGCGCCATCATCTCCGTGTTCATCTTCTGGCGCTCGGGATCGGTGAGTTTGTACTTCGCGAAGCGATCCTGGATGGCCTTCATCTCCGGCTGGATCGCCTGCATCTTGCGCATCGACACCATGCTGCGGTGCCGGAGCGGGAAGATCACGAGGTTGATGAACACCGTCAGCGCGACGATCGACCAGCCGTAATTGCCGGTGTACTGGTTGATCCACTTGAGCGCCTGGAGCAGCGGGACGACGAGCCACGAGAAGATGCCGAAGTCGATCGCGCGGACGAGCTCGAGCCGCGGATCCACCGAACGCAGGATGTCGAAGTCCTTGGGCCCGAGGAAGAACTGCAACGAAAGCGGCCCGGGCACCGAGACGGCGTACGCCACGAACGACCGCGTGCGGCCTTTCGGATCGTCCTTCACCGGGAGCGAGATCGGCGAGTATTCGACCGCGATCTTCTCCGTGCCTGGCAGCGCCGCGTTGAGGAAGTAGGGGTCCTCGACGCCGGCGAATTTCATCTCGCCTTCGTAGCGCGATTGCTTCTGGAGCGCGCTCGTCGCCAGCCGCTGAACGCTGCCGTCGTGAAACTGGATCCCGCGCGCCGGCACGGTGCGCGATCCGTCGGGGGTGTACCCGAGACCAAGCGCCGCGCCCGATAGCAGCGTGACCGGGCGCGATGCGCCGGCGACGTCAACCGCCGCCTCCACCTTCACGACGTACGGTTTGCCTTCCTGCTGGAAATAGAAGCGCTTGCTCGCGGTCAGTCCCGACGCGTCGCGGTATTCGAAGGTGAGCGTGCCGGGCGCCGATCCGAGCGTGAGTTTGTCGGCGCTCGGCTTGAACAGCGCCGTCGCGAGCGTCTTCGAAAGCGCCGGATCGTTGGTCGCCATCGTGAACGGCCGCGGAAACGAATCCGGCACGTCGTGCGGGACGAGATCCAGCGCCTCGCCGTAGTCGAGGTACCGCTTGAGCTGCCAGCTCTTCACGGTGGCGCCGGACGTCGAGAAGACGATGTGCAACACGTCGGTTTCGACGACGATGTCCCGCGCCACCGTGTCGCCGACGAGGGCAACCGCGGATGGTGGCGGCGGAGCCGGCGTCGTCGATTCCACCGGCGCCGGGGATGCCGAAGGCGCTTGAGGCGGCAGCGTCACCACGGGCGCCGGCGCTGGCGGCGGCGCAAAGAAGGCCTGGTAGCCCGCCAGCACGACGAACGACAGCAGAATGGCGAGAAAGACGCGCTTTTCCATGTCTATGACACGCGCGCTCGTGACGGCGTCCGGCGCGGCGGAACAGGATCGATGCCCGGCCGGGCGAACGGATGACAACGCGCCACGCGGCCGACCGCCAGCGCCAGTCCTCGAACGAGGCCGTGCGTTTCGATCGCCTCCATCGCGTACGCCGAGCACGACGGCTCGAAGCGGCACGCGCCGCCGGTGAAGGGCGCCAGCACCAGTTGATAGGCGCGAACGATCGTCATGCCGATGCGAACGCTCCAGGTCATGACCGCCTCACGCCGCGCAGCTTGGCCAGCGCGGCGAAAAAATCCAACTCGATCGCCGCGAATGGGGCGCTCGAGAACTCGCGACGGGGAATCGCCACCACGTCGAAGGCGCGCGCGGTCCCCGGCGTCTCCAACGCCGGACGCGTGCGGAACAAATGACGCAACCGGCGCTTCGCACGATTCCTCACCACAGCATTGCCGATCTTCCGGGACGCGATGATACCGAGCCGATCCGACGCACCGGCTGCCGGCTTCGCGACCAGCGTGACGAAGCGCGCAGAGACACGCCGGCCTTCTCGCTGCACGGCATCGAACTCCGCGCGCGTCAGCAGGCGCGATGCTGAAGGAAATCCCTGAGCCGCCATGGGGCTTGCGACGCTCACGGATCGCTCGGTCGATCGCGGAGACTAGTCGCTGACGGTCAGCCGCTTGCGGCCTTTGGCCTTGCGCCGCTTGAGCACGATGCGACCGTTCTTGGTCCGCATGCGAACAAGGAAACCGTGCGTGCGGCGACGGCGACGCTTGTTGGGCTGAAAAGTGCGCTTCATGATTTCTGGGGGCTCCCAGCCAGAACAGTCGTCGTCCCGGCAAACCTGAATCGTAATGGCCCGCGGAAGAGGGTGTCAATTGTGGTAGATTCGCCAGCCTTCCTTTCGGGCGGGCGGCTCTAGCAACCGACACCGGGAGGGCCCCGCCGAGGAAGTTTTCCACACCTGTGGAAAAAACTGTGGAAATCCACGGGTTTGACTGAGTATCCCTCGCAAACCCTGGTATTTATGGGACTTCTATCGGGGTGAGGGCCCGGGAACCCCGGTCGAAACTGGGGTTTTTCGCGGTTTCCGCGTCACGCGGACGTCATTCGAACCGGCCGGACTCGGCCAGAAACCAGGTCGTCAGGGTATGGCGGGGACGGTATGGGACGAGGTGCTCGGGCGGATCGAGACCAAGGTCAACCGCTACTCGTACTACACCTGGTTCCGGCAGACCTCCCTGGCCCGGGACGACGGCCAGATCCTCACGATTCGCGTCACCGACCCGATGGCGGTCGAGTGGCTCACCAAGCACTACGCGGTCATTCTCGACGAAGCCCTGGCTGAAGTGGGCCGTCCGGGCGTCCAGTTGCGGTTTGCTCCCGACATCAATCCTGAGGTGCACGACGAGGCGCGTCGCCTTGACGCGCGCGCGCCGGCTCTTGTCGCCCATGCACCAGCACCGCCATCTCTGACGGCTTCGGAATCACTCGAAGACGAACCCGTTGATCTCGTCGGCCTGAGCCCACGCTATTCGTTCGACACATTCATCGTCGGTGCGTCGAACCAGTTTGCGCACGCTGCCTGCCGCGCGGTCGCCGAGGCGCCGTCACGTTCATACAACCCGCTGTTCTTGTATGGCGGTGTCGGTCTCGGCAAGACGCACCTGATGCACGCGATTGGCCACTACGTACTGACGCACAGCCCCGGGCTGAAACTCACGTACATCTCGGCCGAGCGTTTCATGAACGAAGTGGTCAACGCGATCCGGTACGACCGCATCATGGAGTTCCGCGAGCGGTACCGGGGAGTCGACGTGCTCCTCGTCGACGACATTCAGTTCATCGTCGGCAAGGAGCGGACGCAGACAGAGTTCTTCCACACGTTCAATGCTTTGCACGACGCGCAAAAGCAGATCGTGCTCAGCAGCGACTGCCCGCCGCATCAGATCAGCGAACTCGAGGAACGCCTGCGGAGCCGCTTTGAATGGGGCTTAATCGCAGATATTCAGTCTCCGGATCTCGAGACGAAGATCGCGATTCTCAAACGCAAAGCCGACGCAGAAGGTGTCCCATTGCCTGACGATGTGGCGCTCTACATCGCAGGACGGATCAAATCGAACATTCGAGAGCTGGAGGGTTCGCTGATTCGGCTGCTGGCCTACGCGTCGCTGACCGGGCGGGATATTTCGATGAGTCTGGTGCAGGACGTCCTCCGTGACGTGCTGAAGCACGAAGAGCGAGCGGTCACAATCGACATCATCCAGAAGTTCGTCGCGGAGTACTACCAGTTGAAGCTGGTCGAGCTGAAGTCAAAGAACAACTCGAAGTCCATTGCGCTGCCACGCCAGGTGGCGATGTATCTCTGCAAGTCGCTCACCTCGGCATCCCTGCCGGAAATCGGAAAAAGTTTCGGCGGCAAACACCACTCCACCGTCATTCACTCGATTCGAAAAGTCGAGGAGCTTCGCAAGAAGGACGCAGTTTTCAACACGCTTATCAACACCCTCACTGAGTCCTTTCGCTGAGGATTCTCGGGCGATTTGTCTCAGGTGCACAGCCGTTGAACGGAAGCCCTGTGGACGGGTTGTGCAAGGCCGGCGGGGAGGCATTTTTCAACACATTTCGGGCCGCCTGCACCACGGCCCATGCACAGAAACGTGCACAGTGTAAGGTATTGACTAAAAAAGGGTTACGGCGAGACTTTCGATTACCAACAGGCCCTTATTCTTGTTATAATTCTCTGTCTGTTTGATCTATCCAAGGTACGGACTGAAATCCGGTCCGGCTCCAGGTATTTGGCCAGTCAGTGAGGTTGTCCCATCCATGGAACTCCTCGTCCGCAAAAACGATCTGCTCAAAGAGCTCTCCCTGCTGCAAGGAATCGTCGAGCGGAAGAACACCATTCCGATTCTGGCCAACGTCCTGCTCGAAGCGGCGAAAGATGGCGTCTCGTTGCTCGCCACCGATCTCGACGTCGGACTGCGCAGTCGATGTGAAGCATCTGTGTCGAAGCCCGGCACGTTGACGCTTCCTGCGAAAAAACTCTTCGAAATCGTCAGCGCGCTCCCTGACACCGAAATCCGCATCGAAGAGGACAAGGGCGGCAAGAGCGTGACGGTTGCCGCGGACCGATTTGAGTCGCGGATGCAGACACTGCCGGCGTCCGAGTTTCCCACGCCTCCACAGGACGCTGGGACGCCCGCGGCATCACTGCCTGGTGCGGCGCTGAAGCGGATGATCTCGCACACGCGGTTCGCCATCACAAGTGAAGACACGCGCTACTTTTTGAACGGCGCACAGCTCGTGCTCCAGCCGGATTCGATGAGCATGGTCGCCACGGACGGGCATCGGCTCGCCTACGTGCGGATTCAGGAATCAGCGGGGAAGGGTCAGAAACTCGAGGTGTTGCTGCCCCGCAAGACGTTGAACGAAATCGCGCGGCTGATCGACGGCGGCGACGCGATTGAGTTTTCACAGGGCGAGAATCACCTGTTTTTCCGGGCTGGTGGACGGCTCCTGATTTCCCGCAAGATCGACGCGAATTTTCCAGCCTACGAACGCGTCATTCCGAAGACCAATGACAAGCGCATCGATTTCGATCGCGATCGGCTGGCGGCGGCGGTACGCCGCGTGCGGCTGCTCTCGAACGAGCGATCGAAGGCTGTGAAGTTTGCGATTGGCAAAGACCAGGTCGAGATCACGTCGAGCACCCCGGAGGTCGGCGAAGCCCATGAAGTCCTGCCGATCGACTACGGCGGCACGGCGATGCAGATCTGCTTCAACGCGGACTATGTGGACAACTTCCTGAGCGTCGTCGAAACGGAAAACGTGCAGCTGGAATTCAAAGACGAGATGAGCCAGGCCGTGATGAAACCCATTGGTGCCGACGGCTACGAGTACACGTACGTGATCATGCCGATGCGCATCTGATCGCGTGATTCATTTGGCTCATCTGATCGCTGGATATTGATGTCGAACTCTGATTTTCGAAATCTTCACCGGGGCGCTCCCGGAACTGGCGTTGCCGCGTCTGCTTCTCCTGACGACTACGGCGCCGACCAGATCAAGGTCCTCGAAGGACTCGAGGCGGTCCGTAAGCGGCCCGCAATGTACATCGGCTCCACCGGCCCGACAGGACTCCACCACCTCGTGTACGAAGTGGTGGACAACTCCATCGACGAGGCGCTGGCCGGCTACTGCAAGAACGTCGACGTCACCATCCACATTGACGGCTCGATCACGGTGATCGACGACGGCCGTGGCATCCCGGTGGACATGCACCAGAGCGGCAAGTCAGCCGCCGAGGTGGTGCTGACGGTGCTGCACGCCGGCGGGAAGTTCGAGAACGCCGCCTATAAAGTCTCGGGAGGGCTTCACGGCGTCGGCGTGTCGGTCGTCAACGCGCTGTCGGAATGGCTCGAGCTGGAGATCTGGCGCAACGGCCAGGTACACCAGCAGCGGTACGGGCGCGGCACGCCGTCGGGCGATCTCTACGTCACCGGCCGTACCGAAAAACGCGGCACGAAGATTACGTTCAAGCCGGACCCGCACGTCTTCGAGACCACGGAGTTCGTGTTCGAGACGCTGTCACAGCGGCTGCGCGAGCTGGCGTTCCTGAATGCCGGTGTCACGATCTCGATCAACGACGAGCGCGACGGCAAGAGCCATCACTTCGTCTACGAGGGCGGCATTCGCGAGTTCGTCTCGTTCCTGAACAAGAACCGCACCGTCGTGAACGAGAAGCCGGTCTACATGACGGGCGAGCGCGACGGCATCTCCGTCGAGATCGCGCTGCAGTGGAACGACAGCTACACCGAGACGACGTACGCGTTTGCGAACAACATCAACACGACAGAAGGCGGCACGCACCTCTCGGGATTTCGCGCGGCGCTGACGCGCACCATCAACCACTACGCGTCGAAGAACAACCTCTCCGACAAGCTCACGGAAAGCGTCACCGGCGACGACATCCGCGAGGGCATGACGGCGGTGATCTCGGTCAAGATCCCGCAGCCGCAGTTCGAGGGGCAGACGAAGACGAAGCTCGGCAACACTGAGGTCAAGGGCATCGTCGAGAACATCGTCAACGATCGGCTGGGCGCGTTCCTGGAAGAGAACCCCGCTGTATCCAAGAAGATCATCGCCAAGGCGGTGGACGCCGCGCTCGCGCGCGAGGCCGCGCGCAAGGCACGCGATCTCGTCCGGCGGAAGGGCGCGCTCGACAACACGGCGCTGCCGGGCAAGCTGGCGGACTGCCAGGAGCGCGATCCCTCGAAGAGCGAGCTCTACATCGTCGAGGGCGAATCGGCAGGCGGCTCGGCGAAGCAGGGCCGCGACCGGAAGTTTCAGGCCGTGCTGCCGATCAAGGGCAAGATCCTCAACGTCGAGAAGGCGCGTTTCGACAAAATGCTCAGCCACGAGGAGATCCGCACGCTGATTGCGGCGCTCGGCTGTGGCATCGGCGCCGACGAATTCGATCCGTCGAAGCTGCGGTACCACCGCGTGATCATCATGACGGACGCGGACGTGGACGGCTCGCACATCCGCACGCTGCTGCTGACGTTCTTCTATCGCCAGATGCGCGATCTGGTGGATCGCGGCCACATTTTCATCGCGCAGCCGCCGCTGTTCCGTGCGAAGCGCGGGCGCCAGGAAACATTCATCAAGGACGAGCGCGAGCTGGAGGCGTTTCTGATCCGCCGCGCCGCCGAATCGCGCACGCTGGTGCTGAGCAGCGGCCGCGAGATCTCGGGCGAGACGTTGGAACACAAGCTCGAGAAGCTGATGGCCTTCAGGAAATACATGCAGGTGGTCGAGCGCCGCGGGCCCTCACGCCGCGCGATCGTCGCGCTGCTCGAAGGCGAGGCGCGCGACAAGACGTTCTGGGCCGATCGCGCGCTCGTGGCCGCGCTCGCGGAACACCTGCGGACACCCGACGTGACCGGGGAGGTCGTCGAGGACTCGGAGCACCAGGCGTTCGCGCTCGTGCTCGAGGATCGCAGCGCCGGCTACGCGCGCCGCCATCGTCTCGATCTCGACTTCGTCACGACGGGCGAGTTCCGCACCCTCGCGTCGGCCTATCAGGACGTTCGCGATCTGCTCGCAGGCGCCGTCACTATTCGCACCGCCGCGACGAGCGCCGCCGCTGAGGCCGCGGACAACGAGACACTGGAAGACACCGAGCAGCCGACTGCGGTCGTGCCGGCGCCGGAGTCGGCAAAGCCGGCGAAGGGCGGCGACCAGCGGGTCGAGTCGCTCGACGAGCTGGTCGAGTACTTCGTCGCGGCGGGCCGCCGCGGCCTCGCCGTGAACCGCTACAAGGGCCTCGGCGAGATGAACCCGGAGACGCTCTGGCAAACAACGATGGATCCGTCGAAGCGCACGCTGCTCGAAGTGCGCGCGGAAGATCACACGGAAGCCGACCTGATGTTCACGACCCTGATGGGCGACCAGGTCGAGCCGCGGCGCAAGTTCATCGAAGACAACGCGCTGGACGTCAAGAACCTGGATATCTGATTTAGCCTCATGGACCCAACGTTACGACAGCCCGTCAATATCGAAGACGAAATGAAGCGCTCGTACATGGATTACGCGATGAGCGTAATCATCGGGCGCGCGCTGCCCGATGTACGAGATGGCCTGAAGCCCGCCAATCGCCGCGTGCTCTACGCGATGCGGCAGATGGGGCTCGCGTCGAACCGGCCGTATCGCAAGTGCGCGAAGATCGTCGGCGAGGTCATCGGCAACTACCATCCCCACGGCGACGCCCCGGCGTACGACACGCTGGTGCGCCTGGCGCAGGACTTCAACATGCGCTACATGCTCGTGGACGGGCAGGGCAACTTCGGCTCCGTCGACGGCGATCCGCCCGCGGCCTACCGCTACAC
>Ga0111538_10005323_pt1 | contig 17608 bp, 16 predicted proteins | sample SoiMethybrSBSTD1_FD_79669 | JGI IMG/M metagenome (GOLD analysis project Ga0111538, IMG submission 79669) | Bulk soil microbial communities from a Populus tree surrounding site in Tennessee, USA - Soil MetaG P. TD hybrid SBSTD1 (version 2)... | ecosystem: Environmental > Terrestrial > Soil >...
CGTCGAAAGCGAGGAAGCGAGCGCGGGCCCGGAGGCTGAGCGCGTCCGAAGCGAAAGCCGTGCAGGCGGCCGTCAACCAGGGGAAGCGCCAGGCCCGCGAGGTGCTCGAGCTGCGGCAGTCGAAGCCGCTTCCCGAGGCGGCGAGCCTCAACGGGCTGCTGATCGCCGAGGGCGACTCCTGGTTCGACTATCCCTTCAACAGCGTGCTCGGGGAGCTCGAGAACCTGAGCTACGAGATCGAGTCGGTGGCGCACAAGGGCGACACCGCCGAGGAGATGGCCTACGACGCGAGCCAGCTCGCCAAGCTGGCCGGCCTCTTCGAGAAGCTCGACCAGCGCGGCGAGGTCCCGCGCGCGATCCTGCTCTCGGGCGGCGGCAACGACATCGCGGGGAACGAGCTCGGCGTCGTGCTGAACCACAAGCAGTCGGGGCTGCCTGCGGTGAACGAGGACGTCGCGAGGGGCGTGATCGTGGGCCGCTTGCGCGTCGCGATGGCGAGCCTGATCGGCGCAATCAGCGAGCTGTCGCGCCAGGCCTTCGGCCGCAAGCTCCCGGTGCTCGTCCACGGCTACGACTACCCCGTGCCGGACGGGCGCGGCTACATCGGCGGCTTCTGGGTGCTGCCCGGGCCGTGGCTCGAGCCCGCCTTTCGGCTCAAGGGTTACGCCGACATGAACGAGCGCGTCCGCGTCATGATCGACCTGATCGACCGCTTCAACGAAATGGTCGCGAGCCTTCCGGGCCAGCCGGGGCTCGAGCACGTGATCTACGTGAACGTGCGCCGGACGCTCTCGAACGAGCTGGAGGGCAAGCGGTACAAGAAGCTCTGGGCGAACGAGCTCCACCCGACCGACCTGGGCTTCAAGACCGTCGCGGCCGAGTTCCACAAGATCATCGCCACGCTGCCGCTCGCCTGAGCCGCGCCGCGAGCGAGGCGCGACACCCGGGAGCCGCGTTCAGTAGAGCGCGCGCAGACCCTTGCGGATCGCTTCTGGGACGTTGGCCTCGCTCTCGACCTGGTCGAGGAAGTCCAGGTCGTCGGCCACCGTCAGGGCGTCGAGCTCGATCGGCTCGAGCAGCGTCGAGAGCGGCTGCGAGGCTTCTTGCATGGACGAACGCGCGACCTTGGCCGGGCCCGTGAAGTCGCGCGGCCCGTTGAAGGGGAGCCGCGGGCGCAGCTCCATGCCGGTGTCCGCGATCTCGTCGAGCGCGAGCGACCAGGTGACGGGCTCGGGCGCGTCGAGCGCGCGACGCGCCTCGGGCTTCGCCTTCGCCGTCTCGGCCTTCTTGGCGAGCTTCGCGATGTTCTTGAGCGCGTCCCGCAGCGTGTCGATCGCCTTGGCGAGCGACACCGGCGACACCGCCGGATCCGCCGTCTCCTGCTTCAGGAACAGCCGTCGCGTCTCGCCGTCGACCTTGACGCTCTGGTCCTGCGACACGAATGCGCCCATCAGCTCCTTGCTTCCGTAACGCGCGACGCCGTTGATCATCACGAGCAGCAGATCCGTCTCGCGCGCACGGACGAGCGCGTCGTACGGGTCGCCCAGAGCGCCGTCGATCACGATCAGGTCGGCGCGCTTGCCGGGGGCCAGCGTGCCGGCGGCCTGGCTCCACTTGAGGATCTGCGCGGCATTGCGCGTCGCCATCGCGACGATGTCGCGCGCCTTGAAGAGGCCGTTCAGCACGCGCTCGTTGTAGAGCGACGCGACCTTGAGCTCGCCCAGCAGGTTCTTGCTGCCGCTCGGCGACCAGTCGCTGCCGAGGCCGATCGTGACGCCCGCCGCCTTCGCCGCCTCGACGCGCGCCGTACCGCCGTAGAGCAGCAGGTTGCTGAAGGGCGACCAGACGATCGACGAGCGGTGGGACGCCAGGACGTCGAAGTCTTCGGGCAGCAGCCCGGCGGAGTGGATGCCGGTGAAGTGCTCGTCGAGCGCCCACTCGTTGGGCGCGATCTGCAGCGCGGCGAAGTGACGCCGCGCGACCCCGTCGTCCGCGTGCGCGGGATCGGTCACGCCCTCGGCGAGGTGCAGCAGCAGGCAGCTGTCCTCCTTCTGCAGCCGGCCGAGGAACCAGCTGGCGTCCTTCGCCTCGATGTCGGGAATGCGGCCCTGCGCGTCCGGCAGGTCCTTGTCTCCGGTCTGCTCCACGTTGCGGATCAGCCCGCGGTAGAAGCGCTGGATGCCCGCGTTGCTCGCGAGCTTCACCCCCTGGGTCGTCGTCACGCCGCCGAGCAGGCACTTGCACTCGACGTAGCGGATGAGCGCGGGCAAGAGCGGCGACGTGCCGTCTGCGTTCTTGAGCTGGCCGATCACCGTCATCGGCCCGCTGATCAGCTTGCGGTAGTCGGGGTGGTTCGGCCACTGACCGCGGTGGTCGTAGCGCTTCGGCACGTTCCACAGCGGCAGCGCGTTGTAGCTCAGGTGGTTGTGCAGCTCGATCAGGCCGGGGAAGAGCGTGCCGCCCGTCTCGACCACGCCCGTCGTCTCGAAGCCTGCGGGCGCGGCCTGGGCCCGCGCGCGAACCGCCACGACGCTGCCTTTCTCGACGTAGACGACGCCGTCCGCCTCGACGTGGAAGGCGTCGTCCATCGTCACGACGCGGCCGGCGAGCGCCAGCTTCGGGCCGTCCAGCGGATCGACGACCACCTTGGCCTCCGCCACCGGCCCGCGCCGGAGGGGAGCGCGGACCGGTCCCGTGAGCGGAAACCACTTCCGCTCGATCGTCACGAAACGATGCCCTTCGGGACGTTGATCGTGATGTTGCGGCGCTTCGCGAGATCGTCGGCGCCGGTGCGCTTGGCCCAGCCGTCGTCGTGCATCCAGGCGGGAAGGCCGGCGGGGTAGTCCTCGTCCGCGACCATCGGCCGCTCGCCGTCGGCCCAGGTCTCGCCGTAGAGCACGAGCGGCCGGGGCGCGTCCGGATGAAGGATCGCCGGAGCCAGCGACTGCAGGCCCTGGTTCCAGTTGTTCAGCATCGTCTTCGTGGCGGCCGCGAGCTTCGTTCGATCGCCCTTCGAGGAGCTCTCGGGCTGCGTGGGATGCGTGATCGCCGCGAACGGGACGTTCGCGCCCTGCCCCGCGGGGGTCGCCTTCCAGGCGTTCCAGGAATCGGCGGCGGCCGTGCCGAGTGTCAGCACGGCCTCGACCGGCTTGCCCACGATGAGCGCGTCGAGCCAGCGGTTGCGATACCCGACGAGCCGCGGATCCTTGCTGACCGCAGACTTCACGCTGCCGTAGACGCTGTAGAGATAGGCGTTGATGAGGACGTAGCTGCGCGTGACGCCGAGCTTGGCGAGGAAGCCCTGGAGCCTTCGGCCGGCCTCGCCGACCAGGATGCGGCGCACGATCGTCTCGTGCTGCGCCGGGTCCTGGCCGATCACGACGACCTTGGCCGAGCCGTCGAGCCGTCCGCGGTGGAAGATCGGGCCCCACTCCACGCGGAACTGGGACGGCGGGTAGACGTCCTCGGCGGGGTAGTCCTGGACCAGCGTGCTGAAGGGCTCGTCGTGGTAGCCCGGGTCGAACGGATGAGGCATGGTGTGCCTCCTTTGTTTACGCTAAGAAATACCCTTGACGGGTCAATGTGGCGGCAGTATACGCTCACTCCACGATCCGCCGTCGTCGAATGGATCGCAGGAGGTCGCTCCGGATGGGCTGTAATGATCCATACCTCAAGGCGCTCCGGAGCTTCGGCTACAACGTGATCCGTCTCCCGAAGGCCGACATGGCGCCGCTCCAGCTCCTCGCGAGGAACGGGGGCGCCCTCGGCCGCATCGGAGACCTCTCGACCGTGATCCTGCCGCGCGGCGCGGTCGCGCTGCCCGCGGTCAAGCGCGACACTCCCGCGGCCAGCCTCTCGGGCCAGCGCTCGGGCACGCTGAGCGTCGGCGTGGGGTTGTCGGTGCTCGGAAGCATCATCGGCGCGATGGGCGGCTCGAAGCTGGGGCTCGACCTCGCCTACAAGAACGCCCGCACCGTCAGGTTCGAATTCCAGGACGTGCTCGAGGACCGCATCGAGGTCGCTTCGCTCGACCAGTATCTGTCGGACGCCGACGTGAGCCCGTTCTCGACGCACGTCGGACAGCTGCTCGATGCCGACCAGATCTACGTCACGACGGCGACGCTCAAGAGCAACAAGATCGCCGTCGAGGCCCGGAGCGCGAAAGACCAGGGGCTCGACGTCAGCATCCCCGAGATCAAGGGCGTCGTGGGCGGCAACGTGAAGGTCGGCGCGACCTCGGCCTCGGCCTCGACAGTCACGTTCGAGGGCAGCCTGCCGCTCGTGTTCGGCTTCCAGGCCGCTCGCCTCGTCTACGACGGGGGGCGCTACCAGCGCTTCGAGCTGCTCCACGAGGACCGGGCGCTCGAGGCCGCCCCGCGCGCGGCGCTCATCGGCGAAGCGGCCTTCGTGAGGCTGTCCGACTCGTGACGAATCGTTCACGCGCGGCGGGCCCCGCTCAAAAGTCGTAGTCCGGGTCCACGCCGAGATCCGGCACCTTCGCCACGTACGAGGCGTCGCCGAAGTCGACGGCCAGCGCGGACTCGAACGTGAGCAGCCCGGCCTCGCCGCGCAGAGCGTTGAGGCGGTTCAGCCAGCCTTTCAGGAAGACGCCGAGCTGCGGCCGCTTCTGGGCGAGGGTGCGGTAATAGCCTTCGCGCGCGTCGCAGTACGCCGCGGTCGTCGAGACGAGGTCGCAGTCCGCGGCCGCTCCCTGCGTCACCGGCCCGAACTGGCCGTCCACGGGGCAGCCGACCGAGGCCTGCAGGAAGCGCACCGCGCGCCCGACGCCCATGTTGACGGCGGTGTCGAACTGGACGAGGTCGAGCCGGCTGCGCAGCGCGTCGCAGCGCGGCGGCAGCCAGTAGCCGGTCTCGTAGATCGCGCGCACCTCGTCGTCGTCGACGAGCCGCACGGAGCGCTGGCCGAGCCCCTCGCCCGCGCGCCAGGCGTCGTAGACCCGCTGCGTGACGCCCTGGTTCGTCGCGCCGCCCGGGTCGTCGGGATGGTGGACGAAGCCGCCCTCCCAGCGCAGCACGAACGGCAGCGCGGCGCGGAACGCGGGCGTCGGCATCGGTCAGATCACCCGCACGGCGAAGCTCAGTCCGAGCCCGTCGAGCTCGGCAGGTAGAAGGGCGGCACCGTGTCGTGTGCCGGCACCGCGTGCTCGGTCGTGGAGTGGCCGTGCTGCGGCAGCAGCACCGTCAGCAGCGCCGAGCCGATGGCGAGCCGGTCGCCGTGCTGAAGCACGCGCGGGTCCTTGACCCGCTCGCCGTTCACGTAGGTCCCGTTCCGGCTGCCGAGGTCCACGAGCGTCACCTGCTCGTCCACCCGGATCCGTGCGTGCTGGCGCGAGATCGTCATGTCCTCGATCGGCACGACCGAGCGGGAGCTGCGCCCGATCAGGTGCTCGCCACGCCCGAGCGGCACGCGGCCGCCCGTGAAGACGAGCCAGCATTCGGCGGGCGGCAGGGTCTCTGGCTCTTCCTTCTCGGCCGCGGACGCCGGTCCGCAGAACGCGTAGCCGAGGCCGTGGGCCGTGCGCACGAAACGGGGATTCTGGGCGTCGTCCTGGAGCGCGCTGCGGACCTCCGCGACCAGGTTCGACAGGTTCCCTTCGACGACGAACGTGGCGGGCCAGAGTCGTTCGAGCAGCTCGCTCTTGGAGACGACCCGCGGCTGGCTGGCGATCAGGATGCCGAGCAGGTCGAACGCCTTGCGAGACAGGTGCACTTCCTGCCCGGCGCGAAAGACCTGGCGCCGCTCGGAGTCGAAAGCGCATTCGGCGAAGCGCACTTCCATGAGACGCCCGGTCCTATGAAACCCCTGGACGTTCCGTATGCATTCTGCACATCGGTGGATACCTTATAGGCCAAGCGAGCGGCCTCAAGCAAGCACCGTTTGATGAGCCGCCGGTCGAAACGTATATGTGGCGCTCCGTCCGGGGCAGAGAGCTGGGCAGGAATGGAACGCCGGCAAGGGATTCCGAGGCACGGGCGCGCTGGCGCGCGGCGAGGGTTGGCCGGATACTCGCCTGAGCGTGGCGATCGAACAGCCCGAACCTCACGGAGCCGCGGTCGTCGTGGCCCTGGCGCCCGCCGGCCGTGCCGAGGCGAGCGCGAGCTTGAGCGAGCTCGGAGTGATCGAGGCGAACGAGGCCGGCCAGGTGACGCTGCGGCTGCACCAGCCGCCGCGCGACCCCCGGGACGCGTGGCGCGAGGTGCTCGCGCGGAACCCGGACGCGGCGTGGGCGGCGCCGTCGTTTCGCGACGCGTCGGGACACGAGCTCCTGCCCACGGGCGCCGTGACGGTGCGGTTTCGCAAGGAGCCGAGCGACAAGGCGCTCGCCGCCTTCGCCCGGCAGGAGGCGCTCGAGCTCGAGCGGCGCACGCCGCTCGTTCCCGAGCAGGCGAGCTTCAGGCCGCGGCAGCCGCGCGAGGTCTACCTGCCGGAGCTCGTGGCCCGGCTCGCCGCCCGTCCCGATGTGGCGGCGGCCTGGCCGGCGACGAAGGCGCGCTACCGCAAGGGTTGAGCCGAAGGCGACGCAAGGGGAGGGGGAGCCCATGCACCTGCTGGACGCGAAGAAGAACCGGATCGAGCTGGAGGCGCTGCCCGAGCCGCCCCGCGCCGAGGTGCGCGCGGAGCGCGACGCGATCACGAGCGAGTCCGCGCTCGCGAAGACCAACCGGGCCTTCTTCGGCCGCACCGTGCGCGACGTCCCCGGCGTGCGGGCAGGCGCTCCGCCGCCCGGCCCGCCGCCCGTCGCGTTCCGTGAGCGCGCCACCGGGCTCGTGCGGACGTTCAAGCACGAGCTCGCGATCCGGTTCCGACGCGGCACGAGCGACGCGACACGCTCCGCCATCCTGGACACGCTCGGCCTCGAGCTGCGGAGGCGGAACCCCTTCGTCGGCGACCAGGTGATCGCGGTCGACCGCTCGCGCACCCGCAGCGGCGACGTGCTGCTGGACGTGGCCAACGAGTGCGCCGCGCTCGACGAGGTGCTGTTCGCGACGCCGAACTTCGTCTCGCAGTACCGCCGCGGCCTGGCCGGCCCGCCAGGGGCGCAGTGGCACCTCGAGAACCGCGGCCGCGCGGGCGGGCAGACGCGGGGGGAGGACGTGGACGCGCTCGCCGCCTGGAAGCTCACGCGCGGCAAGCGCGAGATCGTGGTGGCCGTGATCGACGACGGCGTCGACGTCGAGCACCCGCTGCTCAAGCGCAACATCTGGAGGAACCCGAAGAAGACCGCGCGCGACAGCGTCGGCCGGGACTTCTTCCTGCCCGACGACGATCCGGACCACTTCAACCCGCGGCCGAAGAAGTTCCGCTTCCCGTTCGACGAGCTGGCGGGCAACGACATCCACGGCACGCCCTGCGCGGGCGTGGTGGTGGCGGTCGGGGGGGCGGCGTTCGGCATCGCACCCGGCGCGCGCGTCCTCGCGGTGAAGGTGTTCCACGCCGACGAGTTCGCCGCCGACGAGCGCGTGGCCGACGCGATCCGCTACGCGGCGACCCAGGCGGACGTGCTGTCCTGCTCGTGGTCCGGCGGCGCGAGCCCCGACATCCAGCTCGCGCTCGAGGACGTCAAGCGCCTCGGCCGCAAGGGCCGCGGGGCCGCGGTGTTCTGCGCCACCGGCAACGAGTCGCGGCCCGAGCGGCCCGCGCCCGTGGGCTTTCCCGCCCGCGACCCGAACGCGATCGGCGTCGGCGCCTCGACGGACCAGGCCGACATCGCCTCCTACTCGAACGTCGGCAGCGAGGTCGACTTCGTGGCTCCGTCGAGCGGCGGCGTCCTCGGCATCTTCACGACCGACGTCTCGACCGTCGGGCGCGGCTTCAACGTGGGCCGCGCCGACAAGGGAGGCAAGGACGGCCTCTGCACGAGCCAGTTCGGCGGCACCTCGTCCGCCACGCCGCTCGCAGCGGGCGTCGCCGCGCTCGTGCTCTCCGCCAACCCGAAGCTCGGGAGCGACGAGGTGCGCGGCATCCTGCGCTCCACCGCCGACAAGATCGGCGCCGGTTACGACGCGCAGGGCTTCAGCGAGCGCTTCGGCTTCGGGCGGGTGAACGCGGCGAAGGCGGTGGCCGAGGCCAGGCGCCTGGCGAAGAAATAGCTCGACTTCTGCGAGACGATAGGGCCCTGGATGCGGGCATGAGGGCCGAGTCCGAGCCGTCCCGGCGAGAATTCCTGGCCGCCGCGGCCGGAGCTTTCGCCGCCGGACCGCGATCCCCTGCGGCGGGGGAGCGCGCCTCAACCGACACGGGCGGCTCGCGCAGGGTCGAGCTGCCCGGGCTCGTCGACCTGCAGGTGAACGGCTTCGCGGGCGTCGACTTCGGCGATCCCGCGACCACGCCGGACGACGTCGAGCGAGCGGTCGCGGCGATCCAGAAGACGGGCGTCACGCGCTTCCTGCCGACGCTCATCACGTCGCCGCTCGAGACGTTCGCGGCGTGCGCGAAGACGCTCCTGAAGACGAAAAACGCGGCCCTCGCCGGCATCCACATGGAGGGGCCGTACATCTCGCCGGAGGACGGGTTCCGCGGCGCTCACGCGCGCGTGCACGTGCGGGCCGCCGACCTCGACGACTTCAAGCGCCGCCAGGACGCAGCCGACGGGACGATCCGCCTGGTGACGCTCGCTCCCGAGTCGCCGGGCGCCATCCCGCTCGTCGAGCGTCTGGTGGCGGGCGGCGTGCGCGTGGCGATCGGCCACACCGCGGCGAGCGGGGCAGAGATCCAGGCCGCGGTCGCGGCAGGCGCCACGCTGTCGACTCATCTCGGCAACGGCTGCGCGGGAATGCTGCCGAGGCACCCGAACGTGATCTGGGAGCAGCTCGGCGAGGACCGGCTGCTCGCGAGCTTCATCGTCGACGGGCACCACCTGCCGGCGGCGACCGTCCGCTCCATGGTCCGCGCCAAGACCCCCGCGCGCACGATCCTCGTGACCGACGCCATGGCGGCGGCCGGGATGCCGCCGGGGGCGTACACGATCGGCGGGCAGCGCGTCGAGCTCGACGCCACCGGTCGCGTCGCGGCGCCCGGAGCCTCGAACCTGGCAGGCTCGGCCCTCACGCTGTCGGCCGCGATCGGCCACGCCGTCCGCTTCACCGGCCTGGCGCTCGAGGACGTGATCGAGATGGCGTCGGGGCGTCCCGCGGGCTACCTCGGGATCCCCACGGCCGGGAGAGTGACGGCCGAGTGGGACGCGGCCGCGTCCGAGCTCCGGATCCAGCGCGTCAGCCTGTAGGCGCCCCCGGCGTTCGGGGCTACACTCCGGCGCAAGCGGCACCTGGGCATGCCCGAGATCAACCACCGCGATCGCAGCATCCGGGCCAAGATCGTCTATTACGGTCCCGCGGTCGGCGGCAAGACGACGAACCTGAAGGTCCTCTTCGACCGCGCGCTCGGCGGCCGCCGCGGGCACTTCCTGTCCGTCAACTCCGCCCAGGACCGGACGATCCTCTGCGACCTGCTGCCGCTGCGCTCCGGCGGATTCCGCGGCTACGAGCTCAAGCTCCAGCTCGCCGCGGTGCCGGGCCAGGCCATGTACGCCGCGAGCCGGCGGATCATCCTGAGGGGCGTCGACGGGATCGTGTTCGTCGCCAACTCCGCCACCGACCGCTGGCACGAGAACCAGCAGAGCTGGCAGGAGATGACGGCCAACCTGCTCGCGCAGAAGCTCGATCCGCGGCGCATCCCGCTCGTGCTCCAGTACAACAAGCGCGACCTGCCGCAGGTGATGCCGATCGCGGACCTGTCACGCGCGCTCAACGACCGGCGCGCGCTCGAGTTCGGGGCCGTGGCGAGCAAGGGCGAAGGTGTCCTCGAGACCTTCGCCGCGATCCTGTCGCTGGTGGTCGACGACCTGCGGCGCTCGTACGCGCCGCTGCAGCTGCCGGAAGGCCAGACGATCGAGACGTGGACGCGGCAGGCCGTGCAGGGGATGTTCGGCGCGCTGACGCTCGATCCGAAGGCCGACGCGGGCGAGCCCGTGCGCGCCCCGGCGCCGGCCGCGGCCGGCGGGCCAGCCGATCACATGAAGGTTCGCATCTTCACGCCGCAGGACTCGCCGGTCGCGGCGCCCGCGGCGGCGGACGGCAAGACGCCCGACGCGCTCGCGGAGTCGTACGCCGAGGCCTCGGCCCAGCTCGGGATCGCCGTGGGCGAGCTGCGCGACGAGCGCGACCTGCTGCGCGTCCGCCTCGACGAGGTGGAGCGCGCGCTCGAGCTCGCGACGGAGGCTCCGGGCGAGACCGACGTCGAGACGCGCGTGCGGGCCATCCTGCAGGTGCTGGTGACCGCCGGCTCGGCTTCGGGCGCGACGCTCCTGCTCTACACCGGCGAGACGGCGCAGGTGCTCGCGCTGCCGCCGCTCGTGGCCGACCCGCTCTCGCGGACGATCTGGGGCGCCACGCACGTGGAGTCGCAGCGCACGCTCGCGGAGCCGCTGCTCGCGGAGGCCGACGGCTCGGCCGAGCTAGCGCAGGCGCTGCGGGCCGGCGAGCCCTCCTTCGAGGCGGTCGCGTACGTGCCGCTGCGGTCGGCGGAGCGGCTGCTCGGGCTGGCGCTGCTCTACTTCGACGCGAACGCGGCGGTCCCGACGCGCGAGCGCCTCGTCCACGTCGGCTTCCTGGCGCGCGTGCTCTCGGGGCCGCTCGAGGCCATGGCGGCGCGCGAGGCGACGCTCGCCGGCGACCGCCAGAAGGTGCTCTCGCGCGCCTCGGCGGCGGCGGTCGCGTCGCTGCTCACGCGGCTGCCGCCGGAGCTGGCGCGCCGGCAGCCGGTGAGGCTCGCCGAGGTGCTCGCACCGCTGCGCGTGCCGGGCATCCTGATCGACATGCGCTCGCCCAGCGCCACCGTGGTCGGCGACGCCGCCCTCCTGCGGTTCACCTTCGCGACGCTCGTGCACCAGTGCGAGGCCGACGCGCTCGAGCGCGGGCGGATCCCGGAGGTCGCGCTGACGCTCGAGGAGAGCGAGGGCGCGGTGCACGTCCTGATCACGGGCGGCGGCCGCACGTCGGTGATGACGGCTCCCGAGCGCGGGCTCGACCTGACCGACGCCGAGATGAGCGTCGTCCACGCGATCGTGGCGCTCCACGGCGGCGTGCTCGTCTCGGGCCGCGGCGAAGACGACTCGCCGCTGTTCACGGTCGAGCTTATTCACGCCTAGGGGGTGCGGGGGGCGCGGCGTCAGAGCGCCCCCCGCGAGGCTCAGCCCAGCCTGTCCCGTCGCAGCGTCAGCCCCCCGTCGACCGTGATCACCTGCCCCGTCACGTAGGAATCCGGCTCGAGCAGGAAGCGCACGCTGCGGGCGACGTCCTCGGGGCGGCCGAAGCGCGCGATCGTGCCGCGGTCCACGTAGGGGTCGTACTTGCCGCCGTCGATCGAGGCGCGCGCCATGCCGACGACGGTCGCGCCGGGCGCCACGACGTTGACGCGGATGTCGGCCTTGCCCCCGTACTCCTTGGCCAGGACCTTCGCCGCGTGGACGAGCGCCGCCTTCGGCGCGGCGTACGCGAGGCTCCCCTCGAACGGGTAGACGCCCTGCATGCTCGAGACCAGCACGATCGAGCCGTGGGTGTCGCGCCGCAGCATCTCCTCGGCCGCGGCGCGCGCCAGCAGCACGGGCGCCTCGAAGTTCGCGGCGAAGGAGGCGTGGAGTAGAGCGCCGTCGAGCTCGCCGCCCTTGGCGCGCGCCGGGTCGCCCGTGAGCGCCACGACTCCGTAGAGCTCGCCCTTCACCGCGAGCGCGTCCTCGATGTAGCGCTGGCGCACCTCGGGCAGCGAGACGTCGCCCTCGACGAGGTGGACGAGCCCGCCGTAGAGGTCCTGCACGCGCTGCTGGAAGGCGAGCGCGTTGCCGCGGTTCGAGCGGTAGCCGACGACCGGGATCGCGCCGTCCTGCACCAGCAGCGCCGCGATCGCCGCGCCCAGCCCGGAGGCGCCGCCCGGCAGCAGCACGACGCGGCCGGCGAGGGATTTCTTGTTGAAATCGTAGCGGTGCTCGGCGTAGCGGCGCGCCTGCTCGGGGTCGAGATGTCGGGAAGGCATGGGCGTCAGTCCTCGAAGAGGGCGCCGAGCGAGCCGGCCTCGAGCGCCGTGAGCGACTCGACGACGCGGTGGGCCGACTGGAGCTTCACGGCGGGATAGCTGTGCGCCACGCCGACCACCTTCATGCCGGCGCGGAGCGCCGACATCAGGCCGGGCACGGAGTCCTCGAACGCCACGCACTCCGCGGGCGCGAGCGCCCCGCCCGCGTGGTCCGCGAGCTGGCGCGCCGCCTCGAGGTAGGGCGCCGGATCGGGCTTCGTGCGCGCCGCGTCCTGGGCCCCGACCACCGCCCGGAAGGAGTCGCGCAGCCCGATCCCGGCCAGGATCGCCTCGATCTCCTCGCGCCGCGCGCCGGAGGCGATCGCGAGCGGGAGCGAGCCGGCGAGCGCGCCGACGAGCTCGCGCGCCCCCGGGAACACGCCGATCTCCGGGATCAGCTCGGCGAAACGCTCGACCTTGCGCTGCTCCACGCGTCCGAGACGCGCCGGGTCGAGCGGCTCGCCGTGCCGCTCGAACGCGTGGCGGATCGAGCCGCGGTCGTCGTAGGCGAGCAGATGCCCCCAGTACTCCTCGCGTGTGATCCGGACGCCCTCGGACAGCAGCGCGTCCTGGAGCGAGCGGAAGTGCAGCGGCTCGCTGTCCACGATCACGCCGTCGAAGTCGAACACCGCCGCTCGCAACCCCATCGCAGCGCGATTCTAGCAAGTGGCAGGAAGCGGCACCCGGGCCCCGCCGGCGGGGCTATGATGGGTTACTGGTCGAATGAACTGTCCCTCCTGTCGTGCCGACAACGACACGGGCGCTCGCTCGTGCTTCGCCTGCGGCGCGCCGCTCGATCCCGTGCTGGCCTCGCTGACGGAAGGCGCCGTCTTCGCCTCGCGCTACGAGATCCTCGGGCCGCTCGGCCGCGGCGGCATGGGCATGGTCTACAAGGCTTTCGACCGCGAGCTGGGCGAGACCGTGGCGATCAAGGTGCTGCGCCCCGACGTGGCGCGCGAGTCGGGCCGCGTCGAGCAGCGCTTCCGCTCGGAGATCCGCCTGGCGCGGCGCGTGCGGCACCGCAACGTCTGCTCGGTGTACGGAGACGGCGAGGACCGCGGCCTGCTCTACATCTGCATGGAGCACGTCGAGGGCGAGAACCTGGCGCGTGCCGCCCGCGATTCGGGGGGGCTGCCGACCGAGGCGGCCTGGAGCGCGACGCGCCAGGTGGCGGACGGGCTGCGCGCGATCCACGAAGTCGGCGTCGTCCACCGCGACCTGAAGACCGCGAACCTGATGCGCGATCAAAAGGGGATCGTGCGGGTGATGGACTTCGGGATCGCCAAGCAGCACGGCACGCCGGGTGGCGTGACCGTGACGGCCACCGGCACGCTCATGGGGACGCCCGAGTACATGAGCCCCGAGCAGCTGCGCGGGGACGACGTGGACTTCCGGACCGACCTCTATTCTCTCGGCGTCGTGACGTACGAGCTCTTCACCGGGACGCTGCCGTTCCAGGGGGACACGCCGGTCGCCACGATCGTGCGGCAGCTGCACGACGCGCCGTTCCTCGACGTGCCGGCGCTGCCCGGGCCGCTGCGGCCGGTGCTGGCGCGCGCCCTCGCCAAGGACCCGGTCGACCGTTACACGAGCGCCGACGACATGCGGCGCGCGCTCGAGGGCGCGTGCGAGGCGCACGCGCCGATGGCGATGGCCCCGGGGTCGCCGCCTCCGCCGCCCGTCGAGGACGACACGCGCCCGGTCATGCTCGGCGCCGACCGGGAGAGCCCGCCGATCGTGAGGATGGCTCTCGCCCAGGCGGCTCTCGCGCTGCTCGCCGTCTACCTGGTGAACGCGGGCGGGGTGGTGCCGCCGCCCAAGGCCGTCCTCCCCACGCCGGAGCCCGTGATCACCGTCGTCGCGCCCACGAAGCCCACGACGCCCGCGCTCAAGCCGCCGTCGCATCCGGCGACGGTCGTGCACATCAGCGCGCAGGCGACGGCCACGGCCACGCCGACCCCCGTTCCGACGCACCTGCCGGTGTTCCCGCCGTCGTCGCTCGCGGCCGCGATCGGCAAGACCCTGCCGGCCGTCGTGGCGCCGCTCGACACGCAGGTCTACCAGGAGCACGAGGTGGACGTTGCGCCGCGCCGGATCTCCGGCACGAGCGCGTCCTACCCCGACTGGGGCCCGCGGCTCGGCAAGGGCCAGCAGGTCTCGATCACCGCGAGCTTCGTCGTCAACGAGGCCGGCGACGTGACCGACATCCGCGTCGAGCGCGGCGGCGGCGTGCTGGAGGCGGTGCTGCTCGAGATCAGCCGCTGGAAGTACGAGCCGGGCCGCAAGAACGGCCAGCCCGTGAAGGTGCGCGTGAGCTGGAAGCACTCCTTCATCGGGGGATAGGCCTCACCACCGCTGCTCGGGCTTGCCGGCGCGGTGGTTCGCGTGGCGCGCGAGCACGAACAAGAGGTCGGACAGCCGGTTCAGGTAGACGACGATGCCGGGCTCGACGTCCGCCTGGTGCGAGAGCGCCACGACCGAGCGCTCGGCGCGGCGCACCACGGTGCGCGCCTGGTGCAGCGTCGCGCCGAGGGGGCTGCCGCCCGGCAGCACGAAGGCGCGAAGCGGCGGCAGCTCGCGCTCGCGCGCGTCGATCGCCTTCTCGAGCCGCCGCACCTGCGCGCTCGTCACGGCCGCCTTGGCCCTGCGTGCCGCGACCGCGTGCGTCGGGTCGGCCAGCCGCGCGCCGATCGCGAACAGGTCCTTTTGGATCCCCGACAGCAGCTTCGTCAGCGGCCCGGCGGCGAGCGCCGCCGCGGATCCGATGACGGCGTTGGCCTCGTCGACGTCGCCGTAGGCGGCGACGCGCGGATCGTCTTTCGGCACGCGCGCCCCGCCGAGCAGCCCGGTGGTGCCCGAGTCGCCCGTCTTCGTGTAGATCTTCACGCCGCGTCGAAGCTCGTGACGACGGTGGCCGGCGCGCCGGCCACCTCCACGACGCTGCCGGCCGCGAACTGGCTCCGGTGCACGTAGCCGAGCGCGATCGGCCCGAGGCGCGGCGAGATCGCGGCCGTCGTGACCCAGCCGGCGTCCTTGCCGGAGGCCGTCACGGGGGCGCCGGCAGCGGCGGGCGCCGTGAGCCGCAGGCCGCGCAGCGCCTTGTTCACGTTGCCGCCACGGCCCTCGAGGCGGGCGATCACCTCCTGCCCGACGTAGCAGCCCTTGGTGGAGGAGTGGACCGCATTCAAGAGCCCCGTTTCGTGGAGCAGGTTGTCCTCGCCGATGTCCGGCCCGTACCACGGGCAGAAGGCTTCGACCCGCAGCGCGTCGAGCGCCTCGGGGCCGATCGGCTCGGCGCCGGCCCGGCGCAGCGAATCCGCCACGGCCGCGGCGCCCTCCTTCGGCACGTGGAGCACGAAGCCCTGCCCGGGGAGGTCGCTCGCCCGCACGATCCGGACCGGAATGCCGGCGAGCTCGGCCTTCTCGTGGGCCTCGTTCGCCTCCGGCAGCGTCGCCGCGCCGGCCGCCCGGACCGTCTCCGCGGCACGCGGCCCGAACGACGCGAGCACGACGGCATTTCCTGGCGCGAAGCGGACGGGCGCCCCCACCTTGTGGTGCTCGAGCGTCCGATGGACCAGCTCGAGGCGCTCCGTCTCGGCCTCGAGCACCACGACGGTCGTGTCCACCAGCACGCGCAGCAGCGCCTGCAGCGCGCCCTTCGCGCTCATGCTCGCGGCGCGACAGCCCTGGCCCGGCCGCAGGCCGTTCACCTCGTTGCTGAGCATCGCGTGCAGGAAGTCCTGCCGCTTGGGTCCGCTCACGTCCAGCGTGCCGCGGGCGAGCGTCACGAGCGCCGCTCCTTCGCGGCCCGCGCGGTACTCGCGCCCGACGTCCGCGCTCGTCTCGACCGGGAGGCTCATCCCGACGAGTTTACCCCGTAGGGCGGCCCGGCTAAGATGAACGCTTCATGTCCGACTTCAAGGTCACGGTCAGAAACAACGGGCCGCTCCGTCTCGAAGGAGCGATCACGATCCTCGACGAGGGCGGCAAGGAATGGGGCCTCGCCGGCCGCACGGTCGTCTCGCTGTGCCGCTGCGGGCAGTCGGCGAAGAAGCCGTTCTGCGACGGCTCGCACAACCGCGTGGGCTTCAGCTCGAGCTGCGAGGCGGCGGAGCTGCCGCCGCCCGCCCCGAAGGCCTGAGGCGGCGATGAGCACGAGCACCTCGCGCCTCGCCCTCGTCCTGCTCTCGACGCTGCTTTTGCCCTCGTGTGGCGACGACACGCCCACCAATCCCGCCGTCCCGCGCGCGAACATCGCGATCACGGTCGACCCCGCGCCCGTACCGCCGGTGCAGAACTCGCTCACGGGAACCGTCTCGATCGGGTACCGCATCACGGTCACGGAGGTGAACGGCCTCGGCGGCGAGCTCCAGTTCGTGGCCAGCAAGGTCTACGACCCCGAGACGGGGCTGCTCGCCAGCCTCACCTACTTCGACGGCGCGGACCTGATCGTTTTCGTCGGCAAGAAGCGGCTCGAGCCGGGCGGCACGCTCGTGATCCCCCAGACGGCGAGCTACTTCCTGCCGGACTTCCGCACGAAGGCGCTGCTCTCGATCGACGCCCAGCTGAAGGACGACCACGACAACGTGATCAACCAGTCGGTCCTCGTCAGAGTGGAATAGCCGGGCCGTGGCGGCCTCGCGCGTCGCCGGCATCCTGCTCCATCCCACCTCGCTGCCCGGGCCGTACGGGATCGGAGAGCTCGGCCGCGAGGCGACGTCCTTCCTCGACTTCCTGCACGAGACCGGCCAGTCGCTCTGGCAGGTGCTGCCGCTCGGGCCGACCGGCTTCGGCGACTCGCCCTACTCGTCGTTCTCGGCCTTCGCCGGCAATCCGCTGCTGATCTCGCTCGATCGCCTCGCCGAGCAGGGGCTGCTCGAGGACGGCGAGCTCGCGAAGCGTCCCGCCTTTCCGGGGGACGAGGTCGACTTCGGCGCCGTGCGCGAGCACCGGCGGCCGCTGCTGGCGAAGGCTTTCGAGGCCTTCGAGAAGAAGGCCGACGCGCCGAGACGCGAGGCTTTCGACGCTTTCGTGAGGCGGCACGCCGCGTGGCTTGGCGACTTCGCGCTCTTCGCCGCGCTGAAGCGCGCGAACCGCGGAGAGTCGTGGAACGCCTGGGAGCGCGCGCTCGTCGAGCGGCAGCCTTCGGCGCTCGAGAGGGCGCGGCACGAGCTCGCGCACGAGGTGCGCGAGGCGGAGTTCGAGCAGTTCCTGTTCTTCGAGCAGTGGGCCGCGGTGCGGCAGGCCGCCCGCGAGCGCGGCATCCGCGTGATGGGCGACGTGCCGATCTTCGTCGCCCACGACAGCGCCGACGTCTGGGCGCACCCCGACATCTTCCACCTCGGCCGGGACGGCGCGCCGGCGTTCCAGGCGGGCGTCCCGCCCGACTACTTCAGCGCGACCGGCCAGCTCTGGGGCAACCCGGTCTACCGCTGGGACGCGCTCGCGCGCACCGGCTTCGCGTGGTGGATCGACCGCATGCGCGCCACCTTCGAGCTCGTGGACCTGGTGCGGCTGGATC